>JAABUH010000272.1_pt1 | contig 79484 bp, 104 predicted proteins | sample 5559121 | NCBI WGS metagenome assembly JAABUH01 (sample SAMN10711871, study PRJNA513364) | rock metagenome | isolation source: Antarctica rocks | place: Antarctica: Victoria Land, Battleship Promontory nord | collected 2015-12-28
TCCCTCCTTCTGCCCCACCTGCGCGCGAGCCCATCCCGCTCTGTCCAGACTACCATCAACGGCATATAAGTTCCAGCTAACATGGATGGTAGAGCTCGCGACAAACTCTCTTCCCTAACGAGCTTGGACCCATCAGGAGCCACTTGTTCTCCATGCATACCCAAGTAGCATGATATTCTTAGGGGGTCGGTGATCGAAGGCTTTCCTGTGATGGTCCAATGTGATTTGATACCTTCCCAACTTTTGATGAATGCAGTCGGAGTGTGTGTTTACTGGCGAAAACCGCCTGACGGCCCTTCCGGTCGAATTGTTTCGAGAAAGTCGACGTACATTTGAGTCATCTGGTGCTCCGCGTATCTTGAAAGTCCAATAGAACTAACTGTTTGGTTCTCCTTTCGTCCTCGTTTCTTTGATCTCCGCCAAGATGGACGACCCGGATTACTCTCCTGAGCCGGACGAAACAATACATCACGACGATGAAGATGACCTTGATCGACCGGGCCCGTCGAAGTGGAAGACCGGTCGAGTTGGATTGCCAAATGGGAAGAGCAAAGAGGTGAGCTCCACGGCCATGGCTTGGTTAGTGCTGACTCGGGAATTTGCAGGCGAACAAGCAGGCGTGGGAGGGGGAGTATGCAAGGACATGGGATATTCTAGGGGAAGATAGGGAAGGTGGGTTGCAAGCGGCTGTTGAGCAGTTACTAGCGAGGGGAAGGCGGAAAAGGTGATCATCACGGCTTGGACAGCACGATGAAGCACTGCTTATTAGGGTTTGGGCAGAGCGATGATCTCCGAGACACCTTTGCGAAGATCGATCATTCGACATATGTTCATCATCCTCGACCTATCGGAATCGATGCGAGATAAGGATTTCCGGCCTACAAGGTGAGATTACCATTGTGGATTTCCCTCAGCTGACTCGAGTCACAGATGGGAGGTGACTTTAGCCTATCTACGAAGCTACGTCACGGAATGGTTCGACCAAAACCCGCTCGGACAAGTTGGGGTGATCCTTTTGCGGGACAGATTTTCGGAGGTCCTCGTTCCTATGGGCGGTGGGTTTGGGTCCTCAAGTTTCAGCACCATAGTGCTAATCAGCAGTGGGATCTAGGCAACCCGCAGGAGATACTGGCGCAACTCTCGGATAAGCGGAAGTTAGAACCAAGTGGAGAACCGAGTCTACAAAACGGTCTAGTCATGGCAAAAGGCGGAATGAGGTGGGTCACCCACGCATCCGCACTTTATGTTCGATACTGAACCAAGCTTTCTCCTAGCCATCTGCCATCCACATCCTCCCTTGAAACCCTCGTCATCTTCTCCTCCATCTCCACAGCTGACCCTGACGGTCCCGTCTCCATTCATCAAACTCTCACCGACCTCGTCACATCCCGAATACGAACTACCATAATCTCACTAGCTGGAGAGATCAAGATCTGCCGACAGATCTGCGAGCGGACGGGTGGGAAATTTGGAGTTGCCATCGATGAGGAACATCTACGCGAGCTCATGTGGGAGACGATTCCTCCCCCAGCTCAGACGATATCGGCACCGGCTACTTTAGGAGTCCGGAGCGCATTGGCAGCTGGTGGAGTTGGAGGTGGAGGAGGGAAGAAACCACCTCCTGCTGGGGATCTGATGGTTATGGGTTTCCCAATACGATTACCACAAGGAGGAGAGACGCTTTGTGCTTGTCATGGCCTTTTGAGGAAGGGCGGGTATCTTTGCCCTAGATGCGGGAGTAAGCTGTGTGACGTTCCGACGGATTGCGAGGTGTGTGGTCTGATGGTGGTCAGCAGTCCACATCTGGCGAGAAGGTGAGTCGAGGGGTTGCACTAGTAGTCGAAGCAGACTGTCCTGTCAGATCCCAAGACTGACGGCGGAGCAGTTTCTGGTTTCTCTTTCCCGTAGCCATCTATGGTATCCTCCCTATTCCCGAGCCGGAAGATCAAGACAAGCTCGTGCCGACATGTTTTGGCTGTGATAAGCTCTTCCCAATGGTATCTGATCTCTTGGAGCCGCAACCTATGTGCTGACTTTCCTTCAAGCTAGCAGATGTCGGCTTTACAACCGGTGTCCACAGAGTCGATGATAGCATGAGTCCGACCTCGGGATATCGCTGCGCCAAATGTCGAAACGACTTTTGCATGGATTGTGACTTGTACATCCATCATACCCTGCATACCTGTCCTGGGTGTTCTCAGTGACACCCGGGGTACGAGATGAGAAAAGACCATGCTTGATGATACCAAATGCCGAAATGAGCCATCCAAGCATTATACGAAGGATTCTAGTACTTGTGCCGTGTTGAGTAGTCTGGAAGGAGCAGGATTAGCCAAGATGTCGTGCTGTCATTGAAGACATACCTTTCGGCGAAACAACCAGACCTCTTCCTTTCGACGCTCCTCGATAGACAGTCTCGACGATGTTGATTAGCTGAAAGAGCTATCAGTCTCTCGTCCCACTAAAAGTCGACAAGCGGTTTGAATCGGTAGACTTCAGGCAACTCACCTCCTGCTTATTTGTTATCGCCCATGATCTGCAACCGATATGAGCGATTGATTGTGAACGAGAAAGGCACACATTTTGTTATTGTTCCCCGTTCCCAAGTCGATCATTATATGCTTATTCCTACCCGGAGATATTAGCTTCGTATCCTCAGTTGCTTCGCTAATATATGGCGCGAAACAGAAAGACATAGCGGAAGCTCACCGGTAGAAGAACATCGCGGTACAGGGATCATACAGCTCGTACATCTAATCATACTCACATCAGGGTTACTCTTAAGGAGAGGGAAGAAGCTCACCTTGTTAAAGTCCGGAACCTCCGTTATATCCACTACAGTCCCTCATTAAGGGAGAAACTCAAGCGAGGGATTCGGCTCACCCAGGTAGATGACGGCAAAATTCTGAACCTTCTCACTGACCCCATATAACGTCTCATCCATAGCCATACAGTCCTCGTTATGATCGTGTCCGAATCGAATACAGACGACTCGGTCTTCTTCAACCATGATGGCTTGGTCGACGTGCCATCCGCTATGCAAGCTGAGCACCGCGTCAGCGAATATCCTTGAACGCGCGACGACAGAAAGAAGAGAGAAGGAGGAAGACTGGAGGATAGATTGAGGTCATGGGAAGACATGGCTTGTTGATGGGGATGGAGTGAAGGGAGATGGACAGGAAGGAAGCGAGAATGAGAAGAGGGGATTGTGATGTGTGTACAGAGGAAAAAACTCCGCCAGGCATACGGAAACGGGGGACACTTACTGGGTCATAAAGTACGACATGATGGGCAGAGCTCTAGCTGTAGTCGATACAAGTGAGTATCAAAGGTGAAGAAAGTGAAGCAGTATATAAATGGACAAAAGCTCAAGAGTTGTCGTCTCTATATATGGAGACTTGGGTGGCAACCTGGCGTCAATCTGCTTCCGCCGAGCTTTGACGAAACATGTAGGGAGGTCAGGCTTATGAATTGGAAATCTGGTGAGAGATCTCTGTACACTTCATGGATCATTGGTACGCTCATTCCTCCTAACAGTACTTATCTCCGTCTCACGGCTCCTTAAGCTGCCCCTTATCCCAAGCCGCCTGGATCTCCTTCCCCGTGATCGTCCTAATCTCACCTGGCTTGGCGGTCCCACCAGAGATCGCGCTGGAAACGATATCAACCGCAGTCCCGATGGCAGTCTTCTGCTGGTGGAAGTGACGGATCTCGTCAATCTTGACTTCGACGACTGCCATGCGCGGGTCGTCGGGTTTTCCGGTGTGAACACCATCGCCTTTGTCGCCGAACCATGCGGAGATGGAAGGGTCGTAAAGTTTGTCGAGGATTTCTTTATCCTCGCGGCGGCTGTAAGGGAGTCCGAGCGAAGCGAGGACGAAGGGCAGGTGATATGATCAGAAGGAAGGAGGGAGAGAAAAACAGGACGATGAGCGGTACAGTGTTGACGCGGTCCAAATTGAGGAAGGAACGTGAAGAAGTATGGATCGGAACAACATCACACAAGGAGGTTGCCATGCGGCAGTAGAAGGGAAAGCGAAAGGGCAACGATACGTCAGCTCAACTCGATTGGGATCCCACCATACGCACGTAGCCTTCCCCGCAATCGACAACCACCCATCATTCGCATCCATCCCATTCTCATTGATGTTCACATGCATACTATACATCGTCAGCCTCGAAACCTCAAAAAGACAGCTTTCAAGCTATCCTGAAGGTCCTAGAAGCTACAACTTACTCATTTTCAATCTCCTTGTCCCAATAAGAGTCCCGATCATAGATGAACCTAAACTTCCAATCCGGCGTGATCTCAGCCGGAGCCATGCATCGGGAGTGTAGATCGCCATTGGGAGCGTGAGTGACGAGCATGACCGCCTTGCGCTTGGCTAGGAAACCTCGGACTGCAGAGAGTTTCTCAGTGAGTGAGGGGTTCTCACCAGCTTGAGTTTCGTATTGTGCCGTACCGGATTGAGCGTTGTTTGACATGGTTGAGGCGAAGTTTCGGGTTGAAAGTGGTGTACGTCTAGGTGATTGCTTCAGTCCTGAGAAAATAGATTGGCGGATGAAGGACATTGCAGGTTTGAAAAGGACTTACTCGGGTTTTGAGGATGGTATTCCGCGGCTGACGAGGTGATGATGTAAGGTAGATCGAGAAAAGCAGGAATTGACGTCATGCATAGGCTCGCCAAGGCATTCCCAACGGAAGCCCGAGTACCCGAGTTCCGCTGTATGCGTCTAAATGGTCTATGCATTGATATTGTCTCCTATATATGCTACAGATCTACTCCTAGCTCCCGAGCCTCCGCTCTGAACATTTCTAACCGCTCTGATGCATATGACTGACATCAGCGAAGAAGCTCCTACCCACTCACCAAGTAGTCAAACTCCGGCTCATACCCCTCCTTCCCCTCAACAATCGCCTCGGTCTGTTCCTGGGCTTGTACGATCCCCCACAATGCCCAAAAGACACTACAAGCTGGACTCCATATCCTGACCTCCCTCTCCATCGCGTCCACCCGACCTTGACTGATATCTTTCCGTTTGTTCAGGACTTCCTCTCCATTCCGAGCATCCATTTGGACGGAAAGATACGCTCGATAGAAGTCATCCCGTTGCGATAGGTTCGGGTACGGATAGTGTGGCTGGAGAGAGTGGGCGTGAGTCGGGTGATGGTAATTCGCTCGCCATTCGTGGAAATGATTGGCTATGTCATAGCCTCGAGGATTGGGTGCCGCATACTCAAAATCGATCACAATAAACTGAAATTAGCGGGAGTTGTTCTTCCCCACGTACTCTATGGTGATCTGGAACTCCGGGTGGAAGCGGAGCATCGAGTCGGAGAAGATTCCCATATTGAGCGTCGTTGTCTGTTGTCAGCTTAACAATGAAAAGGCTGACTCACGTGCAAACACCACTCCCTTTCCCTTCCCCGCTTCCCCCTGCACCCAGCTCCGATAAGTCTCCATCTCTTGACGGACCCGATGCAGCCCGAATTTCTCTGCCCACACTTCCCATTTTCCACCCGCACTTTCCAAAGCCGCCAGAACCTCTTCTGCCAAGCTAGACCATTCTCGCAAACATCGCCATACCATCGGTTCTGCGCTTTCGTAGCCTAGTGACCGTAGGTCCACCGAATGAAGCTCCCGCATGCGCCTGGCGATCCCTCTCGAAATGATCGGGTCGCGCATCTCGGTGGCGGTAAGTGCTCTTGACGGGAAAAATTGCTCGACTCGGCCATTCATGAAGGTCCCATAGACTTGAGGACCAAGGCCATATTGCGTACTAAGCACATGGAGTATCCGAAGCTCTTCCGTCCGGGAAATGAGAGCACCTGAGCTAGGACCGTAAATTCGGAGTAGTAGGGTTGGCGGATATTGGTCTAAAGCCAAAGGAGGCGGTCGAGACGGGTCGGAAGGTGGCATTGTGGGAGTGAGTAGTGGTGACATTGCTGGGGCTGTGGGTGTAGGTGACGGGTTGAAGGAGACGAAGAATACCGCATTTGTCAAGGCGCCAGCGACCTTCTGTAAGTGGATGGACGAAGGTGTCAAGACTGGGGATGTCCAACGAGGTACTCGCTATAATCAGCTATACTCATTCAACTCAACCTACCATTTTCCGTAAGATGCCCAGAACCTTCTCCTTGAAGATGGGATACCGCCATTCACTTCCATCAGTCAAGCCAATCCAGCTGACTTACCCAGCGTCAATGCTCAATTCTACATGCTTGACCCCCTGAACGCCGTTGTCCTTCCCGCTCATCCCGTCTACCTCCAGTTCCGTCCATGCCTCTTCTGCCGATAGCGGTCCATCTAGGCGAAACTCGCTTAACTTGGAAAAGCTTCCAGTAGATTGCTTTCGTAGGGGTGGAGGTAAAGGATAGACTGTCTTTGTGGGGAGGATGAGAGGGGAAAGGGGTCCGGAGGGGTCTATTGGAAGGTGGTTTGGGGTGAGGACCATTTGATAGGAGACGACGGTCTCGAGACTTTGCAACTCGCCTAAACCACCCGCTACTGCAGCACAGAAAGATCGCTCGATGGTTAGCGCGAGGCCGGACTGACCACCTCCCCACTAGATTCGCAACCAGCGACATCCTGCAAGAAACAGCATGGGAGGCTACGTCACTTTCGATTTCCGAGAACACGTTTACGTAATGTCACGTGAATGTGTGTTGATGTTCCAGGACCTTCTCGCTTCGGGGTATCCAAACGGAGTCTCAGTCCCTCATAAAACCAAGTTTTTCTCCTCATTCAGTATGACGGAGAGCACGGTTAAAATATGTCCTCCGGCATGACCACAATGATGTCCGGCTTGCCGAGCCAATCGACCCAACCACCACTTCCTCCATTCTCCTTCCCTTCCTTATCATCGAATCCCTTCTTCACGCCTTCCAGGAAACGACGAGCACCCTCTCCGACCTCCATCTTTTCACCTACAAGCCCTCAATCCTCTTCATCATGGATCGACGACCCGCATTCGGAGAAACGACGTCGACCGAATCTAGCCAACGGGTTCTCCAGCCTATCCCTCAGCTCTCGCACGGACGACCGGCATACCTCCCCTCTTCCGACATACGAGGACAGTCAAGCCGCTCATCGAGAAGTTGACGATGATGAGGTCCTTGCTCAGCCACATATCGATCTTGTTGGCGATGTGAGAGTCGAAGAGCTGCCGACTCGGCCGACGGGATCTCGATCATTTCCAAGCCGAGGTGATTCGACTTCCTCCACATCGACCAGTTCTGCAGAGGACGGGTACGATTCCGATATAACGTTTCGAGTACTAGGGAGTGGAAGGCATCGACATGCTGGTGTAGCACAACAGGCCGACATGGTTGAACAGCCTAACATTGATGGTTTCCTGGAAACGACCGACCTAGGAGTTGAGGACGTGACGGAGCGGACCCCGACCCGAGGTCGGAAGCGGCGCGAAGAGGACGCGGAGACACGAGGAGGTTGGAAGCGGCGGAAACCCGACATGGACGTGGACATGGTCATGGGGGATGCCAACGATGCACGTGAAACGGAACGACGTCATCGACGCACAGAATGGCATGAACCCGAGAAAGATCGGATCGTCATCACATCACTTGGGTCACCGTCCTCATCTCGCTCATCTTCATCCGACCGGTCGACAGGGCATCTCACACAACCCGGATCGCATGGTTTCACGCTCTCACCATCCTTCCTTACGCACCTTCTGGCAGCTCAAAAAGAGCAATTCGGTGGTGCATGGTGCGGACCGAAGCAGGAGCAAGGACTGGTACTCTGGCGACCTCCAGGCCTGGCTCTGGGGTGGAATGATCAGGTCGTTAGGCCTTGGGAAGGGGTTCCGGGTTTACGAGAGGATGAAGCACGATTTCAGGAAGTGGATCAGGATGAGCCAATCACAGCGACGCCAGAAGGCGAGATGATGGAAGTGGAGGAAGACATGGCTATGGAGGTTGAGTAGTGTCTGGGTTCATTTGCTCAATATCCGCATCGTATCCCCACAGTCTCATCGCATGTAACAATCCCATATCAGCCTTTGAATACTTGCACCCGTCCTTGGCAGGCAGTGAAGTTCCCGCTCTTCCCGGTGCCGTGATCTGTTTTGGGCTTTTGCCGAAAGGTAGCTCAGGAACGACGTCAGCCGGCGGTCGCGCGACCACCGGAATCGTCGATTTTCCCCAAATCTTTACTCCTTTGTACAATTAAATCAGTTGCTATCACAATCCTTCTAAATCGATTCTCCCCACTCAATCTTCCCTCACGTCGGAAGACGGATATAATCGTCAATGGTCAGATAACGCCTGAGCGATCTAGGTAGCTTTTGCGCTATGTCGATCGGACTAAACCCAGGACTGCAGACCCTGTCACGAGATGACAGCTGGGGTGAACTAACGTCAGAGGCCATACAAGCTGCATGTGTAAGTCCTACCACTATCACCGGTATTGAATAAGTGGTAAACCCAGGTGTAGCTCGCATCTGCCCCATCAAATGCATTACTGCGCCACCCACTCTTCCGGAGGATCTACCTCGTCCTCTTCCTACTGGTCACCCTCGTCGTCCTCGTCCCAGCTTGGTCAATCCTGTACTTACCCCGATCGAACCGGCCTCGAAGGAATTGGACGCTACAACGATGTCTGAGGGTCCGATGTAGTCGTCGGTTCTGCGCTATTATTGCGCAGTGCGAGGTGGATTACCTTGGTCGAGACCTCAGCAAGGAAATGGTGAGTCAAGCGGTCAAGTGGCGACTGACAAGCTGTAGGATCCTCTTACTCTGTCACATTCCCATCCAGTCAAGATCCCACCCGCTCCCTCGTCACACCTCTGTGGTCACCCAGCAGAAACACTCGCACAACTACATGCCTTTCGCGGATCTTGGAACCCTTATCTCATCCACCGCCTGAACCGGAACAAGTCTGGGGTGTGGGGCAAATGGAATGCCGAGCATGAGCGAGAGAAGGTCTACGGCTTTGAGCCAGTGAAAGCCTTCTGGTTCACCGGGAAAAAGGTCAACCCGGACGATGGTGAGTTTTCAGTCCTGACTGTTCTGATTACAACCAGGTCCTCTCCCTCGTCTACCCGGTCAACCTGTCGCACTTCATTTCCATGGCGGTGGATACCTATGTGGAACGGCAGCAGAGACGGATCTGACATCATCCATCGCAAAGACCCTCGTCGACCACTCACCGATCCATCACGTTTTATCCGTTGACTACCGCTTGGCGCCAACAGCACCTTGGCCTCTACCGCTTCTTGACGCTATATCGTCATACCGCTACTTACTCGATGAAGGTATTTCGGAGAGGGATATAGTCATTGTCGGCGATTCTGCAGGAGGACACCTCGCCCTGGCTCTCATCCGCTGGATCAGGGATGAAGGAGCGGCTTTGGGCTTGGATGGGCCTAGGGGATTGGTGGTGATGAGTCCATGGGTGGATGTCGGCTTCACAAACGCATGGGGCGAGGAGAATATCAAACATAATGCGAACTGTGATACTGTGAGTTGATTCAAATTTAACTTCGCTGATTACAGCTTGACGACACTTTCGGCCCCTTCGCTACCTCTCTTCTTCTCCGAGCTCTTCCCGCGTCCATCATGCATACCTCCATGTACCTCTCTCCCGCGTCACTACTCATCCCGACCGCCGCGACGGGGCCCGACTCATTCGAAGGTTTCCCGCCTACCTACGTGGTGTACGGAGGAGCCGAAAGACTCGCCCGGTCAATCGGATTCTTCTGGTCTCGCCTTCAAGTCGCCCGGAAAGCCGAATCCATGCACAAGCTACCAGTGACCGAGGACCGACTAGTGGAAGGACCCGACTCTGTACACGACTTCATGATCTTCCCTTGGCAATCTGAGGAGGCTGCGGTGGTCTATGCGGATTTGGACGGTTGGTTGCGGGATCTGCTCGCATCGGAGGACGAGCCTTCTGCGGAAGAGGTCGCTAGTCCGGATTGGAAGGATATTGCTCTGAGACGGCAGGAAAGCAGGAAGGCCTTTATGAAAGCCAGGAGTCCCCGGATGGGTCCAGTCAAGGATGATCGTGGAGTACTGCGAATGATTGGGGATATGGGTGATGAAGGTCTGAAGTGCGTTTTCCCGCCTCAAGTACCTTATATTAGGAAGCAAGCTGAAGTTAAGTTCCAGTATGATCGATATACCCCCACTCGATCTGGATGGGAGTACAGCCAAACAATGGTTGACCCCTTTCACCGCTCAAGCTGAAAAGGGTGAGTGGGATTGGGAAGAAAGAGGACCGGCATGGTATGAGATGGAGAGGAGCGCTTCACTTTCTGGATCGGATAGTGAGGATGGACCGCCGGAGAGTCGGAAGGAGCGATAAACCCACCTGTTTATACCTTTCATACTTGGCATATCCGGATGTAGCGCTTGCAGCTCACGTTAACTCCCAGGTTTTGGTCTTCAGGATTGCGACTGCTCGTAAGCTGTTGCATCCAATCGCTTAAAGGAAGCTGCTTCTTATGCTTTGAAGCTTTTGAACGGTCATCACTGATTTCGCTGATTTTCGCATATCGAAAGGCGTCACGAGCCTGACAGCGAAACAAGACAGGTTGATAGTTGAGATCGACGACTTTGCGCAGTCATCTGCATACTATCTTGAAATCCGGACACGTCGATCATACCCCACACTAACCACTTCCCACCGTCCATCCTCCGAGACAACACAACAATCCCTAACCACCTCACTCGAAGCTTGCCCGATATCCCAAGCTCCATGAATCTTGACGCTACTCCTCGTCTCGCCAGTGATAGCGATAAGATTTAGATACCCATTCGGCGTAGTCGTTCTTTCCATCAGCTTAAGCTCTTGGTTTGACGAAACTCACATCAAACCCGATCCATCGGGTAACCATGCCATTCGAGGTAGTACGAAATCATCTCCTTCACTCCCTGTCCACAAACATCCAAGTCGCTCTTTCTCTTCCGGCTCGATACCGTATAGTAATACTCGCTCTCCAGCTCCACCTCGATGATCACCCGTTTGACAAGCTATTACCCGCCCTGAAGGATGTAGAGCTAGGTTGAGTACCGAGAAACTGACATGCGTATCCATAGGATGAGGGTTGAAGCTCTTCGTCTTCACTTCCCAGTTACCTAGCCGAACATGATAGAGGAGATACGATGATCTAACGGTGTAGAGCAACCAGGATGAGTCTGGGTGGAATAGGATGGCTTCGGGGTTGGATTCGACTTTGATCCGTCTCACCTCGGTGTATCGCAGTTCGGGCTCACAAGCGAGCTTCGCATCGTCCGTTTCGTCTAACGGGATATCATCTTCAGTCGGTTCGGGTGGGAGAGCGGATGAAGTAGCGGAGTAGATGACGATATGATGATCGTATGACGCTGTTGCCATGTACTCTCCGTTAGGGGAGAAGGCGACTCGGACGACGAATTTGGTTGATTGGAAGGTCTGAAGGGGTTCAGAGGTGATCATGTCGGTGAGGGTAGCCCTGGAGTCAGTCGAGGTCTACGATGTGGACATACGTCCCGTCCATGGAACCGGTTAGGAGGTAACGTGGGTTAAGAGGGTGGAATGCGAAGGCGAGGACAGCCGCTCGATGCAGTTGGAGTATCCGATCGATCTAAGGTAAGCGTAGACAACAACATCATACCCACTTCTCCGCTTTTGTAATTGATCATGGTGAGAGTCTTATCTACTGATGCCGTAACGATACTCAGAGGATAACTAGCTCGATATCTGCTGGATCTCAGCTATACTATAACTCAGCATAAGATGAAAGCTTGAACTCACGCAGCACTACCCGTATCAAACTCCCTCTTCGGTACCCGCTCCACACCCACAGTCAAGAGATTACTCGCACTGATCCCTTCCAACGTCCGTCTAACCTCAACCAATCGCTCATCCCGATGCATCTCAACTTTCATCACATCCCCCAACTTCCACCCTCTCCAGCTCCCATCTTGCGTTGCAGTATCTTCATCCTGTATGGCTACTGCACCAAGATCTTCTGCGACTCGGTGAGATTGGAAATCTTGGACGAGGGTACGGAGGTCTGGCGAGGGCGGTGAGTATAGGCTGGGTGGTGGGATCTGGGCTGCTGTTAGGAAAAGTTCTAAGACTGAGGGATAGTTCGTTGCGAGGTAATGTGCGACGAGATTTTGCAAGAGAGGAGTCGAGGATAGCATGGCGACCTCCCATTCGAAGGTTGACCGGTCGACCTGGAGTGCCAATCAAACTGTACGGTTTGAAAAGGAAAGCGATCGTCTACCAGAACCATTCGACTAACAGTCATGAAACCTTCCGCCGGAAAGCTCCTCGCGCCTGCTTTCGTAGAAGGGCACGGGGAGGGGTCAATGGGGTCAATGGGGTCACTGGCATTGCATCGTATTGCATCCACACCTAAAGCTATACACATAGACAACTACACTTTTAGGGTCTTCGGAGATGAGGGTGGCTGACGCTCATCAGCTTCACATCGATCCCCAACTTACCGCCACCGGATGCCCAGAACATTGAAGATCTCCTCTTCAGTCCGAGAAGCGATGATCTGGCCTGAACCCAAAGTCAGTATGATGAGGGCGTCACGGTCCACCTCATGCAGGCTAGTCACCTTCGGTCTGCTTCATACCATCTTTCCCTCGTATGACGTCTATCGATAGACCACGCTGATTCAGACTGTAACCCTTCTTACGGGCGTAAAGGCGAATGCTTCGGTTGAACTTGAAATGAATAAGTCTCAGAACGCCTTCATGTAAGGCAAGGCTGACTATCTCGTTTCCTGCAGGCGACAACATGAGTATCATCATTTGATCGCGACGACAGCTTACCAGTGAAGAAGATGAGAGCACCGCCCCATTGACGAAACGGGATGCAGAGCATATCTACCCGTCTTGTCAGATCCATACATTCAGAATCAAAGTTCCATTTACCTATCCTTCGGTACTTGCCAGTCAGACCGACTCTCCCCACCCCCATCCACTTCGCCTCCTCAGCCTTCCAATCATGAGGCGTCGAAAGCTACGCCTTAGTCTCCTCTCTCTTGCTCGGCTTACATCATGCGTTATGATCCCTCTCTCTTTCAAGACATGGACCAATTTCGGTAGAACTCCCGCATGAGTAATACCATCCGCGGTATCTCGCGTGATGAGAAAGTCGACATCGCCCGAAGTCTCCTGACCACGTCGATAGCTTCCCATGATCTCGATCCAGAGCTTGGGATCGATCTTGAGCGCTTCTTCTCGGACGATCTCGTATATTTGCTTGCATTCCTCTCGAGGTATCCGGGAGATGAGGTCCTCGTACAGGTCCACGCCGATCTTCCATCAGCGGACGGGGAGTGTCCTTACACCTACGAGCTGGTTCGTGGTTAGACCGTAATCCTTGGTCCCGAGATCTTCGATCGTCCTAGCGCCTCGTCGGTACAGCTCGTTTGCGATGTTCCTCCCTATTACGCATTACATTCAAGTACGATCTATTAGGCATGGACATACCGACACCGTAAATATCCTTGAAAACTTGTACGGTACGGATCTGGTCCGTCTGCTCGTAGTGATGTCGACCGGGACCGCCAGAAATGAACTCGTCAATCTATAGTCGTCAGTCAAAATTCACCCAATTGTGCAGACTCTACCAACTCGATCAGCTATGCCCTGTCCAACACCCTTGATCTTGAGCGCCATAGCTCCGCTTGTAATGGGGTACGGAGTACCTATTCCGAGCCGTTAGCCTTTCTTCAAAACGCAGTGGAATCTGGCTCACGCCTCATTGCGCTGGCCGCTGCGTCATCCGTTAGCGAAGTCAAACGAATAAGGTAGAAACACACCCTGGATGTACTGTCGGATAGCAAAATGACTCTTCCCCTGTACGCCCTGGTACATATCATGCATCTCTTCGAACTTTACCGCAAGCCATTCGTTTGCACCTTTGGCGCCACTGCCATCATTGTCTTGAGCGCATTTGTACCCATTCGCTTCGGAAGAGGGCATGGGTGCCTACATGGACCAGATGATGAGCAAGGCAAATCTCAGAATCATTATGTGGGTCACCTCCTCGTCGTCATTGCCCCTCAATTGCGGTGATCGTGCTTGTCCCCCTCGTGCATCGGTAGCTTCTCCTTCGATAACCTGTTACCGTTCAGCTTCCTTCCCTTTGACCAGATGTACCTCTGCATCATCCAAGATCTTCCCATTCTTCAGCCCGGAGATCATCTCATCCAGCCCATCTCGCTCCCCATCGATGCCATCCTGCCAACCAGGACCAGTAGGAAGGACGTGACTTGTAGAAGTAGTCGGCTGCAGTCTGGACGGGCCGATCCTAGGTCGAGGGAGGATGGAAGGGATTGAACGAGATGTGTTGTTCTGTTGAGGACGCTTGGGCGATTCTGTATCGGAATCTGAAGCGGTATGTTCCCGTTTCCTGCGTGATCTGTCAGTATTTCTGGGGAGCCGGTGAAGGACTTACCGAGAAATGCTGATACTCTGGCCTTTGAGCATATCGGTAATGTCTGCCATTCGACGAGGTGGCTGCACGGCAGTAGTTGAGACAGCGCGAGTGAAGGTGTTCTTGGGGAAAGTGAGCCATGAGTTGGTTTCGAGGATCTTGCCCTGATGATATCAGCTAGAACCGCCGATAGCCTGATGAGCTGACCGCCAGCTTGCACTGCACAACCCAATCCCACCTCACGGACACCGTCCCTTCAGGAAGCTCGCTCAGCGTTTGCAGGCCCAGCTCCCGAGCCAGTACCGACGCTGAACGACCAGAGTCATAGACGACATGCGTGATAGCGGTATCGGGCTGCAGAGTGACCTGACCGCCTAGCTTGGAGATCTAGATGCATCAGCCCATGGTCCTCCATCGGGAAACTCACCACATCCCATCTCTGCTTGTGCTTGGTGACTTGATTCAGCTCAGGTGGGATGCAAAACCGTAGTCCCTCGAACACCTTTCCTCCTAAGACAGTGGTCGAAGGAGCCTTCTCCACCGCTCTCCCTTTGCCTTTCCGTGTGGTCGTCCCGGAAACACCTGCTTCCTGCTTCGATACCGTCTTCGTGAACACTTCGAAATGCTTCGTGAGCATTTGGTAGTCTTTCTTGCCTCTCAGCTTCGAATACGCAGCGGTACCAAGGGGTATTGGTGTACCTGGATCGTCACGGCGGCCTCGTCCCTCACCGATACTTCGGGTCAGACAGGAAGAGTCGGGTGTATCAATAGGAGAAGGAACGTTATCGGGCGTTGGCATTGTCGTTTTCCGTCGAATTGGAGAGCTCTTTGACATTGTGACCTGCTTGAGAGGACTTGGCAGCATAGGCGTATTGACGATACCGGGAGTCGGGACCTCGGGATAGGTTGAGATGTCCTTTAGATGTGGTGTAGATGTCTGAAGAATATGCGACCGATGGAAGGATGGATATACTTCTGAGGTAGAAGACGACGCTTGAGGCTGACTGAGAGCAACGGTTGAATGTCCTCCTTCGACAGCTAATCCAGGTCCATCCTGTATCGTTTGTCCCACCTCGTTGATATTCTGACGAGCTCCTTCGGGTTCGACAGATCTTCCCAGACCATCTTCGGATCCAAATACCTTCTTCACTTCCGTCTCTTTCCACCTTATCTCCTCCTCCACTATGGCATCATGCGACTGCGCTTCGGAGTCCGACTCCTCCCACCCCTCAGACCGTCGAAAGCTGTCAAGGTCCGCCCATAGATCGTACTTTCGAGTCCAAAAGCGTACAGCTCCCATACTCAGATCTCAGCCGGTAGATATCCCTCACACCTGGATCAGGGCATGATTTGAACCTGTTTGAGTAGCAATTCGTGGACACCGTCAACTTGGGTGGCAAAGTCAAACCACGTGGTTTCACGTGGTCCCAAAGATTAAAAGCAGCCCTGGCCGCGCTTGGACGCGTTAAATTGACATCAAAAGCTCATTTACCCCTGCATTGCCCATCTTGGAGCGATCATGGCAGATAAAAGAAAAGCTGAGATCGAGGAAAAGAAAGCCAGACTCGCTGAGCTGAAGCGAGCTCGGGATGAGCGGAAGGTCCTCCTCGCTCAAGCTGAGAAAGGTCAAGTAGAGGTGGATTCATCACTTTTACCGGCATCCTTCTCGCTGATATAGCCAATTACCAGCCATTGACGACCTCTCGAAAAGATGTAAACGACCTTGTCGATTCCTTACTCGGGTCCGGAGCGAGACCGACATCACCTTATCCGGCTAGATCATCGAGATTACCGACCCCTTCGACGTCTGCGACACCTTTACCTGCTCTTGCGACTGGTCGAGCGACGCCTACAACTTCTGTACCCGGTACACCAGGCGGACGGACTAGTCGGCTGAGTAATGATAGTGCCGGACACGATGGTCGGAGGGTGGTCAGCGGGATAAGCACGACTCAGACAGGTCAAGCATTGGGAGAACGGTCCGTTGGCTGGTGGAGTCGGGGTGACGACAAGAGATGCTGATTACGGCTCGTAGAGATGGAATGGGATCCCCCTTTCAGCTATCAGTCGACTTCGTCGATCATCAAGCTGAGCTGTACGAGCTACCCACCAAGGTTTGTATTCAGGATTTGGGCGGTTCCGACAGCAAGCTAAGCTATGCCATTTAGGCCGTAAAACCCGTGACCTATTCCAAAGCGATCCAGACTTCCACATCTATGTCCACATCTACATCCGATCTTGATTCCGAAGACGACGATGACACCAAGCGACGGCGGAAGAAAGGGGAAGGAGGCAGTGGCCGGGAAACGGAGGAGGATATGCGGAAACGGATATTGTACGAGCTGGAAGAGGAGCGGAGAGCATTGGAGCGGGAGCTGAAGGAGTTGAAGGAGAAGACCGAGGAGCAGAAAGTCACTGGTGGGTACTATTGCGTGTCATACGATGCATTACTGACTGGAACAGATCTCTCAGCCGAGCAGAGGCAAGCTATATTCGCGGCACCAGAATTCTCAGCATTCGTCAAAGAGTCGACGAAGATCGTTCAACGGGCTCTGAGTGATGGGTATGACTACATCAAAGACTACACCATCGGCATCGAAGGAGCATTGTGGGTCAATCCTGTCGACCTGTCTTCCGGGCTAATCGGGCGTAGCGACGAGGCGGATGGCCAGAAAGTGAAGCTCTTGTGCGCATTCTCGAATGACAGATGGACGAACGGTCGATCCGTTACCGACCTGGACTGGTCACAAAAAGTACGGTGATACCTTAAATCAAGCATGTGGCTGCTGACACATCGCAGTTTCCCGAGCTTGCTGTAGCATCTTACAATAAGAATCCCTCTGCACCGAATGATCCGGATGGCATCGTTGCGGTATGGAATCTGCACCTTCTAGAACGACCAGAATTCATCTTCCATTCACCAGTATATCCGCCGAAGGTGTATGTGTTCGCGCTCATGTTCCTAGTCTGACATCCTTTCCGTCACTTTCTCCCCCTTCCACCCGACCCTCATCTTTGGCGGTTCGTATTCCGGTCAAATCCTCCTCTGGGATACCCGAGCCAAGCATTTACCGGTACTGAAGACACCACTATCCGCTGCTGGACATACCTATCCGATTTATTCGATGAAGATGGTTGGGACGCAGAACGCCAACAACCTCATATCGAGCAGTACGGATGGGTTGGTCTGCAGCTGGCTCGCGGATATGCTTGCTCAACCTCAGGTGACAACATCCGTCTTTTCGTCGTGATTAAGCTTATCCCGTATAGGAAGCCCTCCCGCTAACCGTCGTGTCGCACAACAAGACCGATGAAGTCTCGATAACTTGCCTTGATTTCCCTGACAACGAGACGTCCACTTTCTGGATCGGAACAGAAGAAGGCAGCATCTATCAAGCGAACCGATACGATCGAGCTTCCGCAAAAGCCGGCTTAGTGGCGAGTCCAGACGATGTCTACCGCGGTCATGCAGGACCTGTCACCGGATTGCACTTCCACCCTGGCACAGGGTCGATCGACCTGTCTGACCTGTTCTTGACGACTTCAGTGGATTGGACGGTCAAGCTGTGGCGGGCGAAGACGGGGACGAAGACAGGTGGTGGAGTGGCACCGGTACATTCCTTCGAAGAGGCGGATGATTACGTGTTCGATGTCAAGTGGCACCCTAGTCATCCGGCTGTGTTTGGGACGGTGGATGGGACAGGGAAGTTTGACCTGTGGAACCTGAATCAGGATGTTGAGGTAAGGGGGAGTACATTTCTTCTTACTCTGTTATGCTGAAGCCTAGACAGGTCCCGACTGTGTCGACTCAGGTTTCACCACGAGCCATCAACCGGCTAGCATGGGATCGCAGCCCTCAGTCAAGAAAAGTTGGTCTAGGGGGAAGTGACGGCAAGCTTTACATTTACGACGTGGCGGAGAAGCTAGTCTCGCCAAGGGACAACGAGTGGGTGGAGATGCAGAAGACGGTGCAGGGCCTGGTAGTGAGCCGGGATGCAGGCGGCGGATTGAGCGTTAGCGTACCTGAGATCAGTGGAGGACGATATCGATGAAATCTGCGTCTTGATGCTGGATATGCTTCGCACAACGCCTCCATCATGATGACGGGACTACGGAATGATGCATGCCCCACGATCAACCCAGACTACTGTACCCACCTCTTCCCCCTCCACCTCCTGCTCCTCGAAGACCGTTGAAGATGTGTCCGAACAAGTCTGAAATGAGTGTTGGAAACTCCCGCCAGAAATCACGATGAGGAATAAGATCCCATCCTTTAGCCGAGTACTGCTGGTGGTTGTAGAAGATGCCTAACACGGATGAGCTTTCGATCATACGAAGTCACGAAGACAAAGGGGTCGACGTACCGAGTATGAGATAAGCTATCAGAGCGATGAAACCGGCCCAGAACAGAAACTTGAAGAACCCCCAGAAACCTTTCGCTCCCGCAGAACTTTCTCCACCACCAACCACACCCGAACCGCCTCCCGTGCTCCCAGATCGGGGACAAGCGTGTGGTGTGCTCCATATAAGAGATAGTCGTCCGTGTGAATACCAATTGAATTTCGGTCCTTGTCCTTCTGCCGAGGGATCGCATCGTAGCGTCAAGTTCAGATGTTGGTGCTCCCTGTAGTTCCACGCTCAGTATCGAAGCGAAAGGGACGATGAAAGTTTGACTCACCCCGCCCATTCTTGTCCCTCGACCCAGATCCGGAGGCCGTCCTTCCCGTCTATCCCTAGAGGTGTACTCCAGATCGCATCCTCTGGCCAATCGACTGGCCAGAGCGGGACGACTGCGGTAACCCTATCCGGGATCGGAGCGGAGTCTTTGTGGTTGTATAACTTCACACATAGTCTCGTTCCTTGTGGGCACTGCCACACATATACTGTCAGCTCTCATGATTTCACAATGGAAGTGAGCAGACCCACTTCATCTTCTTCCGGCCCATCGACTTGTTCGGGAGGGACACCTTGTTCGCTACACAATGTAATCCGGACTTTGGCCGTACTCGTTGTTGGTGGGGTGGGTGTATTTTTGCTGACCGTGCGTAGGTCGGAGAGGGGGGTAAGGTCGTAAGTGATTGAGGAGGATGTGAGTGCGCATGAGAAGGGTTGAATGGGGAGAGCGAGGAGGGAGGCAGTGAGCAGGGCGCTTAGCGGTGTGAACGTTCGCATGTTGGAACGAACTTCCGATCGAGTAGATCGCAGCGAGTCTGCGCGCGTTGTAAGGTTGCTGACAGTGATCTCATGTACAAGCGGAGAAGAAGGCGATATGAGATTGCCCGCTGCTCGAACGCTGAACCAACCACTTTCCCCCGCATTATCCTAAACCCTCTATCATCCTTTTCTGACAGTTCTATATCACGCAAATCGCTCCACTATGGCTTTAAAGACCGAACATCAACCCGAAGCTGGACCATCGTCCTCAATCACCCTCATTCCCGGTCCATCGCCATATCACGAATCCTCCCAATATCTTCATTGGCGATTCTCCCCTTCCCAACTCGCCTCCATCCGCTCAGAGCTCAACCGTAAATCAGTTGAAGTCGTCTCTAGAAATTCTGTCCTCGAAAAGGTTATTTGTCTCGGATCGCTCGTACCTTTTTCCCTCGCATGCTGACCCACATGTGCGTATAGGAAGCCCAAATCTCCTTAGGACATACATTTAGCGACCCACCCCCTTCCACGACCTACCTAACAGTCCTCGACGAAATCCTTCTCCTCCGGTTCTACATCCAACAAACCTCAAAGATCTGTAGACATGGTTTCGGTCTACCCGAAGTGGTCGAAGCGACTGCGATATGTTATCTTAAGCGGTTCTACTTGAAGAACAGTGTCATGGAATGGCATCCGAAAACCATCATGTAGGATCTCCTCTTCCTCCCTCCACCCTTCCCAGAGGATTTGTGTTGATAAAGACGTGTGAATCTTCAGGCCGACATGTTTATTCCTAGCTGCGAAAACGACGAATTACCCGATATTGATCGATCAATTCATACCCAAGTTTGCGAAGCTCTCCCCTTCCGACGTGTTGGATAAAGAGTTCCTCGTTGCTCAGAGCCTGGGGTTCGAGTTCTGGGTACGAGGTGCTGAGAAAGCCCTACGAGGATGGAGTCTTGAGCTCCAGGTGGGTCAAACGTTCTTTTGCCGTGACCAACTGATGGAAGCAGAATCTACCTGGAGTGTCTATCGACCGGATACAAAGAGTCATTCCTAAAGCATTGGAACACCTTCAAAACTCCCGTCTGTCCGATGTGGAATTCCTCTATACTCCCTCTCAGATCGGACTCGCATGTTTCCGTCCCACCGATACATCGCTTGTCGACGATTTTCTCTCATGGCGGTATGAGACGGATCCCCTGATATACGGGGTCGAGAAGGATCGGTTGATGGAGATCCTAGGCGAAATCGAAGAATTAATTCGAGGCGTTGGTACGGATGAGGTGGATTTAAAGAAGGTCAAAGAGGTGGATAAGCGGTTGAAAGGGTGTACCAACCCGGAAAAGATACCCGGGACGGCTTTGTAAGTTTCGACTATCATGCCTCTTTGCCATGGCTGAATGATTGAAGAGCTGATGATGGGCAGGTATATTAAGAGGAAACGAGAGCAGGAGACTTCGACGGCAGCAGCGAAAGCAGCCAAGGTGGTCAAGGCGAAAGCTGAGCAAAACGACCGGGAGATGGTATTTGGTGACGTGATCAAGACGGAGAGGAAACCCCTTTCACCGAAAGTGACGATAGCTATGGACAGGAAGGTGAAGAGGGAAGATGGCGTATTGATGGAGAATAGCGGAATGGGTGTCAAGGATGAGGCTACGGGGATGATCGTAGGTGGAAAAGGATTGAAAGAGGTCGGAAAGGAGATGATCAATGAGGAAGATGATGAATGAGTAAGCTGTCCGCACTCTGAAGGGTTTATGCTGACTGGATGAGAAGGCTTGATATGGCACAGATGCATGATGGTCATTACCTTGCAGCACGAGAAAGCCTTGACCGATGTGAGAAAGACGGATGAGTTGTCCAGAAGGATGAAGGTAGATGGTGGGGCCAGCGGTGATGACGGAATGGAATGGGCATGATTGATGCTAAGTGATGGTCACAGGATGATGCGTTGGTACTGGCTATGTCCTTGACGCTTTGGCGCTCATACTTGCACGGTGAAGCTGAGATTGATAAAGCCCCATGGTTCAGGCTGGGAGACGGACAGGATACCTTTTGTCGTGAGGGCTGTGATCGTCAGCTTTGGAGGAAGTGAAAGATTGTTTGGCTTACTCAAGCAGTTGTGCTTGGTAATGCTCTCAGTCACGATTCTTCCATCTGCTGCAGCATCACTCACGAAAGCCAGTGCTGCGACGTGCTTTGTCCTACCGACCGGCGCCAGATCCTCAAGCTCAAGCTCGCTGACCCCATCATCGATCATGCGCTGCTCGACATAGCTAAGAGAGTTTAGCCTATCATTTTAGCCTATCATACCGTTGCCATTGCGCACCTGAGGAAGTCACGACACTGCTTCTCGAGTGTCGCCAGCATAGCAGGCTGGAAGGGTGGCGGAAGGTCGGGACGCTTTTCGGCTTGTGAAGGAGGCAGATCGTCGATATCGAATTGATTATCGGGAACTGCATTGTGTCAGGATGGGCCCAGTGATGTCGTGCCGAAAATTCACGCTCGATATCGTCATCGGCAATGAGCATACGTCCGACATCCTCTGCACGTCCAACAAGTATCGAGCCGGATCTGGACCTGCCACGACCTCTGCGCTGCGCTGAGCCAGTACCAGATCTCGCTTGGCCCCGGCTGAGGCGAATGCTGACATAACCTTAGCAGGATTGAATACCAGGTTGACTGGACCGACCGGAGCTCTTGTGGAGTAAGGAAGCTGAGCCTGTTTTCACTGCCAGGTGTAAAGCTCGAATCGGCGGCGGTCGGAAAGCCTACGTTATGAGCTATCGCCCGCGGAACGGTCCGTACCGGGATCTGCATCACAGACCGAAAGATCGATCTTCCCACTGACGTAGCTGATCAGCTTGTGTTCGCGTGGGAGAAGGCTAATTGACAGGCAAAGGAAGACGCTGACTGCCTCGGCTGACTCGACGGGCCTGCTCGTCGTCGATGACCTGGAACGAAATCACGTCAATCATGGATGGCAGAACAGAATCGATAGACCTCGCCGACAGGTCGTCGACTAGTACTGTGAACGGGAAGCTCAAAGTCCTGATAAGCCTTCTCGAGTGAGCCGAACATCAACCCCAATTAAGACAGCTAACCTCCTGATAACCAGACTGAAGAGAGGTATCAGTACCTGCCCGCTCGATTTCCTACTCATCGCTCACATCGAGTGCTTGTATCCCTTGATTGACGTCAAACGCATAAGGATCATCGAGGCCAATGCGACCTTCCTGCTCTTGACCGTGTTCAGGCGACCCTTGTTGACCAGCGCGGTTGGCAGCTACATCGAGCTCCCATTTGAACTGTCCGACTTGTGTGATAGTAGCGAAAAAGTCCGTCATCTCGGGGTCAAAAACTGAAGGATCCGGTCATCAATTGGACTATTGGGATCACGAATAGCTTACACTGGAGCCATCCTCCGCCTCCATCGACCAATGCTGTAGCTTGGCTAGCGATAGCTTTCTGCTGCTCCTTTGCTTCCAGTTCCCGACGTTCTCGATCCATGATCGTCCCGTAGTTGCGAGCCGCATTGTTGTATTCGTCTGCCGGAAGCTCAAGGCTCTATAGAAGACGGGTCAAGTGGTTTCGAGAAAAACAAAACAAAGGCTTACACTATCGAATGTCACCTTCTTTGACTTCTTCGGCTTTTTGACGATTTCGAGCTCCTCTTCGACATGCTTCAAGGAGCCTTCTGAGCTGACGTCACGATCGCGCTTCTTTGTCTTTGTAGATCCTGCGGTGGGAGTACCCTCTCTGGGAAAGGTACCAGGTTTCAGTATGATATCCCCTTTCCCGAACTGCGTACAAGTCGCCCGTCACCCCGGTATCAAGCATGCCTCCACCGTCAGCTACCTCAAAGCCTCTGCCAGACGGTCCGCTGATGCTGACATCTCCTGGAGTATCCATCATAGGAGGAAGGTCGAGGTCGATCTCTTGGTCGAAGGGGAACTGATTCATGCGACCCCGAATGTGATCCGAGGAATGGTGGACGGCAGTCCGGTGAAAAGGAGTGTCCTTGGCTTTGGTATCGTAAGGAAATGAGCCGACTGCATGGAGAATCAGCGGGCCATGCAGGCCAACGAGTGACATCGGATAGATCCTTACGCTGGCTTTTCTTTCGCTGCCTAGCAATCCCCATGTCGTCGTCTTCTTCGCTTTCCTCCTCAATGTCTTCCTCAGTCTTCTCATGAGTTGTGTTCTGCGAAGAGTCGGATTTAAGCTTTGTTGAAGCTCTGCGACTGCGAGGTCCGAGAGGATTGTTCCAGTCCTATGAGACGAGTCAGAATCGGCTGATCGTATCGCCTTAGACTGACAATGAAGTCAAATTCAAATCCAAAGTTTGACTCCCAGCCCACATCGATACCGCCAAATGTGATCTGATTGAAACTGAGATGAGGTATCATAAGCAAACCGTCAGGTATCTAGCTGTCTAAGGGGATGTGGTAACTCACTTGCTCTTTCCGCCTCCTGGAGTGTCAAGACCGGTCGTACCTCCTGCCGAGGAGCTATCGGTAGTGGAGAAATCGGTCATGATCGAGCGATGTAGAATGCCGTGGAAATGACTGACATCCTAGACTCATCTGTCAGCCGACTAGGCCTAGGATTCTGCAGACGACATATTCGATGGGTTCGGTGCTTACACTGTAGAAGATGTCATAGTTCTGGTTGTACACCCTGTTATGAAAGTTAGCGAGGTAGCTTCTGGTTGCCAAAAAGAAGAGGAAGCAGCTCGAAGCAACCATAGTAAACCTACCTAGCGACTCCGACTAGGAGCGCTCCGCTCAGCCTGAGCGCCATCGGCTCCGGCGGCTCGGCTATCAACTCGCATGTTCGGGAAAGGTCGACATTGACAAGCTGCTTCCGGGTGATACGTCGATTACGCGGTCCAAGGGTCGCAGCCAGCCTGTATACATGTCAATAACTGCTGTAAATGCACCATTTCACGAGCCAGGGCTTCATAAGAGCGACAAACCAGATGATACCAAATCTGCATAGAACAGCGCAATTTCGTTAATCAGCGCATTTCGCCACCTCTTCCGCCACAAGACGCTTCAGGTAAGGATTGATATACTTACGACCCCTTCTTGCTCGTCAACAAATCGTCAGAAAAGAACATGTTGGAACGAAACAGCAAAAGTGAAACAGAAGCAGAGTGAAGAAGATGGAGAAAGTTGCGGAGGGAGTAAGATATTTTCCTGAGGCCAAAGGAGGGGTGCATTCACCAGCTCGACGCTCGGACTCCAATCGCGTCTCGGAGGAAAGTCCGAAAAGGGTATTTTTGGGAACGTTGGGCCACTGATTGATTGCTTTGTTCTGTATTACTTGATCGGCCTTTGGCGTTTTTCTTGAGTGATATAACCGAAGGATCCCAGCAAACAGATGGCGCCCATCACAGCAACGGAGAAGCAAAAACTGCTTCTTCAGCAGGAGATTGCGAAGCTATCGGGTAAGTTTCGTTCCGTAGCATGGTAGCATCAATGGTCGTTACACTAGACTGCAACATCCTACCTGCGCATCAAAATCCCAACTTGGCTGACCTCTTCTTCTTTCCAGGAGCCATCTCTCGTCATGCTGCCATCCCTTCAAACGCCAGCACATTTCATCCATATTCTCCTGGTCGGTCTTTCACTCGAGGGGGTCAAACGAGTCGAGGTCATGGAAGAGGTCGGGGAAGCAGGACATACGGCCTGGATCTGCGAGCAGCCAACAAGACTTCGGCTATTGCTACTATAAAGTCTTCATCGCGACCAGCCACCCCTCTGGAACCAGCCATGCCCGAAGAGAAGGAAGCGGGCGAGCTGTCGCCGCCGCCATCAGCTCCGGCGGATGATGAAGTCCAGGCGCCTGACCAGGGGAAGGAATCCGAACTCAGCTGGGTCAAGAAGACGAGCAAGGGCGGCAATATGAGTCTTATGACAGTGAAGAAGAGGTGTGTTGCATCCTCGATAGCTTATCGTGACTGACTGTTTGCCAGCAATTCCCTGCAGACCCGCCCAATACCGCATCGTCGCTCTCGAAAACCCAAAGTTCCACCTGAATTCCAGGTACTCAACTCTACGACCACATCCACACCCGGAGGAGGAGAAGGCAAAAGGGTCGTCATTGACGGAATCATCTTCCAGTTTGAGCAGGGCGGAAAGAAGCTTACTCGGATTGGCGGTAAGCACTGCTCATACATCATCTTACGGATGGACAGACGTAAATCATCCCTTGGTAGAGCTTTCGCCATCGACTGGACCTTCCCGACCGGATGCTTCTTCCTTCGGCCCCCCAACGCGAAAGTCGCTCGAATATGACGGCCACAAGTACAGGAGAACGAATCGGGGGAACCTGGTTTCATTATCTTCGAGGTTGGTCGTCTCTCATTGCAAGCAAGCCAGAATACGCAATCACTATGGCTACATCCAAGGGCGCAAGAGGTGAGAAATACACTGCTGATGCCTGCGACCTCGTTCAGAGCCGAACTGGCCAAGAAGCCATGTCGATACTATACGAAGACCGGTGCGTCAAGCCACGAAAACAAGAAGCGACTGACTCGACGATCATTCGGTCTTTTTCGCCTCTTTTCATCCTTGTCTGCGGATCTGGCATATCCTGGATTACTGATGTAGGACGGTGCAATCGCGCTCTCACTTGCCCCTACGCACACATCCCCGATCGACTCGCCATCTGTCCACGATTCCTTCGCTCTACCTGTCTGAACGAAGCTTCCGCTTGTCCTCATTCTCACACGCCATCTGCTCACAATACCCCTTCTTGCGTTCACTTCCAATCCTCCTCCTCTTGCAGGAATGGTCTCACGTGTCTTTATCCTCATGTGAAAGTTTCAGATGATGCTCCTGTATGTGAATCCTTCGCTCGCGAGGGGTGGTGTGAGAAGGTGGAGGGCACGTGTCCAGAATTTCATGTCTGGGAGTGTGGGGAATGGCGGGCAAAGGGGACTTGCTCCAGAGGAGGTAGATGCGGTCTGAGACACGTCATCAGAGCGGAGAAGGGGAAGGGGTCCAGGAAGGAGGCGGAAGCGGAGGGGATGGATGAGGATCAAGAGATGGAGGAGCGAGGAGTGCCTGTGGAAGGGGGTTTTGAGGATGGAACGGAGTTTATCGAGTTCGGGCAGGGTTTACCGGGCGCGGTGTCGAGTGAGGAAACAGAGGATGAGAGCGGTGAGAGCGAGAGTGAAGGGAGCCAGGGAAGTGGAGGAGATGAAGACGAGGTTGTGTTGACAGCCAATGGTTTGGGTGACATTGAAGAAGGGCATCCGGACCATGGTAAGCAAAGCATCTCACCTACTCCTCTGAGACGCGTTACGGGGTCTCTCATCCCTGACATCCCCATGGACACCGACGAAGCCGACGAGGATGAGGTCCTTGGTGTGGTAACGTGACATCCCTTCCTTCTCTCGATAAATACCTTCTCTCATCTTAGCTCAACGTAGCTAGTTCGTTAATATCCCGGTTAAGATATAACATGACATGATGCATAAAATGCACAGATCACTAACGCCTCTCATCCCGCCCCCCAGGTTGCCAAACGCCATCCCCATGTCCATTCCGATCTGTTGCCGGAGGAGGCATCCACCCTCCAGGCCCATCGCTCCGGGCGGCAGCTGCTCCCGGTGTCCATCCCATATCTCCGCCAGCTGCTCCAGCTCCATTCACCGATTTCTGCCGTCTGCTGACTCGTTGACTTGCGTTGAGTGATGAGACTAGCGATTTCGTGGGATGACAGAGGTGCATGAAGTTGCAAAAGCTGCCCAAATAACCATCAGCAAAATGTCCTTTCCGAAAGTTCGACATGACTTACCCTTCCCGCTTACATTCCCCCAATTCGTTCTGCCTACAACAAGCCTCCCGGAAATCGCTGACCGGACTCAACTCCGAATGTAGAGGTCGCATCGCATACCATCGGTCCGAGAGGTTCTCAACAGCTTTTGCTGCTTCCGCCTCCCACTCGTATCGGGCGTAAACGTTTCCCATGAGATGATCGCCTACGTTGTCGCATACGTGCATCTCAAGGAGGTGACCGTATTTGCATAATTCTCTAAGTAACAATCGTCAGCCCATAAGCAATCAGAGGGTAATGAGTGGAGGAGAAGAGGGAGGAGGAGATGCGTACATGTAGAAATCTTCGTAGAAGCGGTCAAAGTCTGCTTGGAGTTGTTGAGGGGTCATCCCTTGTCCTTCGGGTGTATGACCGGGATTATTGTAGACGTTAGGGAGGAGGATGGTTTGGGAGAATTGAGGTTTGATGTGTTTCCTAACAGAGAACTCGTCAGCTTTGGGTCAAAGTGAAGCGGACAAGTGAAATCAACCAGGTCCAGAGGAGATAAGGGAGGTCCCCGCCTTGTGACCTCCCTGGGGAACTTGAAGTAGAAAGGATTACTCACCTTGAACAACGGTCACCATGTCGGCATGCTCCTATCTTGAGGTAGAAAGAGCAATTCACTCGGTCTTGTTCGGTACCGCTATACGAAAGTGTTAGTAAGGCAGGCGAGCTGGACCGAGGTAGACTTACAAGATGTTAGCGAGATGGGAAGCCATGATAATGATTCAGGCGAGAGGGAGCAGGACAGGAGTAGGGGATGGTACCAGGGTTATAATGGCCGTTCAGCCTTTTTACCGATGACTACAGCGGAAGACAATTGAAGCAGCAGTGTTTCAATGCGGACAGGACAGAGACAGGTGCTAGGATGTGCAAGATAGGTGGACGGGAAATACTACGAGGTCAGTCTTCTGCCATAAGTCGCCACGATGCCGACTAAGCATGTTTTACCGAATATTCCCGAAGGTCTGAGCTTTTATTTCCACGTTACGCCGACCCTTTTAACGTCATCACACTCGCTTCATTCCAAGCTCACCAACGTCACGGCTCTTCGGCGATTTTCATTCATATCTCATTTAGCTCTGTGCCGCAATCATGGGCAGATCCAACGCGGAAGAATATCTCGCAAAGGCGGAGAAGAAGGCGTCTTCGTCGGTCGGATGGTTTGGGAGCTCGAACAATAAGTGGGAGGAATCTGGGGATCTCTTTGCGCAGGTTAGTACTTGATGGTTCGCCCTCATGTTAGCCGGCCGTCGATGAACTTCCGAAGCATCCCGATAGGTCTAATAATGCGTGATCCTCCGGTACTGACACTTGCTTCTGTAGGCTGCAAACGCTTTCAAAGTAGAGAAGCGATGGACCGAATCTGGACAGGCATTCGAGCGGTCTGTCATCCACTCAAAAGGAGATGTGATAAGTCTGATTCAATTATTAGAGAGGCAGCATGCCGACAACATGCAAATGAAAATAACGATGCCATGAATGCTTGGCATAATGCCGCGAAGAGCTACAAGAAGAGTGATCCCGAAGGTTGGTACTGTACTCTTCTCCCATCGTTCAGCGATGGCCGTGTAGAGGGTCTCAGGACTGACGAGATATGCTTCTGGACAGCTGCGGTATCGGCGTTACATCAGGCGATCAAGCTTCTCGTCCAGGCCGGGAACTTTAGACAAGCAGCAGACCGGGAGAAGGAGGTGAGCTTTTCGATTGCCTAGCGTCACCTCGCTCTCTCCTTCCGCTGCGAACGGCTTGCACGAGCGAGTTGGCCCCTTATGATCAAGCTCTTCAAGCTGAATACAGCGTATGATCCTTGCAGATCGCCGGCATATACGCTCAGGATGGCTTGGACGTAGCGAAAGCGAGGGATAGCTTCGTCCGAGCTGGTGACTGGTACAAACAGGAGGATGCCAATGCGTAAGCCCAGCTTGCCTCACTGATAGGATCGGGACGATCGGCTGATCTCGATGACTGCGCAGGACCGCAAATCAATGCTACCAGCAAGCAGCCGAACTATCCGCCGACCTGCAAGATTTCCAGCGATCGATGGAGCTTTACCAAACGGTCGCAGATTGGTCACTTACTTCGGCTCTGACAAAATACTCGGTCAAGGAGTATTGGCTCCGAGCGGCACTCTGTTCCATGGCTATGGGAGTGAGTCTGCATTGCGCTTCTCTTACGGCCTGTTTGATGTTAATCCAGGACCTCGTCACGACGCATCGGCTACTCGATGTGTTCGCCCACAAAGACGTTACATTCCCTTCGACACGAGAAGCCAAATTTGCGCATGAACTCATGAGCGCATGTGAAGAAGCGGACGTCGAGCGGTTCACTGCTGCTGTGTATCAGTATGATCAGGTCACAAAGCTGGATAACTGGAAAACTGGGGTGTTGTTACGGATTAAGAAGGCTTTGGAGGAGGACGAGGGAGGGTTGACATAGTGATATCTACGTGTCAAAGGGTAAATTCATTTGTACCAGTTTGTGATGTATACCCTAGTGCATCGCTTTGTGGCTATGGCTTCTTCTCAGGCTCCTCCTCCCTTGGCTCAACCCCCTCGTCTTCGGACTTCCGAGCTTCAGCTTCCATCTTGACCGCTCTCTTCGTATCTCTCGTAGATGGTCGATCCTCAGCTTTCAACTCCGTTTCCCTATCAGATGCAGCTAAATCAACAGCCTCGACCGACGCGGTGGCAGCTGGCTCCTGGCTACCCGTCAGATCGACTCCTGTTGCTGGCTCCGCAGGGTTCTCAGCGGTCCTCCCTACGCTCAGGTCCCCCTGAAGTGTTTCAGGTTCCGTCTCACTCTCCAAAGCTTCTGTCAGAGCAGAGACCTCGCCCATCGTCTCGCTACTTTCCGGTGGAGCTGGAGCAGCTTGAGCGGTGGCCGCTGCTTTCACTGCTTCATTGGATGCGGGTGCACCTACTACCGATGACGTTCCTGTAGAAATTACGGATGTGGTCGATGTCGATGGAGGGGGATGTGCAGACGTCGTGGCAGATGTCTCAGATTCATAGGTTGATGATTGGTGTGCGACGGATTCAGTAGCAGGCTGAGCTGATGACAGTATTGGAATCGGTGTCGCCCCTGATGCATTCGAATGGGAATCATCGCCCTTGTGTATTGAAGCCACACCTGGAGCGACGGCCTGGGAAGGCACATCCTCGCTTGTTGACGGGTCTTTGGTAACGGATGAAGCTTTACCTTGTTTTTGGTTTGGTGAAAGTGACGGTGGTGCTATCGATTCCGCCAAAGCCGAAGGCGAAGTATCACTCGCAGGACTTGCTTCGCTGATCGAGGCTTCCGTCTCGCCCTTAGAGACATCCCCACGAGGCTCCTCAAGCGAAGTATCCTCTGAGCTGACAGTTGAGCTTGTAGCCTCAGCCGGCGTACTCGCAGCACCGTTCTCTTCGCCTTTGGCCGCCTGAAGCACCCTCCGATGTTCCTCCTCCCCTCCCGTCGGCTCACTCAATGCCTTTATCAACTCTTCTGCAGCCTTCTCGATCCCTTCGACACCTCCACCAACAATCTCAAACTGCTTCTCCAACCTTTCCACCTCTTTCCTGCCAAACCCAAACTCTACGAATTCATGTACCCTCGCCCGCATCCCCACTCCCCCGATACCATTCTTCTTCAGGTATCTCAACCATAGATCTACTATCTCCCGGTTCGCGTCAAACACCTTGATCGCGCGTCGATGTGTGCGCCGTTCGAAGTTTTCTTGGTATTTTTTGTGGACGAAAGGACCTCTCGGAACTGTGTGGAGCTCTTTCGACATGGGGATCATAGCGGGATTTGTGGCTGGGATACCGAGAGAGCGAGCGGATTGGACGGCGAAGCGAGAGTAGAGATCGAGGTTGTATGGGTGGTGTGCGGCTAGGTAAAGGGTCGCTACGTGGATTCCATGAGTGGGTTTCAGGGGTGGTCGGGCTAAGGGATCGAGGTGTGTCCGGACGAGCGGGGTGGGATCGGCATAGCTAGGTGTGGAGGATGAGGAGGGGGCGATCGAAGCGGACATCGGTGTGGAAGAGCTGTGTTATGGTCAGTGATGAGAGGAAGGGAAAGGGGCGGTGGACGTACGAGAAGAGACGGGAGGAAGGGGCAGTTGCTGAAGGCGAGACCAGTGGATGAGCAAGACCGATCAGAGTCTTGATTGAATTCGCTGCCATGATGACTACTCCAAGCACGGCGAAATTGATGCGAACCTGGCTGGTGACAGTGATTTGTCAACCGCACGTACAATAACTACTCGATACCCGACGTAGGCTGTGGGAGTATATTCGTTGGCAGCGGAATTCGGAAATTTCGGCAATCGCGTAACACGTGAGCATTGTCAGGGCGGTGCCGCGGTGATTCCCTGCTTTTGTTGTCCAAAATTACGCAGCTGTACTCAGCCCGATCATTCCGGTTGTAGTTGACCTCCTTTCCTGAAAAATCGTCTCAATCCTCTCCCTCCGACACCCTCGGTGTATGGTATTGTCACGATGGCTGGAAATGTCGTCGGAGCGACCACGGCTCTCATGGCCACGGCGTCTTATGTACCACCGTACCAGTATGTGACCTCGTACGCACCGGCTCCGCAGATCACGGGGACCATCAGCGCGACGGCCACAAGTGAGTTTATTCATGACGCTTGTGAGGTATGCTGATCGCTTCCAGGTGGCGTGGTATGTTAACATGTCGGGAAGCAGATCTGATGCGTAGAACACTCCTACCAGCTCGTCGGGCTCGACGTCTCCGGCCACAGCGACCAATGCCGACACCGCGTATGCATACCTTCAAGCACATATGATGAGGTGAGTCAACCTAAAGTATATGAAGCTAACCCACAGCTCGCCCTCATATCGGTATACCTACCTGCTGTGGATAGTTCTCGCTGCAGTTGCCCTCGTCTACGCTGCGGCTCATCATCTACGACTGTCCCGAGGATCGCTTGGAGCGGTATACACACGATGGGGCATGAGACGGACAACGATAGGATCGAAGAAGCCTGGAGCTCGGAACAGGTCTCTACCCAGCAACAGTGTACTTATCATGGTGACCATTGTATCCGCCGTGACCCTCGTCTTGAGCATAATCGGAGCCGATTACATCACCCCTTCCTCATCCGTCCTCGACTTCTCCAGTTCCTTCCGAAAGCGGGCTACCAATCCGACTTATACTATCAGCAAGTCTTTCTGGACGTCAGGCTCAAGGATGGGCGATATGGCTTTTGCGTTGACCCCGCTGGTCGTGCTGGTCGCGCTCAAGACTCCACCCGTCGCCTTCCTCTCGTTCCGCGCCTTCACCCATCTCTGGGCCGACAAGCTCGCAGTCCTCCATCGCGCTGTCGCCTGGTTTATTTGGGCTCTCACAACTGCTCATGTAGTTCTATGGTCGATCCAGTTGTTCCGGGATCAGGTGAATGGAAAGACGGCTTGGATAGCGATGTGGGGAAGTTATCGATTCATCTTCGGCTGCGTCGCGTATGGAGCTCTCACCGCGATCATGGTGTTCAGCCTCCGTCCAGTCCGGAAGAGCCGCTATGAGGTAAGTAGTTGCGTCTGTGGGCGCTGACGACAGTTCTTCTACATCGCCCATGTTGTCCTCGTTGTCCTCACCCTTGTCTGCTGCGCACTCCATCATCCACCACTTTGGTACTGGATGGCTGCTGCCGCTGCGCTCTGGGGAGTTGAGCGCGCCCTACGCTTTTCACGGTTCGCCCGGATCAATGCACTATTCAGCAAGACACGGCAACCGCCCGTAGTCGCCGGACGGCCATATCGCGATTCTATGGTGGACAATGCTTACGGTATGGGGGAGCTCAAGCGGTCGAGCGATTACTCATACAACGGTCCTTTCAACGAAGAGACACTGCCTCAACGCCCTGGTGGTAATACACCTGGAACAATGACACCTGGTTTGGACACGCCTGCTACGGATTTCGGGGATCGAGCTGTACTAGGCTACTATGACGAAGGCTCCTTGCAACCACTCGGATCGTACGACTCACGACAGGTCGACCCATACGCGAGGGAGAACACGTCAACTCCCTCGACCTCAACCTTCGTCTCGCAAAGCGGCGGCTACTTCCCAATTCACGCCAATGAGCGAAAGGGATCCGACATCACTGAGAACCCATACCGAAAGGAGGCGGTTGCCGCCATGCCTGCCTTTGCAGCACCGAGACAACCACCCCCGCCCATACCGATCGGCTTCGCTCAGGCTCAACTCCTACCTTCCCGTACAGTGCGGCTCACCATTCGTGTCGCGCGACCGTTCCGATGGAGGCCAGGGCAAAGCGTGTTGCTTTATCTACCTGATCTGTCTCGAATACAGTCCCACCCCTTCACCATCACTAATAACGGCGAGACCGAGATTGTCCTTCTCGTCAAAGCAAGGAAGGGTCTCACCCGACGACTGTTCGACCTTGTACGGACCCGATCCCTGGCGAATGTCGGCCTCAATGGTGCTGCGGACAAGCGATTGTCGCTTGCGTCGATGCGTGGCGGTGACGGCGGTGTGCAAGTACCGCCAGTATATGTGAGAGCATGGGTCGATGGGCCAATGGGTTCGGCAACACGGACAAAGTGGGATGAGTTTTCGTCTATTCTCATCATCTGCGGTGGATCAGGCATCAGCTTCGGCACGTCCGTCAGCGAATACGCATGCCGAATGATGGCTCAAAGGTCAACGCAGTCTCATACGCAACGGGTTCGCCTATGCTGGGTCGTCCGGGAATACGCTGAGATCGCCTGGGTCTCAGGACAGTTACGGCGATGTCAACAGATGGTCTCTATTGGTCAACTTCAAATCGATATCTTCGTCACCAATGCATCGAAGGTTCGGGATGACTTTGCACCCCCCAGACCTGGCTTCGCGGATGGGGGGTACCGGAGACAAGGCTCGATGGACAGCGTCACGAGCGAAATGAGCCTGGATTTGACGAAGGATGACAATGAAACGGTAGACACACACGACGGGTCGACGCATTATAACGATGTCATCGACTTGACGAACTATGAGGACGAAGAGGATATGAATGACCCTGTCGAGAACCAGCTGTCCGACCGGCTGCAACAACAGGGAAAAGTACGACGCGCGAAGTCACGGAGAGCAGCACGTGGACCAACAAAACATACCCCTAATTCACCTTCCTATCCTCCACATCGCCGACAGCATTCGATTCTTGCTCCTTACGATGACGAAGATCGAGATGGCCCACATCCTGCTCCTCTTCGAGTTCCGTATAATGATTCACGATCGCCCCAAGATTCGGTCTACGCTCCACCCCATACCTCCACTCCGTCCAATAACAAACGCAACTCATATCATTCGGTCGCAGATTCTACTTACGGTCGATATGACCCTTTCGCAGGTGGCGCAGCAGGCTTCGCGGGTCCTTCACCGAGCCTGTCCATGATGTTCGACGATAATCAGTCAACGATGGGCGAGTCTGTCCGGAATCTAATGTCGAATCAATTGAGAAGTGGCAGTATGGTGCTTTTAGAGGATAATAGCGGGGATCCGACAGGCGACGCAGCGCTTTGGATTGATGAATCCGACTACATCGCGATGAGTGTACTCAGCGAGACGGCCAGAGCGGGCAAACCTAAGCTGTCGAGCGTGTTGGAGGAAGAGATACAGCTGGCGAAGGGGAGCATGATGGTTGCGAGTGAGTCTGCCGTCTTCCCGCGGATCGAATTTTCGCTGACACCATTGTAGCATGTGGTCCTACTACGCTGAATACCGTTGTGCGCAATCTTGTTGCCAGAAATATCAGCCCCGGTAAAATACGACATGGCGATAAGAGGGGTCATATAGCCGTCTACAGCGAGGATTACGAGGCTTGACAAGGCGATTTATGAGAATGGACATTTGTTGTTGACGTGTGTGGGACGATCTATTTTTTTTTGGCACGGACAATTCATGAGATACGCTCCAAGCAATACGCAAGTCGCCCTACTGGCTCAAAAGCACGGTGCCTCTTCAAAATGCACCTAGTCCTAGATGAACGAAGATGAAGAACTCTCGGTATTCTGTCCTCATTTCTTCTTTCCTTTGGCCCCCGAAGTCGTCGGTCCTGGCGGAGGTACAGGATCTTCTCCGTCATAAAAGACAGCCGTGACGACTATCCTTGTCCGTTTCAGCTTTTCTTGCGGTCGTTTCGATTCGATGACGTTCCCATGCTTATCCAGCTCAACCTGCTTCCATCAGCTCTTCCTGGATGTATAAGGGTGAGCTTGCGACAAACCTTCGTCTCATCACGCAAACAGCTCTTGCTCAGCGTTCCATCATCGGTACTTGAAATTCGGGACAACGGGCGACTGCTGACCTCTCCCTCTCGATGTCGAATCACCACCAATCCCTTGTCCCACTTGACAGACTTCGCCACTCCTTGGGATTGTGTGTGGCTCATCTTGGCCTTCTTTGCTGGCCTCGCAGGAGTCTCGTAGTCCTCTTCGTCTCCGGGTCGTCTCACATGGGACGACCGCTCCACCACAGACACATACACATCCTCCTCCGACTCCACATCGGTATCAACGTCTGAACCTCGTGAGCGACGCTTGGCTCGCGCCTCACGACCAGCTTTCATTTCTGCTTCAACACGATCCGCGGTCGTCCGGATTTTCGAGGTAGGACTAGGCGGTCGCGGACCAGTTTTCCGGACGATCTGCCTGTCGATTGCGCACAGATAAACCTGATTACGAATAGTATTGTGATGAGTCGTCGCCTTGAGCTCTTTCTCCGACATATCAGGCGCAATTGACGGGACGACTAGACCAGGTTGGCGCCTGCGCTGCATCTGAGGTGCTGGAGGAGGTCGGATGACCCGCTTAGCCCGAACGATAGCGCTCTTCCCTGGGCTGGGAGAAGTATTCACGACATCGTCTCCTCCAGAATCTGAAGCTTTTAGTGGTATCTTCGAAGCAGGCGTTCGTCCAGCTTGTCGCGGAACCGGAGAGGAGCCTGGCTCGGAGGAGCTGACTGGCGGTACTTGAAAGGACACATCCTCTTGATCCTCGCTCGATTCTCGTGATGATTCTGACTCAGTAGACTCAGCAGGCGGTGCAGACTCTGTGGCATGACGAGTGGCAGTTGCTGGCGGGCCAGAGCTGCTGGACGGCTCGAGCGATGCGACATCCTTCGCGACCGTGGAAGTTGTTTGCGTGAAAGCCATAGGCGTAGGCAGGGTTCTTGCCTGGCAAGGTGTACCGATAATACGCGAGGGGGTTCCGAGCTGAAGTGCGAAGCTCAGCTGGGAAGACTAGCGGGACTCAATGCTCACTTTGAACGTTCGGACACCCAAAGGCGTACCTCGAGCGGCGTCTGTAAATGGTCGCTTCATTATCGGCCTGACTGGCGATCTGAAAGCTGGCCATTTCAAAACAGCCGAACCTGATCCGCATGCTTCTCCACTGCCATCAAAGCCAAGGGAGAAGACCGGCATGAAATTAGTCAACGGACTTTCGTGGACGAGACGAGATGGAAGACCGAGTGTCGGACGAGCAGGTTGACCTCCGACCGTAACGAGGGATTTCGCGGCGGATGATTGGAGGGCTACTATTGGGCGTTTGAGAGGAATGATATTGACGTGGCGAGGTGAAGTGTTGATCGGCCCGGTAGACTTAGCGAAGCTGCCGCTTGGCTTGAAATGCGGAGGTGGCCGCGCCATTTTGTTTGAGATGGTGGATACGCTTGGACGGCCTACAGCTAGAGGACGCATTCGAGGTGCCAATGGCGGTCGAGACCCCATAGTTTGGGCTGATTGAGCGAAGCATGGCGCGGGACGAGATGCAACACCTGAGGCCGAGGCCAACGACGGTGCCGAGAATGATGATGGCTTGCCTCCGATAGGCGGTATGGCTCGACCGGGCCCGGCCCGGCCAGATTGTGGTTTTGCCGCATACATACTACCGCCGTCCTTGCAAGCTTTTGAAGGACCCTTCATCGGATTTCCCAAGCTTTCCACGACGTGGCCGACCGAGCGGGAACCTTTCATCGGCCCAGCTAACCCGAAACGACTGGGTGGCCGTTGCTGACCAATAGAGGACGCGTTGCTCGAAGACGAGATTGAAGAGGACGAAGAGACAGCTCGCTGAGGTGGACCCATTGCGCCCAATCTTGACTGGAAAGCAGAGTCTAGCTGACTTTTGATTGCCCGAGCTCGCTCGACAACCTTGCCTTCGCTTGGGACCGTCGAAGGACGATCTAGAGATCCAGGTAATGCGGTTGATGTATGGAAAGACCTTAGAGTCTTGTTGGCTCTCGGACCGGCACCGAGCGCATCTGCCACTATCACTGCTTTCGAGGCTGAAGGTGTGGCAGTCTGGGAAAGGGAAGCAAGGTTTAGCGGCTTTTCCGCCATCACAGAGCTATTCTCAAGCTCGACGGCGGATACTTCGGGACTATTGAGCTGACCAAGGCGCACTGTCGCAGCGTCTGAAGCTTGCTCGAAGTGTGAACGGTCCTGAATGGGTGACGCAGATAGCAGGGCTGATCGGATTGGTGATCCTGCATCCGCTCCGGTAGTTCGATTCGGAAGATGATGCGATCCCAGTTGAGGGATGATGACCGGCCCAGCGCGAGCGATCGGCAAAGGAGAATCGAGATCCGTCGAGGGCGAGGACGGGTTGGATTCGGCCGTGGACTTGAGACGGTCTGATGTAGGCGTGCTGAACAGTTCAGATACCTCGTATTCGGATGCCAGCTCAACCGACACATTCGCTACGATCATGACCCTGATTGTTAGGTCTGTATCGCCTGACGAGATGTCGATGTGGTCCGCTCCAGATTCCGATTCCAAAAGATGTCCTGCTTGATCGAGATCGGATGTTGCTTCGTCTTCCCCCTCCGTGCTGGTTCCAAGATTGTCGAATAGCGGTGATTCCTCGGCGGCGAGTTGCATCGTCACCGCTTCTTCCGTTTCGGGATCCGAGAAGTCAGACAGACGTAGCTCGCCCATGTCCAGCTCTGCGACTACTCCTGAGCGGTTCTCAGCTTCTCGTCCACCTCTGATTTCGTATCGCTTACCTGCGCCTTCCTGAACCTCCGAGAGACAGCCATACAGGTCTGTCCCATCAAAACCCAAGCTCACACCGCTGTCCCTCATGGGTCCGGTCTCATCCCCATCGTCAGTCTCTGTACCAGGAGATACCGCTAAGGCCGTGTTCTCCTTATCGCTATCCCCTTCATCGCTGCTTTCACCTTCGCTCGTAACCCCTTCGTCATCCTCGGAATACGGCTCCCGTGTTCGATCAAGCTCCTCCTTGGTCTCTTCTTGGTAGGACGAGACGGATGTAGGAGGTGTGTAGTTCAATCGGAAGGCGGAGAAGTCAAGGGTCAGGTCGGATTCGGCTGGTCGTGCTGAGGTCGATTTGCTTGGCGTACCTTCAGGAGACGAGATCTGCCGCAGCACTCGAAACGAAGAACAGCTCGACCAGTCGGAGTCGCTTTCAGTGCCTCGTTCTCGAAAGCGTTCGTTGCAGCCGCCCTCCCAGACCTTCTCCTTTCCCTTTGGATTAAACTTCTCTTCCGCTCTTGTGTTCTTCTCCGCTGATGATAAGATTGTCTTCCGCCTGATGAAGTCCCGGGAATCGCGTTTCTTTAGCCTCACGATACCTTTTGCGCGTCCCGAAGGAATAGACGAAGCGAAAGCTGGGGATTGGTTGGAAAGCTTTGAAACAAGCTGGACTTCGAGAGGGTTGTGGGGACCTAGGAAGACGCCGTGCTCCTCGTCACTGGAGTCATCCCAACTGTCTTCGAGATGGAAGGAGTGATCGTCATTCTTGAGTGAGAGTGAGTCGTCTAACGGAAGGAAGCCTATGCTGGATGAAGAAGCCGACCAAACGGACTGTCGAGTGAGTGGTAATGTCTTTCCAGCAGATACTGAGAGGACGCTCCTCATGTCGGTTTATGCGGTCGAGATAGGAATCACTGCCACCATATGAGATCGGGTTAAAGAGCTATTAGACAAGCACGATTTTGACAGATATGAGTTTACAGCCGATGAGTGGGGCTTGCTACAGTAGTTGAATGAAGAAGCCAGAAAATCAAGCGCGAGGGCGACGACCCTGTTGTTTGGTGCCGCCAAGAATAATCCACGTCATTTTTGTTCATTTCAGTAACACAACCTCGGTGAACTGCCTGAATTACCATTCCTCGACACAGGGAACAATTTCGACCGGACTGCAGAATCCGAAGGTTTTCCTGTGGGTGTCTCCGTTGCCAGGTGAATGCAGATGCAGAAATGTCGACGTCGAAATGCTATGCACCATTCTAATGGAAATGAAATCAGTCCCGACTGATCTGGACCCTGAGTTCTGTGCCACCGGTGAGATTCCGACCGTTATTGGATGACCTTTGCTATGGCTTTGGGGTAGTGAGGTCTACCAATACAGTAGTTCGGAACCTCACTTTCTCTTTTCGCGCCTCTGTACTACACCATTCTGGCTCCATCTTCTCTCAATCGCTCTTCTCTGCCAGGCCTCATACCTCTTGCGCACGTTTGGCGCTTGGTACACCGCGTTCAGCTGCGAGCCCCAAGCGCATCTTTTTTCGGTTCCGATCGTCTGGTAGCGAATCGCTGTCGAGTTTATCCCTCCCGTCTAGCTGGAACACTACTTTGCGGTACTCAGCGTTGTTGATCGGTCCTCTCATGTCGCAGGGTTGGGTATAGCCTTCCGCGGTTACTACGGTGCTGCAGCGGGCTTTCTGCTTCGTGAAAAATCTAAGGTATGTGTATCAGAGCCGAATTGTTTCGTCATGAGCTCACGCTTACAGTAGTGATACGTCGAGTGGAGATGGCGACCTCGTACACTAGCCCTAGGGGAAACCCTCCTCCACATCCCTTCGCCAACCCTGCTGCTGGCCCATCTACTTTCCATCATCGACAACCATCAAATAATGGCTATACCAGCGTCGAGGAGTATGCTGAGAATGAAGGGAGAGGACTTAGTGGGGATTTGGATAGGGTTGGCGATGCGGAGGGAGATGATGGGAGGCGAGGGAGCTTTGACCTTCGGACGGAAATGATGGGGTTCGAACCACCACCACCAAGAACCATGCCCCAGTATCAACATGCTCATCAGTACCGCTCACCTCCCCAACCTCCCTCAGGTGATTACACCTCGGTACAACTCGGACCTCGGACTCCACCACAGGACCCGGCATCGTCACTCAATCTCCGTCAGAGCCCTCGTGATCGACTTTCAAGCTCGACTTCCATGTCCTCTGTGACATCTGCTCGAGGTCGAAGCGCTCCTGCTCCTGCTGCCCTTGACCTGAGTCCTCAGAGCGAGAGAAGATTAAAGCAAGCCGCTGCAGTTGGGATGGGTCAGGATACGTACGCTGCAATGCGAGGTTTGGGATACGGGCAGGCGCCAGGTTATGGGTTGGACAGCCGACGAGCTGTAACGGATTCTTCCGTCGAGAGTGTGAGAGACAATTCTGCAGAGTGTGTTTCTGAACTGAAACAACACTAGGGGACGAACAACCGAGTCCCGAGACCTCTGCCCGCCGTTCCTCAACCTCGCTCTAGTTCTTTCAACTACGCATCGCCTGCCCCGCCATCACATTCACCATACTATTCCTCCGCGATGCCCTCCTCCCATCGCAAAGCTTCGGGTTCGGCCTCTAAAGAACGATCGTACCCTCACGGGGCTTTAGTAACCCAAATGCCGACGGGTCTGTCGATGCCAATGACAGTACCTCTTTCTGCCGTTGGACCTGGACGTATGGGGAGGAGGAGATCAAACATACCTTCCTACGGCGACTTACTAGGTGCAAACCCTGAGGATGATCGGAACAGCTCGTAAGCACGCTACATGATCGATACCGGCTGCCCTGACTGCTACCAAGGGATCCTTACTCTTCCCAAACTTCATCTTTCTCTCCTTACGCTCAGCTCTCACCAGTCCGACCCAATGCTCCTTCATTCTCTCCAACCACTCCCGACAGGCTCGATCCATCTCACATAGATCGACGTGGCCTGATTGGCGTCGGTGAACTGGCGACCCCTCGCTGGGGTGCTTCTTCGGGACACCAAAACCTGCGGACGCCAAGTATGCCGCAAAGTTCCGGCATCAGCCCGCCAATACCGCAATCGGTTCATCGACCTGATGCCACCTATAGCCAGGACTGGGCGAAAGGCCAAAGCGGACTGGGCCTAGGAGTCGGCACGATGGAGGATATGAAGGCAGGTGATTCGCGAAGGCACGTTCAAGGGATTCGAGGGGGATTCACGGAGTCACCTCCAAAGTTACCTCCCAAGGAGGGGATGCGGTACTTGGGGGAAGGGAGCCAAGCAGGCGTCCAACAGCAACAAGTCGAGAATCTCAAATCCCTCTTGTCGCTTGGATCCCTAGGGGACTTTGACTTTGATTCGAGCATGGCTGCAGCTCTAGCCGCCTCTCTGTCCATGCAGGATGAGCCGTCGGACCCGCCCGCAGCTAGACGAGCGGATCAGAGGACATCTGCCCCTCCTTCCCGGTCAGGCTTCTCCCAACCTCTGCCTCAGCCTATGCGTTCGCCTGGAAGGTCCGAGAGTCTCGTGCAAGTCGTCGAGCCAAGCGCTCCTGCATCTATGCAAGGGTCGCCCGGTAGCGCGAGATCCCGCATCTACGCCCGTAGGCAGGAACGAGAGCAGCGTCGAGCCTCTGGTCTTGCAGTAAATACCGCTCAGGAGGTTCCACTCGTTCCTCAGCGGACCACGTCAAAGACTTCACCTCCGAACTCTGCCGATTCGCAAAACCCCTCTCAACGCTCTATACGGGAGATTCGCAAGACACCGCCTAGTAAGGAGCGTGATGTTACAGCACGGACTCGGCACAGTCCGAATGCATCTCATCACGACATATTCAAGCATTTTGCACCGAAGGACTTCTCTCATCTCCCTCCAAGCCCTTCGAGCGCTTCGATCAACCAGTTCTTGAGAGGTTCCGGCTCCATAAACAACTTTGTTTCGGTCAGCTCGCAGCCAGGAAGTACCATGGTGCCATCGTACCTTTCTACCACTTCCGTATCGACCGCTCCGTCCAAGTCATCACTGCATCCATCGGGCTCCGGGCGGGTGAGCAGTATGCCATCGAATCAGACGATAGGGTGGGAGGGGAGAAATGCCGATGCCGACACTGCGGAGGCACTGCGTAAACTTGATGGACTTGGCAGTACTCCCGGCAAGTCGAAAGGCTCAGGCAAAGGAAAGAGTTCGACTGGTTCGGGCAATGTGCATAGTCGACCTGGGACCCCGCCACCTGGTAGAGGCAGGACTAGCTTACCCCCAAATGAGCGGAAACTCTCGACGAAGGCCAGTGCAGGCAGTCTCAAGACATCTGGCGAGCTCCCTGGCGAATCGCCCCTTAGCACTTGGATAGACATTACAGACGATGTTCCAGCCGTCCCACCGCCGGCTCGAGGCCGACAACTCGACGCCAAGAGCTCGTCCGCACCCCTCGACACTCCAGCTCTTCCAACGGAGAAGCGGAAATCACCCTCGTTTACCAGCTTCGCGGGAACACCTACGTCACGCGACTCTCAATCCTTCCCAGCAACGTCAACCACAACTTCCGAAACATCTGTTACCAAGATCGAGCCCAAGATCGTCAGGCGGTCTAGCGGCGACAGTGATGTTTCGATATATAGCGATGCCGTACAGGGGTGTGAGGTCCTGAGCGAGAAGGTCGTTGACGAAGCTGTGCCTCCGGTCCCGCCATTACCGAAGGGCTACATGTCGATGCGAAATGGCCTGGCGAACGCAGCGGCACCAGCATCTTACGTCCCCTTGCAGGAAAATTCGAGCTCCAGCCCGCCCTCGGAGGTCGCCTCTCATCCAAATTCATTGCCAGGAGAGGATGTCCGGCAGACCCGCCCTCGGCTGGCGAATAAGAAATGGTCATTCTCCTCGGCACTCAGCCTCAAGAACAACAAGGAGTCTTCCGTGTCTCCTATACAGTCACCTCCGATCGCACCGGACCAAGATGGTCGAGAGAGCCCGCAAACCCCGTGGTCAGAGATTGAGCGAGGCGAGCTGCAATCGCCGCGGCTGCTTGGCCTAGCATCGAGCGAGTCCATGCCAAAGGGCACTCGATCGAATCAAAGCATCACCCCGGTCGGGACCACACTCGCCGTCCCGAAGCCAAGCGCAGGTGGGAAGCGGTTGACCCCGTCGTCGATTCCTTTCTTTCGGCGGACATCCTCTTCGTCCGTACTCCTCAAGGTTTCTCAGGGGTCAAATCCGGAGACTTCGAAAGTCGCCACTTCACCACCGATAACACAGCGTATGCCTTCCGGATCTCAAGCCCGCAAGTCCGTCCTCGGGATGCATATCCCTTCAATGCTGCGGGGAAGCTCGTCGAAACGGGGACTGTCGCAACAACTCAGTCAAGCTCCTCCAGAGGAGGAGATAATTGAGATCAAGGCTGAGCCGCCGTCGAGTACCGGATGGACTGGACGGAAGCGAGGAAAGGTTGGCATATGTTTTTTCCTGAGCTGACAGTGTCAGACCCTCTCCATTTCCGCGGAGGATGCACCAAAGGTTTTTGCTCGTCCACCTTCTCCCGATACTTCTCAACCTCTCAAATCCAAGAGCTCGAAGGACCGCTTGCCCAACAAACGCTCGTCGACGCAGTCCAACAGGAGTGAGTCGACAGTCAACGGTACTACGCGGTCTGGCAAGTCCGGTCGTCCCGCCATACTGGATTCTCCCCTTATACACCGCGAGGTATCTTCCTCTTCGCTGAGAAATGCGACTCAATCCCGCGACATACCCTCTGCCACGCCGACCAAGATCCCTCGTATAGCGAATCGCCCCAGTGTGCCTTCGCCAACAGGTCCAGGAGGGATGCCTCCCCCTGCAATGACGACAAGCAAGAGCGCGAGTTCACAAGCCACCTCTCGAACCATGACAAACACTTCGAGCATGGCGGATCTGGGACGACCGGGTGTCAACGAGTTTGGTGCCCTAGGAGGTATGTCTGTGCTCAGACACAGGACGGCAGGCTCGCATCGTGCCCATCTGCTCGCGCCTATGTCATCTCGCGCTGAGCCGAAGCGGGAGAAGTTGCGCGAACCGTTGGTCCGGATGGCGGATGGCGGGGGGGTGATCCCGCCGTCTCGTCGTAATCTGCCGATTCCGCCGACAGCTCCAACCGCTTCATCATTGGCGAAACAGACTTCGCGCGAGAAGCGACCCGGAGCCAGCCGTCGGAGTTCCAGAGATACAGGAAGCGGACAGGATGAAACCCCTTCCGGAAGCGCTTCGCCCATCAAACCTTCAAAGTCCGTGCACACCCAACTTTCCGTTTCCACCACTACACGTATGCCGAGCAATTCATCAATGGGCACGCAAGGTGCTACTTTCCGCCATACATCGTTGTTGAGCGAAAATTCAGACAGTCCAGTGGATGATGACGAGGCCCAAGGTGACACGGAGATGCAAGCTTACGTACATCGTCGGCGCACAAGGCGGGCTTCCTCTTCCGGCAAGAAGGACGATATGGCCGATATCACAGCCTTTCCTGAGGATGTCTCACCATCGGAACCGATCTCGCAAAGAGGTGAGTCACCGTTGACGCGCATCGCTAATCTTCAGCTTTCATCAGCAGAAAACTGGCATCCATGTCTGACTTTGAGCGGAAAGAAGTCCTCGATTTCGATCAGATCTTTTACACTCCGCCGTCCAGGATCTCCAGACCCCTTCAGTCCGGTGGTGTGAGTTACAATCACGGTTATGACGATGAGAGGGGTGACTATCTTGTCGTTGAGGGTGACCACCTTTGCTATCGATACGAGGTGGTCGGGATCCTGGGGAAAGGGTCGTTCGGTCAGGTCGTTCAGTGTCGGGATTACAAGACCGGTGGATCCGCAGCTGTCAAGATCATACGCAATAAGAAGCGGTTCCATGCGCAGGCTCTGGTCGAGGTCAGAATTCTGCAGCAACTTGTTGAATGGGTGAGCTCTTCACTGCAGACTTTGCTAATGCTGTAGGACCCGGAAGATAAGCACTGCATGGTTCGAATGACCGACAATTTTTACTTCCGAGGTCACCTGTGCATCGTCACCGAATTACTCAGCTTCAACCTGTACGAGCTCATCAAGGCGAACCAATTTGCCGGTTTTTCCACCGTCTTGATCCGCCGGTTCACTGCGCAGATGCTGGCGTCGCTTCAGCTCATGAGATCACACCGGATTGTGCACTGCGATCTCAAGCCGGAGGTGGGTTCATGCGTTGCAGCATATCCAGTAGCTGATGGACCAGAACATTCTATTGTGTCATCCGGTGAAGAGCGGAATCAAGATCATCGATTTCGGGAGCAGCTGTCTAGAGACGGAGAAGGGTTCGTGCATCGGTCTTCAAGCTCGACCGCTAATCTGCCCAGTGTATACATACATCCAGTCCCGCTTCTACCGAAGTCCGGAGGTGATCTTAGGTATAAACTACGCTATGGCCATCGACATGTGGAGTCTCGGGTAGGTACAAGTCCATATTTAAGGGACATGCTGACAAGGTAAGGTGTATCCTTGCCGAGCTGTACACAGGAGTACCGATCTTTCCTGGCGAAAACGAGCAAGAGCAGCTGGCCTGTATCATGGAGGTCCTCGGCGTACCGGACCGATATATCGTCGAGAAGGCTTCAAGGCGCAAACTCTTCTTCGGTCAGTGCAGTGTCCACCTTAGGATTACGCTCATTCAGCACAGATGCCACCGGCACGGCTCGCCCTTTCGTCAACGGTAAAGGCAAACGACGTCGGCCTGGGACGAAGTCGCTTGCATCTGTACTCAAAAGCGACGACGACCTGTTTCTCGACTTCATCTCAAAGTGCCTTACTTGGGATCCGGACAAGCGACTGAAACCGCAACCAGCGATGCGTCATCCCTGGATACTAGCTGGGAGACGTCGAATGACATCGGCTGGGAATCACAACCGAGATGAGCGCGGATCCAATCGGTTGGACAGTCCGGCTCATGCCACTCGGTCGAGTACGCGGACGCTGTCGGAGATTACCAATGGCGGGAAGGACAGGGAGAAGGGGAAGCAGCTGCTTATATCGCCCCCAACGCCCTTGATGGCTCGTCAGGGTACGGCTTCGAAGATAACAAATTCGATATCGAGCACGAGATTGCCATCCTCAACGCAGTTGCGAAACTCGACCATGATGGTGAGCTCTTCTCCCTAGTCAATGCCGATTGTGTCTGATGAATCGTAGTCCATTGGAAAAGTCAGCCTAGCCTAGCGAACGTACTTCTTGTCCGGTTCATACATGGATCGGATCCCTCCACATACGTGGGAGCCATCCGCTCCCATCATTAGCATGTGTATACAAGGTTTTCTGAGAAGACCGCGATGCACCGTATACTGCATAGGCCGTCGAAGTGAGCCCCAAGGGATATGTCTCGCGACTATTTTGTGGAGGGCGATATTAAAAATCGTTGCGGTAGACAAGCATGGAGACCAGCTGCACATACTGGCGTAAGCCACCGAGCGGCGTTTCCGTCCGATTTTTCCTTTGATCCTGGCGCCACGCCCCTTCCACCTCTTGTTCGAGTCTATCGCTTCTGATCTGCTTCCCAGAGAATTGCGGACTTTACGCAGAGCTATAAAAGAGTTCCAAGCAGCAGCCTTGATCACGAAGCAAGATGATTGGCGCGAGTCTTACGTGTTTGTCGACACTCCATTGAGCTCAGGTGTGCGACGAAGGCTTCAACTGTAGCCAGGAATTCTCAGAAAAAAAAAGCATACAAACCTGTCTAGGTTAACAATTCTTCCTGTCGATATCGCATGCGTCCGCCTCGTGTACACCGTTTGTAGCTAGAGCTCCCACCTTCAATCCTTTCTCCTCCGCCAGCTTCTCGAAAATCTCTACGAAAGCCTCAGGAGGTTGAGCTCCCGAGATCGCATACCGATTCTCAAAGACGAAGAAAGGGACTCCAGTGATACCCATAGCTTGAGCGGTCTTATACCCTGCTCTCACTTCCGTCCACTGGTCATTGGACTCGAACCAATTCTTTGCTTCCACCTCGTTGGCAAAGACACCGGTCTCGACGGCGATACGGATGAGGTAAGGACTTTGACCGGGATCTTGCTCGTTCTCAAAGTAACCGTGGAAGAACGATTCGGCCAGGGTACGTTGAAGCTTTTCTCCACCGGATTTGAAGGCGTACGCCATGACACGGTGATAATCGTGAGTCTGCGAGAGGGTTCCGCCATACGAGCTAAATACCATCTTAGCGCGACTTTGAGGTTACGAAAGGCAGGACCTACAAGTTGATCCCGACGGCTTTACCTTTGTCGACTATCGCCTGCTCCATTGGTCCTGCTCTCGCTGGACCGAACTTCTGCCGGTATCGTTCTCGTTTGCTGACCGATTCCGAGCCTAATGTCGGGTCGAGGAGGAACGGCTTGAACTCAAGGTCGTAATCTAGCGGGACACCGTTGGATTGGGCCTGGGTGATGGCGGTGTTGAGGTTCTTGTAGCCTATGAAGCAAAAGGGACCTGGGTTGGGATTCTCAGCTGAGCAACTACATGGAGGATGACAGGCTTACAGATCGCATCACTTGTCACGTCAATCTTGATTCGATGAGCGGCGATTCCGGAGCTGTGATTGGAAGACATCGTAGCTGATCGGGAAGCTAGAGGTAAGGTGCGCAATCGAAACGTTTGAGAATAAATCAGACGTCGAAGAGCTTTAGCAGACATTCAATGCTGAACTGCTAGAGAAGGGAGAGTTGAAGCGAGAGACGATGAAATGACAAACTGCGTGACTCACGTGCCTGGATGCTCGGTGACCGGTGTAATTCGCGTCTGCGGATACAACCCAGACCCGAGGACAGCAGAATCGATGCTCTCGTCGGATAAAGCCAAGAGAGAGAGAGAGAGAGAGGTAGACTCGTTTGAAGCACAATCTAAAGTGGGGTTGGATGTGATCCCGTTCTTCGCGATGCTTGGGATGGTGTGTAATTCGAACTCATCGCTATGAAAGCACGGAGTTCAGATCCAGGATGCGATTGAAACGTTCCGCTTGTGCATTCCCGATTCCTGTTTGATCTTGAGATAGATAGGGGGTTACGGAATCTATCCTGGTCTTCGGGTAACGACCGTATTTCCCCTCCACCGCATCATGCCCTTGATATGCCTCTCCAGCGACCAAATAACAAAGAGTGAACGCTTCGGACCGACGGATATCAGGGCATAAGTGTTTAGGCCGGACTGGATGGTTCCTATGCAGGAGACAAAAGTCGCGTCGAGTTTCCCGCACCTTTTTGAGATCTCTCAGCTCTCGAATCTTTACGATCATCTCATCACTGTCAATTTTCTCTTCATAACCTTATGATCATACTGCATCATCGTTGCTTCGCAGTCACTCGCTGCCTTCAGCTCGTCCTCTTCAGCTTCGCTTCAATATGTCACCCAGGAAGCGACAACTTATGCACATCCCTCTACCACCTCGAGTCTCACAGAGCCTGTCCTTGTAAGTCGCACACCGCCTGTTCTCCATGTGACGCTGACGAAAGTAAAGGACGAGCTCCGGCGAGTCTACGCAGTGCACACCATCACCTCATACCCCTCTTCCATACGAATTTGTGCGTGAATAAGTCCACTCCTTATACGAGCTGATATCAAGTAGGCCTTCACGCCTGAGCTCGCCGTTCAACACGTCTCGAATGGGATGCACCTAGATGAGATGGAAACGCCCTCTGCCGCGGGGTCTAAGCGGGTTCGGGATGAGGAAGAGGTACGCGCTGAGCCGGGTTGGACCGATGAGGAGATGGATGTCCTCGAATCTGTAGGTAATCTAACTCTTCTATGGACGAGCTGATCCATGGTAGACTCTGATGCACCCCTTTCGACCGCTCTCCGTTCACTACCCTCCTGGAGAACTTCCCCCACCCAACGCGATAGACGAGCTCACCAGTCAAATCCTCACTTATGCCTTTCGAACTTCTCCTAATAAACACAATCATGAGGGATGGACGCATGCCTGGCATTCGACCCGGCGAAAAGTATTCGAGCTGGCGTTGGCGGAGAGCAAGTTTGGAGGCGATGTCGTGGAGAGGAAGGAAAGGGCTGCGAGACCTGGATTAAGGAGGATGGACAGCATGGACTTCTTGGATCAGCAGCCAGAGGAGAAGGGGAGTGATAAGATAGGCAAGGCGCTGAGGTGAGTGCGCATACAGGAGACAGGCCGAAAATAACGCTTGCAGGTTGTCGACGAGTTTGCAAAACAGCGCCAAGCAGGAACCGCTTATGGCATCTATAAGCCGCTCTGCACCTCGTATGCCAATCTCTCCTCTCCTCAAGTTTAGCTGATCACATCAGTCAATTCCCCACCGACATCTGATTCCACTCCCGGTCCCTCCTCACCAGTGACATCAATTAGACTCACGCCCTCTTCCCCGCAACCCAATCCTTCGCCGCCCTTGCGGCGTCGTGGCTCTTTCCGTTCGCTACAGTCCCGTCCACTTCGGCCGACGTCTCTGCTTCAGCGTGGGCGGAGTTTCACCGCCAGCGACCTACAATCGGAGGTGGAAGAGGAGAGGTCCAATGTGGAGGAAACAGTCATCGAGGAATCACCCAAATCCGAGGATGAGACCATGGGTCTCTTGACCTCGCCTGACTCGATTCAACCTGAAACTCGTGTCCAGGCGGTTTCCGCTGTCCGATCCGAAGCCGTACCTCGTATCAATCGATCACACTCCTCATCCTGCGTGCTCCAGCCTCAGCCTCATGCAGTGCGCAACGCTTTCCTGTCCCCACCAAAACCCTCCTCTATCGATCGATCAATCCTTGCGATGCCTTTACCGCTGTGTCAACCTGAAGCTAGAGCCGAAGCGAAGAAGTCGTCGGGATGGAGTGATTCGGAGGACGAGGGGCCGGTGAAAGCCAAGCGAGCGGTCAAGAAGATGAAAGCGGATCGGCCGAAGGCGAGGATCACGATACCAATGGCGGAGATGATGAGGACGGAGCAGATATTGCTGGGTGGAGGGCTGAGGAGTCCGTTCCAGGAGAAGGCGGAGTTGCAATTCTAATTAATGAAGACGTCAGTGCATAGTTCAGTATTCTCGGCGGCGCCGTGCTTTGCCTTTGGCGCAGCTATAACAGTCATAGTGTCGAGTGTATTTTTATAACGACTTGCGATGAATGTCAAAGTACCGCCAGTCTCCCGCCACTTTCAGCGCAATGGCTCGATTGACTGTATGTGTACATATCCATGCTTGGCATCTTCTGACATCGACCGAACACCTCACTGCGCTGCATCGAACCTCTTCGACGCTTCCTCAAAATTGATCACGGACCAGATGGCATTGAGGTACTGGACAGCCATCAGCATGCGTTGGTGGTGCACCAACCACTCACATCAGGCTTGACGTTCTTGTACTGGAGGTAGAACGCATGCTCCCAAATGTCAATCCCGATGATGGGAACGTGGGCTATATGTGTATCAGCAGAAGCATCGCTCATTCAGAAGACATACAGAGGAGCGGATCCTGATTCGCAGTAGTCACAACTTCAAGCTTCTTCGTCCCCTTGTTCCAGCCAAGCCAACCCCATCCTGACCCCTGGACCGCAGCTGTCTTGGCATTTATCTGAAATCTGAGGTTGTCGAGAGAATCAAAGTCGGCATCGATTTGCTTGGCTAGTGCGGATCCGGATGGTGGTTGAGTGGATGAGGAGCCGGTGGGAGTGAGGTTCTTCCAGAAGAGCTGGAAGAAGAACCTTTAGCTCTAGAGCTTGCTCCATAGCTAATGGCTCACCGAGTGATTGCTGCATTCATGTCAACTCTCGGTCATAAAAATGAAGCGACATTAGACCCACATGTGCCCTCCGCCGTTAAACTTAAGAGCCGCTTGTAGACCGATAGCAGCCTTGACGTCACCCTCGGATTGGGCTTTGGCCAAAGACTCCTCGGCTGCGTTGAGACCGGTGATATAGGTTTGATGATGCTTTGTGTGGTGCAGGGTCATGATCTCGCTAGAGATGGATGGTTCGAGGGCCTGGAACGCTCAGCAGTAATCGAAGTAACTTGCGCGACTCACGTCGTACCCGTAAGGAAGCTCCGGAAGGGAATGCTTCGCTCGGATGAAGACAAACGCCATGCTCCGAGCGTGAATGACTGGTACTACGGTGCGGGATGCTTCGCGGATAAGGCCGACCATTTTGAGCTATTCGAGCAGTCCAGAGGTCTTAAAAGCAGTGAGCTTTGCAACTGAAGCGAGAAACCCGCTCGGTCTCGTATACACCGTGGGCGACGTCAGCCGTTTTCCTTCCAGTGTGGCATTCTGCACGTGACAAGCACTACGACCACAAGGTGTCCTGGACCGCAGATCTGGCGTTCATGGGAGTATTCTGCGATAGGATCTCTAAGGAGTGAAGGCTTTTGCTCGGAGTCACGGGTGGCATGATGTGGAAACCAATGAAGAGCAAGGCGCACTATCGAACGTCCTATGGGAGACTTGCTCCAAGAAGTACTGGAGAGTCGGTTGGTTGCAATCAAGCTGTTAGTGTTTCCGCAGACAACGAATAATTAGATCCCCGTCTGTTCGAAGGTAGAAACCATAGCAGGAACCACAGTACTTTTAGTCATAGACATAGACGTTCATATGATATAATGAGTCAACAACGTGAGCGCGCAGGGGGTTTGTCGCAAAGTTAGGGATATCTAGCTATGAAAGGCATACGAAGTGAGGGATAGCTTATGAAATGAGGGAAAGGCAATTAAATGAGTGATAGGTAACGGATTAAGGAGAAGGCATACGAAATGAGTGAAAGGAAAAGAAAAAGTCGGACCACCTTGGATCAGTCCACTAGGGGCCGTGCCGCTGCCAATCGTAGGCGGTTCGCATTCTGGGAGTCATTGCTTGCGTTAGGTATTCGGTCGGGACGCGGAAATTCGTCGAGATTACGGTGTTTCGGTCGACAGCAGGCGTTGCCTGGAGGAGCCAGGTCAGTTTCATGATGGTCGTATGAACCCACTTCGATGGACCACAACAACTTTGACGGATCACCTCTGGTATGGATAAGAATCGGAGCGGGTTATCTGTATAAGTCAGTGACTCTTGCATGGGTCCACTCAATAATCACTCACAATGAAGGGAATCAACGACTCTCTGCACTCGACCAAGCTCCAAGAGATTCTTCGAGAACAGACTCTAATCGTCTCGCCCATCTCCTACGTTCATTCGCTCCAATGACGTCCTCCATTCCCCCATCGCTTGGATACCAAGCCTGATCATCAACTCTGGCCTGTCCAGGAGGACCACCAGGTTCTCGAAAACGGACCAGTCTTGCCTGATGGTTATGGCGGCGAGAGCTCCGCTTCGGAGGGGCGACGCCGGCGATCAAAGAGGGCTGCTTGACGAGTTCCAGGCGCTCCAGGACGGCAATGGCGGCTTCCATTTGGCTGACGGGTACCGGAGGCATACTGTCGATATGGAGGAAATGGAGGATGATCGCGAAGGGACCGGCCGGCGCCATGACGCTTCGTGTCCACGGTCCGCTGTGCCGGAAGAAGATTGGACTAATGCGGTCAGGTCAGGAGAAAGTAGAGCACTGATCATGACGATCACTCGAACTTGGAGTACACCGCAGGATCGACGTAGAAGCCCTGGTGATCGATGAAGGACTTGATGGTGAACTCTGGGCTGTTATTGAAGAGGGTGAAGCACTGAGGCATGGTACAGGTGGCCAAGGCAAGTGTAGCGTGGGACAAATAAGGCATATTCTCGATGGCGTGTCAGACAGGTTGTCTGGCTTCGTCCGGGACCTGGTGCAGTCCGATGAGAAGTTCCGAGGGCAGTCCGAGAGTCCGGTGAGGTGCGGGTCCGAGTCCATAGGTAATCCGGAGTCCGGTGGGTGCTTCCTTCGAGAGACGTTCGTGCTTGGGCATGGTTGCATCGTGAACTGCTATCTAGCGGGCGAACGATTCGTGAGAGGATTTTCAATCCACTTCCCTAGTGTAGTCATCACGTGAGTATAGGCCAATCTTACCTAACACTGCTTGGCATAAGGAGGAGTGGCGTCCAAGGTCTTGAGGTCCGAGAGAGAAGTCCGAGAGAGAGTCCGAGAGAGAAGTTTGAGAGAGAAGTCCGGGAGAGAAAGTCCGAGGGGAATGTCCGAGTCCGTCGGCTGACGTCGCATCACTCCAGCCAACATCTATCCTCGTCGCCTCCCATCGCCCACGTTCCGCTGCGTTCTTCACTCGCCCCCTCCCACTCTCGCATCTGCTCATAGCTACATTTCTCCCAACCGTCTTCAACAGGCCGGAGCCATACGAGCGAGTTCCATAAACGCGCATAGGTCCGCCGAAGTAATCTCGCGTCGAGTCGGACCGGGTAATGCCATGTGCTGGGGTTTGAGCGGGTCATCCGAGGTGGTGGCCGCGGAACTGATGGTTCTCGTAAGGTAGGTCGAAGTTTGACGGGGTAAATACGTCGAAGGATGGGTGATAGGTGAGGAGACGTCGATGGAAAGAGCGGCGTGTTATTCGCACCGGACTCGCTGAGCCCAGAAGCTTCTAAGCCGGCCAATACCCTCAACCCCTCCACAACTCCGTTTCCCTCCCATCCGGTTGATGGAAACAACTTGCCGCTGATTTGCGGCAGAACAAGGGGAACCTTCACTTCCTCCCAATCGCGATGCCAAGCCTCAATCGCCTTCCCTTTGCCAGCATAAGGCGGAACATACTTGCGCGCCCGAGGGGCATAATCAACAGGCTGAAGCGGTGTCGGTCGGAGGGGATGTAGAGCAAGGGGAAGATCGATACGGGTGTAGGTAAGAAGGTGCTCGTTGGCTCGAAGCTGCGTGACGCCATCGGATGTCTCTCTGATGTTCTGGCAAGACTCCGTCAGAAAGCTCCGATTCACGTGAGCAGCTGACCTGAATCAGCTTGTATCGTAAAGGTCCCCGTTGCGCGTAAGCCTCCTCGAGCAGTCGAATTAAAGCGTGAGGATGACAGGCTACTGCCGCTCGCAGCTGAAACAGCTCCTGGTACATTTATTGAGCCTCACATCTGAGTGTCGGTTCAACCCACTTTGCGTAGCGTCTTCTTCGACCTTTCCTTTCTCGACTCCCGCAGCGCCGCAGCCTTCCGCTCCGGTGTCCACTCGACGCCTTCGGAATCATCTTGTGGTACATCCTTGTTGTCTGCAAGTTCATCGTGGTGACTAAGCTGCTTGCAGGCTTTCCGGAACGGCGGGATGAGGGCGCTCCACAAGTGAGGATCGCGAATAAGGCGAATGTGTTGGAGAAAAGATCGATAAATCGCGGCGCGGGATGAGTGATGAAGCTGCGAGGCAGTATTGGATACTAGATAAGCATACTGCGGCACTCTCGACATCTATAAATGCCTGATTCAGAGACACAGTAGAGAGTTGGGAAAGCCCCTTTGATTGGACGATCACATGAGAGTCACCGGATCTACTCTATTTGGCTCCGTCATCTTTCTGATGCCTTACTCGCTCAAGACCTTTGCACGTTACAGCGACAAGCGGTCATGTCTTCCACCTCGTCTCCGACAGATTTTGGTAGACCCGAGAAGACCAAGAGGGGGTATCGGGCCTGGTGAGTTGTTGCCATTCGCCTAATCGCTGACATCCCCAGTCTGCATTGCCGGAGCCGGAAAGCCAAATGCGACCTAGTAAGTTCCGCTCATCCTGGACTGTTTGGGCTGACAATGTCAGGGGGACATTGATGCACCTTCTTCCCCGCCATGCTCAAGGTGTCGCCGAGAGTCTCGCGAATGCGTCTTCGCACCATCTCGTCGTGGCGGAAACAACGCAAAGAACCGTCGACCGAAGAATGAACCGGATGAAAGCGACCACAGTATGAATCAGAGTGTGAGGGGTTCAAGTGTATTGGCACTTGGCGGAGATCCACAAATTTACCCATATCCTCCCATCTCTGTTGGAGAATCATCGACCGCGATGCAGCCATCTTACGGAGCTTCCATCCAAAACCTGCTCCATCGATCGCCCGCTTCGAGCTTTTACCCTCTCCATCCCGCTCAACCAGGCTCATCGTCCTCAAACAACTTCTCTCCCGCCGAGCTTTCACCTCAGTCTCAAGCGAATCAAACCAGTCAGACTCCCAACACCGCTCAACATGTACAAGACAACACGGCTTCGACGCCGAGCCCCAAACGCCGTCGACTTCACCTCAATCCGCCTCTTCATGCCGCCGACCCTAGCAGTATTGTTGTGGCGGATATGCAGAACGAGAGTGACGCTCTTCAAATCTTGGCTTTGGCGAGCGGACAGGAAGGAAGCAGGGAAAGCGCCGATCAAGGGACTAGAAGTCAGAGCAAAGGTCCTGATTCAAAGCGAGCGACCCAAGGACAGCTTCCTCTCGTTGGAAGGAGAAAGACTGCGGAGCTCAGCGATTTTGCCTTGATCAAACTCGGGATTGTCGATGAGGATGAAGTGACGAGACTGACCGAGGCCTTCTTCCGCTTCCACCATCACCTCTTCGTAAGTACGCCTTCTCAACGTAGCTGATGACAGCCTATGGTACCCTCGGCGATCGTGCCTCGCACTCCGATGCAGCTGGCTATGTTCGCTCAAAACGAGAGATATCTCCTCGCAGCGATGATTATCATCGCTAGTCGTCATGACCCAGCACTGGGCATGCGGGACGTACATGACAAGTCTTGGGGCGTCATGCGGGTGAGTCGAATCAAGTGGAAGCTTTCTGAGCCTTGCAGGGCTGGCTCTCCGATATCGAATGCCTTGGTGCTCCACCAACGATCGGTCTCATAGAAGCGTTGCTTCTGTTGGCGGAGAACCTCCCTCGCGATCCGGCGAGATCCACCAAGCGGCGCGACGAGCCGGAAGAAATGCACGCTATTGGGTTCGGGGAGGAAGTACATGGCGCAGAGAATCGACAAGCTTGGATGTTGATAGGCATGGCGATCCGGAGTGCTTACGGCTTGGGTATCGACAAGGTGGGCATGACCGGAAAGACCAGGTCTGACTCCGTAGCTTGCTCTCAAGCTATTCCCTGAGGCTGAGAGAACGATCGAACTCGAACGATCTAGACTGGCTTGGACTTGTGAGTGTTCCCAAAATCTAGCCGCTGCTGATGATCCTAGATTGCTACCTCTTTGACAGACAGTACGTTGCAGTTGTTGTTGTACTTGGCTGATGGCTTCAGCGTGTCACTCCGCCTTGGAAAAGCTTTTTGGACGCGCGGGCCCGTTGTTTGCTTCCAAGGTTTCTCCAGCTCGGCCCAAACCGGACCCGCAGCAGCTCCGGGCAATTTCCCCTTTCTCCGCGAGATCAAGGCGGGCGATCCTGCAGAGCAGAACCCGCAGGACGACTTCGCCAGCCTCGTACAAGCATATGTTGAGCTCACTCAGCTCATGTCGAACGCCCATGACTGCTTGTATCCGAATGCTGCGCGAACTAGGGCTCTTGTAGTGTAGGTCTAGAGGTATAAGGAGGGAGTTGACTCATTGCCAGATATGGAGAATACTTCAAGTATATCGATGAACTGGCAAGGTCGCTCGATGGCTTCAAGGTTTTATGGCGGCAAAAGAAGTAAGTATTCCAGGAACGACATGGTTGATGGCCACCAGGTGGAATGTGTTCCCCTTGACAGATGCCGTCTGGGCCATGTTTTACTATACACAGTTGTACATATGCGCTTTCAGCTTCGTAAGGCTATTCCCACTGGTTTAAGCTGATTGTCTAGCAAGCACATGTCGAGCGAGCAGCCATCCGAGCGGACGAGGAGTATCATCTCCTGGAGCAGCAACACAAAGCGAATGGGTCGACAACAGACTTCCCTAGACCACCGCTGAGCCTCTTTCCCCGAGGAGCAGCAGCGAGTCCGGATCTGCGATACATTTTGCAGTCCTGCGATGCGGCCCGCGCTCTCCTCCTGATCTGTGTCGACAGCCTCTACCCGGGTGGAGCGCTCCCTTATCTGCCATCCCGCTTCCTGCTATGGTTCACTTATGGGGCTCTTGTACTGCTGAAGGTGAAGCCAAGGCTTGCCCGCTCGGCTATTGCTGACTACGACAGGCCCTTTATTCTGGAGCCATACTTCGAGCGGATCATGTCGAGTAAGCTAGATGAGGTTTTGACAGGCTTTGCTGATCATGCAGGACGCTCCGTTTGATCGACCGTCTCTGCGGATGTCTCGCGGAAGCTTCGAACGACACCGATCACCCAGCCGTGCGTTACGGACATCAGCTCGAGGCGCTGCGGAAAAAGTTGTCTGGATTGTCAGATTCAGTATGTCACGGGATTGCGCCCGATCATTCGTTGATGATCTGGCAGACGAATGCCAGCAGTCCTGCAGGCGGTCATACGGTTCCTCTGCCGCCAATGAACGCCCACCCTCGCTCTGGTCGCGAAGGCGGTACCAATGGGCGGTCAGAAAATCATTCATCTGTCAATGGTAGCAACAGTTTTACTGGAGAAAGTCAACCCTGGTTGGCTCCGGGCCATAACGGGACGGGGAACGGGATATCAACCAATAACACTCCACCAAGCTGGACATTTCCGATCCCAAGCGGACAAAATCAACCATTCCCATTCTCGTATCCCAATACCCCAGTGCCTATGGGCGGGCTGGGTTCAACAAATATGCCATACGTCGCGCCACCTCTTCTGCAGCCGCTCTCCGAAGTCAGCAATCTACATCCGCAAGAAATGGCGGTTAACAATCTTGGCTTTGCGACACTGGATGACTGGTTTGGTCCGAGCAATCTCGAGCAAGGCAACGACGATAACACTGCTGTCTTCGGTGGGCTAGATTTGCAGGATTTCTGGATGAAGGTCGGACCAGGCGAGGTGAGTGACCTACTATCCGATCAATCTGATGTCATTGTAGGCTCAAGGCGGGTTTCCCTTCCGATGACGACACAGTACCACGCTACTGCCTGCATGTCAATTCTTCTTGGGCCGCTCTCCAAATATTCTCGTGCCAACTCGAACACTGCTACTCCCTTCCTTGATCGCCTGCTCAAAGTCTGCACTCATTCCCATACTTAGCTCGAGGTCTTCCTCACTCGGCGCGCCAGACACGTTCCTCTCCTTCAGCAATCGTACAAGCTCTTTGCGCGTCTCTGTTAGACCTGAAAAGTCGGGATTCGGTTTTGACTTATCGCGCGATGAGTCCCAGGAACCAATGGTCATGAGACCGAGCAGCTTGAGGCCGGAGCAAGAGGTGAGGACATGAACTGCGAGCTCGACCAGATCGTCAGAGGTGGTCGAAGAGGATGTGAGGGGAGAGACGCCGGATTTCGCATCTTCGCCAGACGTGTTGACCTGAAGGTAGACGTTGAGGGGAGATGTGCGAGAGGAAGGAAGGGATTTCTGGAGGATGTCGGCGACCTTGATGGATGAGAGTGTTTCGAGAACGTTCAGATTAGGCATCGCTGTGGTCGGATCAGTACCGCATCACGACCGGGAGATTGACTCACATCCTGCAAGCTTTGCTTTATTGCTCTGGAGCGCACCGACAAAATGCCATTGAATGTCTTCGGGTAGCTGTGAGAGATCAGATAACATGACGATAGGGAAGAGAATCATACCACTGCTGCTTTGTCGACCAGCTCCTGTATGTAGTTCTCGCCAAAAGTCCTATGACCCGCATCGTACAGCGCCTTGACATCGGATGCTGGCTTGATCTTCGATATGGGAACTAGCCGAGGCTGTCATTTGTACATGTCAGTGAATCTCACTTTAGCTGCTGAAGAGTCTCAAGTCACCTTCTTTGATCGTGAACTAGACGCCTGATACGCTTTCTCGATGTCATGCAATACTCCATCGAGGTTTTCCTTCAGCTCCGCTGCTCGATCGAGCGAATACTCCAGCGACATGGAATCGGACATCTTTTTGAATCGACTGAGTGACGTTGAAAACGATCTTGTGTTCACGGGAGAGAAGCGGAATGTGCTGACCGCTTGCTTCAGCATCAGGCTACTGAAGTCGTCTTCAGCATCTTCTCCAAACTCATGCATTGACGTCAAAAGCACGTGGCTGGTTTACCTCCACTATCTGGACCACCCCTTACTATGCATTTTTGGGAAACACCACTCAGTCAGGTCTCGCCCTTCCGGCTTATCCGTGAGCTCGCGTCCCGATGATTCGAGAATGCCTCGCGTTCGGAAACAACGTCTGCGGCAACCTCGACCCAACAAACCAGTCACCTATCTTGAAGCAACCCGCGAATGTGACCGAAGCCATCAAGTGCGATGAGATCATCTGGCATGGGTGGAGCTGTACTTTCGGCAGAGGTGAGAGATTCGATGTCTCAGGGCTGAATATCCCAGACAATCAGAGTGGGGGCTTTTGGGCTTGGGGTGTTGACCCACTTATATCGGATCCTGGACGAATAAACGAAATCCACTTTCTCAAACCGGTCAAAAGAGTTCTCGGTTTTGACCGGCCTCTTGGCTGCCTTGCCGAAGATGGACAGGTACACTCTTTCGAAGGGGCCATCTCTTCCGAGAGATGGGACGATGTCGCCTTGACGGGTCTAGGCGGTGCATATGCATTCCGAAGTGAGCTATGACTACGTACGCCGACCGATGGCTGACGGACCAGAGGGGAAGGCATTGGTCATGTTCGCAACGCTAGACGCTCTGACAGCGGATACGAGTCCCGTCCAACTCTCACATCCTCTTTTGGACGTTTCCATTCCCACTTCGATCTTCGCCGCGGAGTCGCGCATTTTCGTCCACACTCGTGGGACGGCCTCGCATGTCTTCGAGGTCCTTACCGATCATCGCGTGGTCGCCTTGTCGCAGAAGCCGACTCTACAGCTGATCGAGGATCTCGAGGGTCTGGGCATCAGCTCGATTATACCCGGCTCCAATAATCGGTTAGCGGTGGTCACTGATGCGGGGGATGCGTACCTTTTCAGTAAGGGTGCCAAACGACCCGAGCTTCTCGCCATTCAAGAGAGGAGCGAGGCGACTGTACGCATGATAGGGCTTGGTTCCGAGTTTGAGGTATTGGTGACGGAAGACGAAGTCTGGGTTCGAGGAGAAAGTGAGCTGATAATCTGGTCATTCGCTGATCCGAAGACGGCTTTGGACAGCTTGGTATAGCCGATATATCACGAGCGGGACATTTCACACGCCATGAAAGCTTTGTGGGGAAGGATAAGGCGAGGAAAATCGTACAGATCATATCGTCTAGGTGGTCTACCATGGTGGTTCTAGACGGAACATAGAAGCATGAATAGATGTTACACAAACGTTCCAGCGTTCTTCCGACAAGACTCGAGGATTGTCGCACAACTCTGCTCGAACGCCCGTGTCATCTCCTCTTCACCCTCCAATGGTGCCATCACATGCAAGCCCATCCCTCCTTTACCCCACGACTCTTTCAACGCACCGTTCTCGACATCACCCCCCTCAAAGATATCTTCGTGAGCCGTGACATAAGCCGGGTAGACGATCTGATCAAAATAGTTCGGTGGATCGATCCAGACACCTCCAGCTGCAGCATCATCGGGATCTACTCAGCGTGACGACAATGGTTATCAGATCGGAGGAGCTTGACAGCTTGACTCACTCTGTAAAACGTATGTTTGACGCTCTTCCCGTCGGCGTTTCAATAGCTCACAAGGTACACGGAGGAAGAGCCGGACGTCTAAAAGGTCAACTATCTCCTAGAGCAGCTGTTTAGATCCCTCTTACGTGGATACAAAACTCCTACCTCGTCCCAATACAACACGAACCCATCCACGATAAACCAAGTTAACTCGACCCCTTCAGCCGCCTTGATCTCCACTAATTCCCTGAAGGCTTCTCTCCACCTCGTCTCCGCTTTCGAGTCAACATCGACCTCGACTTGCTTGTTGAGGTGATCATGCGAGGAATGAAGAGGTGGAAGGACGCCATGTGATCGTACATGGCTCAATGTGGAGCGGAACTCGGGCCAAAGGACACATGTCGGCGGGTCATCCCAATCCTGAAGATCAGGGTAACGAGAGGAGAATGATACACGCTCTACGGGCTGACCGATGAGCCAGCGATACTCATTTCTCTCACTCACAGGCGCAAAGTCATCTTGATGAAGGATAGTAGACCCGGACGGGAGGATCTTCCCGATATGCTTGGCAAGCAGTGTCTTGCCTGAGCAACTCGCCCCTCTAGACGTTGTTAGATTGACTCGTTTTTGGCCAAACGAGCCGATGCCATCTCACCCAACTCCGATGATCACCAGTCGTCGCTTCATTCTTTCCTCGGCCTCAGCTTTGACGACACTGTGAAGATTCCTGATTTCCCCCTTGATGTCTTGGCAGTCACGTGTATAGCATCATCTGATAGTGTATATTGTATGCAAGGTATAAGAGTGGGCCACATCCCGTTTTATCTATACCAAGCCGCCAAAAGTGCGCTCACGCCCGGCGACGGGAGATGACCCCGTTCTTGTAGAGTTTCGGTGTTCCTTCTGATGTTCATACGCATATTATCCGCTTCCTTGCACTCTTCCTTCCCCAGCTGATCGAGCAGTGTGAGGGCGTTGGCCTGGACCTCCGCGCTCAGGCTCTCATCGTTGGAGTTGGGCGCGATGATTGAGCATAGTATTTCGAGACCGCTCCGATTGCTCGGCGTTTCCTCACTTGCAGAAGCGCTTGGTAGGAACTGCAGATCGCGGAGTATCGAGGAAACTGAGATCAGCGTAACTATCCCATCAGACCTACCAGTGCCCCTCGGTCCGAAGGTCGATAAAAGAGCGAGGGCGATGATCGATTCGTTAACGACGACTGGATACTGCCGCCCTTTCCGCAGCATATCTACCAAGGCAGAAATGATAGTGTCGTTGGATATTCGAATGAATGCCTCTTGGCGGTCAGGAAGGGCACATGAAGCGAGACTTCGCGCGATGTTCACAAACAGTCTTGTCACTTCGAAAGTGATCGCTGAATCATCTGTCCTGCTGATTAGACTAAGCAGCTGATTCATCGCTTCTGCGTTGTTAATGAGTACCGAAGAATTCCTCGCTGCTTTGTCAACGGTGGTCATTTGCTGATGACGTACGGTTGCTTCGACAGAGATTCTTGACCACGCCGACCGCACCACCCTGTACCGATCCGGTCATGTCTCGCTTGGATGTCCAGACTCCCATCTCCACGAGTTTCTCGATGACTCCAGCCTCGCCCAATCTCCCCTTATTGACCGCTGGTATTGATAGATTCTTCAGCAGTCCGATCACAGCGTGCTGAACAATGACCGAAGTTTCGTCTTGCAATAATGGCAAGATCTTTTGAAGAAGCGTAGTACCTTCGGCTAACAAAGCGGTCGCAGAGGTGTCTGTTCATTCAGCAGAGAACTCGAAAACCGCCTTACCCTCGCGAGCGGCATTACCAAATACCAAGAAAGCACAAGACACAAGATCATCCCGCGCGGTTCCTGCGGACCATTTCCCCATAGTATCCCAGAACCAAGTAAAGCCGCGGTCGGACACATCCATCTTCGAGCTGAGCTCGACGATGGCGCGGACTATGAGGGCTTTACTGGTTGCAACGACCTTCTCGCAATCCTGCAAGGACAGCTCCTCGTCCATATCGGATCCTGCATCTTCCCCGTTATCTCCTCCAGGTACAATGTTTGCCAGGCTCCACGCCGCTGGAAGTGTAGCCATCTCGATAAAATCGACAAGACTTTTCAATGGAGTTTCGGAAATTGCAGTCTGTCCTCCGGGCGCCGAGGATAGGACGGCAAGGTCGACTTGATCCGATGCTGCTAGCCGCTCCCAAATCGTACACTCAGCAGTCAGGATGGACAGATCCGTTCGTTGCAAAATTAAATCGTCCGATGGTCGATCTGTGGCCGCTTCCTTTACGAGAGTGAAACGCCGGAGAGGACGAACGAGAAGAAGCAGTTGATTGGAAGATAGATTGGGCCCGATCATAGTCGCGTCTTTAAAGTCAGCACTTCCGGGAGACGTACCGACGAACCATTCTCAACGATTGACACCAGAATGGTCCATATCCATTGCTCGATCTGACATCGCTCGTGGAGTTCAGGGAGTCTTCCGGAATCCTTTCGATATCGGTCCCGCGATTCGCAAAGCCGGTCGGATAGCTGCAACAGTGTCTCAAAGTAGCATCTGGCCGCCAGCTCCTGTAGTGAAGCAGCTACAAGTAAGCGTCATCACCTCAGGGTGCTTACCATGACCGTCCGCAGTCAGATTAAGAAGACTTGCTATCAAGGCTTTAAGAGCTGCGGACTCGAAGATACCGGGATGTCCAAGGACTGGCTGGAGATCAAGCAGATAGCCGGATTGAGTCAAACGATCTCGATTGATATCTACCAGCTTGTTAACGTACACAGATTGCGAGGATGCGTACCGTTGTAGGCTACGAAGTTCGCAGCTACCCTCCCAACCTGGCTCAAGACGTTGGTCCATGAAGAGGTGAGATCAGTCGGTGAAGAGAGGTAAGATCGGCTCCGCGCGAGAAGCGTAGATAAAAGCGTTGGCAGGTTCGTGTTACCGAGCGGTTCTCGACATTCCTCTTATAACATCAGCCAGTGCCGGAGGTCTTTGCCTCACCGAGACGTAACGTTAGCACGATATGATCCAACAAGCCTTGTATGTGCAGCAGTCCAACTGGACTGGGTGACTTTGACAAGTCGATCGTTTCCAGAGCGCGAGATAGCTGTAAGACGTGTTCGTTCGCAGCTTCAATGCTAGGCCCGTTTGTTGTTCCCTCATGGGCCATGTCGGTTGAATGATGTCAAGTCAGAATAGCCTTTTAGCTACCTGAAACGAGGTCACGTGACGGTGGACCCCGCCCTCGCCTGAAATCCCATCAATATTCTTGCGCGCTCACTTTTCCCTCAATTCTTGAGCTTTCTCAACTCCGCTGCATATCCGTCAACCCAATTGCTACTCCTCCGCCTTCCACCTCCATTTACTCCGTCCTCATCGATGCCCGCTGAAGTTCGGGAACGATGAAGGTGAAGAAATCCGCAAAGAAGCCTTCTCCGCCTGTATGTCCCTCCCTTTGTCCGCCAGCTAAATCCATAGCTTCGTGATGTTGTTGCCCTCGTGGATCGCATCGGTCAAGCACCCGAGGGAGAGCTCGTCGCCGTCCTTCGTCAGGTACAGATCTGGCGCTATCCTCGTGGCGATCTACATGCCTGGATATCCGTTCTCGACCGTTTCGACGCCATACTCGCCGAGATAATCGAGAGTTATCATCTCTTCAAACTCCAGGCGAACACTTTTACTCCCCAAACCAAGGAGCTATTATTGGAGGTGCTACGCGTTCTGAAGCTTCTCATGGAGAATTGCACCAACCGGAAGCTCTTTGCATCATACGATGTGAGTCGATACGGAAGAGCGGTCCTGACTTTTTAGCGCATTCAAGACCTGCTCTTGACGTCTGACCTCGATGTTTTGGAAGCTACTCTAAGCGTCCTTCTTCGACCAGCTCAACAGTATACTTCCCAGACACCCTTTGAACCGGGTCAAGGAGCCAATGTATCTCAGCGCCTTTTGACGCTAGCGAAGGGATGGGAGAAGTACAAGGGACAAGGATGGGATCTGGCTACCCTGGCATCGGTCGACGAGTTGGTTCTACCCGACATCTTGCGTCGGTTATCGATACAATTCTATCCAGTGGTTTCGTACCGACCTTCATCGCCTGAGTCGGAAAAGGGCAGCCAGGACACCCCGACCCGAAAACCGACCTCTTCGAAATCCAGTCGACATCCTCATCCGGCGTCCAAGCCTGAAGGCACAAGCGGACTAATCGTTTTCGAGATCGACAACATCCTACCGAGCACGTCCGACTCGATGCAAGATAGGCTTAGCTCATTCGCCGAGGAGAATCACATGTCTGCGGTAGACCAGCTCATCGCCCTCAACCAACTGAGACTGACCACTCTCTCACATGGTCGAAAGCAGCGGCGCCAGCTACTGACGGTGAGGCTTCTTGCGTTTGCCGTTTATGGTAAGTCACAGATTGCAATTGTCTGCTGAAAACAGTGTACCTCACCTCCGAGGAAGCAGCTCAGTCGACCTTATTCCTCTACGAACCCGACCTCATCTCTCAAATCGCCGGACTATTGCTGCCAGCCCACGAGACGACCGACGGCCTTGGCGTGGCAGCAGTCACGGCATTGGACGCTTGCGCTCATCATCGTTCAAAGTTGACTGAAGTCCTCAACGCGGTCAGCGCAAACGTCAGTCACGGCATCCTCCTGACTCTCTTTCGAGAGGTGGTCGACAAGCTCATGGCGGATGGTAAGTAGCCAGTCGAGAAGAGGCGCTGATCGGTCAGAACCAGTCCGACATGAGCTCGTCGATGCCATCATGAATGACATCTCATTCATAGCAGCCTCGCCGCCTCATGGACAGATGTTCATCGGAGCTGGCGTCCTGCCAATCTTGCTCGACATGATGCAGACATCTTCTGAGCGGCGAGATAGCGTAAGCTCATCTCCGTGAAAATCGTTCTGATCTCTAGTACATCCCTCGAGCCATCGGTCTGATCGACTCTCTCATCATGTCCAGCCCACAAGCCTTGCCGATGTTCAGCAACGTGGACGGGGTGAATATTCTTGTTGTGAGAGCGAAGGTGCGTTCCAGCAGCCAGTAATGTACTGATGCATGCGCAGCATGAGGTCCAGTTTCTTCTCGATTCGGATTTTCCGCCGGCCACGGATGTCATGGCAACAGGTAAATCAAGGTATCGACTTCGCTAACAGTAGAAACAATCGTTTCTTACAAGACGAATCCGCTGAAAGCGATTCTGCGATCATTACATCGTCTCATGCAGACATCAGGCGGGACAGAGGGGCTCCGACATATGGTGGATTCTGAACTTCCGAGATGTCTGAAACGTATATTCGGAGCGCCGAGCAAGTTCGGACCGCGGGTATATGCTCTGGGTAAGTTCCTCTTGTGATCGATGTTGACCACCAGCAATAAACATAATGGCGACTTTCATCCACAACGAGCCGACCTCTCTTGGCGTACTGCAAGAAATGCAGATGCCTCAAAGTTTGTACGCCCAGCTTGAGCGAGAGATTCCCCCCTCATTTGATGTGAGTAACTTCCGCCATCTATTGCTAAGATCAGGTGATGTCCACTATTCCAAATGTCGTCGGAGCCATCTGCCTTAATCAAGCCGGAATGGATTTGACGAAGTCCCATCAAGACGTTCTCGTCAAGTTGATCACTTCCGTCGCATCGCCATCGCATGGCGAGGCCTTGTCAGAACGAGATAACGCTCAGCACTTAGGTGCCGCTCTCGATGAGCTCGTTCGCCACCACCCACCTCTTCGATCCATCGTCTTTGATGCCGTGATGGGACTTTTGCGTCAGACTGTAGAACAAGGAGCCGCCTTCGTACCACCGCCACACGAAGCGCACAATTATATTGTGGAACGGATGCCGCTCGATACCGGCAGCTCGTCCGATGCAACGCGAACAACCTCGTCTCTGAGCAACCCGCCACTTTCTGCATTTCACAAGATCTTCAAGGTGAAGCATATGCTCTTATGTAGCTGACCTGTCAGTTCTTAGAAGGTACACTGCGCAACTCCATGATCTGCAAGGATTTCCTCGAGCAAGGCGGTTTGAAACTGTTGCTCCAAGTAACGGACCTTCCTTGTTTGCCCGTTCGCTTCATCGACCTGACAGACATCGCTCACGCACTTTCCCACCTGTTCCGGACCATTGGCGAGAATGATCACGTAAAGCTCGTCAACCAGATGATCGAATCTATCACCAGTGCCATGGACGCGTGTCGGCCTTTGTGGCACGGTCCGTCACCCCACAGCCAATGGCTTTCACTGGAGAATGGTGGAGCGGATGAGTTCCTGCGGGAGCAACTCGGTCGGTTGAAAGGCTTAAGCACTCGGATTTCCAACCTCAGCGAGATGTTGATTGGACAACCCTGGTCTCATGCGCGGCCAACAACAAACTTGTTTCAAGCCTTGGGTATGGCGACGGGGTCCGAATTCATATTTGATCTCGCTCTTCTGCATCGAAACTGCTTTTTTGAGCATGCTGCGCTTAGTTCCTCATCCCCGCCGCACTCGCCGACGTCGGCCGCACCCTCTACACTTATCGGGACCGAGGAGCCGAACGTAGCGACAAATACAAAAGCTATGCAGAGGGAAAGTGGTGTGAGATTCATGGCGAGGCGGATGCACGCCGTTCTTGCGAAGTTCTTCAAGTGTGAGTGTACATTGCCCGGCGCAGCTCACAGTCAGCTGCTATAAAACTCCTTTTCACCAAGCGGCACCCCGAGACTGCCCAAAAGAAGGAAATCGACTCGCTCGCCAACGGCCTGGCGGACGTCATCATTGGGCATCTTCGAGGTTCGTCATCCGGTGGTTCTACCCTAATGATACAGCTACACCTCTGCCGGGTCATGAGCTCGCGATCGATACAGTTTCCGTCGGTCTTGCGACTATCCTCCTATTCGACGGTGGGTGCTACTGCCAGAACCGTACTGATGACTAGATCGAGCTCATGAAGGCCATCTCAACACCACACTGTTCTTAGCATTTGACAAGAAGGGTGGCATCACCACGCTTGTGTCCGTCATCGATCGGATCCTCGACGCCAAAGACAGAGCTGCCTCTGTATCAGAAACATCGCGAGACGAGTCCCAGAACCAGAAAGTGCAAGCGATCGCGGGAGTCAAAATCGCATTACTAGTGCTGAACGCTCTCGCATCTCCCAAAGCCCTGTTGGAAAGTGCCCAGACGCATGCCTTGCAACAAAGAGGCATGGGTCAAGGAGACAAGGGAAAGTTTTCTCCAAGCGAGATCTTCGTCAAACTTCGATCCGCCATCTTACCCGTCTCGCATCGGATCTGGAAGGCTGGCTGGTTACCGGAAAGTCCTGCACCTATCGTCACGATGGCCGCGAGAACGTTCCTCCTGATCATGGAGGCCAAAAACGAGGATGCCAGCGACAGTGTCTCATCAGCGGTTGCGATCCAACCTCCGATACCTCGGGCACCACCTACTGCGGATCCGATCAGAGTCAATCATCTTGTGGAGATGGGCTTTGAGCAAGCTACCGCGGAGTTCGCCTTGGTTCGGGCGCGTAATAACGTTGGCGCAGCGGCAGATCTCATTCTCAGCATGCCGCATCTCTTCCAGACTGCCCCATCGCCCCCCCTGGATGTGCCATCTCCGGGCGAGGTCCCGGGTGCTCCTGCAGCGGATATCAGCTCGCAGAACCCGGACGTCGTTTCTGAGCCCGCCCACACTGCCGAGGCGGACATGGACGTCGATGCTACGGAGTCGGTTTCGGAGCCGTCTGTTCGAGACATCCTCGGTCAGCGTCGCGAGGAGTGCCGCCCAGATATGGCAAGCCGCGCGGTAATACTCTTGGATCATAACGAGGACCTTGTCTTCGTGCTGATGCCTGCCTTCCCTCCCGGCGTCGAAGGTGAGATGTACCTCTTGGACCGAGCCTACGACGTTGCTTCCGACTACCAATCAGCAAACGAGGCCGCTGTATCTGCTCGCTTCCGGCTGCTGGCCATTCGCCTGCGATCCGCTTTTGGCGCCTTCCTGTGCCAGGGGAGCAAGAGCCGTATAGCAGAGGTACTCCGTTGTCTAATGTCAAAGACCGGCGAGCGACCTAGTTGGTTATCGGCTTTCCTATTGCTTGCAGAATGTGCTCTGGCGGTGTCGACACCGGTCTCTGATGTCAAGATCGGCGATGACCCACAAGCTCCTGTCGTCATCAATGAGAGTCCACTAGCGGAGCTTTCGGGCAGACTCGTCAGCCTTTGCATGGAGATTGTTTCAGACACTTCGGCGACGACCGCGAACCTGACGTCCGCTCTTCGTTTACTGGTAGTCCTCAGCCGCGGATGGACGCCCAATAACGAAACCATCGCGGCACTGTTGGGCGCGTTCCGACAGTCGCAGGCGAAAGTGCACAGCCTTCATCCCCTTCTTGCCATGATTGTGCGACACGCCTTTGAGGACGAGACGATCCTGAAGGATACCATGCGAGGCGAAATCCGGCAATGGTTCGCTCTGAATCGGGGTAAGACTGCCGATGTAAATCTTTTCTTGCGTCAGCTTCGCCAGGTCGCCCTTCGACACTCGTCGCTCTTCGTCGACTCGATCGAGAAGGAATGCGCTCTGGTAGACCCAACGCCGCCGCAATCTGTGTTCCAGATCCGCGATCGAGCTTTCGAATCCAAGCCACCCTCGGCTCTATCGGACCCTTTCCGTGACACTGAAACAAGGGATCCGCGGAAAGCGGTAATGATATCACTGCTCGCAGAGCTAGGCAGAGCAGTCCAGATGTCGCAAGGATGGATCGTTGACGAATCCACCCCATCCTCGGATGAGATGACGGCTTCACATTCCCACGCAGGTCTACTTCTCTCGCTCTTGACGGAACTCCTCGGATCGTACTTGCCAGCGAAACAATCATTCATGTCCTCGATCCGCCAGCAAAGTAGCCTCGGGTCGCATAAAGGCAAATACGGACTCTCGATTGTTATGAACGACCTCATATGCTGCATCACTCTGCGGAATGATCTTGCCGTAACTTTCGGGACGCAGCGATCCATCGACTCCACCCGACGACTGGCTATATCCGGCTGGTCGGTTACCATGATTGTCGGACTTTGCTGCGATGTCAACCCAATCTTCCCTCGCAAAGACCTAGCCCAGGAATTGACTTCGATCCGTCGGATGGTACTCGATGCTATTGCCAAGTCGTTCAAGGATACCACTCAGTCCGACCTCTCAGTGCGATACGGCAGACTTTGGGCCTTGGGCGAGCTGACATACCGGTTACTGGTTTCGAAACCTAGCGTCATCCCGGCACAATCTGACGATTCCAGCCTGCACATGGCGAAACTGATGCTGGAGAAGAATTTCGTTAGCCTTCTCACTACGGCTATTGGTGACGTCGATCTCAACTATCCCGATATCCGCATTGTCCTGGTCTCCCAATTACGGGCCCTGGAGCATCTGTACGTCTATACGCCCAAATGCGTGGTAAAGCTGACATTATTCAGATCCAAGGTATCCATTAAATGGGGAAAAGTGGAGAAAAGCAGCGGAGACCGAAAGGCGACCGCTGGCAGTCCTTCGCTCTCCTCCGACAGCGAGTCCGACGTTGAGATAGCAGAGGAAGACGAGCACACTCCAGATCTTTACCGCAACTCAGCCCTGGGGATGTAAGTCATCTCTATCCGTCGTTATACGCCGCTGATTCGTCCCGCTAGGTTTGGCGGAGATATGGCTGAAGATGGGTCAGGTGATGAATCTGAAGATGATCAAGATGAGGATGAGGAAATGGTGCGTCTCTCGTTAAGCGATGCTGCGCTGAGAGACACCCAGATGGAGGCCTTCGGAGATGAAATCGATCCTACCATGGTGAGCGTCAGAAACCGCACTCATCAACGCTGATCTTTAGGATGACGAGGACTCAAACACCGAGCCTTCAAGCGAAGGTGACGATCACGGAACGCATGGTCATGAGCAGAACGACTGGGTAAGTGGTGTGCACTCCCAATGAACGGCTCTGAACTTCTCTTCCCAGACCGACGAAGATTCTGAGGAAGATGATGCGAGAGACGAAGGCATAGATCGAGAAATGGTCATTGGTCCCGATGAGGGGATTGCTGTCTGGGACGTAAGTGGGGATTGAGCTATGGAGCTGAGGAGCCCTCAGGGGGAAGTTGAGATCGACCACGAATCGATCGATACGGACGAGCAAGACGCTCGCGAGGACGAGTTCAACGATGAAGGTGAGTCCTCGGATGTGGCACTATCATGAGACTCATCTCTTGTGAGGCTTCTTCGAGGGTGAAGAGGATGACGATCATATGGAGATGGAGGAGGAGGGGGAGGAGGAGGAGGAGGAGGAGGAACCAGAGGAGTAAGTCAGATAACTTGCGGCGATCTTACTGAGTGTCAGGCATTACGCAATCGACATCATGGATCGTCTGCCGATGTCCAGTCAAGGCGTCCAGGAGGAAAGCACCGAAATAAGCGGACATTGGGGATGGGATCGTGCCCCAAGTCCATCCCAAAGAGGGACCGACCGTGCTGTGAATCGACATCGAACCACTCTGCTCGGTGAGTAATCTGGAGGTGATTCCGCTGAGCCTTCAGAAGGCGACTCTTCGACCTCCGCGCTCTTTGGGGCCCCGCCACGTGCATCACCCCCGGCCACTTCCGCCCAACACCCTCTTTTGATCGACCCAGCGACTCGAACAGCATCCTCCCGCAGGCTGCCGAGGAGCCTCATGAACACCTTCAGCGATTTGCTGTCGAACCTTGAAGGCATGGGCGGTCAGCAGGCCGTCCAGGTACTAGAGGGTTTGCTGACACAGACGGGTTCGAGCGGAACACAAGCGATTCGCATCGGGCTAGCACAAGACGAAGATGGCACTGTTGGCATTTCGGTCGGTGGTCGATCCTTCTCGATCTCGCCGGAGTCCCGCCCATCCGATGAATCTCCTCCGGATGTCGCAATTGATTGCGTACCGAAACCCACGCTCAGCCGTTGGCAAGAAGAGTTTGCGATCGTTCCGGGTGCATCCAGCGAGCAGGTCACCAACCTCGCTAAGCATGTGATCAACAGACTGCTTCCTGAAGCTCGGCGAAGCGCCGAGGAGAACGCAAAGATAGCACTCGACAATAGAGCAAGAATACAAGCGAAGCATATCCATGAAACGATCGAACCCACGATGTCAGCCGCATTGGGCGAACCTCAAGCGGTGCCTATGCAGAGTCCTGTGGCTACCGATGAGGACGTACAGATGGGTACGCGATATTCCTGTGATGTCCAACCTCGCTGATAAGGCTCCACCTGTTTTAGCAGAGAGAGTGGAATCTGACAATGCTCTGTCAGCGGGAGAAGAGCCTCATACCGACGCTAATGCCCCGTCAGCGGGAGAAGAGCCTCATACCGCCGCTGCGACACTCGACCTATCCGCGGAACAAATAACTCCTGAAACATTGGCCCGAACCATCATCTCTATCCTTGGAGAAGAAGTGGACATCACCGACTCAGGTATCGACTTGGAGTTTCTGCAAGCACTACCCGACGACATGCGAGCAGATGTCGTGGAGCAACACATGCGGGAGCAAGACCGGCGTCGGCTACCGCCTACAGCAGATATTCCAGAAGCTGCTTCCCAGATCAGTCCCGAATTTCTCGATGCTCTACCGCCGGAGATACGGGCCGAGGTCATCATGCAGGAAGCATTGGAGACCGCTCGACGTGCTCGAGCCCAGGAAGCGGCGTTTCGGCCGCGTATCAATAACGCATCTGCTTTATCCGCGAATCTGCTTACCCCACTCGGCTCAAACTTGAGGGAAGCGGTTCCTCCAGGAGTCACAGGCGGTTCGCGTGTGCCGGTCGTGAGCGGTTCAACAGCAACTCAGGACCCGTCCTTGGTGTACGATCGCTCGGTCGGGAACAAGCGGTCCGATCGCGAATCCTATAAGTTGCTGGATAAGCCAGGCATATCTTCCCTTGTCCGCTTGCTGTTCTTCCCGGAAGCGTTTCGAAAGGGCTACCTACTGCGAATCCTCGTCAGTCTCTGTGAAAACACAACCACCCGGTTCGACTTGCTTAACCTCCTCGTCTCCATTGTCCAAGACGGCTCCGGAGATATTCCGATTGTCGATCGGAAGTTTCAGCAGATGTCTCTTCGCACTGCGACGACATCACAGACCACACCCAAGGCGAAGGCTTCCGATTCTGCAATATCGGCGGCCACACCTTCCGGAATTTTCGCCCATCTGCAGTCCGAATATGTCCCCACCTTTATTGCGCTCCGCTGTTTCGAGGCCCTCACGTACATAGTCGGCGCCAATGCAAAGGCAGTGAGGTATTTCCTGACCGAGCACGCGCGAGACGTAGGATTGAGGAAGCCGCCATCGAAAAAGGGCAAAGGCAAGGAGAGACTCTTGCCGCAAACAAAATTCCCCATCGTTATTCTGCTCGAACTCCTCGGTAGACCGACCTTGATGAAGCCCCCTGGCATCATGGAGTTGCTAACCTCGCTCCTGGCGACCATCACGAAACCGTTAGCGAGCCTCAAGCCTGACAGCGTGGCCGACGATGCTATCAAAAGGTCAGATCCCGAGACCGCCTCAGCTGCCGCCGAGATCCCAAGTCCAACCCAGGCGGTACCAGCAGCTCCTGTCGCAGCAATTCCTGCAGCCGAAGCGACCACAACAATCGTCGCCTCCTCCGATCTGATCAAGGCACCAGTTATTCCGCCCGTCACCCTCCGCCTTATTATCAACTGCCTTACCGTTGGGGACTGTCCCAGTCGAACGTTCAGCCAAACCCTTGTCACCATGCAGAATCTCTCGAAAGTACCAGACGGCAAAGAAGTGATCCTTCAAGAGTTACGGTCTCGTGCACAGGAGCTCGGCCAAGTCCTTCAGCACGAGTTGCAGGATCTAGCCGATGTGCTGGAAGATGAGGCGGCCGACCTCGGACGACCGATCATCAACAATTTCTCTACAGCTTCCTCCAGTCAGGCGCAATTGCTCCGCCTGCTTAAGACCATCGAGTACCTACATCTCAGCAAGGTCGATTCAGATCCGCCTGTCGATAATATGTCCGATCAGGAGCGGCTTGTCGGCCAGATCCATGAGTCATTCGATTTTGACCCAATGTGGGAGCAGCTCGGTTACTGCTTGAGCATGATAGAGAAGCGTAGCGCAGGCGATCAAACTGCCTTGGCTCTTCTTCCCATCGTGGAGGCCCTGATGGTCGTCTGCAAATATCGAGGTCGAGCTCCTCGTGAGGTCCGATCACCCTCCTTGCCGTCTTCGACGACGGGTGAACCAGGAGAGTTATTTACCACATTCACCACAACGCATCGGAAGATCCTCAACGCCATCGTCCGCAACACTCCTGCGTTATTGAGCGGTTCATTTTCCCTGCTGATTCGCAACTCTCGCGCACTCGAATTTGATAACAAACGAAACTGGTTCTTCCAAAAGCTCAGGCGGAGACGGGAAGAAGGCGTTCATTCCGGTCACTTGCATCTGAATGTCCGCCGGCAATACGTGTTTGAGGACTCCTTCCATTCCCTGCGGCAGCGGTCCGGTGACGAAGTCAAGTACGGCAAGCTCAGTGTCAAGTTCTACAACGAGGATGGAATCGATGCTGGGGGTGTTACAAGGGAATGGTACAGTGTTCTAGCACAGCAGATATTTGACCCAAACTTCGGTGAGTCTGCTCTCCTCATCAGTAACCTCAGTTGCTTACCTTCGGTCTAAGCGCTCTTCGAACCATGTGCTGCAGACAAGCAGACCTATCAGCCTAATAAGGCTTCCTCTATGTGAGTGTCCGAGACTACAGGCAGGATGCAGACTGATGTTAGGCTCAGCAATGGCGAACATCTTGGATACTTCAAATTCGTAGGCCGCGTGATCGGGTACGATTTCTCTAACAGCATCGTGCTGTGCTGACATCTTCTTCAGGAAAGCAGTCTACGAGTAAGCGGCGTCATCCCCCTTGACAGAGCACACTGAATTGCTTCGCAGCGGTCGTTTGCTCGATGCATACTTCAATCGCGCCTTCTATAAACAGATCCTAGGCAGGAGCGTAGACATGCGGGACCTCGAAAGCATAGACCCCGAGTGAGCTCCTTCCCGCCTCAGAACTCAGTTCACTGACATTTTGCAGGTATCACAAGTCATTACAATGGATGTTCGATAACAACATCACAGGTGTCATCGATGTAAGCAGGTTTGATCGTACATCCCCAATGCTGAGCTGTGGCTGCAGCAAGAATTCACGATTGAGGACGACCAATTCGGCGAAAAGAAAATTGTGGAGCTAAAAGAAGGTGGTTCCAACGTCCCTGTGACCGAGGACAACAAGGAGGAGTATGTCCGCTTGGTAGTATCGTACCGCCTCGACAACTCGATCAAGGAGCAGATCAAGGCGTTCCTCGATGGCTTCTACGAGTACGTGGTCGCCTCGTCACATCAGCTCGTACTAATTTGAGGCAGTATCATTCCCCGACAACTCATTCAGATCTTCGAACCGGATCAGCTCGAACGTGAACCTAAGGCCTAAATGGAAGTCCGCAGAACTGACACAAGCGATTAGTTCTTATCTCCGGCATCACTACAGTAGATATTGACGAGCTGAAGAACGCGACGCAGTGAGCTGATCCAATTTTCGCAAGCATTGCGCTCATCCTTCTGCAGGCTTAGCGGCTGGAAGCCGGGTGACGCGGAGGTGTCCTGGTTCTGGCGTGCACTTCGAAGCTTCTCCCAGGAGGAACGATCCAGATTCCTCATGTTCGTCACTTCTTCCTCGCGCGTTCCGCTGGGAGGCTTCACCCAGCTCCAAGGGGCATCGGGAATCCAACCATTCCAGATTCACAAGGTAGGTCCATTGTTCCCAGACCTTCCCGTCATCTTGCTAAGCGCTTCGCGTCTCTGTCAGCTCTACGCAAAAGAAGGCAGCCTTCCTCAAGCAAGCACGTGCTTCAATCTGCTTTTGCTACCCAAATACGCGTCATACGAGCAACTTCGGGAGAAGCTGCAGTTTGCTGTTGTGGAGACTGGCGGATTTGGGAAAGCTTGATCCGAAATGCAAAGGCCATGTCAGTGTCCTAGACATCCCACACTTGAATATCCTTCGGCAAATAGATACCCAGCATGTACATCCAAGCTGCAAACGCATGTAAAGCAAGTAGTCGTTAAAACTCTGCATCAAATGCCTTCCTGATGACGGAAGCAACTAGGGGGGCGACTCACGTTCTGTCATACAATTGAAAACGATGTTCGAACACATGTCAATACGTTATCAACGGACGCGTCTACCTTGGCGTCCTTAAGGACGCGTCCCTTTGCATATGAAACATGTTTGGAAAGTAATGGATACTCCCCGGCCCCTAAAGCCAATCGTCCAACTCATGCCTCCTTTTTGTTGTGTACTAGCTTTTAGTATTCAGCATTCCTCCAAGCTTAGTACGCCCTCTGTATGGTCACTTAGCCTGCACTGATTACGCCTACTCATCGTTTCTTTCTCATTCTTCCTCAGGTTTTTACTTGCTTGATGCAGTAAGGTGAGTAGTTTGGTGTTGTTTCTTAAAATATGTTAGTGATGTGTGTTCTGCTTTCACCAATCAGGGTTTGCTCCTTGTCTGTATATATTGCACTGTATCGGCAGGGAATAGGTCTTGGTTTTTGCATCACCCTCAGAGTGTGGATGTTCCGCAACACCTATCCTCCTATTGTATCATCTGCTGTCCTGAATCTAGGAAAAAAAGGTTTAGTGGAGCTAACATTTCTAAGTCTGCCATTATCGTCCACTGGTGTTTCAGGTTGTCATCGAGGCTGGCGCTCAATCACAATATGTTCTTTCATGAATTTCGATTTGTCAAAGGGTACAATCCCCACGGTAAAACTTGTCCACGAAATCTCGGATATGTGGCGGGTCGGCACCTCCCGACCCTAGTGTGATTGATAGCGTTTGTATCCTTACTACATGCATGAAACATGTCCATACAACCCTTCACAAGCGACTTTGACCGTGGCAAGTTGTTGCCTACCTTGATTGCGGCCTTTCATTTGATGAAATCGAGCACAAGACCGGTGTGAACCGTCGAACCGCAAACCGGGTATACAACTCATCCATCTCATCCATCAAACATGCCCAATCACTCCTCCGGGTCGTCCACCCATACATTCGCTTGAAAAACGTTCCAGGATCCTTGCAGAGATCGATATCAACCGGCACACAACGTCTCAGGAGCTTGGAGATCGACAGGGATGCTCTGCAACCACCATCCGCACAACAGCAGCTTAGGACGGGCTTCATCGACATCCTATGCGAAAGGTCCCTAATGTAAGCAAGGCTGGGCGTCGGAAAATGCTTGGGTGGTTTGAGGAGCACCTGGAGCAGGACTGGAGAGACGTGATATGGTAGGATGAGGTGCCTCTAACGGCGGGGAGGGATCCAAGACAATCATGGGTTACTAGGCGTGCTGATGAGCAGTACAATCCTGCCTTTACCAAGCCCCAGACGTCAAAATACATGGAGATAATGGCTTGGGGATGTATTGCCTACAACAAAAATCACCTCTCTATCGTTTCAACCTCAAAGCCCCCACACTCGAGCTCCGATACGTCCTAACAAGGCCCTTCCTTCAACGAGCTACCAACGGTATCAACGGGCCAAAGTACGCCGAATGGGTCTTGCGCGGTCCTCTCCTTGATGCTGTACGTGTCCTCGAGGGTCGTGGGCGTCATCCTCTGGTCCAGAAAGACAACGCACCCATCCATAACAACGACTACTGCGACAAGACCCAAGCCGAGCTAGGTCTGGTACGCTTCCCACATCCTCCCACCTCTCCGGATCTCAATCCAATCGAGAACGCGTGGTTTGAGCTGCAAAGCAGACTGGCAGACATGCAGCTCGATCTTGCAAGTCAGATGACTCCTGGGTATGCTGTGCTAGAGCATGGGACGATATTCCAATGGAATACATCAACAAGCTGGTTGAGGGGATGCCGAGACGCTTGGAGGCGGTGAAGTGTCTAATGGGTGGCCTACAAAGTATTAGTTGATGGTGCGCATCGATGAGAGTGATCAGAACCTCTCTAGCATGCATACATAGCTTTATATAAGGAAAGCAAGACATAGGGTGACGCGGATGAAAGAGAAGAATGGGTGCCACATCGGGATTTCGGGGTTTCATGGACAAGTTTTACCGTGGAGTGTAGAAGGAGCATGTCACAATCTGGCGATAAGTAGTGTGACCCGATCCTGTGCCAGCCGGCGTTAATCTACTTAACGCCGCTTTTCGGTAGCTAGTGCACTCGTCTATACTCATAAGATCACTCTTATACCTTTATGATCATATCGATACCTCGATTTAACAGGTTATGAGCCTCGCCTCAACAGTTTGAAGCGAATGTTTCGTCGCCTTCATTCTGTTTTCCTTTTAGCTCGCTTAGCCGGCTCACGCAATCATTTCGTCGCTCGCCCTATTCAGCCTCCAATCAACGCGATCATTTCGTCGCCTTCCATCTGTTCAGCTACGCGATCACCTCGTCGCTCGCTACACACATTCAGCTACGCAATCATCTCGTTGCTAGCTTCACCAATTCCATATCCCTCTCGGTCCGACTTTCAGCCTTGCTCCAAGACGATCGCGCGCTGTCCTCTTGCAGCAACTCGAGTTTTTTAAGCCGAAAGGAGAAGTCTCCAGTCCGTCCGCTTACGGGGAGCCAAATCCTGTCCTCGTTGAGCAAGAGGGGAAGGTACCGATTGGAGAAGAGTCGGTGAAAGAATCCAGTCCAAACTGGTGACGAGTCACTGCGTCTCATAGACAATAAGCAAACTCGTCTTACGCACGGCGAGTCTATCCTGAACGTCACTTCTATTACAATTATTACAAACGCTCACGTCAGCCATTATGTCCGATAACGAGGAAGAACGTCATTCATGTAAGACAATCATCCTCCATGGCCCGGATAACTTCGCACAATGGGAGCTTTCTATCGGCACGACTCGTCTCGGTAAAGGTCTGTTAGACTGCATCAGTACCGATGTCCCTTTGGGTCTTCCCGTGAAAGAAGCCATAAAGAAAGACTTCGATACGGCAACGCTTTCGCAGTTGTTGTACAATCTCTTTCCGGTGTCGTACAACAATCTCTATCCAGTTCCGCTCGCTCAATTACCTCACCAAATCCCAAACTGGTTTGGGACGAGGTTAAAGCGCAGTACTCTGCCGCAGTCGGATCGAGGCAGGCGTTGTTGTTGTAGGACATGTTCGCGCGTTTCTTTGAGGAAGGGGATGATCCGATGCCTCATTTGAGTCGGATCCGATCGGCACATGCCCAAATCATTGCCAGCGGAGAAGAGAATCTATCGGACCGAACGCTTGCGTATGCGATGACGTTGGCGCTACCCGAAAGCTATACTACGAAGCAAAACCTTTGGCTTCGATCTCCGTCGACATCGGCGGAGGTTGTGGGAGGAGTGCAGGCGGAAAGGGCGAGGCGCAAGACCAGTCACAACTCTGGTGCGCTTATTGCGATACAGCAACAGGGATCCGGGAAGAGTCGGGAAAAAGGGAGATTGTATGGTCCAGACAAAAATGCTTATTGCACCGAGCATAAAGCATATGGACACGACACTTCAAAATGTATCCGCCTTCA
>JAABUH010000273.1_pt1 | contig 79381 bp, 84 predicted proteins | sample 5559121 | NCBI WGS metagenome assembly JAABUH01 (sample SAMN10711871, study PRJNA513364) | rock metagenome | isolation source: Antarctica rocks | place: Antarctica: Victoria Land, Battleship Promontory nord | collected 2015-12-28
TAAAGAACTTACATCCACCTCCGAAACATTAATCCGGATTGCGTTGCCAAACAGCGTCGTCAATTCCATCATACACAGCGAGCGGACCTTGTCAGATCAAGATCCTAATGTAAAGCTTAATGCGCATGGCCAGCAAACTTTGTCCGAACGCCTTGTTGAGAGCAATAAGGTTCTTCTTGCAGCATCAAACGAGGTGTCATGTGACAATTCATCCAACTTTCCTAAAAGCTCGGGGCTGTCGAAAGGTCATTTGTTTCTCTAGATATGAAACGCAGACACCGAACACTGCATGTGGGAGAAAAGCGTGCTAACGCGCAACTTGCATCTCAAGAGAATAGCAAAGAAGACATTGACGCGTCTCAATCGAGCTCTAGCATGGTCTCGCCTTATTCTCTTCTGGGCTCCTTTCGCTCCGCCTCCCTCATTCTTTTCCACCTCCTCCTCCTCCTCCTCCTCCTCCTCCTCCTCCTCCTCCTCCTCCTCCTCCTCCTTCTTCTTTCTCGTCGTCTCATCATCGCCACCGTTCCTACCCACATATCCACCCCTCTCCCAAGCCAACCAGTCAACTAAAACCAAACCTAGACCCGCTACTCCTCCCTCACCTCCACAACCCGATATGTTAACCACCTCAATGGCCTGATCCGAGTTCAATATAACTATAACAACAAACCTTTACTATCTCCAACAGCACCTGTGTCCATTCGACCGTCTTCGTTCCAACCAACCCTTTTCACCAGGGTATCTGCGATACAAGCCCTAGCTCTAGCCTCTTCCTCATCGATAGTCCAAACACCTCTTCCTCCCCTCCTAGCATCTTTCTTCTACTCAATTACCAGCTTTCCCCAAAAATCACCTAGAGCATCTCAGTCCCTGATGATCCCTTTCCTCCCACAGCAACCGCTGGAAAAAAAACATACACTACCTCCCCAACTTCTACACCTCCATCATTCCTCTAAAATCAATGGATCCTTGGATGAAAAGTATCCGAAACCGCACTTGATTACGTGCAAGGGGTGGTTGTTGCGGGTGGGGTGGGTTTTGGTGTTCTTTTTAGAGAATTTTAATGATTGGGTTGGAGTTTGGATGCAGTTTTGGGTGAGGGGGAGGGGGGGGGGGTGAAAGGGGGTGGGGGTGGATGGGGTTATTTTTTTAGGTTGGGTAAGGGGGGCGCCCGGCGGGGAGGGAGGGGAGGTTCAAGGTAGGGTGGTTTGGAGGGTTGTGGTTTTCATGAAGGTGGAGGTGTGGCGCGTTGGATGTTTTATGAAATGGATGCTCGACCGTTCGGCTCTGGAAGACTCGTTCCCCTCGTGTTGCTGTGTAGATGAGACTAGTTCAATGTTCAGAGATCTTCCCCATGTACCGTTCTCGATTGCTTAGGGCGAAGGCTCTCGCGTCATATTGGTGGTGGAGAGTCCATACTCGGGCACTCGTTCGGCCTGTCTCGACTGGATATACTGTTGAGGAGAGCCTGTTATGAAGGAGGTGCGCGGCTTGCCACGATTTTGTTTAAAGTATTTGCTCAAAGACACCATTTGTAACTCCACGGACCCCACTAGCTAAAGTCCCAAAGCTTTACAAGCAAGCTATCTTGCTTTCCCTCATCCTCACCATATCTCGTAAATATCCTCTTCGGAATCTCATACTCCACTTCAGGCGCTTTTTTGATATCCTTCGACAACTCCGCATCGAGCATACTCCCATAGCTATGATCTAAGAAATCCTCCAGGTTGTACGCCTGCTTCGTAAATTGCTCACTGATGATTTTTGCAATCGTGGCTACGTTCGGATGATAATGGCTCTGCAGCATCTGTATCTCCCAGAGACTGCTTTCAAGTGCGTCTGTCTCCATGGGGTCGGGCTCGTCCATGCGGAAAGGGTCGCCGTAGCCTTGTTCCTCTTGCGGATCGGGGTCTTCTCGCTCTCCGCGCGCTTTTCTGTGGATCATGAAGGTGCAGCTTGGATGGTTTTTTAGCAGGTTGTAAACCCAAGGCACCACTACCACAATACCTGAGGGAGGGGCATGGAGGCTTAGTCGTGACAGGCGCTTGATGAAACTGGCTACTAGAGCTGCGGGCAGATGCGTGGATGCTAGGAAGGTATCGAGTAGTCGAAAGAAGCGGGAGCGGTGTTTTGAATGTAGAATGTTGCGATCGAGCAGAGAATATAGTTTATGGTAGAATTGGGGATAGTCAAGATTCTTTTCTTGCATTAGGTAGAAGAGTCCCGAAAGTGCCATGAGCGACGTCGAGCCGCCGACGTCAAAAGAATCGGTTAGGAAGTCCATAAGTAGCTCAACCTTGAGGAACCAGGGGGCTATACGGTGGGACATGAGTCCTAAGACGGTCTTTCGTTGGGGTTTGCTTAGATCACGTCCCAGTATGGCTAGCCAAGCATCTTGGGCCCGTCTTTTGTGAGCTGTTAAGGAGCGAAGGCTGTGCTTCTTGGCCGGAAGAGTGACGAAGAAGCTCTCAATTTGCTCTTGCGTTTCTGGGACGTTCTCAATCTCGGCCAGCATTGAGACTGTATTTTCTAACGAGACATCTGACGGATCTTCAGATAAAAATTTACTATATCCATTAGCTCGGACATCCACTGAGAGCTCTTCAGAACATACTCACGTAAAGAAAGCGAAAGTGTGATAGCGGATATCGTCGTATTTGACCAAGTACTTCTCCACAAATTCTGTTCTTCTGTCATCTGCGGCACTGGTACCTACTAGAGCTTGCAATATCTCCGTAAATATGCCATCTCGCCAGATGGAATCGTCCTGCAGTTTCAGGTAATTGGCTTGCTCCTTCATCAACCGTATGAGCAGAGTCAAGGCTGTGCTTTGTCTGCTAATATCTTCCGAGAAAAGCATGACTAGTGTCGAGGCTTCGTATTCTCTGATTTGTTTCTTCAACCATTCAACAATGATGACCTCGTCATCAGCCGTTTCACGAGATTTTGTCAATCTCCCAGCAGCCATTAGCCTGCAGAAAACGCGACATAGAGCCACAGCAGCGGCGATATCCCTCTGATCTTCGGCATCATGTTCTTTTGAATAACCCAATAGAGTAACAATGCTGTTGTAGTGTTTTCTTGATTCTAAGATCTGGTTCTCCAAGAGAAGTATTTCAGATTGAATATCGGCTTCATGATCTGACTCTATTCCTGCGACCCGTCTCTTAACTCTTCTTGTTTCTGATGGAGCGCCGCTGTCTCTCTTCCTCTTCTTTTCCACTTCCACCTCTTTCGTCAAATCAGACATTGTGCTCGGTGTAGTAAATACAAGTGTTCGGTCAGTCAAATCAAATATCAAGGTCTTGGCATCGATTATTCCACTACGCGCTAGTCCTGATATGATCTTGTGGCTCAAGCTAAAATCCACCTCGCATCGTTTCTTGACCTTCCGCACTCTGAAGCTGCTGCATACACTCGCCATGGCATCTCGATTGGCAAGAACCGCCCTAGGTAAGTCGTTCATTCTCATTCCGCAATTTGGTAACTGATCAGTTGTCTGACACTACCCAGGGACATCACGGCTCCGCCCAGCTCTCTCTGCCCGGACTCTCCCCTCCCTGGCAACCACCCTCATCACCACCCGCCCAGCCTCCAATGTCCCGGCCGAGGAACCCGCCAAAAAAGCCCAATCCATCCTTGACTCTCTTCCCGGAAGCTCTTTGATCTCCAAAACCGCCATCCTCTCCGCCGGCGCCGGGGCATCGGTCTTCGCCATCAGCAACGAATTCTATGTCGTAAATGAGGAGACCGTAGTCATGTTTTGTACACTGAGCGTATTTTGGGCGGTTGCGCATTACGGAGGGCCAATGTACAAGGAGTGGGCGCAGTCGTATGTGAACAAGGTTAAGGGGATTTTGCACGCCGCAAGGGAGGATCATACGACGGCGGTTAAGCAGAGGATTGATAATGTGAAGCAGTTGGGTGGGGTCGTTGATATTACGAAGCAGTTGTTCCAGGTATCCAAGGTAGGTGATGCGCAAATCTGCCCCAATAAAGCGACCAGTGGTTTCTGACAAGAACTAGGATACCGCCCAGCTTGAGGCCCAGGCATTTGAGCTCGAGCAAAAGACTGCGCTGGCCTCGGAAGCAAAGTCCGTTCTCGACTCATGGGTTCGCTATGAGGGGCAAGTCAAGCATAGACAGCAACGAGAGCTTGCCGAAAGCATTATAGGCAAGATCACCAAGGAATTGGAGAACCAAAAGACGCTGCAGCAGATCCTTCAGCAGAGTGTCGCCGATGTTGAGAGTGAGTCGACTCTGTAATCTGAAATTGGCCGGATACTGACTGTGGAACCATAGAAATTGTAGCAGCGAAGCCGCAATAGAAGCACTCCCGGATCGCTTTTTGTACATTTCTGTTTAAATTAAAAATTAGACAGGCTTTCACGCTTCCGTCTCATCAATTCGTGTTTCTTGTTTGCCATCGACTTACTGGCTTTACAAAGCCCTTAGAATCACCGCCATGCAACTTGGTTTCGGAGCAGGTCTAATGCCTTTAGTACCCTCTTGCTCCAAAAAATCCCAAATGCTGTCGATCATCATTCATACAATTCGTTTACATCAAATCTCACCACAATCTCATTGCCCACCAGCACCATGCACAACTCCCTCCGCATCCAACGGTCCAAACCCACCCCACCCACTAAATTCATCCCCAAACCTAACCGCAGCCTTGATATAATACTCCTCCTTGTCTCCCCAAGTCTGGGCCGCCTCCTTCATCGCCCTCAACCCTTTAACATAATGAGCATCCAGAGCCCACTTGCCCTCAACAGCCTGCTTCTCCACCCATTTCCAGTCCCTCCCCTTCGTGTCATATCCCGTTATTGTGTCCAATTTGATCTCTGGGCGGGTCTGAGCAATGTAGACGGCGAGCGTTAACAGCCACCACTGACGCACGAGTGCTACGTGAAATTTCGCAGGAATGAGAGGGAGGAGGATTCGGATGGCGTGGCTGGTGGTTAGGAGGTGGACTACGAAGAAGTCGTAGCTGCTTCCGGGCTTGTGCGTGGCTACTAATAGTGCTGCGGCGGCGTATTGGCTATCTTCGAACTGCTTCTTGGGATTGGAAAGCTGCCACGCGTTCCAGTGTTCTAAGACTAGAGCTTCGTGATCTTTGAAAAGGGGTTCGATGTTGGAGGCGCCGCGGTGGTCGAATAGATTGTCCAAACGTTTATCGGAGTGGACGCGTTGCAGGATTTCTAAGGGCGAGGAGGTATTGGAGGTTGATGGTTTTGAGTATTGGGGGTCATCGAGGTATTTGTGGAGGAAGTTGTAGGACGTTGTGGCGAGGCCGAGTGCCTCCATTGCGAGTTCCCGGCTGGAAAGCTCGTATGCGTAGCCGAGGTGGATGAGTGGGTGCCCCACTGCAGGTTTGCGTCAGCTGAGATCCATGGTAGGCCTTCTGCGGATCTAGCGTACATCCCGCTATCAAACTATTGATAAGAGGTGCTTTGCCCTTAAAAAGGTACTCGTCGAAAACTTTCTGCAAGTCATAGCCATAGAGGACAAGCTGATCTTCAAAGAAATCAACGTAGGCTCTCTGATACCTAGTAGTTCTTTAGCTAAAGCAAATGCACGCTCTCCACGTCTTGTAGTATACCGTCGATCTCCCAGATAGTCTCGCCAGTCGTAGGTCGACACTTCGCCTGGAGAGTCCTTCCACGACTCAAGCTCCTTCGAGTCTTTCTCGTATATATCATTAAGGTGTTCGGGATTGCCTCCTAGTATATAAGCAGATCCTAGCAGCTAGGAAATCATATTAGCGTCAAGAAAACCTCCTGGATTCGTTGCACATACGTGTGGCATGTGATTGTGAAATTGAAGGTTGTGGTAGATAATTGAGTGACTAGCATGATTGAGCTTCATGAGATGCTTGAGAGTCCTAGCACGTTTCTCTTGCTGCGTTTCGACGTCATGTATCTGCACGGATTTGATATCGATGGCGGTGCCAGCGTTACCTCCAAGAAGCCGAGGAAAACTGAAAGGAAGCGAGAAGGATGAAAACGCTGAGAACATGGTGACTCTTTAGTACAAAACAGTTCAGCAAGGGGTCAATGAAATACTCTCGGCATATGTATTAGGTATATCATAGCAACAAGTATTGAAAGTGTACTTTAGGTACGAAAGTGAGCTTGCAATCTCCTCCCCACATCTACCGGCAGATCCTACCTAGCTTTAGCGCTGTGAGCGCTCAGCCTTATCCTACCCTCCACTAACCAAACACCTGAGCGTGGAAATTCTTTCGAGGACACATGTGACCAGCAATCGCTTTATAAATTACAACGCCCTCCACCAAAATACTGCTACAGTATCATGGTTCACTTCCTCCTAATACATACTGAAAATATCCGAGGGCATTGAACATCCAGAATGACAATGGAACTTCTCTAGTCCTGCTTGGTTGATCATGTCGCCGTTGAGCATATACGCAGAGCTTCTTCTCAACATTCGTCAAGTGACAGTGTTCGTGATATTGCAGTCAAAATACAATGACAAGACCAAGATTGAGCTTTCCTCTGATCGGAAGTTGATCTCTGTCACGCAAGATGGGGAATATGCTGCTAAAGAGTTACCCTGTCAAGTTGCCGAGAATGCGTCTTTGAGCCTCCCTAATGTATCAGCGAAAGAATTATCTTTTCGTTTACAGGTTACTGTGGACCACAATACCATCCCAAAGGCCACGTCCGCTTGGGAGAATGATATCCCTTGGTCTGCGTCTTCAATGACTTCTGTAACGCAACTCGGATGCCGGTCTTGCCAAAGAACACTTGTCAGTGCCTCTGTTAAGGCGTGGAAGGCTCTACCAAGTGAAAACTGGGCAGAGATGATGGACTTTTGGCATTGCCACAAGCCAGATGATGAAGGACCTCGAGAGCATGTGTCTCAAGCGGAGAACAAAGGTTACGCTGCGTCTAGTCGTCTTGGACCTACTACTGGAACTGGTCTCGTGGACGTTGACAACTTTGTCCTGCTACGAGATGACTGCATCAGTATTAAGGTATGTCGCTAGCATCCTAGAGCTTCTGCTGCGCGCTACAATGCCACATTTTATCGGTGATACAGCTCCATTATGGGCAGCAAGAAGGAGACCTGTTCCCGTACTCTAAGTCGGCCTTATAACACGGTCGCCGATACAACTGCCCAAAAGCAAAACCCATGGACTGTATCTCCCGGTGCCAGGCCTACCTTCTGCATCCTTGATGTACGATGGGTTACCTGACCTCCGGAGTGGGGTGCGGTTGACGTGTCACCCAGGCCATCCACAGATTGCACAATCGAATCATGGGTCACAAAGACTAATCATCAGTAGGCTAGTAAACACCACTTGCAGTCCTTGGTCTGTGCGTTGTGCGGTGAAGCTTTGGGGGTCGACGAAGAAGAGAGTGGGGTGGTAAGATTGTACAAATGGAATCTACGTCTTCGACATGGAGACGATGCATCTTGGCAAACTTTACCAGTGCAGAAAATTATATGTGCGAAACTTCTAGCATTGATTGAGGGGCAAGCCACCTACCAATTCTTGATCTACAGTGGGAAAATAGAAGAAGCACAAAAGGCTCTCATGGTTGGTTTCACGCCTTACTCCATTCATGATACTAAGAATATTGAGGGTTGACTGTCAACAGCTTTGGGTGTTTACCCCCAACATGATATATTCAGCCACAGCCAGATCAGGAGGTCCCAGGCGAGCAATGAAGATCCTTTACAAAATAGTCCTTGAACCGGCAGCTGTACTTGAGAAGCAGGGAATGAAAATGGAAGAGCTCCAATTTCCCAATTACATACTACGTATACTGCAGGCAGATTTGAAAGCCAGCACTGAAATCCTCCCACCATTGGCAAAGAAGCTTCACGAATGGAATGTGGGGTTGTTAGAACGTTAGAACCGTCAATTCACGCAGCATGGAAATTATGTGGAGGTGAAGACTGTCATTTTCCGCTACAGAGTAATACATGTGTCCGAAATGCCAAAACCATATGAAAGACCGCAGCTCCACATCCAGGATTCATATGCTCTCTTACTGCATGGGGACCCCCATTGCCTGATAAGCTCTTAACGCATAAGCATGTCTATCATCCGTGACTGCTGTTCCGAGGCAGCCGGTGATGTAGGTAGTATATCCAGCCATTGTGCCAGACTGGAGCTCAGTTCTGGCAGAGGGGCATTGCGTGGTTAGGAACCATGCGGCTGAAGCGAAATCAATATCCGGATTAGCAATCAATAGGTTGAGAGCAGCGTCGGGTCCAGTTGGTGCTGTTGCGAGCTGCGAGGCGATCTGGGGCAAAGACTGAGCGTATTTGACGTTGAAGGCTGCTGACTGCATGTTTCGGGTCCCTTTTCCGGGAGTAGGGTTGATGGACTTGTTGTACTTGAAGTCGCCCGATTCAAACGCGATGGTACTGATCAAGGCCGCCATTTCGCGAGGAGATGTGATGCCGTATGTCTGGAAGGACTGGGCAATGTAGCCAGCTGCGTGGTCGGCGGTTTGACATTGAGCGGGATCTGCGCCTGCGCAGGTGTTGGAGTGCGGAGCGATGGCCTGGAGTTGTGCGCCTGTAAGGGAGATCGGGGCCTGCCGAGAAGTGATAGGGGAGGCCAGAGAGTGTGTGCAGAGAGCGAGAGCTACTGCGAAGATCTTGTAGCCAACCATGATTACGGGTATTGCTTTTCAGAGATAATGTGTGTGGATGAGCTGTATATGAATGCTTTCGGAAGCTGAGCACACAATGATTCTTCTCGAAAGGCGAGAAGCACGAGGAAGATATATCGAGCAAACAGACGGGGACAACGGACTTGTCTTATAGACAAAGCACCAAGCACAATGACAGTTATGAAGACAAAGAAAGGATATCGGCCAGCGAGAGTGATAGTAAGCTTCTATGGGAAGGAATAAGAGACAAAGGAGAATATACACCTCCGTCATATATCACCATATTGTTGACAGAGTGAGTCACATGTTGCTACAAGCGGTTGTGAAGATGGAGATGAGAGATTTTCTGCCATGATTGAAGCCCGCCAAATGCCAGTGAAAGGGTGATGGTGAAGCAGAAAAGGGTGTTCGTTTGACCAATGAATCTATCGAATACACAGTTTACTACTTTAGCCCTAAGAGATATGAAACGGTGTTTCAAAAGCGCGAAATCGCAACCTCGTTTTCTGATTTCCCTACATCATTTATGACTGGCTGTTTGCGGCTGAGCTGCGTACACCAACAAGGCCACCATTATTGTACGCAACAAGGCTGGCCTTGCGCTGCCTATCGATGAAGGTCAATTCTTTCGCTGAAGGCTTGAGAAGCTATCGCAGCATCCTCAAGATTAGATGAGACGGAAAGCTACATATATCCTGTTCACTGTACCTTATAATCTTGCTTCCTGACTGACCAAGGCCCCGGTGCCCTCACGCCCCTGGTACCACAATGACCCTCAAAGATCTCCTCAAGAAGAGAGACAAAATCAGAGGGGATGTGACGCCAACGCATGCCTCCCCCCTTTCCGTACCTCCCGAATTCACCTTTATGCGCACAACCACAAACACCCAAGAGCTGATTACCCCACCCTCTTTTGCTGGCGACGCCGAATCGCAGCCAAACAAGCAAACCAAGCGTCACAGCTTCTCGCGATTGCGAAGCTCCTCCAATGTCTCTACCGCCTCGAATGACCACAACCTTCACAGCGAGAAGCGGTTATCTGCGCGATTGTACTTGCGCTCACGGACATCGAGCAGTAGCTCCATACACGTACCCACAGACTTACCGTCTATTAGTGATGGCGCAGAAGAGGCTGAGAAGGAAGCGCAATGGGAGAAACGGGCGACGATTTTGGCGAATGTGAACCCCAGTTGCAAACCGTTGTCGCAAGAGAACTCTGGGGGAAAGAGTTTGCAGAGCCCAGGGTCTCGTGGCGATCGACCGGTGCCAGCGCGCAGCATCAGTTCAGCACAAGGCGATGTAAGAAGTCACGGATGTATGACGGCAGCAGCTGGCTGATATAGTCGACAGGATGACATACAAGAAGCAATCAGACTCCACGAATCAGGAGGTATGCAAACCACCTACAGCTACAGCTACAGCGAAGGCTGTTCCCAAAGACATTACGACTAACGAGATTCGCGAACCTCCAGATCTTGAGCGCTCGACCGCCATGTTTGGCCGTCTAGCCGAAAACAACGGCGACGCAATGGCCCAAATCCTTTATGGTCTTGCCCTAAGGTTAGTCCCTACAGATCCCATTCCTGCTCCTTACTAATCGTCTTTCAAGACACGGCTGGGGCACTCCCTCGAACCCTCCCCTCGCCATAACCTACCTCTCCGCCGCCGCCTCCTCCACCGCCGCCATCGAATCCGCCGCTCTAGGCTCCGGCCTGAAGCGTGGAGGCGCCGCCAAGGGAGAACTTGTGCTTGCAATGTATGAATTAGCGAATTCGTTTCGACATGGGTGGGGCGTGGAGAAAGACGCCGTCGCGGCGAGATCTTATTATGAGACTGCGGCGAATCTGGGCGATACAGATGCAATGAATGAGGTGGCGAGGATGTACGAGGAAGGTGATGGGGGGAAGAAGGATAAGGTGAGCTCTACCACGCTCATTACAACCATTCACGGGGAGACATTTCGAGGGTTTGAGCCGTTGGACACAAAGACGATCTTTCGCTCTGGAAACCTTTCGATCGTCTCGCCCCTGCTTCTCTTTACAACCATTCACGAGGCATACATTCGAAGCTCCTAAGCCGTCGGACGCAGAGACGAACCTTGCTCCAAAAGCCCTTCAATCATCTCCTCTCCTTTCATCTCATACCTTCCCATCCCGCCTTAACAACCCCAACCTTACCCCTCTCCCCTCTACGACCCTATCACCACCATAGCGTTGGGCACCAACTACTCCAAAGTGAGGCTGACGAAACAACCCTAGTTTACCGCCGCGAAATACTACCGGCTTGCCGAAGCCGCGGGCAGCAAGACCTTGGGCAATTCTTGGTACGTTCGCTTGCTACTTTCTCTAGTCCGATTCGCGTTCTATGTATGGTTGGAAGCCATAGGCCACAAGGTTTTTCTGTTGGAAGAGTTTTTCCCGTGACTTGCGTGTTTAGCGCGTTTTACCATCTCTGCTCAAAACTTGGTCGATTGGCTGACTGGCTCATCCCACGCCCTTCTTGTCTTCCTTCCGGTTTCGGACTCCCTTCTACTTGCGTCACGGGCGTTGTGTTCGTGCCTGAAGCACGACTTTCTCACCCCACGTTTCCTTTGACTCTTTCCACTACTGCATCCCCGTTTCACGTCATTGGCACTGCTCTCCACATTTCATGCCTAACCCCTCCTCTCCTCTCCTTGCATTGCCCAACACCCCCTTTGTTGCCATGGAAATCCTTAGCTAACCCTACCACCAACCCCGTTCAGGATATGGAAAGATAAATACACGCCCAAAGCGACGAGCTAGGTCGGTGGGGGTTTGTGGCTGGCTGGCTGAGGGTGGGGGTGATTGCCGGCGCAGGTATGAGACTACAGTAGATGGGTGGGTAGGAGGTTATATTGGGGCATATGGATTGGGGGATTGGTGTGGAAACCGGACGGATATGGTTTGGGAAGTTAACGGCCATTTATCTCGCGATCAACTCCATGTAGTTTCCAACCATCTATCGAGGATGTATAGGCATCGAATACTAGTGTGCGGAGAGGGACGCATTTCTCAGTACCTGAACATCGTAGTGGCTAGACCTAACCTCCCATATCTCACACCTAGACACCCCGTAAACGTCGTCAATAAACCGTAGTCGCTTAGACATCCAGATCTCCTGTGAACGAGGAAGGCCGCAACATCCATTGATTGAAGTCACGCAAACCCAAATCTCCAGTCAACAACAAGTTAAGTATGTAGAGGGGGATGCATTTCTCGCCCACCAAACTATCGTAGTGGCTGGACCTAGCTACCTCGTCGCCACCCGTCGCTCTCACTAAAAGCCCCACCTCAAAAAGTGAACCAAGAGAATAGAAAAAAGGGTAGTCGCTGAGACGTACAAATCTTTTGACTTTCAAGAACCGCTGCTATGAACATAGTACCCGCTGCATGAATTCGTTAGAGTCAAACCACCCGTTCAATCGCTTGGCTTTGCTAGAAATAGAAACAGAAATCGTCAAAACCATCAATCCGCCCGAAAAGGTTTCTTTGCCTGCATTGGGGAACGCCGCTAAGAAAAGTGCAAAGATCGTCGCTCGCTCCCACACAGGTGGCAAAAAATCCCAAAGCATCCAGACCACAAATTCGCTAACTCGCAAACGCAAAAGTCCCCCAAACAAACAGAAAATCGTCATCATCATGCGTGAGCTGCCCCCTTTCGCAAGGGGTTCTGTATTCCGATCTTGTGTCGTAAATTTCGCGTGCTGAACGCTTCCCGTGTATATCTTCGTAAAGGAAAATCGTAAGACGTTACGCTGTAGACGGGCGTAATCAATCTGGGGGTATCCAATTCTCGTTCGAGACCAAAATAAAAAAAACTGGTTCAATCTGGTATTTGGGGTGTTGCTGTCGATAATACCCACGAGTTTTCAGCTCATGGGCTCCTGCTGCTGCTGTCCTGCTATACTGCCTCCATTGTTGACCTCGGCGACCATGCGAGCGAAATCGCGCACGACGTTAGAGGGTATTTCGTCCCACATAAGGCTCCTTGTATACACCTCCGCTGCTGTGCCCTGCTTCTCCGCTCTCATAGCTGCCAGTGCTTCTGCAAGGGGTTTTCTTCTCGCGCCGGCAGCAGGCACCTGGGAAGATTCGTGGCCGTCCGAGGGGAAGAAATCGTCCCCAGAGGTGATGGTACTGTACTGGTCGGCGCTTAGCTGGAAGAGCTGATCGCGCAATTGAGATTCGGTTGGGGCAATGAGTTGGTTGTGCAGGGATGTAAGGGGGGAGTGGGAAAGGCTGGCGAATTCGGAGCCAGTGATTGTGGTTTTCTGGGTTGATGAGTAAGAGGCGGAGTGTTTGATGGATTTGGCGTCGGCCGTGATGGCGGGTGGTATTGACTGGATGCCGGCGTCTTTGTATATGTTTTCGAGCACCGCTGCGGAAGCTACTCGGACGTCGTCGGGCATCCTGGGAATTGCAGTCGGGGTCGTTGAGGAGTTTTGTGAGGCAACCCATGCGCCGCAAAGTAGGAGCATTAGTAATAGGCCCGAGGTGGCGGACTTGTCGTCGTCCTTGGAGGGGGAGCGCTCTTTCTTCGGAAGTACCACCAGGGAACTCTCTTGCTTTGGCTCGGTTTCCATGTTGAATTCGTTAACAATGGAGAAATTGTCCCATGGACTGTTTTCCATGGTAAGGTGGTCGAAGTCGGAGAAATCGGCGGAGTATCCGGTGGAACTGGGTACGGCGGACATGGATATGCTGTCGAGTTTCTGGGCTTGCTCGGCGAGAAAGGCGTTCTTCTTGCGTAGATCTGCAGTTTCGATAGTATGACTTCGAACCAGCTCCTCCTTTTCCATCATAAGCTTTCGATTTTGTTGCTTGCAGTGTTCGTTATAAGCAATCCATTGTTCCTTCTCGCGCATCAACTCCTGCTCCCGTAATTTCATCTCTTGAAGCGCTTCTTCGAGGTCGTTGATAATGCTGCTTGTATGCTTCTTTTCTTCCTCTAACCTTTCGGTATGTTGTTTTTTACGTTGTCGGGAGTCGAGACTTAGTGATGTTAGTACCGAGTCGAAACATCGCAGAACCGTCCATGTAAACTTACGCTGCCTGTCTATTCCGTAACAGCCGCTTCTGTTGTTTTAATTCCTTGATTTCCTGTTCGTCGCTAGTCTGATTGATAAGGTGATCAATCGTTCTCAAGGTCCGCTCCGCAGGAATCTCGAAGCGAGCGTTCTTCTTTCGAATACCGTCTCTTCTGAGTAGCGGTGGGTTCGAGTATGCGGGACTACCGAGTGCTTGCTTGGGTATCTGACGCTGCTCTATGTGCTCAGAAGATGAGGTTGACATCCAATCCTGACCCGACTGTGGAGATGTCGATAAGGTAGTATTCGGCTGGAAACCAGGCCCAATCGGTAGCCCGCCGTAGATATTCGGATGTAACGAGTTCATCGCATCGTTGTTGTACGTTGGCGCCGGCGCCTTGGTCTCATAGTCTGATGGGAAGCCATCGTAGACCGTCGTCGGCGTGCAGGAACCGGGTGTAGCATTTGAATGCCACGCTGTTTGTGGGTTTCCATACGCCGGACCTTGAGCCGTCTCGGGTAGGATAAACTGGTTGCTTTGATCCGAAAAGAGATGCGCGGAATTTGTCGAAGCTTGCAGCGAAGCAGGATCGGGATTGAACGAGAAGTCATTCCAACTGCTGCCTCTGGGTGAAAACGCTGCAGCGCTATCTGCGAAAGATTCTCTCCGGTGGCCGAATGCTCCAGGTGACATATCTGAAGTGATTCCGTCCAGGATATTATCGTCGAGAATATTATCGTTGTTGTCTTCGTCCAGGAGAGTCTGCTCGGAATCGACGGGTACGCGTGACTGATGTCTAGTGTAGTTCTGATTGTAGGCCAAGCGAGCCATAGCAGTATTATTTATTTGAAGTTCGGAATTTCCAAAACAGGCGGTGAGGGAGGCGGGGGTGTTGGATGATCGCTACCCTTTTGCACCAACAAGTAACAACGATACTTTAGACGGAACTCCCGAAGCGAAGGGCGATAATAATGATAATAATAAATCGCTGGGAATAACAGACTATAAAGTATGATGGAGAGAGCGGTATTGTTGTGGATATGACCAAGAATGATGATCAGTCAAGTGCTTCCAGATTCAGTACTTAAACCAAGAATTCTGATAGACACAGCAGCCAGATAGCAGGTCTCTGCTCTTTATTATTAGTGGTATGGCACTGATCGAGGCAAGCTTGAAATCCTAAGTTCAAAGCTGCGACGCAAAGTTGCGAGGCGATCCGTCCCGAGGTGCGAATGGTGAGGGAGGTAACGGACCGTGGCTGATGGGCACCAGAGGATGGTGAGGTCAGGTTACTACCCCATAAGAGAAAGCGACTTGGTTGGTACTGTGGTCGGAGCTTGGCTGGTGTTCAGTGAGAGCGTAGGCCTTAAAGCGTAGTCTGTTCAAGCAACGCGACAAACTCTTATCGTTATTGGCAGCCTCCAGGTGCTAAAGCGGTTCGTGGATGGCCTTTTAACTGAATGCAACTTAGGGTTGGGTAGACGTGCAGCTGGCAGCCCATGACCAAGGAAAGCAGCAAATCACAACGGGGCGAACCCAGATGTATGGAACTTCCCCGCCGTGCCCGGAGAATGGTGGTTTGCCTGCATGACCTTGTATCTGTCAATGTCACCGTTAGTGGTATATCTACTTGACTTAGGCACTGCGCGCGGGATGGGTTGAGATGGGAATAGAAGGCATGGGGGGGAAATGATAGCTTACGGATCACAGAGAATGGCTCAATGGGCAAGCGCCAAGGCCGAGATCCAAACTCTCATCAGATCACAGATGGTTGGATGTTGTTCGTGCACACAATCGGGGCTTTATCGAGATCGGCAATCATTGACGAAGATTGATGCTTAGGTAATGCGACAAAGGTTTAGGTTGTAAAGATATAATATATCATGCCTACCCAACAATGACTTGTTTGTGCCCTATCCCCCCCGAACATCATATCATCTCACACCAGTGAGTCATGCTTGACTGGTGACGATGTTGTGATTTCCATCCATATTGGGGCTGACCCATCCAAGGGAAACAGTCCATCTAGAAGAAGTTCGAGATCCGATGGCACTTCCACTTCGGCTCCCTCTTCCCTCCACTTCCATACCGGGAACCCGTGTAGAGGACAGGCAGCAAGGGCTGCCGAAAGTGTGAGGCTACGGCCAATCCGTTTGGTTCCCCGTTCGGGCAGCAACAGGAGCCTTGACGCAATCAACCGATCGTCGAAATTCTAAGGTCACATAGAACATAACAATACCCCAGTCCCTGTTAACATTGTCTCGCTACTTTCGTCCACGGGTGCCCATCTTGAGCTTCCGGTCCTATCCTTTCCCTCTGTTCCCCTGGAAAAACGATCGATTCCCGTAGCCTGTACGGAAGCCATTCCAGGCTTATCTTTACCGACCTTGTTCATGCTCGATGCTGTAGTTCCCTGACAAAGAGTAGTTATGGCTATCGTTGATTCGCCGCTATCTTGTGAGATTAGCGGTGTACTGTATGAGTAGATATTGTGTACCGAAACCCCAAAGACCCATGATCCCACGAACCGATGAGCAAGTACCAGTATCGTTTCTGAAGAATCGGGTGAGGCCTTGAGATTCCACTTTGTTAATGATGGCGGTCATAAACCCGTCGCCTCGCCATTTTGCCGCCTTGTTGGTAGTCATCCCAGGGACAATTATGAATAGAATACAATCTCATTGGACTAATCTACAAGCTCTAAGCTGTGTAACAGACTGTCTGGGTTATTCCAAAGGAAAGAACAAATGGAAGCCCGCTGGAAATAAAGCAGACTGCACTGCCTCAAACCGCCACAATTGGAGGCTCGAGACACTCTCAGTGTTTCAGGAACTGAAAGTTCTGACCAAGGCTTACTATACTCGCCGCTGTTTGCGCCCCTAGTATAAAGCTTACGTAGCCTGCTTGCTTTTTGCTGTACCCACGAACCATGGCTCAAAAACGGACAAAATCTTGCTGTTGAGAGAAAGCGTGGAAGTCAACATCATCTGCAAGCAACGTCAGATCTTCTTCCAACCCATCTGAGTCCACGTCGTCACTATCATTCCCGTCATAATCTTCCCCTGCACTTGACAAATCACCGTCGCTGTCTTCTCCAGGACTCTCAGATTCGCGTTTTGAAATCTTCTCTGCACTGTTAGCAGAGTGTTTCCTAATTTGTCCAGCTCTATCGACATGTGGTAGCCGGCATTTCAGGCTTCGGCATGCGCCAGTATTAGCATAGTCAGGGCATTCATGAACATGGCGTTCACTACAATTGACGCCTTTGCCACAGTAGCCTAGAACAGCAAAGTCTCTACAAACCAAGGCTGATGGGTTGACGCGTATATGAGCGTATCGGCAGGATGGATTTGAACATTTCCCACGGAGGAAATGCAAACAAGCAGGTACTCGTTCCGGTGTAGGATCATGGGAAAGATCACAAGCATCACCGGCCGGACAGCTTCCAGTTTGAAGGAACTCCTTGCAGATTGCGACAGCGGCTGGGTTGTGGATGTAGGGACAGAGCGGACCCCTGGGACATTGACCTAGACAGGAACAAAATAATGCGTTAGTTGCGTTCAATTCCTGTACCATTCAGCATGCCGCACTGATCTCTGAACCGATCTGGAAACGCAGGACTGGGGAGTTAAGAAAGGGGTACCCGTTGCCGTGAACCGTTTGCACGGTTCCTCAATCTTCTTTACTTTTCCCGATTCCCTATTGATGGTTAGACTTGTACACACGTCTTCAAGGTTTAAAGCCTTGGTGCAATCCAGCTTGGAGTTTGGCCGAGAGATCCAGACGTACTTCTTAGCTTTGACGATGCCTGAGCGGTATAGGTTACCGTTTTTACTCCGCAGGAATGTAACGCCACCGACGTAGGCTTTCTTAGGAGTTGGCTTTATAGAGTCAAACGTGCCTAAGATACGTGAGCGAGCATTGATATTATTAGATAGATGATGTAATCTCACCACGAATTCGAGCCAGCTTGCTTCCACCCTCCATAACATGGAACCGCAAACCTTCAAGTTGTATTTCGTGGACTATCGGAGATACAGTTACCGTGGGTATCGCAGATGATCTGCCTGCGTGACCGACGAGTCCCCGTAAATGCTTGTTGATTTTATATTTCTCCCTTTGGTCCCTCTGTAAAGCTCTCTGACGCCTCGTCTGATCAATAGCTTTGTTGCGTATCTGGGTTTCCTTATCAAAGACCGACGAGTTGATTAACTGCATGTGACGGTCGTGCTTCGTAACCCAACCAGTCGCGGATTGCATAGGCCCACTTTCAGGGTCACCGTCAGACCTGCATGCACCGTCGATAGCGCTCGCTGGACTTTGGGTGAGGTCCTTGGGAGTCGACGACTGGGTGACATTGTTCAAGACAAGTGAACGGTTTCTGCGAGGGTTGGTCCCATGTCTTCCAGCTCGCCCTCTATCTTGGCTGTATGGAGCTAATCGTGCAGATCTCCAGGATGCTGGATTTGATGAATTCGAATGTTGTCTTGGCTTAGAGTAATCTTGCTCAGCTTTTGACGCGACTGACGCTTGGCTCCTGTGAAGATTAATAGAACCTTTGCCATGTCAGATTTGTCAAGCTAGGCAGATGGACACGCAAGTTGAGCTCACCAGCAAGTTTGCCGATCCGTGCAAGCAAATCTTGCTCTTCTGACATCGTGTCTACTTTCTTTGTTGTTCTGTACCGTTGTCACAGGTGTTAGATATCCACTTGCTGTTGGTAGAAGCTTGTTTGAAATTAGAGACAAAGTTACTGATTGTACAATGTATTCTGGCGCGCGCACATGTCCGCGCTAACCCAAATGCAGTATCAAACATTCACTTCCAATCTGAGTTGTAACTTGTAGGTGAGGTATGTAATAGTAAGTGTTCAGGCTTTACAAGTTTTTTATCCTCACTATTTACGGAAAGGCATTCACATCCGTGTTGTTACACATTTTGAAAAGAACCTATAGATGTTCATATCCAGCTCTTGGAGATTAGAGTCTCTAGATATGGGCTTCTACTAACTACAACGGCACATCTTCCATCTTCACATTATCGTCGTCTTCATCTTCGTCGTCCTTGTAATCCGAAGGGCCATCAAAACCCATATCAGGGGCTGCCTCGTCCTTGACTTGGTCGAACAACCGGGTGTCTGCATACGCACCAATTCTTGCTTCCGGTTTAAGCTGCCATGTCATAGCATGTGGACCTTGCCTAATGAATTGAGCAATCATCTCAAGTGTTTGCTTAAGATACGTCTCGGGCTGCTTCAGCTCAGCTTTGAAGGATGCTGTAGACCAATAGTTGTAGCGTTTAAAACAGTCGTAGATGAGATCTAGGAGCTCGTTCTGTGGTATACGTGCAGCCTTGAACTCTTGAGGTTTTACCCTTGAGGGTCCCTTGTGTACCTGCGACTATTAAAACCAACAGTGCTTGCGATCCATGTAAGACTTACCGTGAAGCTGCTAAAGTCTCCAGATTTGCCCAGCGTGCCAGGAGCAAGCATATTGCCTCCATGGCCAGATATAGGTCCTGCGATGAATTGAGTTGTCGCCTTAGGCTTCAGAAGCTGCTTGGTCCTCTCATCTATAATTCTATGATATTCTGCGTTTTCCACAGGCAGACAGTTGATCTCCGTTTGGACTTGCCCGGTCAGAGCTGTCTGCTCTATACAGCATTAATGACTACCTCCGTAGAATCACTCAACAAGCACCTACTTGGAATTGCTGTTCTGAAGTAAGGTTGCCATCTCTTAGGTTTATCGGCTTGCTGGGAGGGTTTCTTTGCACGATCTTGGTACATTGACCGAGGCACACGAGAGGGTGGGAGACCCCCAGGCTGCTGCCCCTTCAACTTAGAGCTGAATCCTGGCAGATCCTTTTCTGAGAAAACAAAGGTATTTGCAGCATCGGGATTCGTGATATTCATGTTATACTCCTTCGGGACATTCTCGTTCTTCCTCAAGTCTGAGGATAGCATGAGACTCATCTGTACTTGCAGATATTAGTCAGGTGTACGAATATCTATATTGACTTACCATGCAGTAAGTTTAGGTAACGACGAACCCTTCTCACGTCACCTCCGGTACCTTCGACTCTCACTGTGCCCAGCTGTATTTCTTGATCGTCATCAAGCTTCGACCAGTTCTCCCATAGGAATCTGGGAATCCTGGTAAGGTAAATGCCTTGAATGGCATTTGAGAAGTCGAGATCCCCTGCATCCTCGTAAAGGTCTTCATCTGACTGGACGCCGGGTGATGCACCTAGAACATCTGGTTCTAGCTTGACCTTGGACTCCTCCCCATTTGCGTGCTGTGTGCCAAACTCTGACTTGATGGGGGTGCCCGTGCCATGTATAGTCGTCATTTCGGCTCGCTCCTCGCATCACCTGTAACGCTTTCTTGGAGCGAACCTGCTGAAGACATGAGCCTCGCTTCTAGGATGCGCAGGGTTAAGTTTGATAGACAAAGAAAGCATGAAGATGAACAAACTCTTGGCGCTAAATGTGTTTACGGTAATATTACGCAGCCTTACCCGTTGCACTAGATACGCTAGTACGGCTACTTGTAGGATCATCGTGGGCTACCAATTCCTCATCGATAAAAGCTGTGTAACCATACAAAACATAAAGCCTCCTTCCAGATCTACGTGCATTTTGTCAGGGAAAGGGTCCAATTATGGCATCGCTAGCCATTATCTCAGCACTTGCAGAGCTTGAGGGTCCTTCAATACCACAGCAGGACAGACCTTCCAAGTATAATGAGCTGCTCAAGCTGATCGTCTCAAATTCAGAACCTTCCCACATATCTTCAAACCTCACCGTCTGGATCGATTCCATACTCGGAGATACCATTGGTATCGTCGCTGCCAGACCACTGCTTAGCTCTGCTGTAGCCGCAGTGAAATCTATTTCAAGCGCTGAAGCGAAGATAGAAGTGGGAACACACACTTTACAAGCCCTGGAACCAAGGGTCGTATCATTCGAAGAGCAAGATGCCATGATCCGGGAGATAGTAGCAGATGCCTACCAAGAGCAAGAAGAGTATGCTGATGCTGCCAAAATGCTACAAGGGATACAGTTAGAGTCATCACAACGCAAAATCTCCGATGATTCCAAGGTTAGAACGTGGCTTCGTATTTGTCGACTATATTTGGAGGAAGACGACACTTCAAGCGCAGAAAGCTACCTAAACCGAGCAAAGAACCTAGTTTACAAAGTTGGAGACCGCGAACTCAACCTTCAATTCCAGCTCTCACAAGCTCGTATCCTGGACGCCCGTCGGCGGTTTCTGGATGCCAGCGCAGCTTACCACAGCTTCAGCTTATCCCTTGAGTTAGACGAGGAAGAGCGTATCCGCGCTCTTTCTTCTGCTATCATCTGCGCGGTACTAGCTCCAGCAGGCCCTCAGCGATCGCGAGCGTTGGCGAAATTATACAAAGACGAGCGGACCCCACAGGTGGCCGAGTTCGGCATCTTAGAGAAGATTTTCCTAGACAGATTACTCTCGACGGTCGAAGTAGCTAAATTTGCTGATAACCTTTCTCCTCACCAACTGGCGCAGACGGCAGATGGATCGACGGTACTGGCAAAGGCCGTCATCGAACACAATCTCCTGAGCGCATCACGACTATACAATAACATTAGAGTAAAAGAGCTAGGCGTCCTCCTTGGTCTCGACGCTGAAAAAGCAGAAGAATATGCCGCGCGTATGCTTGAGCAAGGCCGTCTTACAGGGAGAATAGATCAGATCGATGGTGTCATTTTTTTCGACGGCGGAGAGGCCAGTGGAGAGAGGACTAGTGTTGGTCAGGCGGATAATATTGTTGGGAGGGATTTAAGAAAGTGGGATCTTAAGATACAGGGGGTAGCGGCGGAGGTAGAAAGGGTGGCGTCAATGCTGCAAGCTCAGTTCCCGGTATGGCTACTTCAAGTCAAAGTAATCCCGTCACTGACGCAAATCTAGGAATTTGCGACAGCCACTATGGTTCAATAGCCTTGACCTTAGGCCGATAGTAGCAATTCCATGACAGAACACAGATTCTTGCCCGTCTCTCTGTCGTCTCGATCTTCTCACTGCTCATACTGACAAGATTCAAAACACTACGCGGGGAGACTGAAAGCGCATTTCACTCCCACGAGTCAAGATCTTGATTTATGGTTCTTTATGTGCACCACCCTGTCTACTCCAAAAATTACAAATTTCTGCAAGCACGTCCAAAACGCCACATCTATTTCAATAATTCGTCATGACTACTAGCCAACCAAGCAAAATAATCCTTTTCAACAGACAACAAAAGTCTTTATTTTCCCCTTAATATCTTTTTAAATTTATTGAAGAGCATCATCGCACCGAGTTGCGCTCTCGAATTACGTTCTTATCACCCCCCTCCTGCACTGTCTAGTCCATCAACCATAAACGCTAAATACGTCCTTCACCTTTCCCGCCGCATAACTTGACATCCTCTAGGATGCTGTTACTGTCTGAACCCTCCATAGGTTCGGCAATGTTGGAATCTTGTCTTCGTACAATGTCTTCTGCATAATTTAAGTGCCCCCCGAGAAAAAAATCAGGTGAAAACACTTTATCTATGACAATTAGACAAACTACAAATGTCTCCTTGAACGAGACCTAACATCAAGAACCCTACTCATTACTTCTAATCTAAAACAACAACGAGAATGTTTCTTTCGATTCTCCTTTTGATGCCAGTGCATAACACAAAGAACACCTCGGATCAGAGAACTTCACGGCAGCATACTGATGGTTCTGGCTACTAAGAGTCTTCGCAATTATGCCAGACTTTACGACATCTGTGCTGAGATACATATTGATTTTCTGTTAAATACCAAGTGTCCGGTCTGATGGAATGTCTTTACCTCTTAGACCATTCTCGCGCAGTCAAGCTAACAGGATTAGTATCAAAGAGGCCTCGAGAAGAAATCTGTGATAAGCCAAAGAAGCACTTTGGCCGCTGCGTCCTCCGCTCATCAACTTGACAGATGCGTTAGGTTACACAGTATTAGACCACTTCAACAGCTACAGGATAATCGGTCTATTGCGTCAACTGGGAGAACATGACAAATCGTTCCCAGAGATGCTTAATGAAAAAAATCTTTCTGGTTCATCTTCCGCAAGTAAGCTAGCGACGGCTGGAAGGGTCTTGTGGGATGCCATTGATATTTTGTAGTATCTCCTGGATATATGATCCAAAAAAAGGAAACATGTTTCCGGACCATGCAATAGGCTGTGTAAAAGGGCTTGTTGATTGAGGATGTAAATCAGAGCTGGTGCAAAGAGGATGCCACGGATGAGTTTTCTAGGATATAGAAAAGTAAGGAAGAGGGAAAGGATATAGATCTGGAATAAAGGCCATCATGATGTGTTTTGGTGCTACACATCACGGCACGCGGCAGCTTACGCAGGCGTTGAGGAAAGGTTCGTACAGTTGGAGAGGGCTTGGAAAAAGGGTTGTTTGGAGGTAGCTTCACGGCTTTTAGGGCACCATACTTGATCTGTATTGTTGCAGCGCGAGATGAATTATTCGCCAATACCCGCGCCTCGTAGTACAAAACTTTGATGCCCTTGGCTTGATAGAGGAACAATCTTATTATCTTTGACTTGTTTTAAGAAATTCGGCCAGTTGTGCTAGATGTCAATGTGACTTTACGCTGTTACGATAGTTGAGCGAAGTAACATCGTGTCCCAAATTCTATGGATTCGTGCGTAGAACACACATATCTGAAGAAGGATGGATCATGTGAAAATAGACTGCCGACGATTGGTAATGCCCCCAAAGCACTGACGTTAAGGGTTACATCGTTCTTATACATATATCTCCTGTGAGACAACGAAAACAGAAATTAGAACATAGCACCCTGATTCTTCAAACTCCTCAGATAAATCACCCAGCCAGGAAGAAATGCAGTATATCTGACAAAACGTTGACGAACGAGATAATCTTACATGAAACGTCCGGGCAGAGGGGCCTTCTCCATTGTGCACCTGTTTCGGAACATTCTGTACAGTAGAACGCACATTCACCTACGCTCAGTGTGTACATGAATAGTATTTATCCTCCACAAGTACCGAATTCACACTACACATGTATGCGTCCCCTCATGTCCTATCGATGCCCCCGTAATACGCCCACGTATCTTCGGTTCCCATCTGAACTTTGTCTTGGGTATTCCGTCCCGGATCCGAAGCTTCTCAAAGAAGACAGAAGCCCTGTAGTAAACACCTGATGTATTGCCCGCCAAAGGCTCCTTTTTTGTTTGAAAGTCCTTGAGTTGTTTCGATTGTATTTTCTTGGGCTCGGAGCACATGTTGGCTATTTCTCGCAGGAAGCCTGCTTGCGTGATATCAGCCTCGCGTAATTACGCTGCAATTTTGCGGCGGACTTCATCGCACACGTTGAAGATGGGCACCGAGTCGTCTTCCTCACCGTCGAGGTGAATGGCTGATACATCGAGCTTTTTGCTCTTGTCGGCCTTCTTGACTCTTTTCTTTGGACGTCCAACACCGCTCTGCTTGCGCTTCTGGAAAAATAAAAGGCCGCCTGGCAGGTCTGGTTGTTGTCACCGCTGTATGGCCCTTTGAATTTCATGAAACGACCGTAAGAGTTGCTGTTTACTTTGATCGTACGGAGAAACTTGGTGACTTTCATACCACCGCTATTGAGGAATGTAGTGTTCTTGCGTCGGATCACATCGCAGCTGTCGGTGATAGGTGGCTGCTCATCTTCTTGAGAGTCAGCTTCCACGGCGGAGTGCAAGCGCTTGGAGGTCGTTGGTTTGTTAGCTTTCCCAGTCTTTGTCGAAACATCGGTATCCTGTTGTTCATGGCTATTGAGTCTTCGCACTTTAATCAATTTTTCGTTCTCATGCATACGTTACCGTTAAGCCGAGTGGTGTCAGACAAGAATCCATACGGCGTAGTGCTCTGGGCCAGTCTCAGCAGAACTGCGAAAGTACGAAAAATTTCTGGGAGGCACGACGGGATCATCGGCACGTGATCGGTAAGAACTTCTAAGCTATTTCGACATAGCATACTAGAATCGCCATGTGACACCTTGCACTGTTGGAATCCTAATGTGATCAAGGTTGTGAACAACCGGTCAGACAAGATAAGTGGATCCTGTACCAGAAAACTCAATCACTGCAATTGATGTAGACAAAGTACACCGAAATTAAGGCTCAACATATGGAGCAACATCTTAGAAAGTTGGGTCGAGAAGAACGATCGAGGGACAGGTCACAAAATCGTTCAACCTAAGGACGCAATGAGAGGAAGTGAAAGGTGAATGCAACAGCAATCAGAAAGTCGATCGAAATCCATCAAGGTCCAACAGGGAGGAGCCTGATTGTATGGCCTCGAAGCAACATTTGCAACCGTTAGCTTCGTGGCAACACAGACCTAATCGCAGAGGCACAAAGAACATGAGGCACCACCCGAATTGTGCCATTACTCGTAGCGTGCCCTCCCTTGAATGCAAATAATAATAATAAATTAATACCTCATACAAGAGATCCCGAGCCACTGATAGCTTACGATTGCTCAGCTGGCCAAGATCAACTCGAACTTGGGAAAGGCCCGGCCCCAGGTATAGACTCCGCGCAGTATGTAGGAACGTGGCACAGAAACTTGAAAGGAATACAATTAGGGAGTAGCCCAACAGTTGTTGTGACTTGTGAGCGGTTGAGAAAAGCGTGAGACGGTGAGTCACATCACTTTGATCCTTTGGCGCACGTTAAAGCCAGCGGAGTTGGGGGAAGGACGGGGAATCATCAAGCGTTTCCGGTCTGCAGGCAGGACTGTCGGGGTCTTAGACCACCAGCAAGGACTCACGATGTGAGTCCTTACTCCGGACTCCTGATCTGTTTTGAACTGACGCCAGGTTGGTCAAAGAGGCAGGACCTAGAACTAAGCCATCTACTCCTCCCCGAAGGCCACATATGGACTTATAGGAGTGAAGAGCTCAAAGCCACCAACAATTGGCCCGTCGGCGACGGCGTTCTAAGCCCCCCGAAGGATCCGAATCCCAGCCTTGCCAAGAAGCGGGAAAACGCAATAAAGTACGTGGTAATGGAGCACCACTAAGGATTCGTGTTGGTGACGATGCCAGACATACCAAGAGTCATTGATCATGTCGACGGTGATGGTTGTGTTCCTCGAGCGTTTTACTGACATCAGAGACGACATGAATGGTGATCAATGGTTGTATGAGCGGCTGTAAGCTACATATGTGGTAGTAATAAGATAACCGTTTGCTGTGGTTAAAATCACCCGCTACCCTTTCTCCAGCGGTGGAAAGGAGAAGCAATTGGAGCAATCACTCGAAGACACCCATTATCTGATGAGTGCTTGTGCAAAGATTAAACGAATCGAGACAAATGCCAAGGATACAAAGATGAAGATGCAAATCGGAGTGCCTGCGTCAAAAACTCCCCCACTTTACCGTACTCGTACCTAGTCCATAACGGTTTGACCGCGAGGGTGCTTACGAAGCCCTCCCTGTAGGGCTACTAGCGCTGCTGCCTGGAGACGTCTGACAGCAACCCACAAGACCAGCTCGAATCCACTTCCATTACCCAACCTTCGTTCCTTGTCCCTCAGGAAAGAAGGGTTGGCGGATTCACAGAACAGCTCGAACTTCATCGCTCTCTTCTGTTCCTTCTGGTGATGCTCGAACGTCGTCCATCATCAACTATATCACTCTAACTGATTGGCAAGGCTCTCTTCTCACGTTACACAGCCCTGCATCCTCCCCAGCAGCCAGCACTGCCTCCAAACCTCACCTTGTAACGTTTTCAAGCTTTATAGCTCTCTTTCCTCTTCTCTTTCTTCGCCTACCTTCAATTGTTCGTTTTCCATATCATCGACAATAAATTGGCATTCCTGCCTCCTCTCCAGACTCCATTTCAGCTTCCTCTCCAGAACTCGACGCAAACATACCCCAGGATTACGAATGCGGCATTCATAAAAGTCAATTCAGAGGTCCTCAAGGGCTTAGAAGTTGGGTACTTTACTAGAGATCAATCGAGCCGAAAGTGTGAGTCACTCACCGCGAGATCTTCCCACCTTATCTCCTAACATATTCCAGCACATTACAGTTAGACGCATTTCGGGCCTAACCACTCAGGATGACTTCCCCACAACCCAATCCCCGGCGTCGCTACTTAAACCGAGCAACCCCCACCACTTCCAGCTTTCCCTCCTACAACGATCAGAACTACCCAAAGTTAGCCTCCATCGATTCAAACCAGCCGCTAAAGAAGAGTGCGACCTTTCACTCTCCCACCACCCCACCATCCCAGGATGACGACCCTGTTGTGAACATACCCTTGCTGCCCAAAAGGTCTCCCACATGCCCCAAGGCCTTGGAGAATGCTGTCGCTGCTGGGCAAACACGAATCGCACACATCCTAGGTGCGGTCGACCGGAGCTTGTCTGGTCTGGAAACCTTCTCGTCGGATAGTCAGGAGACGTTGCGCGCAGAGAGCCTTCCTATTCCACGTTTCATGCTGGATGCCCATGTCGGTGAGCCCGATGGGATGGATGTTGACCAACCGCCTGATTCTACATCCCCTTTGACTTGTCAGCATCAGCCCGGCCGCAAGCACCATTCTTCTGATAGTGGTATCGGCTCTACAGTCACTGGCTCGGACGAGTCTTTATATCCTGCAGGTATGATACAAGGGCTTCTTCCTGTCCCAAGCGGGGTGACAAAGACTCATTGCATCACAGGTCATAGAAAGGATGAGATTGTTCGCTCTGCTCCTACCGCCGTAACTGAAATACAGTCCGGAATCAACGGAAGCGCTGTTGTAAACGCAGGTCCTCACGTTGGGGCGCAGCACGCATTAAGTGAATACGCCTGCAGGCAGATCCAGAAGCACATCATTCTTCCAATTGTTAGTGAAAGCAGCTTGAAGGATTTTCATCCCTTGGTTACCGGCATACCCTACCGTGTGAGCCGAAAAGAAATCACTTGCCTACGAGACCTTGAAAAGGTCCTTCTCTGGCTGGCGCCGGTAAGTGGATCTTATCATGTTTGGGAAAGGAGTTTGGCTCATCGTTTTGGTTCCGGCGTTCAGAAATGGTCGACATCTAGGGCATCGTTCATCAAATTTTGCGAGACTTCGATCCAGTGTCTCCACACCACTGTCGAATATCTCAACGAACCAGATCAGCGACGACCAACCGACAGACCGTATACTAACGGCTATTTTCTTGATCTGACTGAACAGGTTCGACAATACGCAGCAATGATCACCGCAACTAGGGGACGAATGGCCGCTGGGAGGGCTCCCAAGGAAGATGATGTTGCCACGTAGGTTCCACATCCACTTCATGGAAGGACTTCAGGCTAATTATACAGTGATGAACGGCTTAGCCTCCATGGAGGGTTGAGCCAGAACGGTCATCCTGTGGAGCTTGTGAGAATTAAGGATGGACAGTCCATTTCCCTTCGCACTGGTTCTGTCCTCGAGCCTGAGGCGGCTGGCTCTCATAGCCTTAAGAGATCTGTTAGCGAGGAGTCAGATGACGATATTATGCGCTCCATGGCCCGTCGCCGAAAAGCTACCCAAGTCACCGTCAAAGACGTACAACAATGCAGCGAATGTGAGAAAGTGTTCAAACGACCTTGTGACTTGACGTATGCCTTTTCTTCCATGGAAGCATTATCGAAAAAGCTGACATACCGTACAGGAAGCATGAGAAGACTCACTCCAGGCCCTGGAAATGCACCGAGTCTAGCTGCAAATACCATCTCTATGGATGGCCAACTGAAAAGGAGCGAGACCGTCACGTAAACGATAAGCACTCAACTACCCCCTCCATGTATAAGTGTCAATACCGCCCTTGCCCATATGAGAGCAAGAGAGAGAGCAACTGTAAGCAGCACATGGAGAAAGCTCATGGATGGGCTTATGTAAGATCGAAGAACAACGGGAAGACCAGCAAAAAGCCCAAGGCTGGCAAGACACCACCAACCCCCCAGATCTCTACACCTGGATCCTACATCTTTGACGTTTCTAGCCCAGAACTAGGAGAGGCTTCAAGCTCTTACCACAACAGTGGTGCATACAGTGGTGGCGAGCGATCCGTGAACGGCTCTGTGGCAGGGTCTGATGATTCTACCCCTCACTCTGCCATTGAAGCCCCATTTATGGACATAGACGACACGTTCGGTCCTTTCGACCCAAGCTTCGCTTGGAATGAGTCATGGAACGGGCTTGCTCCTGCTGGCCCATCCGACTACACACCAACCTCACACCGCCTTTCTTGGGATGGATCAATGACTAATGCGCCCACGATCCCTTCTTCTTTCGAGACGTCATTGACACCAAATGATCAAGATCCCAGTTTTACTGAAAATTTCGATTGGAGCAACATGAACAACGACTACACGTCCATGAATATCCAGATTATGACTTCGGCAAGCTCTATCGATACTCGACCAATGGATGCTTTCAGCCGCAACCCCTCGATTTCCCTCGAAGAGCCGCTTGACTGCAAAGTTCCATCTTTATCCCCTGGCGCCCAAGGCAATGTCATGCTCTACTCTCCTTACCCTCAGAATGAGACCTCTATCGATGAGGGTTACGATGACTTCGCCACGGATGCGGGAAAGCCCGCCAACGATTTCGCTCTTTTTGGCGACTCCCACAACACCTCAAGCTTGAGTAGTGCAGGCAACGAACAAATGTTCCAGGACCTTGCGACTTTCGTACCTTCAAATTGGTCGGGGCGTGGCACAGAGCTTGCGCAGCAGCTCGGAATGAGTGATCTTATGGAGGAGTAGTGATCTTTTACTAGTGGAGATTGAGACAACGGCAGTCCCTTTACTTGTACTCCTCTGGCGTTTTGCCCGGCTACCGGGCGTCATTGATGGATGCTATTACGCTGATTGGCATAACCCAGCTCAGCTCAGCTTTTGCGTAGCAGAACAGGTGAAGGAAGGTGTTACGAGTTATGAAATGGTAGATAGCTTAGCCATGCAACAGGCACATGTATGCCGTCAATGTATCAATACGTCTTACAAAATGCCTGTACCATTATACAGTGATTCATTTGGCCTTGAACATGACGTAGAGCCGTGGGCTAAGCGTTCTGTGATCATCATTCGTTGAGTAGAACTTCCGTATGAAAGCGACACGCTGGAGCCTATCGTTCAAGTAAAAAACCAGGGGTGAGGCCCTCTCAACTTTATTTAGTCTACAGACGATACAGGTTCTGCATCCTCGCTATCATTATGCTACTACACTACGAGTAGCATAGCTATCATTGATTGTGTAAGAACGTAAACGGCGACTCAAAACCGGAAAAAGTGAGCCTTTGCATGTCTGTATGCATTGGTCTGCGTAGTCTATCTCTAGGGACCATTCAGTAGCTAATTCTGGGGGTCTAGTTATCGTTGGGATACGTAGCGATCACCCACAATCAACTCGAACGAAGCTTTACGGGACCGGTAACCTACATCTTGGATATCTGTTTTTAAGAATAGAACCACGTAGCTTTATATTCCTTTTTCTACCTCCTGACGGTCACTGGCGAAAAGTGGCATAGCTACGGCTTTTCCTCAGCTTCACCATTCGTTCGATTAGCTAGAAAAAATACAGCATGCATGGCATTCTGAATGATACAAGACAAGTTTCGCACAACGTGCCCTGAGGAATGGAAAACCCGATGTGAACACGCCTCCGCTCACTTCAACCATTATGCTCATATCATCCTATCATACCCGCCTTGGTCGCCTCCTCCCTCACCTCTTAAAGGCTCAACACCTTGCAGCCAACTCGGTGGCCAAGTCGTTCCGAGCAGCTCGAAACATAAGCTAATCTTAAACAAAATCTCAAATGATGATCCTCAAGTGGCATGAAGGAGAAACATGTATTGGATATGATAGTAAGAGTGAAGAAATGACAAGAGGAAGGATCGGGATCTGGAAAGGGTGGTGGAAAGCTGGGAGTAGTTGGTGAAACGCTGACATGCCTCTTGCTCTCCCCCCGAATCCATTTTCTCCAAGTCTTCCATGATTGCATGCACAGAGCCTGCTTCTCGTTCCATTCAGATCATCGAGCGCACCTCTTAAAATTGAGATGATTGCTCACAGGGAGTGTAAGAGGAAGGGTCCAGCCGTAGAACGGATTGGCAAGGGAGATCGATTGAGAACGGCGAATGATATCAAAAGCCCCAAATTAGGGTTATTTCGTCGGAGGGACTGTTGCAATGGATTGAGAGGAGAGACTGTTGTTCGATCAAGTAAGGTATGAGATGGAGGTAAGGCCCAAAAATGGTGGGCATGCTTTTGAGAGGCAGAGCGCCTTCAGGCTAAGCATATGCGCGTGCGTTGGGTCTTTGTTGACGTGGTCGATGATGATGATGTTGGTTGCTGGGTTCTGCAGGCAATATGGTCGATGAAGCCGTGTGCACGAGAGAGAAGGGATTGCAGATGCAGGAAAGTAGGGGGGGGAGAATAATGGAGTGGAGATGTTAAGGAGGAAGAGGTAGAGAGGACGAAATAAAAAGGGGCCAGGAACACAGAACTGCAGATATCCAGCACCCCAAAGTGTTAAGAACCCCGCCTCCCTCTTTCTTTCCCTTTCCCCCTTTCTTAAAATATCAAACATAAATATCAAAATAAGACTTTGCCTACCTACTAATCACTATCTAGCTCGTGGTTTAACCGTCTTACGGCTCTCCGTAAGGCGGCCTCCCTGAACATGCCCACGGTTCGAGCCCTCCTCTCTGCCAGAATTCCTTTCCTTTCCTTTCCTTTCCTTTCCCTTCCCTTCCCTTCCCTTCCCTTCCTTTCCTTTCCTTTCCTACCCAGCCCAACCCCCCTGGCACATGTAACAGGAAGCAAGCATTCTCAGTGTCGACAACTGAATGGGAATGTTTCTTCGCACTATTCCAGTGTCTTCTTTTGCCAAATTGGATTTTGGATTTTAGGTATGTCATCGATCGTTGATGAAGCATTTGGGTGGATGATGTTGTGCGTGTGTTGGGGGCGCGTAAGGTTGTGGGAAGGGGGATGGTTCTTGGAGATGGAGATGGAAGGGTGGTTTTGGAGTATACTTTAAGCTATCAGCTGGAGTGAGGTAAGTAGATATCTGGAAATATCGTGGTGATATATTGTAGACGATATCGATCTCGACATGCCATGCGATTTGGAGGGTATGATTACTTCGTTTTAGGAAGAAAAAGACCAAAGAAAATAATAAAGCCGACGACGTTGAGCTCGATAGGTCCGCCATATGAAGAATCCAAGAACGCACGGTCCACCTAAACCAAATTCTGGTATATGTATTAGAGATAGAGAATGTAGAGCACGGGGCGGCTTTTCTATCGCCAGCAAAGGCGAGACGTATCTCAATAGTAGCAATTACGTTTCTTTGTTTCTGCACGATCCCAGCGACCTCTACCTCGTTCCTAGCAAGGACTACAGGGAGTTTATCCAACTCCAAGATAGCCGTGTAGGAGCCCCATTCTCTTCAGATTTGTTTGTTATACTGCCGTTGATAATTACGAGGAATGAGCAAGTACGCGGTGTCTATCGCAACCGAGGAAGAGTGGACCACTGCCGTCTCCTTAGGAGTGCCGGGCAGCATTCGATCATATCCGAAGCTGTGCACTACAGATTTGCGTAACTTCCAACGCTTGTGAGAAGAGAGGACGAAATATTAGTCAAAGGCTGTACGATGTGCTGAAAATCTCGACCGAATTCTCTAGGTCGGTTTGAAAGGCGTCGGACCGCGACTATAGTTGAAGATCTAGTCCCTATGACAAAGATGAGGCTGGGACGAGCCACGGTCTCTGGTTCATCCGAGCTAGAGTAGACGGTGCTTTCACTAAGAATTCTCGGCTTAAATGGGTTTTAGAATGATGATGGCGAAGTTCGAGGTGAAAGTGAGGAAAGCCCATCGGAAACCTCACTGTTCTTGGTTGGCACATTCGTGACATTGCACGGAGCGAATGACGTTGAAGAAGGAAGAGAAATGTATATTTGTGTTATGGAGGGATGTTAGATTGACGCTGTCAAGATTGCCACTGCTAGTAGACAGTCAGTCATCATCGAAGCTTCAATTTCTAGAGAATCTGCCCCCAAAAAGACGTCACTTTTGTAGTGGGACCTCCCCCCTTGATGAGATTCCGTGATGAATGATGGTGGTCTACGTACGGAGGTTGTAACTCGTTCAGTCGATGGGTTGGGTTTGCTTACTGCCCTGCAAAGTCATTTTGCTCCAATTGGTGTTATTATAAGGTTTCCAATGTTTCTAATTCTGGTCTGTGCCGACCGTCTAAGGGCGGAGGAAACGCTTTTGACTGCCGCAGATGTCTCACTCTTCTAGTGTGTGTGTGGAGAACCGAAGCCGAGAAAGGTCATGTCGATCGTTTTCAACTTCTGTCCGTGCACACATGAGCATCTCAAGTCCATCTTCGAATAAAAGCGCACTCGTACTATGGTAGGTAAGCGACTTTCATATACGTTACCTGCAATTTCTTTTAAAAGTCCTTGTGTCTTCTCAGAGGGGCTTTACGAAGGAAGGGAGCAAAGGCTGCGAGCGGTGAGGCAAGGTCTTTCTGCGATTCGACCAAAACCCTCGAGTACCCCAAATATCTAAGGTAACCGCTTCATTTAGCCTGCAGATGCGCAGGGTAGATTGCGGTGACACGGCTGAGTAGCGAGTCGTAAGTCGAGACACAAATTTGATATCGCTCTCCCTTTAGAGCCAGGTACTCACTACTCAGACACTAGTGAACGAACCTTCTTCTTTTTTTGGGGGGTGGTTTGGATGTAATGCCGCGTATAAAGAGGCTGGCATGGCCCTCCTCAAGGTATCGTCCATCAACAGCACCTCTGCATTTGAACAACCTTCACAATGGCGTCTAAGCTCCTACCATACTCGGTCCTTACTCTCATGACCCTCTCAGGCTTCAACTACACTACACATTACCAACATCCCAAAGTGGAAAATAAACCGTACGTCCTGTTCGTGCACGGCTTTCCGTCGTCTGCCTACGACTGGCGCCATCAGGTCGACCACTTCGCCCACGAAGGCTATGGTATCATTGCGCCTGATACCCTGGGCTATGGCGGCTCTTCCAAGCCTCTCAATCCCCATGACTATACGCTCAAGACAATCACCGACAGTCTGGTCGAAGTTGTTGACAAGGTAGCTGGAAAAAAAGCCAAGGTTCTCGGCGTCGGTCACGACTGGTAAGTCGCTGATCAAAGAGCCTCACCGTCTACCGAAGATGGCACCCTGGCTAAATTCCATATTAGGGGTACCGCTCTGCTCTCACGCTTGGCCAACAACCATGCCGACCGATTCTTATCTTATTCTTTCCTGGTTGGAGGCTACAGTACCCCTGGTCCATTCGATCTTGACCTCATCAACGAGGAGACCAAGAAACTGGTTGGATACTCCACTTTAGGCTATTGGAAGTTTTTCAATCAGTCGGACGCAGGCTTAGTCATTGATTCCCATGTACGTCTCAAGACCAATCGTCTCAGGAGGCGATTAGGGACAAGCAAATACTGACAGGTTATTGCTATGCAGCAAGAGTCCTTTACAGATTTACTCTATCCATGCAGCATGTCCGAGTGGCTAACTTACTTGAGCCCTGTCAATGCAACCCGTCCATGGCTGGAGGAAAATACCATCAAACCGTATGCGCCATACATTACCAAAAAGGTAAGCATGGCAATCCCACTGTCTCGTAGCTTCCACGCTCCTGCCATACCATTATGATCTTGCGACTAATCATCATTGTCACCCAGGAATTCGAGACACATCAGAGCATCTTCTGCCCAGAGGATGGTGGTTTTACGCCTGCCCTCAACTACTATCGCGCAGCTATACGTGGATATAATGCTGCCGATGAAGCTCGGATCGTCGCCCCAGAGAACACCACCTCTCTCCCAACTCAATTCATAGGAGGTACGGCCGATCCACTTATCATCCTTCCTGTAGCAAACGCCGCCACAAAGGCTTTTGCACCGCATGCAACGCTTCAGAACGTTTCCGCAGGCCATTGGATGCATCTCGAGAAACCCGCGCAAATCAACCATCTTTTGGGAGCGTTCTTCAAGGGTGTCCTGAAACCAATAAAAAATTTAACGGGCTGTACAGTAGAGAAACGGAAGAGACTATAATAAGGAAAGAGCTTTCGACCTTAATAGTAGCGGTGGACAAGATAGACTGTCAACAGTAGGTATTTGTTGCATCGCGGATAGGGATGAAGATATAGAGAGAAGCTTGTAATCCAAAAAAGTTAATCCCGAATAGACACTGTGTGACATCTCATAGCTGGCAAGCACATGTGTTGACCCAAATTTTAGATCTCACTGTTAATATTTGGTGAGGTTTGCAAAGTCCTAACCTAGGACAAGCAATAGGATCCGGAGATTGGTGAGGCTGAAGTACTTTCACAGTGCAATACTCTTCATCTCTCTGTCATGGGCCTGGTCGAGCCTTGAGTTGCACGGATCCTCAAGCTGAAAATGACTTAGAGATCGAGATAGACGACTCTAGGCAAGTGGGTATTTCTGGAGGCTACTCATGGAAGCACATTGGCCTGAATCGGCGAGAGTGGCTATGAAACGTGAGGGTACTCAAGATTAGACTGTAAGAGACATGGAGGGTGTGAGCAAAATCTAGGAATGTTGGCGTAGCCACGGAAGCGGCAAATCTCGAAGGCGCCGATTGTGGGGAAATGCCGTACCGAGGTTCAGACATTTGGTGTTTCGAGCGCTCATCTTCACGTGCCTGTGGGGTCTCAAGCTTTGGACTGACCATCACTCTCGTCGACATGACGGAGAGAGTGATCATGAGATGACATTGAGAATTCTCCATAGATAAATTTACCAACAGGGCATACCTCTATCCTGCTCTCGTGAATTTCCCGACCTCAATGCGGCCTGCCTTGGACACTTGATCCATTTCCTATCAATCTCGGCAACATGGAGAGCCTCACGGTAGATAGCACATTCTATGCTGCGATGTCCGTCTAACATATGTCTAGGAAGCTGTGAACAGCATCATCCTCAATCCTGATTATGCCGACTATCTCGCCATCCTCAAGGCAGGCCGCAATGGTGCTGTATACGGCGCCAAAGTCAGATTTCCTCATGCCCTTGTGTGAGCATTTCCGATATCAAATCACAGTCGGCTTTAGACGCTGACCTATTCTGCCTCTAGTATGGTCTTCCTGTTCCGTTCCGGCACGTAGGTCTTGAACCTTCGCCCTACCTGTTTCTCCTAGACTTATGTTACCCGCAGTCTGCGCGAGAAGCTCCGCCTCATTCTCAAGGCAACTCGTCAACATGCTCGTAACCTAGCGACTTTCGCCATTGTATACAAGATCGCTATGCTTGTTCTACGTCGTACCTCCCCCACTGGTAAAGAAGCATCTCCGCATACTTTTTTGGCCGGCCTCATAGGCGGCTACGCTGTCTTTGGACGTGGCATTCAAAGTTCCGTCAACCAGCAGATTGTCATATACGTCTTTGCACGCGTTGTGCTCGCAATGGCCAAATTGGCGGTGCAAAGAAAGAGTGAGGGTGGTATGGGCCTGAGCCCTGCGGTCAAGGCCAACATTACTGGGAATGCATGGCCTGTGTTTGCTGCGTTGAGTTGGGGGATGGTGATGTGGGTTTTCAGGTGGCATCCGGATACGGTCCAACCGAGTATGAGGAGTAGTATGAAGTACATGTATGTTTTCCCCTTCGAGCTCCCTTCAAGGAAATCGAGGACTCTTCCATGTTTCACTAGAGAGCTGATAGTCTGTGCCTGCCTAGATACGTGAACTCAGATCATTGGGACAGCTTTAGGAATTTTTTGGTTTACAATAAATAGACTCTGTTGCATCTTCGATGGCGTTAAAAGCATAAAATTGAATTCTCATTCACTTAAGTGAATTCATCTAATATTCTACTTACCGTGCGCTGAAAACCTCGGGTGTTCTTTGAATCTCGTCATCGAGTTCACATCTTGCTCAACTCGGAAGGACTGTAAATAAGACAGCCAACACATCGGTTTTGAGCGCATCCACAGAGATCTCACAAACCTAGCTCCACAAGACAACATCGAGACCTAGCATAAGCTACACTTACATAGCATTGCTGTCTTAGCTATAAGGTATCAACACTATTCCATACATTCGTCATTGTTGACATAAACAGTCTGAGGTGCTGACTTGGATGAAGCTTCAACTTCAACATCCAAAGGACAATTGCTCAAACATCAACACAGTATGCCAAATCTCAAGCATCTCACGTGTACAGTGGAATGGTCAGGCTCTGCCGTGCCACTTCAAGAATTCCAAACGGCATATGGCGATGGATATGTCCAAACGTATGTTGCAGTACCTCCTATCCCAACCCCTTTTTCAATCCATCTTCGCTCAAACGGCTACATCGCACCTGGCTTGGCGATGTACGTCTACATTGATGGCGAATACCAGTGCAATCGCTTTCGACAAAACCTAAGGATTCCAGATGGAACTACGACTAGGAGGCAGACTGAGGTTGATTTCCATGTTCGCCAGAAGGAAGAGATGTTGGAGGATGGCACTTTTGAGGGTAAACAATGGAAATTTGAGAATCTTAACATAGGTAAACTACTCCAACATCGTATCCTTGTCGTGAATCGGCGACAAGGTAGTCTACTCGCTAGACATTGTGATAACCGATTGCATAAATACTGGGCTAACCGACTTGTTTCTACCTTGCAGTCACAGCTCCAACTGAGCATGGAGGGCGCCTTGCGCCCTATAATGGCGAATATGTTGGCACAATTGAAGTCGTTGTGCTTCGCTGCTACCCTGGGGAGGTTTCAAGATCTGCAGAAGGATCCAGTCCAGAATCCAGCCCAGAATCCGCTACACAATCGAAGAAGTCCACCGAGCTCAAGAAGCCTAAAGAGCCCGAGAAAGCTACACCCCCTAGTTCTTCGGAAACTTCTTCTAGCAGCAGCGACAGTGGTAGTAATGCAGGCTTTCCAGAGGCGATAGGCGGCCTGTTTGATGGATCAGACGATCGTCTCCATGGAGTTCCAGATAAGATGGTTTTTGAAGGAGACATGGCTTGGGATGATGATCTCCAGCCAAGGCAGAAAAGCCCACGACAATGGGGAGCTCCTGTTTCTAGACCGAAAAAGGCAGGCTACATCCCACCAAGTCAACGCGGTTCTGCTGTAGGTAAGAAAGATGACGATTCCTGGGGTGGCAGCAACACTTCGCGACAGCACTTCAACCAGGACTGGAGAATTTATAGTTCCCAAATTGGTGGCAACAACTCAACTGAGCCGCAGGTCACAGCCGGCCGATCTAGCAAGGAGAATTCTCCTGTTTTCAGCAAACACAAAACTTCACCAATAGTTGGGACGCAAAATTCTCCGCCGGTAAATGTGCCGGCCCCTGCCGGCCAATCGTCCCCTGCTATCGTTATTAACGTCAATCACGGCACTGTAACTCCTGCCAGTGTTGCACCAAGTGTACTGGCCCCCGCAGCTCCAACCGAGAACAGTTGGGCTCTGCCGGATAAGCATAACGACAAGGGCAGCCAGAAGAACTCCAATGGATCAAACGGCAGTAATGGATCAAAGAATGGATCGAACGGCGCTTGGGGACACAAAAAGAAGGAGAGCTGGGCAATGGACATGCCCGGTGGCTGGGGAGCCTCCAATGTTGGCTCCCAGGCCAATAGCACTGGTTGGGACGACAATGGAGGTAACGGGGCTCAGACGAACGAAGATTGGAATAACGGCACTGATCAGCCGCAGGAGGGCAACAACGGCTGGGAGAACAACGGAGAGAGCGCCCCACAGGTAAATGATAGCTGGGGTGCTACTACTGGTGAAGCCCAAGAGAGTAACACTGGCTGGAACACCAATGGCAATGGCAATGGTCAGGTCAATAGCTGCTGGGACAATAATGGCAACGGTGGCGGTCGGAACAATAGTGGCCGGGACCATAATGGAAGTGGCGATATTCAGGAGAACAATGAAGGTAATGGCAATGAGCATACCAGTGGCTGGAATTGGGGGAATGCAGGTTCTAAGAAAGATGAAACTCGGAGTTGGGGAGGGGCTACTGAGAAGAAGAATGGATGGGATATGCCCAAGAAGAACAAGAACGGATCGCATGGAAAGGCCACCTCCGACAAGTCCAACGGGTTCCCCAAATACACCATGGAATTCACTCAATCGCCGAACAACATGAGTACTACAAGTCAGGACAAATTTACTGGGCCAACTAGCGATCCGAACAACGCTCAGGTGCATGCACCACCGTTAGGTTAGTGAAAACCCCCAATATCAATTCATCGGTTGCAAATGGCTAGTAGATTCTTTAACTCTGTACCAGGTTTCTCTGTTCAACCAAAGCCATATTGGTCCTCGTGGAATAAGCTCCCCGAAATCCCTGAGGAACAGAAAGCTCCAGAGCCGGAGCCGGAGCCACCTGTTGCAACCGAAGAACCCCTTCCCGGTGTCCCAATAGACGTTGCACAACGCAACAATATGTCCCATCAAGTCCACACTGACAAACCAGTACCATACACGCACAGAACCTCAGCCGCGAGGCCCATGGACAGTCTAGATAGTCCCTATGCTGTTTTCATCTTCAAGTATCGGTCCAGTGGTAAGTCGTCTTGTCAATCCATGATAGACTTAGCTAACCCCCAGACCAGCTATCCTAGAAAAAATGCTCAATACTAAGCTCGTCGAGCCCGAAGCAGAAGAGAAGCGTCGCCTGTCCACTCTCTCGAAAGACGAACTCATCGAGCACTTCATGAAGGCAAAAGCAAACGCCCGCACTTCCTCTACTTCCTCGGCCGCAAGCACCGCCGTCCCGGCAAGCTTCCACAGCAATGAGAACAAGAATAACGCCACAATAGGCGATCCCGACTTCAGCAATGCGCTTAGCCAGAAACTCAATCAGCTAAACATGAACAGCAACGAGAGCGACAAACCATCGACCAATCCCTCAAATCACTGGGGTCGTGGCGATAATGGTAAAGGTAACGGTAACGACAACAGCTGGAACGCTATCCCCTCGTCTCCAGTCAACAATACCGTAACCGGCTGGTTCAGCAAAGGAGGCGGAGATCCAGTCACGAGTCCTACGCACTCTTGGGAACACAACAATAGCAACAACCACAATGGCGGAGGCATAGCCCCAGTCGGTAGTCCTACAGGTGCAGGCGAAGGGCAGGCAACGGCAGGGGCGTACGCTGGGGAAAGCCAGAAGGTTGAGAGGTGGGGCGGTTGGAATGGGAATGGAGGGGGTAATGCCGCCGCGAGTTCTTGGTAGGTGTTCAGTACACAGACTTCACGGTTTACTCTATCTGCGATGATAAGCTGGGCGTTTGGAATGGGGTGAGCATAGTCGATACTTGATATTGCATTTATTAGAAAAGTTTATGCGAAATGCCAGGCTCTGTTGAAGCGAGATTCCCGAATCAATCAATGAAAAGCAAGAAAATCAAATATTTAGAGCCGAGATTTCTACCATCACATCTACCTCAACATCATTCTAATACCATGATTCGTTGTAAACTTATGAACTAAATCAAAAAATTCAAAATTGCAAATGAATAAATGAATAAATTTAAAAATTAACATAAGAATTTATCTAAATGTATATTAAAATTCACATAAAGTAGAAAAATATATAAGATTTTATGCTTACACATGTTACTTAAAGTCTGCGTAGTAAGTTTAATGTTTCAAATTAGTCTGCAGTTAATCTGAATGAATAGTTGACAGCCGTTTGAGATTCTGAAGCAATATCAACTTAGTATTCTAAGTGACGTAGGGCTAGCCTTAAGTCGGTCTAGTGCTTGGTCGAAAAGCCTTTACGACTTTCCTCTGACCTTATTCCTTTTCATACTCGTACAAAGTAGCGTTCATCTTTCTTAACTTTATCGATATTCTCGATCTCTTCAGCTCGAGAAAGATCAGATCATCCTCTGTTCCAGGCTAAATTGATGATGATGGAGGCAAGGTAAACTGCATCCTCATCAAGAAATACTACACGCGTACCGTTTCGAATTTGTCGTCCTTGCTCTGCACAGAGAGCAATGAATCATCACCGCTCGCACAATTTCCATCTGCATCTCTTCCGCGAAGTTAGCGCAAAGTTTGGGGGCGAAGACAGCCTCGATGAATGTTTCATGAGATAATAATAGTCTGTGGTACTCGTGTTCACCCAGCTATAACTCACCTCCACTAACCCTTCCGCTAACGTTCGTGGGTTAACGTAAAGACTCTGCCGACTAGGGCCTGGGCTGACTAGCTCTATCAGGCTAGCGAACCCACTACTTGATGTGATTAATAGCCGGGTGAGCACGAGTAAGATTTAAAGGGGGGTGACGAATTCTTCCGCATCCTGGTGTCACTCCAGATCTTGACAACGCAAGTTGAGTGGATGGAGAGGACCATGTCTATCACCCCTCAAAAGTCTTCTTCATCTCAATTTCCAGGGTCTAAATTTTAATTTGGCTCCTCTAAGAAGAATTGTGCCGTCTTGCTTTGTATAATAAGGCCATTCTTGCAGTCACTCATGGTTCCCGGGTCTACCTTTGTTGTCGCTCTTACAGCAACATTTCTTTTATATTCGTAGTGGTGTTGAGTGGCGTAAGCGGTACAACTGACATGTTTAGAGGATTGCTTGCATTGGTCTTCGCGCTCAGTCTTGTGCTCCAGCATGTGGCAGCCATTGGTTTGTTCGAGCTTGGGTTTCTCTCGAAGTTCCCCTCTTCGTGTACCCAACAATGGTCAAAGGTCAAGTATCTCGAAAGTGGCATCACTATTGGCCGAAGCTGTGCTGTATACAAGGAGCAACCGACTATTCATATGCAGGATTATCTTTCTTGCACTCGGGGAGATCAAGGCTGCACCAGCCGCCGCCGCAATTGTATTTCTGGATATGACGAGGCCATGTCACGATTTGTAGCGACGGGTACAATTACTGGATCAACCAATATCTATGGGTACTGGGCTCCTCTAAATGTATCACAAACTGTTTTTGATACTGGTGCTTTCTCTTCGTTCGTTGCAGCTAACGCTGCTTCTTCATTGGTCTCAGCAGCTTCTTATAATACTTCATTCGTTTACACTCCTCAATCACCATGCCGTGGTGCTTGTAGTCTCAATGGAGGATCTGTCCAGGTTTTTGTTTGGCCAACTTCAACAGTTTCAACAAATGCAACGGCTACCGCAGGTAAGAACCAGTCTACGAATGGTACCTTGAACAAGAACGAAACTAGACCTTATACTTTGGTCTCGGGTGGCTTTACATTGTATGTTAGTCCCATGCGTTCCAAGAATACAAATCTGAACTGGTGTACAGTACCTCGCCATCGATTTATGTTGCATTTCAATCATTACTTGCCTCTGATCACGGTGGTCGTGTTGGATCATCCTACGCAAACAGCACTCTGTCTTTCGCACCATCCCAACTTCGAACTGGCGCTGGAATTACGGCTGTTGATCAGATTATCGGGGCGTATCAGAGCTACCTATGGACAGTAATGCAGCCTCGTGACCTTACAGTGTCAGTAACCATATCAAATCTTCTATTACAATGTTCTGAAAGCTTACGTACAGTTTACAGAGATTGTGGGAGTCAAAAGCATCACAGGGATCGTTGGGGATCCATACAGGGGGCGGGGCAATGCTACCGATCCATCGGTATTCTATCCTACTACTGGTGGCTACACTGGTGGGGACGGACTGGGATGGGCACCACCTGATACTCCCGTGCTTCTATATATGACATACGATCCTTGCAGTCCTCTAATATCAGTCCCCTCAGAGATTTTTTACAATTCGATCCAGCCTGGTCAAGCTGCACGGCTGGTATATCGGGTCTTTGGGATCCGCCACGAATATTACAGCCCGTTTCAGGTCTTTTCGATCCTGTTCCAACTCCAACGTCGCAAGCTGGAACAATTTCATCATCGTCAGCTGCTCCTGCGTCCACAGCTGATCCTAACACTCCGGCACCGACCGCATCAGCCGGACCTTCGTCAAAACCGAATTCTTTCCCCGGCCAGCCTAGCCCCGTCCCGAATCCTGGGTCCAACCTGCATCCAGCGTCAAGCCCACGATTAGGAGACGGAAGTGGACCTAACCCTAGTCAAGGTCCTGGCCCGAATTTGGACTCTGGCTCAGGACCCACGAGTGCGAATACAGATAATGGAGGATCTAGGACCCTTGATAACAGCCCTAACTCTAGCTCTAATCTCAAACCCAGCGCCGGGCCAGGAGCTGTTGCTCCAGGTAGCGGGGGGGCGGGAATCTCTAGCCAAGAAACCACTGGGCCTCAAAGTCAATATAGAAACTCCCCAATCGTGTTCTTAGACTTGATTCCTTCTACATCGCCAAGCCCAATTGTGATAGGGTCTCATACGGCTGTCATTCTTCCCAGTGGAGGACTCAGCATCAATGGAGCAACTTTAAGTGCTAGTACTGCTCCCATTACGCTCGACAACATTTCAGTCTCGATGGCATCAACCTACGTAATAGTTAGAACCAGCAGTCTAACTTCGTTAAATGATCCTCCCAATCTTTCTTCAATAGGCGGCTACCATGTCGAAACAGCGCCAAATGATGGCATTGTCATCGGAGGGACAACTTTATCACTGGGAGGCGCGGGAACGACAATAGCACGGACCGCGGTATCGCTCGATCCTAATGACTTGATCATAGGGACTTCTACTTTCGCACTTCCATCACCAGTACCAGCTTCGCCACTGCCAATGATAGGGAACCAGCTTCTTCAGTTAGCTTCAAATGGTGACATAATTCTGGCAGGCACGACGCTGTCTCAAGGAAGTCCTGAAACAACAGTGGCAGGAACTGTCATCTCTCTTGACGCAAATGGCTTGAGCATCGGCACGTTCACGATTGCAATACAGCCGCTAGGGCCAGCTTCAACTCTGCCATTGATAGGAGGCCAGCGACCTCAGATTGATCCGAAAGGAAACGCTGTCTTTGCTGGAACAACTCTGTCGCCGGAGCAATCTGGAATAATGATATCAGGCACTTCGATTTCTCTCGGGTCTAAAGGCTTGTTGATAGGATCATCCACGATCGCAATACAGCCGCCAGTGTCAGTTTCAACCCTGCCATTGATAGAAGGCCAGCAACCTCAGGTTTATTCGAAAGGAAACGTTGTCTTTGCCGTGACAACTTTGACACTAGAACAATCCGGTATAACGATATCAGGCACTCCGATTTCCCTATCTAAAGGTTTAGTCATAGGATCATCCACATATGCAACACCAGTCCTCCCGTCCGCTCTATCACTCTCCACAATAGGCGGCCAGCAAGTTCAACAAGCAAAAATGGCGGTATCATCGTTGCCAGCACTACATTATTACCCGGCGCTCCAGGTCTCACAATCTCAGGCACTTCGATATCACTCGGATCCGAGGGTCTGGTCATAGAATCATCCACATATGCAGTACCGTCCTCATCACCCACCCCAATACTCCCTATACTAGGCGGCCAGCAAATCCAGGAAGATGCAAAAGGCGGCATAACAATCGCAGGTACTACACTGCTACCTGGTGCCGCCGCAATAACGATATCAGGCACCCCTGTATCTCTTGATTCGGCGGGCCTAGTAATCTGCTCATCCACATACGTGTTTCTAAACCCAACATCAGCAGCTGTATCTACAACCGACGCCAACCTTATTGCGAGCGTGATCACTAGCGCGTTTGCGACTGGGGGTGCGACAAATACACCGGCGGTTGGCAATGGGAGCGTTGTCACAGTTACGGTACAAACGACTGCTACGCCAGGGATTGGGAGCGGGAAAGTCGCTACATCCACTGTAACAGCGACGAGCAACGGCTTTCGAGATGAGTATAATCTCTTGTTGTCTGTGATCATGGCTTTCGGATTTGGTATTCTGGCATTTGGGCTATGAGCGTGGGATTCTCGAATCATTAGCTTGTATTGTTGAAAGTCTATGAAATAATATTTCTTAGTAATGTGTTACATCTGGTTTGGCGGGATTTGGTATTGTAGTAAGGGACCCAGGGAACTCGACGACCCCGACGACTGATTGGAGATATAAAGCAAGGGAAGCAGTCTTCGACGAGTCTTTAGTATTGCTTCGTTCTTGCGAAATCCAAGCCAAATATAAGTTTAATATGAAAGGCTTCTGTATATACCCTTCTGTCTCACAGGCCCCAATTCTTGTCTCACAGTGTTGGTTTACAAATCGACCAAAATGTGAACACAATTTGAAACAATCCTATTCAGGTATGTATAGCATATTTCAAGGGAACCGATATTTGCACACCCAGTTTCCATACACGCACATCCAATTTCACTACATAAACACCCATCCAAATTAGGATTAGTTACTGATACCTCGGTCGATTAGAAATACCTTTATTTGTATGAGTGCCCCACCAAGAGTTAAGTACCTCTGGATCAACTGTTATTCCCAAGCTAATTTACACCTGAAATTGACCATAAAAGCCTCCACCACCTGATGCTTGCTCCTGAAACTCCGGAATCTGTTCTACAACAGCTGAACCTTCGTCACCTTCCCTACCTCGTCCTCTGCCCCTTCCCCTTGCTCCCTCCCTCTATCTCGCCCTAGTTACGACGGGGTAACCTTGAGGGCCGACGTGGTTGTTGACAGCGAGAACGAGCTTTTCATGACTAGTGTAGAGCTTCTCTACCGACGGCGACGTGAGATCTATTGGTAGAAGAAAGGTAGACAAATAGAAGAAAGGTAGATAGGTAGATTGAATATCTGGTAATATGTTGCATGTTGCATGTGTAACGCTATAAATTACCTTAGCTTGAAAATAATGATTGATTCAGAGATACTTAACTCTTGATGAAACACTCATACAAATAAAAATATTTCTAAATTATATTCATAACAATTACATCGACAGTTTGTAAAGAGTGACAGAGACAGATTTTAGTGCTTTTAACAATCAATATTTCAAATATTCATTTAATCTTATGTTTCAGATTTGCGCTGAGTTTAGCTGAGGCATATTCATAAAAGCGCTAAAATCTCTAGAATTTCTAGAATTTCTAACATTCATAAAATTCATATGAGCGCAGTATGCATCTTTGTCATTTGATTCAACAAGAATGATCTTAATACTTGTAACATTGATAGTCACGATGTTGAATAATATCATGAAGATATGCAATTCACTATTATCTTTGCATGTTCTTTCTTTGTTAAATTCATTAAATACAATCATGCTGTTAACAGCGTGATCATTATTTATCACAAACATAGCTTTAAAGTTATGCAAACTGATTACAGTGAGTGCTTAGTGCATCTTCTTTTCTCTAGTAATCAATGTCATTATACACATCTTCATCATTCTTCTCAACATTATCACTCTTTTCTTATTGTGCACTTGCATCACTTTTAGCACTATGTTCTCTCATATGCAACATAATGTTAAGATCATGTTTAGAATTTAATCAAAAAGCATACATGAATAAAATGTTTAATCAATAAATATAATTATAATTAAAATACTAAGAATTAAACTGATTATTGAGTCAAGTTTCAGATTGATATTTTAAATTCAACTTGATTCAAGTTGAATTGAACATATTTTCAACTTGATGCAACTTGATTTAACTAGAAATTGAGTCAATTCAATTCAACTCATTAAGAACTGAAGCTTGACATTAAAAGAACTAAATATAAAAAAAATTCGCTTTTTTGCATTATCTTTTTGCATTTGATAGAAAGTCATGACGAGAAACATGAAGATTGTTTGATAGAAAGATTTGATAGAAAGTCATGATGAAGAATTATGAAGACTGTTTGATAGAAAGATTTGATAAAGAATCATGATGAGAAATCATGAAAACTGTTTAATCAAGCTATTTACATTTATCTATTTACTACTTGTTAAGTTAAATTAAGTTGTTGAATTGAGTTGTTGAATTCAACTTTTCAACTTGATGTGACTTGAATTCAAAAATCTTTCAACTTAACTTGATACTTTTCAAATTGATTATTTAACTTGAACTTAAGTACTCAACTTGACGTGATCAATCTACTAAGAATACAGAAGAAAGTAAAGAGTTTCAAGCTGTATTTATAGTAGAACAAAACAAAGAGATTAAGCAGATCTGTATTAAAAGTGCTTGAATAAATAAAATGTTTTAACAAATTTCAATTTAAAACATCATTGTTTCTTAATCATATATCAAAATTTCTAGAATTTATTAACTAAGTTTCATTCAATCTTGATACACTTTGTAACATTATTTTCTTCTTTTTAAAAATTATGTTTCTATGACTTGTAATGTAGTTTATAGCATTAATGTAAAGCTTCATCAATCTAAATATCAATCTTTCTATTAATTTTTCAAACTATCATGCTTATTATAGCAGACTCACTATGAGAAAATAGAATGATGATTACTATAACAGACTTACTAGTTGCATATAAACATATAATCAGATTCATTAATAAATAAAACAATGTAAGTAAATAAATCATTGCATTAATGAATGATATCATTGAAGCAGACTCACTAGTTGATTTGCTCATTGAAAAGATTAGACTGATTGCATCAAGTCAAGTCATCAAGATCGAGTTAAGTTCTTAACTCATCAAGACTTGATTTGAATCAGAATTCTTAACTTAAGTATTTAAGTTGAGTCAGAAGATTTGATCTGAGTATTTAAGTCAAGTCAGAAGATTGAGATTGAGTATTGACTTGAAATTTTCAACTTAACTCATCAAGACATGAAGATAAATAGATAAATATTTTATCATGTTTCTCTATCATGACTTTCTACTAAAAAGATAATGCAAAAAGATAATGCAAAAGCATAAAACAGATTTTTTTTTCTATATTTAACTCTCTTGATGTCATATTTAATTGCTTAACAAATTGAGTTGAATCAGCAAGTTCTGACTCAACTTAAGATTGATATTGAGCTGAGTCATGAGATTCAATCTAAGTATTTGAGTTAAGTCAGAAGATTCAACTTAAGTGCTTAAGTTGAGTCAGAATGTAAATATGAAAACTTGACTCAACAATCAGTTTAGAAAAGATCAACTTTGATCATTGTTGAAATCATATTTAGAAACTAATCAGAATATATAAGTGACTAGAATGTTTAATTTATAAAAATAGTTATAACTAAGACTTTAAGAATACAGAAGAAAGAAAATACAAAAAATAAGAAGAACATGCTTTATATAATAGTTATTCAGATTCAATGCTAGTCTTAAAAAGAACGTGTTGAAACACAAGAAAGATGTTTATGACATAAAGAAATGTGTTTATCATAAACATTTATTAACTACTTGTAACATAAAGAAGTGTGTTTGTTTAAAAGATAATAAAAGTTGATTAAAAAATGTTAAAGAAGAAAAAAGATGTTGAATCATATTTAAATCAAATCTGAGTCAGTGTCAGAAACTGAGTTAAACTAAAGATACTATTAATATAAAAGACTGATATTATTATTACTTTGATAGAATCTAGATACAAGACAATACATCAAATAATGTACAAGATGAAAGACAAAAAGTGAAAGAAAAGAACGAAAGCTCAACTTTTATATACATGAATTGAGCAGAATCAAGACTAAACAGTAGTTTTATTGACTTAAGATTGCAGAAGTTCATGCATATGACTGAAATGATTGAAACAGAATTGCTGAAACTAAATTAAGATGATGATGATTAGATTGATGACTTGATTCATTAAACTGCAAAATAGATTCAATGAATCAAGATTATTTAAAATATCAACAATTTATGTTTTAAATTGAGTTAATGATCTGACATCATGATAGTAACTTTTCTCTTCAAGACTGAGCTTTTGCAAAACAATGAGAAGAAACAAGATGAAATGAGAAAGAATCAAAGATAAAGACTGAAATAAGATGAAAATTGATGTGAATGCATTTTAATGTGATGAAGCACAGATGAGACTGAAATAAATCTGAATCACATCTGAGTCAGATTTAAATAAGATGTCTGAATTAGATCTTAACAAGATCTGAGAGATAAAATGAGATGAGATGCATTTTAACATGATGATGCACAGAAAATTGAAATACATCTGAATCACATCTGAGTCAGATTTAAACAAGATCTGAGTCAGATCTGAGTAAGAAAAAGATGAAATGCAGTTTAATGTGATGATGCATATGCAAAACTAGAATACATCTGAGTCACATCTGAACTGAGTCAAAATGATGAAGATTAAACTTAAAGTTCTTGACATTGACATTAAGATATCACACATGACAGTACATGTGATTCTTCGACAACAGAATTGACGAAATAATATTCATCAAGCATTTATTTATAATTATTCAGAAGATTGAAAGACTTTCAAGTAAAGATATGATTTTTTCAATCAATGTAATACTTGAGCAAAGATAAATTATAGCATCTATTACGCTTGAAGTTTAATATGCTGTTTACATATCAGAATCTTTCATCATTCTTGATAATAATGAGTTCTCAAGATTTCTGACGTTGACTTGAAAGAAAGTCACTTGTGATATGATTCAAAAGAATGACATGAAAGATTGAGTGAACTTTCATAAATATTGAAAAATTCAACTTGATGATCAGAGAATTGTTCTTAAAGACAAGCTTAATCTTGAAGAGATCAATATTATGATCATTTAGCTTAATTGTAAGATGAGCAATGTTGAGATTGCAAGCATTCAGTCAGACTTCATCTTCAACAAAGTATTTAAAACAAGAATGATGAAAGAGATTGACATTGAATTTATAAATGATCTGAGCTATAAGCATCTCATCACGTAAATGCTCAGTTAGTTTCTTCATCTTCTTGATGAACTCTTCAACATTGATTATCTTGTCTCAAACTTGAAACATAAGATTCTCAAGCAAAAATTCAAAGAATTTAAAGTTTAAACATGAGTTTTGACTCAAATTGATCAAGAAGAATGATGCTAGAATAATTAATGATGATGCATTATTAACAATGAATTTGACTTCAGAAAGTCACTTAGTTCAGTCATTCTGCATGTAGTTGATGAAGACTCAAAGATAATGCTTCATGACAGCATTGACTTTTTTGATTTGATCATTGATTTCAGAGTGATACATTGTTAATAACTTAACATCTATTTTTAACATTTTACATATATGCTTTCAGACATCAAAGATGAATTGTGTGTCTCAATCAAACATGAAAAACTTAAGTAAATCATGATGTTTTCAAACATAAGCATAAAAGTAGTTAATAACTTCTTCAACTTTCATAGAAATGATGAGAACTAAATGTCTTATTTTGATAAAATGATCAATAAAGATTAAAACATATTTATATGTGATATTCATGAAGATACTGAGTGATAAAGAATCTATATAGTTCATGAAGATATCACATCAACAACATTCAAAGATTGAAAGAGAACACAATCATTCTTAAGTTCATTGTTTAAAGAGCTTGAAATATGTGTACATGTGACAGTTTTATACAAAGCGTTGAACATACTTATAAATGTTTGATCATCAGTAGATTCAATTGATCAGTTTATAGCTTTTTGCTCTTTCTGAATGATCATTGACAACATTATCATGAGTGAGCTGAATGATACAAAGATGTAGTTTATCTGAGTTAAACATGTACTTTCTTTCTTGAAAGTACAAATGATTCTCATGTTCTTCACACTTAACTAGAGAAATCTTGTTGTGATGTTGTGCTTCATTGCAAAGCACTTTGATTATCTAAGCTGCAAATTTGTCATTGATTTCAATTTGCTTTCACAATGTCTGAGTGAAAGTGTCAGCAAAATTTTCATCAAGATTCAGAATGTCTTGATTTAATTAAGACTCAACGTTTTCAATGTTGAATTCTTTAATTTCTAAATTCATGAAGGTTAAAATTTGCAAAAGTGCTGAAATAACTAAAAACAGATGTAACTGAACTGAATCTAAAGCAATGATTTGTGATTGAAGCTTCATGACTTTGATGTTGAAGATGTCAAAGACAAGATTCTCAACAATATTAAGATTTAAAATATGAGTTTTCAAAATTGTTTAATGTTGATATTGATGTTAAGAATTGAATATATTTTTCTCTTTAAAGAGATTTTCTGAGCGACGTGTCAGAGCATTCAACTTATCATTAATCTTGTCGAAATGATAAGCGATGCAATAGTTGAATCTAGACAGAAATTCACTTCAACGAGCTTGACAACGACTCAACTGCTTATTTGACATGAAATACTTAAGATTTTTATGATTCGTGATCATTTCAACAGAATAGATAGAATTTTTAAGCTTTGATCATCATTTCTTGAAAGCATAAACAATGATCATGAGTTCTTTATTGTAGATTTCATAGTTATACTCGATTGAGTTATGCTTCTTCAAAAAGTAAGCGACTGAATGAAGAATTTCATTTTCATCATACTGAAAAAGAATGTTTTTGAATACATAGTTTGAAGCATTGATTTCTATCACAATCTTGTGATCTGAATTATAATGATGAAAAATAATCTTGAAAGTCAAGACTTTCTTAAGAATGTTGAATGCAATCTGACATTTCTGAAATCAGACAAAGAGTACATCTTTTCTGATGAAATAAGTGAGCGAGATAGTTATTCTACTATAGTCATAGATGAATCTTTTATAGAAGTTCGTGAAATTTAGAAAACTTTGAACGTCTTTAACGTTGATCAAGATGAATCAGTTGACAATGATGTTTATTTTAGAAGAATTTATCTTGATTTCTTCAATGATGATTATCAATTCTAGATATGAGACTTAAGTGACGTGAAACTCACATTTGATTATATTCATCTGAAGATCTGCTTCTTACAGCTTTCGCAGAATAAGTTTGACATAAATCTCATGCTTGAGTTCATTATTGAAATAGATCAAGATGTCATTCAAATAAGCTGTACAGAACTTATTTAAATGTTCATGAAGAGTATTGTTGATGTACTTCTGAAACAAGACAGACTTATTATATAAATCAAAAAGCATGACTAGATACTTGAATAATTCAAATCAAATGTAAAAGATGATGAAAGCTTCATTTTCTTCTTTGATTCAAAGTTGATTGAACGCAGAAATGATATTCAGCTTGATAAAGATTTTAGCTCAACTTAAATGATTCAGCGTTTCTGAGATCAGAGACAGAGAATATTGATTCATGACTGTGATAATGTTCAGATCTTGATAATTCACGCAGAAGCAAAGTTCTTCTTTAAGTTTCTTGATGAAGAGAACAGAAATGATCATTTGAAAGTAACTAACTTGAATGAAATCTTTGCTCAGATTTTCATTCAAATAACAACGACGTTCTAGAATTTCATCACGACTCATGTTGTACAAAGCGAAGACTGAGAATTGAGCATCTTCTTTAAAATGTATGACATGATCATGAATTTAATGCAAAGACAAGATATCAACATTTTTCTTAAAGAAGATGTTTAGAAACTTAAAATATTTAAATGATAGAATTATGACTGAATCAACGTTCTTACTTTATTAATAAACTTCAAGATCTTCTTGTGTCGTGAATGCAGTTAAATGAAATTTCTTTTTCATTTGATGAAGATTCAAATGAAGATTTTTATTATACATACTATCTTAAAAACAAGATGAAAACTGAGCAAGAGTTAAGCTGTTCTTTGAATAAACAGTTAAAGTTGCGTAACGCGATTTTGACTCATCAAAATCTAGACTAGAAGATGAGATTGATTCAAGATTCAAGAAAACATTGATTTTCTTTAGAATGACATTAAACACTTCAATGTCTTTGACATAAGTAGCATGATCAAAACTTTGAACTTTCAACTCAATTATATCAAGTTGTATAAAAGATTGATTAAATTAATCTGCTTAAAGAACAATAGAAGTTTTAAAGAAGAAAAAATTTCAACACTTGATTTTTGATGAATATTCTTTTTGAATGACTTAAAAAATATAACTAGAAGTTTCTTGTTTCAAATGAGAAACAAGATTAAACAAGATTTATTTCTTGTGAATGAGCTGAATATTAATTGACTTCTCATAAGTGAATGAAGAGTTATATTACTTTTTATGAGCAGATGAGAAATTGAATTGCTTCTTACAAGTGAATTGAGAACTGAATTACTTCTTGTGAGCAATTCATGAACTGAGTTACTTCTTGTGAGTGAATTGAAGATGAGACTGAAGAGAAGTTACTTTGTTAACTTCAAGCGAGAAATTTTCTTCTTGTTGATTAAAATCATAAATCTTGACGAGAAATTGACAACAATAATTAAAACAGAAGAAGAAAAACAAGATGAGAATATTGTGTTCAAAATTGATATCAATGACGTGATAATGAAGTCATGACAGACTTCTGATGATGAAGTATTGACTTAATTCAATGACATAAAAGAATGATTTTTCAATGTGTTCATCGAGAATCATTGTGATTTCAACGACATGAATAATGTCATCAATTAAAGTAATTTGATCATCAAATTCTTGAAGTCTGCAAGAGTGAGTTAATTGATGCAAGAAGAAATGATGTTATTACGCGAAGAACTTATTCATAAAAACATAAGCAGAGACTTCACTATTAATCAAAGTGAAAGCAAGAACTTTAGATTGAGCTTGACGTAAAATACAGAATACTATTATGTGATTATTTTTGAATGTTGAATCAAATTCAAAGAGTTTCAAGACAGATTTAACAGAAAACTTTCTATATAATTGAAGTAAGAATGAAAAGATTGAGACTAGTAAACAAAATAATATATATACAGATTTCTGAGCATAACTTAGCTCAGAAACTAAACTTTTCTTGCAAACAGCAAGACTTCTTCATTTATATTGATGATGTCACTGTCGTAGATGTTCATGATACACAGAGTGAAGAACTTCTTATTTGAGCATTCTTTAGCAATTTTGCTCAAATGTTGCAATTTGCAGTAGTAGCACAGTTTTCACTTGTTGCAGATTTTCTTGATCTCAGAAATGATCAGAGTCTTATCTTGAATGATGATAATGATGAAGCTTAAATTCATTGATTCATCAAGAGATGAAAGAGAAAGAAATGAAGATACTGTTAAAACAACAGTTACAGAAATGATGATCTTTGAACTTAAAGAATTACTAGTTGATGCAGAGATGTTCTTGACTTTGATGAACAAGATAATGATGAAGATGAAGTAAGATTGATGATGCTTAAGCTGCTGAAACTCTTCATTGATATCAGAGAATGCTTGAGCTCATTAATGAAAGATGAATGATCAAATTTCATCAAGATTTCATTAGAAGAAAATGATGACTTGAATGAAATAATTAACATTGCGCTTCAGACAGTCAATCAATGAAAAATCTTTCATTAAAGAACATTCTTTCTTTTGATAGAAGAAATTGTAGTAGTCAACAAAGTTATTTATGTCTTGCTTCAGAATTTCACGAAGATATAAATGAACATCTTCTGTCTTGAAAGAATTGTTGCAGTAATGATGCAATTTGTATCATCAATCTGCAAAGATGAAAATGATACAAAGATCATTGATTCAATATTGACTCATTAGATTGTGAGTTTTCTTATTTATGATGAATTATGACTTGACATAAGCAATCTTGACTCAATGAAAGAAATAATGATCATTGTTCATGTTCATGCGCTGTATCAAACTCTGCCCTCATGCATTCAATCAATCTTTGTTCTTCTCATATTTAAATATGTCAAAAAGCTTCTCAAATTTAGAAGTAATGAAGACAACAACAGAGTTCACAGAAAGATGAATGACAAGAAAAGATTGATTGTTTAAAATTTATGCAATGATTTGAACTATCATCATAAGAAACTAAGAATTCAATTTTATATAAACTGAAGAACTGAGAATGATGAATAAAAACAAAATGATAACATCATGTTGTTGAACTTGATTTTGAAGCTCTTGCATTACGCGAAAGATCTCAACTGAATTTTCAATCATACTTTGAGCAAACTGTTTGACAGCATGCTCATCATCAATCAAAAGATTGTGAGATGACTTCATTTAAGCAAAAGAATAACTAGATGAGATTTCAATGTATGAAAACGTTGCAGAAAGTGTAGATCTTTCGTAATGTCAGAAACTGAGCTAAACTAAAGATACTATCAATATAAAAAACTGATATTATTATTACTTTGATAGAATTTAAATACATGACAATACATCAGATAATGTATAAAATGAAAGACAAAGAGCAAAAGAAAAAAATGAAAGCTCAACTTTTATATACATGAATCAAGCAGAATCAAGACTAAACAATAGTTTTATTGACTTAAGATTGCAGAAGTTCATGCACATGACTGAGATGATTAAAACAGAATTGCTGAAACTAGATTAAAATGATGATGACTAGATTGATGACTTGATTCATTGAACTGCAAAACAGATTCAATGAATCAAGATTATTTAAAATATCAACGATTTATGTTTTAAATTGAGTTGATGATCTGACATCATGACAGTCAAATTTAAATCAGATTTCAACTAAATCTTGACTAGTTTTGTTCAATATGCAATCAACTCACTAATGTTGATTGTATAATAATTAAAGTTAAATCTTTGATCTTATTTAATTTTGATACATTCATAACATTATTCTTCTTTTTGAAAATTCATGTTTACATGAATATTATTTTATTTCACTTGTCTGATTAATTATGATTTTACAGACTCAGATTTGCGAAATTCTGATTAATTAATTGATAAAGTATCAACTCAAATTAACGCTAGCGTAATTTGTTTGAATAAAACTTATGAAATTCAGTCAAAACATCTTTAAAGTCATTGAATTTTTATTTATCAACATAGTATCATTTGTTATCTCAATTTAATTCTGTTTATTTGATCTTGTATTATATTCAATCTTAATAGCATTTAAAGTTCAAAATGTCATTTATCTTTCAATGCTCATCATCTTTGATAGTAAGAAATTTAAATGATTCTGAATGTTGTTCTGATAAGAAATCATTGAAATAAGAACATAATAGTCTTGAACTGAACATCAAATGTAGCTACTTCATGCTTATTAATAAATGAAAATGATAGAAGATTTTAACTTTAACAGTGATTTGATAAAGTTTTAGCTGTTTATCTTTCAAATCTTTGCATGATCTTGTTGTTTTGATGTTTTTGAAGAATAATCAAACTCAGTCATTTACTTTATAAATGACATTTTGTTTATGTTTATTGACTTGAACTTTGATGATCTGCTTCATCTTTTTCAACTGTTAATGATTGAAGATAAGAAGTTCTTTCATTTAAATGATAATATCATTGACTTTTTTAGCTTCAAAATGTTCACAAATTGTTTTATAGTTAGTCATATTTGAATTGAAATTTATTTAAGAATGAAATTTCTTATTGAAGTAAAATGAAATCATTGAGATGATTAAGAAAATATTAGAATTTTCGCTGAATTCAATCATTGAAAGTCATTTTGCTCAGTCATTCTGCATGTAATTGCAATAAATTCTTAGCTTGTGTTTAATCTTTTAATTGACTCACTTTGATTAATCATTAATCTCAAAATAATAAACTGTTAATAAACTAGTCATGATTCTTAGTCACTTGCAAAGACTTTGTCACATTGTCAATATGAATTAAGAATTTCTGTTTAAAACAATGAAACTGAATAAATCATGTAATCAATAAACATTTAATAGCATGATTTAAATCATTTCATTAACTGAGATGCTTTCATCTTCTCAATGACAGAAGACATAGTGATGTTTCTTGAGAAATCAACATATGATTATGCAAATGATGTTATAATCTTCTGATAGAAATAACTTAATGATGAAGTTCATAATTATATCTTTTCAAAATTTCTGTGAAATCAAAAAAGAATGAAGAAGTTCATTGATACTATTCTTAAATGTCTTACTTTGCTGATAAACATGACAGTTTTGAATATATTGTTTAATTGTTACTTGATGATCTGATCAATAGTAGAAACATTTAACTAAATTAACAGTTCTTTTATTGTTGAAGTGAAAGATGAATGGTTGATCATGAATTTTCTGCAGCAATTTCATATGCATATTCTCAAAGATTCATAGTAAGTCTTTTTTAAATAAAATGTTGTTAATGATCTTGCAGTTTTTTAGTTTAATGCTATGAAGTTTGAGCTTATTTTTACTTATAGCTTGTTTATACTCATTGCAAAACTTAATCATTTGATTGACAATGAATATTCATTGATAGAAATTAACTTCTGATTCAACAGATAAAACATTTACTTTATCAAGAATCAGAATAGTCTGATAGTGATTTTTAATACATTGAGTTGATTCAAAGTTATCTGCTACTGACATTTTGATTAAAGCATCAACTTTAATGTTCATTTTATCTGATTAAAATATGATCTGAAAGTTAAACTTTGATAGAATGTTTAAATAATTGACTTGATATCAAGTTAACTGTTTGTTTTTCATAAAGATTTTTAAAGTTTGATGATTAATGAATATTTGAATAAATAACTTGATGCATTTAAGTTTAAGTCTTTAATATTTAAAACATTAAATAATAATTAATAGTTTCTTATTATAGATGTGATAATTGCATTCAATAAAGATCATGCTTTTGCTGTAAAAGATTATCAAGTGAAGAACATTTTCATCATTATACTGAGATAATATTTCATCTTTGACATAGTTCAAGACATTAATCTTCAGAATAGTTTATTGTTTGAAATCAAAATATCATAGTACTGAGATCAAGCTGATCTGTTTCTTTAAATCATTAAAAGCTTGAACATAGACTTTATTTTAAACAAAAGATGTATTTTTTCTAATCAGTTGAATGAATGATTTAACTAGCTTCAAGAAGTTCTTAATGAAATAATGATAGAAGTTAACAAATTTCACGAAGCTTTGAACTTCTTTTAAATTGATTGACGTAATTCAGTTGACTATGACTTTCACTTTAATAAAATTCATATGAAGATTTTGTTCTGATATTATGACTTTTAAGAAGATGATTTCTTCTACATTGAATTTGCACTTTTGAATATTTATCTGTAGATCAGCTTTTTATAAGCGATTCAATATCATTTTAACATGTTATTTATATTTTCATTGAGTTTTACTATAAATCAGAATGTCATTTAAATAGACTTGACAAAAGTCATTTAAAAGATTTCATAAAACATCATTCATATACTGCTGAAATGAGGCAAAATCATTGATAAATTTAAAGAATAACATCTTTGATTTATATGTTTTTAACGCGATAATAAAAATAATGTAGTTCTCACTATTAGAATGCGTTTGTAGTTTATTGAATGTTAAAATGATATTCAATTGAATCAGATGCTTGCAATCAATTATTTTGTTGATCATCTCATTTATCAAAGATAAAGAATAATGATTTCTTTTGATAATAACATTGAGCTTTTAATAGTTAACGCAGAATCATAAATCTTCATTTACTTTTAAAGTGAACAGAATGAAAGAGAAATATGAAGCTTTGCTAAAGATTATAAATTCTTTAAAAAGATTTTCATTCAAATATTTCTTTACTTTTTGAAGCTTGTAGAAAGACATTTGATATGCTTGACAGCAAGATGATGTTACGTCACTAGTCAGCTTTATCTTATGATCATATGAATGATGAGACAATAGCTTGTCTGCTTGAGCTTGATCAAAGACATCTAGAAAATTCTGATATTTCAATGATAGTTTGACTTTAATATCTTCTAGATTCTGAGTCATTTCATTGACTGAAAAGATGTTTATGACATTTAGTTTGCATTGAGTATTGTAAATGATTTTTCTATTAATGTTTTTAATGAACATAGCAAAAATCTCTGTCTGATTCTTCTTTTTTCATTTTACTAATGCTTAAAAAGAAGTAATGTTTATGTTTTGAATCAAGAATAACTCTTTCTGAATGATTGAAACTGAGCACTTGAGAATCTTTGAAGCATTGTTATGAGTTGCTGAAGAAGTGAAAGTTGATTGCAGTTAATTTAAGTGCTTCATATTTAATGAGATTGAAAAAATCGAAATCAAAATATTTAATTAATTGAGAAATATGATAGTATCATGTCTCATATTCAATAATATCTCATTTTTATTCATTCAGAATTTGCTCAATATAGCTTCATGATGCTTGATATTAACTATCAGCATTGACATAGTCAATTCTTTATGACTTTTGATTGTAAGATTGAGTAAAATCTTATTAGTAATAGTTTTTTTTAAATAACTTTTCATCATATTCTCATATTAACTTCTTTTTGACTAGTAATATAAATTGAATTTCAAGTTTCTTGCATATTTTATCTGCTAGTTTGATATGTATCAGCATGTAAATGATGAAATCACTGTTTATCAAGAATCAAAGACTGAAAGATTCATTCTGAGTGATGAGAAAAACATCAATCAGAAAAGACTTTTCAAAGTAGTTTTCTTTCAATAGAACTTCAATTTGACTGTATAAAAATATAATTTCTATTTTTAATAACTTTAAAAGAAATAATTAGTTTTTTGAATCAGAATCTGATTCAGAGTTTAATGTAAATTGATTAAACTTGTCATTTTTTAAAACATTAATTTTTGAAGTTTGATCAGAGCATTCTTTAAAAGAATAATTTGACTTATGATAAATAAAACAACTTTCAGTTTGCATATCTGTCTCTTTGATGTTAATTAAAGTTACGTCACATGATTTTGATGAATTAACTGATATAATAACTTTGATCTTTCTATAAAGATTCAATGAATCTCATTTTTTAACAAAGATGACTTGCTTTTTGATCTTGATTATGAATTTCTTTTCTTTGATGTCATTCATGACTTGATATTCATTGTTCAAATGAATCAAATAACTATAAATTTCATTAAAAGATTCTGACTGAATCAACTAATTACTTCAAGTTGCATGAAGATGATAAATTATCTTGTCTTGTAAATCAATGATTAATTGTTTTTCATGATATTTTAAATAAAAGAACAGACGTTGAAATATTAAATAAAAGTCACTGAATTTGCTCTTTTCTTTAGACTGATCATCAAGTCGAGTTTCGAGTTGACATTTTGAACTCAAATCGATATCGAGTTGAGTTGCTTACATTTTCAACTTGATTCAAGTCGAATTGCTCATATTTTCAACTTGACGCAATTCGACTCAACTAGAAATTGAGTTAACTCAACTCAACTCATCAAGAACTTGAACTTGACGTCAAGAGCATTAAGAATAGAAACATAAAACAACATGTTTGCTTGTTCTTTGCATTATCTTTTCACATTACTCATTGCATCGTCTATATATTGCATTATTAATCAGCGATGAAACTCATCTGTACGCGATGCTGACTACGAACCTACTGTCTAGCTACAGTAGAGTCTAGAGATTATCAAAAGTTTGAATGACATCGAAGCGCTGCGTGATGATGAAGCGCTATGCGTTGATCGCGTGCAGAGTTTTCGCGATCGCGCAGACTTCGATAATCTCAATGCGCATGCTACAAAAGCAATCTGCACGCAGATGAGAAAGTCAAATAGAACGCAGAACTACGAGGAAAATCGTTTATGAAAATCTTTCGATTCAGTATCTTGTCGTCGCGATGACAAGAACTGAGACAGAACACTCTTGCGTTTGATCTGTTGAGAATGATTAGCAAAAAGAACTCGAATCACGAACATTCTTTAGATTTACGTGCTAACTACATATAGATCTTGTTAAGACTGCGTGCTTGTTACTACGACATGAGCAACTCACGAGACTCGTTAAGTTCGACACGAGCAAACTCGAGAATCTCGTTAATATCGTTTAACAGACGTTCAGACACAGACATTCTATACGTAAGCAGTACGCTGACGAGAAGACTTTGTTAAAAAAAGAGAGACACAAGCGAGTTAGTAGAGAATAATCGAACTACGCTGCCTGATTAGAAGTGTAGCATATGAACATCTCTGCAAGACACGATCGATCTGCACGAGAAAGATCTCTACAGATAACGCAAAACAGATGAGTCGCACGTCTTACAAGCGAAGCGAGCGCCTGCGAGACGTGATATACAATGACGACGACTGTCGATCTCGAGAATCTCATCTCTTCACTTAGCTCTGACTCTCGAATGTCTTGATGATAGAATCAATTTCTAGTCGAAGACATCATCTGTATAGTTTGAGAGAACAGTAGCGTGTGTCGATGTGATTAGAGAAGAAATCGACTGCGATATGCATGCGTATCGCTGACGAAACGTCTGCGATTCATGCTTAAGAAGTAAACTGTCGAAATCTGAGCAGTGAGAGATTTTGCTCGCCTTGAACTATGAATCTGCTGCGAGAAACTATTTCTCGCTAAGAGAAAAACCAGCATAGAGATCATGTCTTATGTATGTTGCATGCAACGTATGCAACATATTTTTGATAGATTGTCAAATTGAGCAAGAGACTTTTGAAATCAAAGCTGCTTCGAAGTAGTAATAAAATCAAGACGACTGCGAATCATATGAAAAACGCAAGACACATTAGAAGCGTGAAATAAATATCTGAAGCACAATGATCATAAAAACAAGATCATTCGATAAACGAAATGCGCACACTTCAGATCACAAATGCATGAGCTGAGCGAAGCACTCAAATCGACATGACGCTTTGCAAAATGAGCTAGAATCGAAAGTCAGCTACTCAAAAAGCTTTCTCAGTTTTCGTCACTGAAGCGAAGCGACATCGATCATATGACAACGACGTTCGAGAAAAAAAATCGAGATACTGCGAGAAAAGTTCTTTCCCTCACCTTCTCAAGCGAATGTCAGCGACATCGCAGAATCATTCATATCTCTGACAGTCTCATTCAATTCACGCATCACAGAAGATGAAGTGAAGCAAACAATCAGATGAGTAAAAGCAGACAAAGCGTCAAGCGCTTCAGATATTTCAAACAGAGCGCTTCAAACGAGTCTTGCAGAACTGATCTCAGTACTGACGAGTTTATTCAACGCATGCATAACACACAAGTATTATTCGAAGCAGTTCAAAAAGACTCAGACAATAGTACTACGCAAATTGAAGAAAAGCGACTATATTGATTCAAAGACGTATCGACTCATTGCTTTGCTCAATATCATGAGCAAAGCGCTGAAGTCAATCATGATCAAAAGACTGAGTGACATAGTCGAGACTCATTACATGCTATCAAATGCTCAAATAAAAGCGAGATGCAAGCGATTTGTGATCTTGACGTTAGATCTACTAATAGATCAAGTTCACACAGCGTGAAGCTGTGAAATCAAATATGTGATCTTCATGCTAAGTTTAGACGTCGTCGAAGCGTTCAATCAAGTCTCACACGTCAGACTTCTGCATACGCTAAAAATGAAAAGAACGTCAAGCTACATAATCGAATGAACACGCAGCTTTCTAAAGAATCGAGAGACGTCGCTAATATTCGATGAACAAACGAGCGACATGCGCGAGATAAACGCAGATATATCGCAGAGATTTCTCATTTCATCGATTCTCTTTCTATTCTTCAACGCAAGTCTAATCGAAAAATGCGAAGCACTGAAAATTAAAATCGAAGTGCTTGACTTCGTAGACGATATTAACATTCTAGTCTACGACAGATTCACTGAAGAAATCTGCAGAACACTGAGCAAAACACACAACGTCTGCGCGAAATGAGCTTGCACTCATGACGCAACGTTTGCATCAGAAAAGTACGAGCTCACGCATTTCACTAGAAAATCGAAGAGATTCGACATGATGACTAGCATACAAATAGAAAGCTCAGTTATTAAATCGAAATCAGACGTACGAGTTCTAGAGATGCAACTGAACATGAAACTGCGATGAGACGCGCATCTTCGACAAATAGAGACGAATCACGTCACAAGAATGCTGACACTTAGTCATCTTGAAGTCTTTACAAAGACGAGACAAGTCTACTCAGCAGTAGTGAGATCAGAAATTGCATTCGAAGCGTCAGTCTGACATCAGCGCGACAAGAAAGATGAACTGTCAAGCAAAGAATGCAGACTAGAAACACTTCAGAATCAGACTCTGTGTCACGTAGCAGAAGTGTTCAAAAGAGTAAACATTGAAACTGTAGAGACAGAAACATACATGAGTTCGCTACATGTTCATCTGAACATGCTACAAGACAAGATCACGCTACACAGTCAAGTCAATGATCGAACGCAAGAGATCAGACAAGCATGCAAACTAATACACGTTCATTTGACGAAAGTTAATCGCGTCATTTCTCGCTCACTCGTCATCAAGAAAATAGTACTTCTGAATGTCTTCATTCAAGAAGATGCGAAGATACAGTCGAGGCGCAGACGATGCATTCTCTTCTTCACAACGATTTCAACAAGCAATAGCATCGCAATAACGCAGTATCACAAAGATCAATGAAATCAACGATGAGAAAAGTACAGAGAACGCGTCGCAGATGTCAATGCAATCTCAGCACAAAGATCGCATCTGAGCAATAAGACGATAAAGATGCGTGATGATTTTCAGAAAGTAGAAAGCATTCTTGCAATGTACATCAGAATTGAACGCATAGATTTGAACACTTATCTGCACTCTAGAAACGTTTCAGGCATGAATAGCTCACGATGCGACTGCGAATGAAGTCATCAGACGACGAAGCATGTACTCATGCACTGCTCGAACTGATCGCATCTGCGATCAAGAATGCTACAAGATGCTAACTTCTTGAACTATCGAATAATCGTCGTCATCACAAAGAGTCTCAGAGCAGTAGCAAAGATGATGATGAAAACAAAGCTCTTAAAGCAATTTAGAGTGACTAGAACACTCGTTCTTTAACGTGCGATCAACGCGAACAAATTTGATACATAGTCTCAAAACTCACTGTTTCGACTGCGTGAAGCAGTCGTATAAACTGCAAGTGATTTTCTATTTCAGAGAATTTTGTTCACTCGATACAAATAGCATAGAGTTTCTCATGAGTCAATCTAATCGATGTCACAAGAGTGTATGAATTTATTATTATTATTATTATATTGCATTATCTTTTGGCATTACTCATTACATCGTCTATATACTATCTTCAAGCTATTAACAACTATTGTTGTTAATACAAATTATTCTATAAAATGTCTAGTTCGTTGACAACTTTCAATCTGTCTGACGAAAGTGTTTCACATAGTTCATCTTCAGATAGTCTTCATTCTGAAGACTTTGCAAGTCAAGTTCAATGATCTATAAATTCTTCACATCATTTCAAAAAGAAGAAGATTAAACAAGAAGCAATGAACAAAATTCATCAGAATTTTTCACAGCTCAAGATAAGAAAGAATAGCGAGTATGTTCAATGAACTTTGAATACAGATGACTCTTTTCTATGATGATGATCTCAAATCTCTGTTGTTGAGAGTATTCAAAACAAGACTCAAAAAAAGATAGTTAATTCACTTTGATTCAAAAAAGTCAAAGACGATAAGCAATTCAATATATGAGATCACTTTATACAGTTGACTTCGATTGTTGAAGAATTGTCTAAAATCTCATGCACAATCTGTCATAAGATTATAAATTATTCAACAGCTTTTGATAGCTTTAACACGTCTGCTATGAAAAAGCATCTTGAATCAGACTTTTACACAGCAACAGAGCGAAAACGCAAACATTCACAATCACAGATTGAACTGACTTTTGAACGAGTAAGTCATATCTGATAATGCAAAAGAAGAAAAGTCATATCGAGTTAATCTCTGTCTTCAATCAAGAGAATTGAAAAGATCAATTATGCAAGATCTTTGTTAACTTGAATCTACTCTTTTGAATCGTTGATAACGAGTAATTTCGAAAGCTGCTACAAATGCTTCGTTCAGATCTGTAGATTGCACATTGCACAAAGATGACAATCATGATTCTCTCACACTATAAGAAGATTTGTGATAAGATCAGATTAAATCTTACAAAGTCATGATGTATCTCTATTGCTTTGAACGCATGATCTAGTTCTCAAAGAGTAGCGTACTTGAAAGTGTTAATATACTGAATCAATGTTGAATTTCAATGTCGTGAACATTTTATTGAATTTACGTCTTTCAATATTGAGCATATTGAGCGTCAATTGATGATGAAGCTAATGAAAATTCTGAAGAACTACGTTATTAAGAACAAGCTTTTTGAGATTGTTATTAATAATGCAAGCAATAATAGTATCTTGAAAGAGAAACTTGAAAAGATCATGAGTCATCATGAGTTTCGATGAGATAGAACACAAAATTTTATTAATTACTTGACTCACATCATCAATCTTATGACTCAAGATTTTATTCAAGCTCTTGAATCAAAGACAATAGCTGATAATCTTATTGCTCAATTAAAGAATGATTTTTTTTATTTCTTTATTAAGTGCATGCAGTCTATGACTATGACACTGTCTAGGCGTTGTGTGTGTGCTACGTTACATGTAATCTGACTAAAGTCGCTGCTTTATATCTTCTCGTTGATCAATCACATCGATAGTTTGTGCATACAAGCGCTCTCGCTCAAACTCTCGCAATCGTACTTTTGTTTTTCTTCATTCTCTCGTCTTCTTCACGTTCTACTCTTTCGTTTCTAATAGTCATTTTCTCGTTGCAATTCAAGTATTTTTCAAATACTCTAGTGTTGTGATTCTTTCAATCTTGATGATGAACAGTGTCAATATGATGTCTGTGTTTTTGAGCTGAGCTTTTTTCTTAAGCTTTCTCTGCTCTGCTCTATAATGTCTGCAGTTCAGCAGTAAATGCTTCGACGTTTGCCTTGCATTGCATATTTCATAGTATTTGTTCGAATTATTCTCTGATAATCGATGCAAATAACTCTTGAAATAGTCATGTCTCATTTTCAGCTGAATAAAGATTGAAAACGTTAGTTTATCGATTTTTCTCAGCTCTTTTAGTGATTTATGACTTAGATTCACATTTGATATGATCTTTTGATACTGATTTTCCTTTTTGATACTGCTTTTTCAAATCTCTAATCATTGTAATTTCGTCTCTTTGCAAATTCGCTTTTTGACAAAGCTTATGATGATTGCTTTCATGTTGTCGATAACTGATACTTCTTGAGCAGCAATTTTGATCAATTGATCTGCTTTTTCGTTTTCAATAATGCTCTTGCGACTCAATATTCACTGTATGTGAATTTAACACTGTTTCTGACGTAAATTGATCAAATTTTGTCGTATGTCGTTGAATAATCTTGCATTGACGTTGCTCTTTGCGTTTAGTCTTTGCAAAGTCATTTGACTGTTCATGTACACTCAAATTTCGCTGTTTTTGAGTGCTTTTTCGCTGTACATTACGATTGCATCGCTAATAGCTTGCAGTTTCGCTTTCGTTATGATGATTTTGCCTGAAACGCTTGTCGCTTTGCTGCATCTAACGAGTTCATGCGTAAATATCACTGTTGTTTCGATTTCTGTTTCAACTTCTGCTATCTTTTTCCGAATTTGCGATGCGTCTGTGTACATCGCTATGTTTTTCGCCTTTTTGATAATTCTTTCTAATTCTCTATAGTGTGTATTGATCGTATTGCACGTTTCGTCTTTTGCAAATTCGGTTTGAAGTTTTGCTAAATGCTCAATTTCTTGTTCTCATGATTTCTTGAAGTGAGAGATTTCAATTTCTTTTATTGAATTCAGTGTTTTTTGCACTTTGTTCAATATTCAATATATCTGCGTGAGTCTGTCTTTGTACTTCTTAGCTTTTCAAGATACATTCGTCTTCATCTCGTTTCAGTTCAGATATTTCGATGCGTTCAGATCTAAATTCAATTTGATAGAGTATTGAGATGAATACGTAATAGATGTTCTTTTTCTGATAGAGTGTTTTTTCAATAATTCAACTATTCAAATTGCATAGTTCTTGCACTTTTGATTTAATCATATCTTCATCGACGAGATTTTGACTTCTATTTGCATAGCATCTATCGATGATGTTCGAAACGCACTAAGAATTTTTCATAATGCAGCGTTTTGCAGTTTGCGAAATTTGACTAAGTAGCTTTTTTGATTATTTCACCATATTTCGACGTCATAATTGCTAATAGATGTGACATATGTCAGATATAACTGCTTTTCTGATTTGACATTTAGTTTTCACTCGCTATTCATTAATCTAAACAATGAGTGTAGCGTTCTTGTGACTGTCGCAATTTTCGTTTGCATAGACTGATCGCGACGAGTTGAATCATCGAGGTTGAGTCGAGTTTTCAACTTGTCAAGACTCGATTCGAGTCAGAATTTTGAAATCGAGTATTCGAGTCGAGTCACGATGTTTGAATCAAGTATTCAAGTTGAGTTAGAGTGTTGAAATTGAGTATTGACTCGAATTCTCAACTTGACTCGTCAAGATATGAAGCGAAGTACTACTAATATTCATCTGAGTGTCTGATAATGCAACAGAGTAATGCAATTGATTGAAGAAAACTTATGCTTGTTCATTTACTACTGCTAATCTGAGATCACTATTATCTCATCATTCTTCTTCTTCTTCTTCTTTTTCTTCTTCTTCTTCTTCTTCTTCGTCTTTTTCTTCTTCTTCTTCTTCTTCTTCTTCTTCTTCTTCTTCTTCTCGTAATTCTTCTTGTACTCATTCTCGTACTCGTTCTCATTCTCAATCATATCTGCATCGTCATCTCTCTTGCTAAATTTCATCTTCTTGTCATCGTCGTCAATCTCAATGATTTCGTCAGATTCATCATCTGATGAATCTAGTGAATTAACTATCTTTCGATCAATCGCATTTTTTTCATTCGAAAATGCGCTCATGAATTTGTCAAATTCTTGTATGACATCTGAATCATTCATCACCTTCAATTCATTCAATTCTTCATGATGTAAAATGCGTTGCTGAATTAGTTCAGTAGTAGATATCATGTATCTTGACATGTTTTTTCCAAGTTCATCTTGTTGTGCAATAGTTTAATGCATACGTTAGTCTTGTCTTTCACATCAAACACAGTACATACATCAACAGTAGAAGTAGTATTGAATGTCGTCTTCATGACTATCGCTTCAAGCTTCGCTCGCTTCGCAGTCTTTTTCTCTCTCGTCTTCTTCATCAAATTCATCTTGAAGCGAGCTATTATACAATCAGCTTTTGAAACACATATGCATTACTCAAATGCATTATCATGCAGATTCTTTCCCACTCAATCATTCGTGATTGTATTTCACATATTGTTTTTCATTTTCATCTGCTTCGCTTTGATGACTTTCTAATAAACGCTGATGCTTCTCAATTTGATGAGTTGTTTATAAAGAATCACTCAATCTGCACTTTGTTTGATATAAAAAGTTTTCTGATCTTTGTTTTATCTCATTGCATGATTTCTACTCGTAATTAACTGCGACTTGATTGATAGATTAAACATTCTGCGATTTTGATTAGTCTCAATGATAATGCATATAAATAATGCATAACAATCTTCTTATCTGATAGTGATGTTGAAGTGCTTTTTCTAATGAACTTAGTCACAATAAATAAGTGCAATGAATAAATGTGAGACGTAGAAAAATTTAGAGTTAGAATAAACGTTAAGCGTAGATAAAGTTAGAATTAGAATAAATGTGAGATGAGATGTAGATAAAATTAAAGTTAAAGCTGAATGTTAGAATTTATTCATCATCTTAGAGCTGCAATCAACACATTCATCATATTAGTGCTAATATCAAAACATTCATCATATTGATTTTACTATAAACACAGTCAACAATCATCATCTCTTGTTTACACATTATTTCTTGTTTACATCGTACTTCACTTTGCTTTCACTCAACTCGATAGTCTCAATTTTTCAAATCGTTGTCAGTTAATATACATCATGACTCATTGCAAGCAAACAGGTAATGCATTTAGATAATGCATTTCTTGTTACGCATTGCTGATAGACTTGATTTAAAACGAAAGTCTAAAGACGCATCATGTGATGATTTGAGAATTTCAACTCATGATGATATGACATCAGATAATCATATCACGAACGAATCAAGAGCAGACTTCAAGATCGTATCTAAAAGTAAGATCAATAAAGTTCAGAAGATAATGCAAACAGATAATGCATCAAGCTATCAACAACTAATTTATTGCAACAGTCAAAAAGAAAATGAAAGTCAGAAATCATCACACTTCAAGAGATACATTGTTATCAAAGAGATGCAAATTTGTTAATATCAAAGATCTCATTCAAAAGAATAGTTCGCGAAATCATGCAGAATGAGATTGATATGAACAAGACGAGTCAAAGAATGAGCGATGCAAACTATAAAATTCAGACTTTGACATTGCTTGCTTTTCAGAAGATCACAGAAGCGTTTCTATGTGAATTTCTTGTCAGTAAGTGCATTACTCATTTGCATTATCATTGATGTTTTACAACACTTACTGATATAATGCTTTACATATGCAGATAGCAATCTTCTTGCTATTCATGTCAAGCGAGTAATTCTTCAGCAGAGAAATTTGATACTCATGAAAACTTTGATGCGTAATCTTGAAATTCAGTTGAATGCTCAATGAAAATAGCATTCGCGATATCTTGATCAGATCAAGTTATCTAGCATAGCAATACATTCTATGAACTGCATTATCTTTTTGCATTATCTCGTAACTGTGTTATCATACTACATACATTGACAATGCAAAAGTGACTTCAAATGAAATGATATTGAACATCTAAACAATAATAGAATGTAAAACATTCTGCAAATCTGCTCTGAAAGAATCAGCAGCTTCATCAATTGCGTTATCTTCATCTTCTTCTCTACGATAAATATCTCATGCTTCGATGATAGTCTTCTCAGAATTCAAGTTCATGATATGATTATAATACTTGAGAAGCATTATCTGTTCAACTGATTCTAAAGTCATTTGTGATCAATCTCATTGACAAACTCTTCTTGCAAAACTGAATGTTCATTCAATATCTATAAAGAATATTGAACATGAAAGAACATTCTTAGTCATTTGAGTCAATCTTGAATAGTTCAAGACGTTGTCTCTTTAATACTCTCATGTTGAAAACTTTTCAACAATAGCGTCAGTGCAAAGATATTGATCATTTTCACTAACAGATACAGAGCGACGTTGAGTTTTTTGAAGAAGAGTTTGTGTAATCATCACAACAAACTATAGCATTGTTAATAAATGATCAATTGCATTATCATATTGCATTATCTGATCAACATCACTAGTCACTTGCGCTCTGACTTCTGCAGTTGTAGTTTTCTTTTCATAATGATGATGAAAATAGTTCTTGAACTCTTTTCTGTACTTGTTGTAATAAAAATGAGAATCATTCTCATTTGCATCTCAATCTTGATACAAATTCAGCTTTTGAGTAGAATCTAAAATCATAGCGAGATTGTATATCAGTTCATCTTTGCTCTTCGTCTTGAAATAGTACTTTGCAAGCTTGTTAGAAGCTAGTTCGCAAGCTCGAAGAACAAGTGCTTGTGAAGTACATGCATTATCGCGTACTATCGTCTTAATAACATTGAGATGATTGAAAAGAGCATCAAACATTTGAAATTTTAAATGTATATCAACATTGATGATTCTAAATATGATCAGAGTTAGCTCGTAGAAAGAATTTAACATGTTGTCAATAAGTAATACTAATGATCATTCGTTCTTCTTTAATTGAATAGCTTGAATCTTTACATCTGTCAAGAATTTCTCAACTCATGTATCAATCATGTCACGCAGTTGATATGCACGTCAAAGCATCAAATAGATAGAGTTTCAGCGAATGCAAATGTCTTGTATCAATTTTCAAGATCTTGTTACTTGCAGCTTTAAAAAGCGAAGCTTTCGTTGAGAAGAACTGTTGATAGCAATAGTAATAGCGCGAATCTGTTTCATTGATTAGTAAATGCATTATCTTTTTGCATTATCATCTTGATAAATATCTTCTTGACAACAGTGCAAAAATCATTGCTTGTGATTACATTCTCAACTTGATCATCGTTCAATGACACAGCGAAATTGTCATTCAAAGTTTCTGATTCAATAGCTCTGATAAACTCTTGAGTCACTAGATTAATGTTATGAGTCATACAAGAAATCGAGTTTTGTGCTCTATTTCATGAAATGTCGCGTCAATTGAGTGCTCTTTCAAGCTTCTTCTTTAGAGTGTCATTGTTGCTTGCATTATCAGTAACAACATCAAAAAGCTTGTTCTTGATGTCATATATATTCAAAATCTTGAACAGCTTTTGCATCAAATGATGATCAGTATGCTCAACTTTAAAAGATGTAAATTCAATGAAATGTTCACGATATTGAAATGTAGCATTTATTCAATATATCAAGACTCTTAGATAAGCGACTTTTTGAGAACTAGATCATGCATTCAACGTAATAAAAACATGTCGTGACTCTTTTAAATCTTGCTTTATCTTTGCATGAATCTCATCATATTTCAAGAAAATCATGTTTGACAATTTAGTGTGATGCACGAAAGTAATCTCTGAACGAAGCATTTGTAGTAACTGTTGAAAATGCTCATTTTCGATGATTTGAAAAGACAAATTCAGTGCAACGAAGATATGATACAATATTTTTTTCCAATTCTGTTGATTGAATTGAGATGATAAGTCAATATTACTTTTCTTCTATAAATATGTTAACTTTGCATTATTTATTTGCATTATCATATTGAACTTACACAACTGAAATCTATCTTGAGCTGTGAAAGAGAGTTGAGTCGTTTTCGTTTCATGCAAGCATTTGTCTTAAGATGCTTGATCATATTGATTGTACTAAATTCATCAATAGCTGTAGAATGATCTAGAATTTTAAAACAATTCTTGCATGAAATCTTAGAATATTCTTTCAATGTCGAGATCATTTGAATAAACTAATTTCAGATGTTGAATTGTCTATTTACTTCAATCTTCTTAGCTCAAAGTGAATTATCTATCTTTCTTTGAGTCTTGTTGATGACACTTTCGTCAACAGATGTCTGTAGTCATCATTGTTGAAATTGAGCATTGATATCAGAACTTCACTCAACGTACTGATTATTCTCTCTTAATATTAGAAGAGAAGTATCGCGATGAATTCTATTCATTGCTTCTTGAAGAGTTCATTTCTTTTCGACGAAAATCTGATTAATGTTTCGTGAATCTTGACTTGCGAAGTCATTAGAATGAAGACTACTGAAAGTAGATGAATGAACGATCGAGAAATTAGATTCTTTCTCGATCGAAGATTCTTGATAATTCATATGTCTTATCAGAATCAGATATCTTGCAATGTATTTTATTGATAATGCAACAAGGTAATGCAAACAACAAGAAGATGATAATGAAGAAACGAGAAATAGTTTTCTTTGTTGCACGTAGATCTTTCAAATATAATGACGTAATAGATTCAAAAATAGTAAATCTTGATATTTGACATCATTTTCGATTGCTTGACGAGTCGAGTCAAGAACTCAAATTCTGACTCGACTCGAGATCAATATCAAGTCGAGTCACGACATTGATATCGAGTACTTGAGCGAGTCAAAAAGTAGGTATGAAAACTTGACTTGACGATCAGTATTTAAAATACTGAAGTTATTAACATGATTTTCATTGATGAATCTTTGATGTCAGAACTATGTAAATGCTTTGATATTCAATTAATATTGTTGTCAAAATCAAAGTTGATTTGATCATATGATGAAATTTCTGATTGAAAGTCAATTACACATGCTTTGTAGACATCAATCATGATACAAGAACACAAGAATGAAATAATGTTTTTATTAATAATTTATTTAAATCAGCATAAAATAATCATTGAAAATTTTTAATTGAAAAGAAATCAAATTTTGATAAATTTTGCAAATGATTGATTAACATCATTGTTGAAGATTCAAACATTGAAATCTGTTGTTTTAAAAGTAAGCAGTCAATCAGCATTTTACAGATTTGAGTCAAGTGAAATTTATAAAATGAAATGAAAGAACTTAAACTTGATTGTTACATCAATGATCATCTTGAAGAAACTCATGAATCAGAAATCAGTGAAAAAATTCATTGAATCTGCTCGATGTATTGAATCTGCATTCATATGAAAGCAAAGCATTCAAGTTAATCTTGATCAACTTTAATTCTTTCAATCAACTAAAGTAAAAAAGATTGTCAATATTATCATGATTAAAGTTGCTGTATATTGAACTTTAATCAAGAATAAGAAGATTAAGATCTTTTTTCTGATCATTAGCAAAATCAATAAAGCGCTTAACTCAGTTGAAGATTTCGCAAAACTGAATGAAATGACATCAATCATATCATTGAATTAACTGAAGAAAAAACTCTTAATCATTTATCACGACTTTCTGAATGTTTTTGATAGAGAAAAAACAACTCATTTGTCTTTACATTGATCATATGATCACAAGATTGAATTAAAAGATGAAAATCAACTTTTTAAAAGTCAATTGTACTTTATGTTGAGTCACAAGCTGTAGAAGATCAAAGAGTATTTAGAAGAGAATTTGAAGAAGAAGTTCATTACATTCAGCAAAGCTTCTTTTGCTTTGTTAATACTATTTCTTGAAAAGAAAAATGATAGTCTTTGCTTTTGCATGAACTATTGAAAACTGAATGCTCTGATTAAAAGAGATCATTATTTAATACTTTTGATAAATGAAGTACTAGCTTAAATTCAAGACAGTAAGTATCTGATTTAATTCAACATTATCATCATGTTCAATAAACTGCGCATGAGTTCAGAAAGTGAAAGTTTAACTACTTTTGTTACTTTCTTCAATGATTATAAATATAAAGTAATGCTTTTTAAATTAATCAATAAACTCACATTCTTTCAACATTATATCAATGATGTATTGTTTAACTATCTGCACAAGTTTTGTCAAACATACTTGAATGATATTCTCATTTATAGTAAAATCTTGAAAGAACATAAAACTCATGTGAAAGAAGTGTTAAACAAGCTTCATGAAGCTGATTTGCAAATAAACATTGACAAGTATCAATTCAAGACTCAGAAAATCTCGTTTCTTGAATTACTAATATTTATTAATAATTTGCAAATGAATTCTTGATAAGTATATGTGATTCAAGACTGAGAAGTGTCTTGATCATTAACTCATGTGCAAATTTTCATTGACTTCTGCAATTTCTATCAATGATTCATAAAGAACTTCTCAAAGATTGTTCAACTTATGATGAAGTTAACTTAGAAAGATCACTTCTTTGAATGAATTGAGATTTGTCAGAAGATTTTTGATGATTTGAAGTAATAAATGATGACAGCTCTTGTTTTGAAACATTTCAACTTAACTAAAAAAGTTATTCTAGAAATAAACTTCTTGAACTATGTGAATGATGAAGTATTATCTTAATATGATGATGAAAACATTTTACATTCAGTGATCTTTTATAATAAGAACATGATTTTCGCAGAATGTATCATGATGAATTGACACATAGAGATTAAATCAGAGACTAAAGTCAAAAATTAAGTTGAAAATCAGATCTGAGTTAACTCTGAAATTCTGTGACTTTGTCAAGACATCATTTAAATCACGTCATATTTTCAACTTAATATATCATGAATTATGTCATGTTCAACTTGACAATGCTTGACAAACTCTTTATAGTTAATCGATTTTCTCAAGTTATCAAAAGCTTCTTAATAATTAACTTTATCATAATATATATTCATTCTGTGTCTACTTAGAATATCACATTGTCATATCACTCTTATAAATCTTATTTATTCATTTAGTAAATATGATCATCACAATTCTAATTATTTCAAACTTTTCTTAAAGATAATGATTCAATATTCAAGCATGACAACAGTAACATGATTGCAACAAAATTACAACAATGATATCTTGATTTTGCAAGACATTATATCAGAAAATAAATGTTGCATAATGAAATCGAAAAGTGAAGAAGTAAAAAATGAACTCTCTCTTGATATCAATGAATAACTGACATAAGCAATGCTTCAACATGATGAACTGTGAAAGAAACAGAAGTTAACAGCTATTCAATCAAAGATTGAGATTCTGCAAATTGTTGAAATGATGAAAAAAAGTTATTAAACTTTCACTTAAGTTCTCATAAAGAACTTGAATGATTTATGCATCATCTTCATAGTGTCGATGATGATGAAACGAAGTCATCACAAGATTGTTTTGCAAAAGCGAAGACTTTTAATGTCTTTGAAGAAGTATCATGACAAAATTATAAGAAAACATAGAAAGTGAATTCGCGACATTGAAATCTTATTTTGAAATATCTTTTGATATTTTGAAAGTGATGAGAAAAAGATTTTGTACTGCATAATTTATCTGAAAAGTGAATCAAAGAAACTTTGATTCAATCACGAAGAGATTATGTTTGCAGCTCAGCAAATATGATTTAATTTTATTGACTTTCTTCTGAATTTAATTGAAAACTCAATGAATCGAGACATAGACGTGACTTAGCAATACATAAATGCATTGCAATGTTCAAATCAGATGATATGAACATTTGCAGCTCATTTGAGCACTTTGAAACATCAACTTTCGTTGTATAATGATGAGCATAAATGAACTCATTTATTCATCAAGTTGAGATCTGAGCTGCATGTGATCATTACTAATGTGCAGTTGATTTCTATCACATGAAATGCATTAATCGATCTTGTCACTTGATTGAAAACAAATCTGCGAAAAGAACACATCTTGTCATTGAAATAATTTCAAGATGAGAACTTGCATGATCAAGACAGAGTTAATAAGAAGATTCATTTAAAGCAAAAGAAATTTCATTAATCAACTAGACTCAATTCTTCATCAAAGACAAGCTCATACACTTCGTCATGTTATAGCAAGAATTTGTTCAACATAATGTGCTATACATGCAATCAAAAGAGTCATTACTTTACTAATTGTAAAGATGAAAAGATCAAGAATAGATCAAAAAAATCTGATGTAAATCAAGTATTCATTGATTTGATATTGCATATGAGTTATTTCAAGACTTTGAGAAAAGACAAGCTTTCAACGAATGCTTCAAATCATCAAGAAAAAAACAAGAAGTTTTCTTTATAAAGACTTTTATATATAAAAAGCATGTAATTCAGAGAAATCAAAAGACAGAAATGAAGATTTATATAAATATCAATGTTAAGATAAATGTGATTAGTCAACGTTTCATCATCAAGCAGAGTATGTCATTGCTGAACATTGATCTTTCAAGATTTATCTGAATGAATGATCAGAATGTCTATTGCTATGATACTTATGAGATGTGTTATCAACTTATAGACAGCTGAAACATAAAAAGAAAAGATATGAGTATCTTCTATGCTATTGACAAGAAAGAATCTTTCTTGATCTTAAGCATGTTGAGTATGCAATTCAAATGTATTCAAATAAATATGATTGTAAAAACATGATGTTTCAATATGAATGAATATGCATTCAAGTTATTCATCGCAGAAGATTTTGCAAAAGCTTTACAAGATGAGTTTACTATGTATGCTTTTGTCATGATCAACATTGTCAAAGAGTTGATCATTGAACATCAAGTGAAAGCAATGAATAACATGATGAATTGTATCACAAACGCGTTTGAAACGCAAACTTTATTCATTGAATTGAAAGAATATGAAAATGTATTTTCAACAGAAAGTGTTGACAAATTGTTCTTGCATGAAAATTATGATCATGCAATCAAAATCATTGCAAAGTCATCATATGAATTGTTGTATAATTTGTTGAACACAGAGTTAGTGACTTTGAAAGTTAAAACGTGATTTAGATCAAGAATGTATTAAGAAATACAAGTTTTTCTGAGATTCATCAATTTCTATCAACGTTTTATACATCACTACTTTCAGATAGCAGAATCTTTAACAGAATTGCTGAAAGATAGTGTAAAAAATGTGAAAATGAGTTCATTTATATGATCAAGCGAAGTGAAACAAGCTTTTAATCAGCTTCGCGACGTCTTTATGAAAGTGTCTATACTAAGACACTTTGACTCAAAGCAACATATACACATCGAGATCAACACATTCAATTATGCAGTTGTAAGTATTTTGTCTCAGTCAAATGATGAAAATCAATGACATTTGATTGCATTCTGATTCAGAATAATGATAAATGTTGAAAGAAATTATGAGACATATGATCAGAAGCTTCTAGTCATAGTAACGATGTTTAAACATTGATGACACTATGTGAAAGACAATTATCATACTGTTGAAGTTCTAACTGATCATAATAATCTGAAGAGTTTTATGAATGTTCAAGAGCTAAACGAAAGAAAAGTCAAATGAATCATGAGATTGTTGATCTGCAACTTTGAAATAGCACATAGATCAGAAAAGACAAACTTGATTGATGTATCATCAAAACGATCTGATTATAAGAATGAGAACATTTTTGCAAATCATTTGCTGCTCACTCTGCAGCGAAAGCTTACTAGAATAGAAAGCTTAAATAACTTTATATTCATAGTGATCAGAGAACTATACTGTATACAAGTGATTAACGATGTCGAGAAGATGTTCATTCACAGTATAAGTATGAACAAATATTCAGCAGAACATGTCAAAGGCAAACTGCAAGATGAAATTCATTGATGAACATGAATGATTAACAATGTTGAGAATACATTTGTTCACAGTGTCAATGAACAAAGATATTCAGTGAAACATGTTGAAAGCAGATCGCAAGATGAAATCTACTGTATATGAGTGATTAACGCGGTTGAGAAGATGTCTGTTCACAATGTCAGTGAAAACATAAATACATGTTCAGCAATGCATGTCAGAAGTATACTGCTGAGAGTCATGATTTTAACAGTGCAAGAAATGCATTTAGATGAAGTACATTTCTTAAAAAATAGAATCTTTCAATTTGAATCAACAACTTTGAAAAGCACAGACGTTGAAATGTCAACTCATAAAAATCATAACGTAGCTGAGAAACAGCTTAATTCTGTTGCTGAAACTGTTAATTGCAAACAACTCATTTCACATGCATTTGTCAGAGTATTGATAATTCATGAAATAATATACAACTTTGATAGTAAATTCATAGTTGAACTTATCAAGATCTTACAGCAAGAAGATGAATTTACTGTAGAGTTAAGAACAGACGAGATGATGAGTATATAAAAGAATGACATCAAAGCTTGAACATTGAATAGTCAAGAAATGATAAAGTGCAATGAATCATTGTATGTTTCAGAAGATCTTTCTGTCAGAGAAGAATTATTGAAATGTCATCATGATGATTTATTAGCAAGACATTTTGATGCTGACAAGATCAGTGAGCTATTAAATCACAAATATTACTGAAAAAGTATGATCAAGAATGTCAAAGAATATATAGATACTTGTGATATTTATCAAAGAGTAAAGATGAAACATCATTTATTATATGATGAGTTGAAATCATTATCTCGACTCACAAATCTCTGAAAAAAAATCACTATGAATTTCATAACAGATTTGTCATCTAGTAAATGAAAAGAAGTCATATATGACTCGATTCTTGTGATAGTCAATTACTACACAAAGATGATGCATTATTTATCTATAAAGAAAACTCTGACTATCATAAAGTTAGCAAAGTTGTTTTTTGAGAAGATTGCTTTAAGATATGAGATTTCAAGTGATATAATCATCAATAGAAACAGTTTATTTATCAATGCATTCTGATCAGAAATCTGTTTTCACATGAAGATGAAATGATGACTAAGCATCATCTTTCATTCACAAACAGATGATCAGACAGAATGACAGAATCAAACACTGAAATATTATTTACAAGTATATTGTTCAGAAAAGCAAGATGATTGAGCTACGCTTCTACTCATAGTTGAGTTCATGTATCATCAGATTAAGCACTCTTCGTTGAACTGTAGTTTCTTTAAAGTCATGTATAATTATGAGTCAATCTTTGACATATGCATTAAGAATGATGCTATGAAAGAAGAAGTGTCAGCAGCAAAAAAACGCGCTGAAATGCTGCAAGATGTGCAAAACACGTTGATGTAATGATGATAAAATGCAGTTGAAGCTCAAACAAAGTATTATAATTGAAAACATAAGTTTAAGTTCTTTAATGTTGATGATTTAATCATGTTATCAGCAAAAAATCTGAAGCAGAAGAAGTTGAGCAAAAAGTTATCAAATAAGATGTTAAAGTTCTTTCATATACAAGAATTTATAAACAAGCAGATGTATCATCTGAGTTTTTCAATCATTTATAGAATTCATTTTATCTTTCATGTATTTCTTTTAAAGTCATATAATCATAGATTAAATAATGATTCTATACTTAAGTATTTTGCTTTCAAGTTTATTGATGATGAGTAAGAATGAAAAGTAGAAAAGATTTTACAGAAGCGAAAAAGAAAGAAAATCTTATATTATAAGATATAATGAAAAGAATATTTCATGAAATATAATTAATAAATATTAAGCAAAGATATGAAAGAAGTCTTAAAGCTTAAAGAAGCTTTTGAAACGAGATTGAAACGTAAGCGAAAAGTATAATCATTCACTTTCAAGCATAAATTCATGATTAGAAAGAAAGAGAATCACTGTATTATGATGATTCTTGCTCTTTAATGAGATGATCACATAAAAATATTAACATTCAAACAAAAGAAAAAACACAGACAGAAGAAAAAAGCGCAGAGATGCAAAATGCGCT
>JAABUH010000274.1_pt1:0-77500 | contig 78941 bp, 67 predicted proteins | sample 5559121 | NCBI WGS metagenome assembly JAABUH01 (sample SAMN10711871, study PRJNA513364) | rock metagenome | isolation source: Antarctica rocks | place: Antarctica: Victoria Land, Battleship Promontory nord | collected 2015-12-28
ACCAAAGGTGTTCACCAAAGGTGTTCACCAAAGGTGTTCACCAAAGGTGTTCACCAAAGGTGTTCACCAAAGGTGTTCACCAAAGGTGTTCACCAAAGGTGTTCACCAAAGGTGTTCACCAAAGGTGATTAATGTGATTGCTTCAGCGAAGCTAATCAGATTGGAGAAGGACGGGCTAGCGTCGCGATCTTTTATCGCTTTTGATGTGACCTCGAAAGGTCCGTGTTGGCGAAAACTCCCCCAATTTATGGCCGATCATTTGCTCAGTGACAAAGACTGGAACGTGCTCACGACCGTTGTGTACCGCCACTGTATGACCGATCATGATGGGGACGATGGTCGAAGCACGAGACCAGGTAATGATCAACCGTTTTTCTCCGCGAAGGTTTAACGTTTCGATCTTTTTTAATAAATGATCCGCGACAAAGGGACCCTTCCTTAATGAACGTGACATAGACTCCTTTCGTTACAACGTACCCCTTCACCCTGGCAAACTTCCCTTTCTGCACCGGCGTCCAAGTTAATGGACCGCATCACTTCATCCCCAAAAGGGAAGGGGAAAGGGAACAACGAAGCTGATGACGTGGCCCGCCCCTTTTTTCCCTCTGGGCCTCACCGATCGCGCGTGGTGACGCCTAAGCCTCACCCAGAGCAATCCCCCCCTCCTTTACTTTCGACGTTTCAGAATCAGAGGTGTGCTGTGCTTTTTCGCTCGTCGAGTCCGCTCACCGAGAGCTGGTCGACCCCAAGGCGTGACGGGATGCGATCTTCCAATGGGTGCACGACCCTCTCCACCTCCATGCGGGTGGTCGACCGGATTCATAACGACACCTCGTACTCTTGGTCGACGGCCAAGCCATCGTTGCCGACCCGCCTTCCCAACGAGCAGGTTGTTTGCATCCACATTTCCAACCTGCCCCACCGTCGCCCAACATTCTTTCGGTATTAATCGTACCTCCCCCGAAGGAAGGCGAATTGTTACAAAATTACCCTCTTTGGCCACCAATTGTGCAACTCCACCCGCCGCTCGGACGAGTCGGCCGCCAAGGCCGGGATGAACCTCGATGTTATGTATTTCCGTGCCTAACGGCATATTAGTAACGGGCAATGCATTTCCGACCAGAATGGGTGCCGCGACATCGGAAAGGATCGTTTCACCGACACGCAATCCGCGTGGATACAAAATATACCCTTTCTCACCATCCCGATAATAGAGCAAGGCGATGCGAGCGTTTCGATTCGGATCATACTCGATGGTCGCTACCTTAGCGTCGATTCCAATCTTATTTCGATGAAAATCGATCTGCCGATACAATTTTTTATGCCCACCACCACGATGTCTACTAGTAATGATGCCCCTATTATTTCGTCCAGCGGAGCAACTTAAAGAAGAAGTCAATCTTTTTTCTGGTCCATCGACCGTAATTTCAGCAAAGTCTGACACCGACCGATTCCGAGTTCCTGGCGTATACGCCCTATAAAAACGAATTCCCATAAAAAAGGTAGAGGTAGAAGTGTAAAAAACAAAGCCTTTGTCTTGAGCTTCGCTGAGAGCGAAGGGCAGGCTTCGCTCTCAGCGAAGCTCAAGACAAAGGACAAGCAACGAAGGCGGTCGTAGAGAATTATCCGGCCGCCGACTCTTCAAAGAGGGGTATCGATTGTCCCGACTTAATCGTAATGATGGCTCGCTTTCGGACCGTCGTATACCCTCGCCCTCGCCTCCTTCGAGGCGGACGATGCGTATTGACCGCCATCACCTCCACCTGAAATAATTTTTCGATCAATTGTTTGATCTGGGGCTTCGTCAGCTTGAAGTCGACTTCAAAAGTGTATTGATTTATTTCTAGTAAACCGACCGACTTCTCCGTTACGACCGGACATTTTACTAACTCGATCATCATAGGTGTCACGCCTCGCTCCATCTGTTCCACACCACCACCGTCATCGCTTTACCCCTCTCCACCGCTTTGCTATGCCTTGCCATGCCATGCCTTGCCTTACTATGCCTTGCCATGCCTTGCCATGCCTTGCCATGCCTTGCCATGCCTTGCCATGCCTTGCCATGCCAAAGGCAAGGCATGGCAAGGCATGGCATGGCAAGACGAAGCTGATGCAACGAAGCTGATTCAGCTTCGCTGATGCTGTGATCCAAGTCCAAGGGGGGCACCTTTATCAGGCCGACTGGAAAGAGCTGGAAAACCTCTTCCCGCTCCGTCACATCGATTAAAGATTGAGCTTCGCTTTGATAGGCGGCTCGATCTACGGTTTGCTTCGCTTCGAAGCCTCTGGTAGGAAGGTGATACCTCACCTGTTCACCAAAGGTGATGTGATGAGACTTTTTCTCTGCCTAGAAAGAATAGGAGCAAGACGTTACGTTTAATAGTAACATATTATTATTAAATGTGTTTTATTCCGCTTAGATGTATAACCTCGATTTAAGGTCACGTCGATGGAATCGATGGGTGGAGCGTCCAACCCTCGCCAAGGAATTGATGGGTAAAGCGTCCAACCCTCGTCAATTCTCTCGTACATTTTTTTTATCAGGTTGAAAGACCAAGCAGCGGTACAGGGGAATCGAACCCCTGGCTTCAGTTTGGAAGACTGAGGTATTACCATTATACGAGTACCGCCCATTCTTTTAATCATACCGGCTCGCTGCTGCAAAGTCAATTCTTTTCCTTGCCTGTTTGCCAAGGCCTTTCTGCTTGAGGCCATTTAATGGCCCTCCAGAGCTCGTCGAGTGGACCTGAGTCGATGTATAAAATTGCCAATCCCACTGTATAAACTGTAGAAGGGGGTGAAAAGCGCCACCGACCGACGTTCACAGTGGTCAAGAGGGGGTTTTCACGTAATGATGAGCGTCATCAACGAAGCTGAAGCCATCCAAAGGTGGGCAACAGTGCGCAGGCAGATATCCGATACCTGATCGATGAAAAGGTTTATTTTGTCGGCCTTTTATCTGTGAAGAGAGGTTGGATGGGAGGGTGGAGCGGCGTGGCGTCTTGGATCAGCGAAGCTGAAGCCATCGACTGGTAATGTGATGGTGCGTGGCGTCGGAAAGGGTTTGGAAACCTCGCTAACTGTCTTAGAGACAACTTGAAATGCACTTCATTGCACAAGTCACCAGCCCCAGCCCCTCTTCCCACCGGTGGCACCGATGCGTTCTTCTTGTAAGACTGTCTTCGAGGGCACCTCGGAAAGATCCTTGTGAGAAAGAAGTGGGAGGGTGGGAATACTTAACTAGAAGGAGGTCTCCACGCATCTCAGAATCGATGGGGATTTACTGAAGGAGACATAAGGGATAAAATATTCTAGCTGAGGGTATAAATTCACAGGAGAAACGTCTTCCATCGGTGGATGGACACTCTAACTTATCTCAGGTATCAACCTAATAGAAACGATCCTCCATCTACCACCTAAAGGTGCTTTCTGGCAGCTTGATAACCATTTTTTTTCAGGCCAATAAAAGGTCCACGCTCCGGCATTATATTAGGTTAATGCATTAACCAAGTATCTCTGACCTTTGCCTTCCCTGCGTTAAATGGCTTGCCTAATGGGTTTTGTTTAGGAATCAGATTAAGAATCAGATACCGTCATAGGTATAGCGTCATAGGTATTACTATGAAGAGCGTAATGACAAAGACAAACCCTTTTGATAAAGATCTTCGACCTCTATTTCATGCTGAAACATACATTGTGAGCACATCGACAAAATTGGAATTAGATAACTGACCTTGATAAAATCAAGCAACTTGGCACTTTCTCCTGAAAAAAACCAGTTGAAATTAAATTAAGCAAAGGCTGCAAATTACACTGAGTTATGCTTATCCTTAAATAAATTGAGCTAATTTTTGTATTCCAATCTTCATGAAAGTAATACTTTCTTTCAATTTTGTTGGTTAAAAGGGATATAGATATTATTTTCCTGTTCGCAAAGAATCCCAATTCGGGTACCACTTTCTCTGTGACTATCAAAGAACTCTCTCTCCCCCCCGAAGAGAGGGGGGAAATAGTGTCAATTAATCAAGAGGACGCATCGAGAAAACTGGTTCGTTGTCTCGATCGATCCCTTTTTCGAAACCTGCAGCGGCAGCGCGCGCTCGTCCTGCATGCCATAGGTGGCCGACGAAGAAGAAGAATGCGAGACAGAAATGAGAACACGCAAGCCAACTTCGAGGTGAAACAAAGTTGACGGCATTAATTTCGGTTGCAACACCTCCCACCGAGTTTAATGAACCAAGTGGTGCATGGGTCATATACTCAGCCGCTCGTCGTTCTTGCCATGGTTGAATATCGCTCTTCAACTTGCTGAGATCTAACCCATTGGGTCCACGAAGTGGTTCCAACCACGGGCCACGGAAATCCCAGAAACGCATTGTTTCACCCCCGAAGATGATTTCTCCAGTCGGAGATCTCATTAGATATTTCCCAAGACCGGTCGGCCCTTGAGCCGATGCAACATTGGCTCCAAGACGTTGATCTCGAACAAGGAAAGTGAAGGCTTGCGATTGCGACGCTTCCGGTCCAGTTGGGCCGTAGAATTCGCTTGGATAGGCGGTGTTATTAAACCAAGACATACAACATGCGATGAAAGCCATTAGCGAAACGGCTCCAAGGCTGTATGACAGGTAGGCTTCGCCTGACCAGACGAAAGCTCGTCTTGCCCATGCCCACGGCTTCGTCAAGATGTGCCACAGGCCACCAAAAAGAAGGAGTGTTCCGATCCAAATATGTCCACCGATGATGTCCTCGACGTTGTCGACGCTGACGATCCATCCATCACCGCCGAAGGGTGATTTTAAAAGATATCCAAAGATGATGGCCGGACTGATCGTTGGATTGGTGATGGTTCGTACATCTCCCCCTCCGGGTGCCCATGTGTCATAGACCCCACCGAAATAGAGTGCTTTCCAGACGAGTAGCCACGCACCGACACCAAGAATAATCAGATGAATTCCGAGGATCGTGGTCATCTTATTCTTGTCTTTCCAGACATATCCAAAGAAAGGAAATGATTCCTCCAACGTTTCGGGTCCAACCAGTGCGTGATAAACGCCACCAAATCCCAGGACAGCCGAAGAAATAAGGTGGAGCACTCCCGACACAAAGTAGGGGAATGTGTCGATTATCTCTCCCCCTGGTCCAACACCATACCCCAGTGTTGCAAGGTGGGGAAGAAGAATTAACCCTTGTTCGTACATCGGTTTTTCAGGCACAAAGTGAGCAACCTCGAATAGGTTCATTGCCCCTGCCCAGAAAACGATCAGTCCTGCGTGTGCCACGTGCGCACCCAATAGTTTTCCCGACAAATTAATCAACCGTGCATTTCCTGCCCACCAAGCAAAGCCGGTCGACTCTTGGTCACGACCCCCTACAACTAATGCGCCATTAAAGAGCGTTTCCACGTGGTAAAACCTCCTCAGGGAATACAAGTTTTTCATGAGGCTGATCTTGCGCAGCCATCCATGCACGGATACCTTCGTTCAAAAGAATGTTTTTCGTGTAGAAGGTTTCGAATTCTGGATCTTCGGCAGCACGAATCTCTTGTGATACGAAGTCGTATGCTCGTAAATTCAGCGCTAGACCAACGACCCCAATGGCACTCATCCAAAGACCGGTCACCGGAACAAACAGCATAAAGAAGTGAAGCCATCGTTTGTTAGAGAAGGCTACCCCAAAGATTTGTGACCAAAATCGGTTGGCTGTGACCATAGAGTAGGTCTCTTCCGCCTGCGTTGGGTTGAAGGCACGGAAGGTGTTTGCACCATCTCCATCTTCGAACAACGTATTTTCAACTGTTGCTCCATGAATGGCACACAGAAGCGCTGCCCCAAGGACACCCGCCACGCCCATCATGTGGAATGGGTTTAATGTCCAGTTATGAAATCCTTGGAAGAACAGGATAAATCGAAAAATTCCGGCCACCCCAAAACTTGGAGCAAAGAACCATCCCGATTGACCTAATGGGTAGATTAAAAAGACTGACACGAAGACAGCGATGGGAGCCGAAAAGGCAATGGCGTTGTAGGGGCGAAGTTTTACCGAACGAGCAAGTTCGAATTGGCGCAACATAAACCCAATTAACCCAAATGCACCATGCAAAGCAACGAAAGGCCATAGACCCCCTAATTGACACCAGCGTGTAAAATCGCCTTGTGCCTCTGGACCCCATAGGAAAAGCAATGAATGGCCCATGCTATTAGCTGGGGTCGATACCGCAGCCGTCAAGAAGTTGCACCCCTCCAAATAAGAACTTGCTAATCCATGCGTATACCAAGAGGTTACAAAGGTTGTCCCCGTAAACCACCCCCCCAAAGCAAGATATGCACATGGCAAAAGAAGAAGACCCGACCAGCCAACAAACACGAATCGTTCACGGCGTGTCCAGTCATCTACTTTATCGAACCACGTTTGCTTTTCTTGAGGTTTACCAATGGCTATGGTCATAGCGTAAATCTCCACTAAAAAAAAAAAGAGACCAAGGCGGCGTATTGTCGGCAACGGCCTCGACCGGCGGCCTTCCCTTCCCCTTCCCTAAAGGGAAAGGGGATGAGGATAAGGAACAGCTTCGCTGATGATGACGATCATCAATCATGCGAAAGACTTTGGCCTTCACCTAGACGACGCTCTCTCGTAAGGGGCGCCCGGTGAGTCGACGATCAGTAGACCACGTTGCTCGATGCGCATTACGCCTTCGTCCCATGCCATATAATATAGTAAAAAAAAAAAGTCGGCTATCTTTTGCGTATCTAACTCCCCTTCTCCATCACCATGCAGCCACTGGACGCCATCACCAAAGGTGATCACCTTTGGTGATGGCGCCAATAAAAGAGGAGAAATAACAAACCATTAAATCAATCGTATCTTAAGGAGTCCCAAATAAAGAAAGAGCGTGCCCAATAAAAAAAGGGTAAGAAACCCAACGTAGCTAATAAGAGGTATCATAGATCAATGATTGGGTAGCTTCTTTCCCCCCTCGTGAAGCGAGTCACATCCTTGGTCTACCGCCTCCTCAAAGGAGACGAGTCGAAGCAAGAATCGATTCTTTCTTTCTCAAAGGGGGTGTTGAGACGAAGGATGGCCCTCCAGTTTCTTTCCGAATAGGACGCATCCCCTTGGCCATCACCAAGGGGTTCGAACCACCCACGGTGTCGCATCACCTTGATGAAGCAATTACCTTTACCATTTTCTTCCCCATCCCCTTGTCCATCCCCATCCCCTTGCCTATCCCCAAAGGGGAAGGGGATGGGCAAGGGGATGGGGAAGGTGAAGGGGAAAGAGAAAGCAAAGGTGATACGAGCCCGTGGTGATGCCTAAGGGGCGCATTGGCCCATCTCACCACGAATGCTCACCAGAAGTGAAGATCACCCTTTAAAGCGAGTTAGTCACCCGATCACCGCGTCGATATTGCAAGTAGGCGGTTACAAATAATCCCGCCAGCGTGACGGGGACCAATCCCAATACAATGCCAGACAATAAGGGTTCAACCATAGAAAGTGTGAAAGAAAGTGTGGAACGAGTTTCTACCAGAGGTGAACGGAGAAGAAGTTTTCTCCGGTAAAGGGATTGGCTCTTTTTCGGCCTCCGTCGATGGCAGGACTCTACTCCTCGCCTTAGGTTCGATTTAGCGAAGGTGAATCCTTCAGAGGCGCATCACCTTTACCATTCCCATCTTCATCCCCACCCCCTTCCCCATCCCCTTCTCCATCCCCTTCTCCATCCCCTTCTCCATCCCCTTTGGGGATGGACAAGGGGAAGATGTAGGGCAAGGTAAAGATATAAGGGAAGGTGAAGATGTAAGGGAAGGTAAAGGTAATACGAAAAGAAGGAACGGACAAAAAGGCAGTCCCTTTTTCACTGGATATTATCCTAGAAAAACTTCTTCATTGGCCATCGAGGTCTCATATTCCGTCGATCTGTATTTTACCATGGTTTTTCTTCCTTGATACAATTTTATCCACTCCTTTATCTTCCGTCCCAAATCTTTCACCCTTTTCCCCCTTAAAAGGAGATGACAGCGAAGCGTAGCAACTTGATTCACACCACACCCTTATTTGTTTGGTCCAAAATTACCCCTTTTTCAACATCTATGGTGGGTTCTAAAGAATCAAAGAGTTCTTGATCCTTTCTTGGTTGTCTCGACGTCACGAAACCCCTTCCCTTTACCTTTAGGGAGCTTCCAAGGGGGCGGCGTCCTCCTCCATTGTGGAGGGGTGATGTTGTATGGTAAACTCTAGCTAAATTCGTCTCGAGTGGGCGAAAAATAAAGGGCGGCCATGGACTGTCATCGCTCCGCACAACTAAAGCCATCATCTTTGGTTCCAGCGAAGCTGATGGCGTGGGTGCCATCGTTACTGGCCTTGCAGCAGGAGGTCAAAGACAGTACGTCAAGAAGCACATTGAGCTCAGTAGGAATCGAACCTACATTGAAAACTTAGAAGGTTTATGTCCTATCCATTAGACGATGAGCCCTTCCCTTGAAAGCGCCTGAGGTTGGATAACTCGCCCTTTGCCCATTCGGTGATGGAGTAATGTCTGAGTGGCCGAAAGAGCTCGATTGCTAATCGAGTGTATAACAACCTTATACCGAGGGTTCGAATCCCTCTTACTCCGACCTTCTTTCCCCCACTTTTCTCTGTTCTCCACTTATAACAATCAATCAAGCGTGTCGCCACCTCCCTGGACCAATAGTGTCACCTTCGGTAGAGCAAATCCTTGCTGAGGGCTTCACCTTTACCTTCCCCATTCCTTTCTCCATCCCCTTCCCCATCCCCAAAGGGGAAGGGGATAGGGAGGAGGAAGGGGAAAGGGAAGGCAAAGATGATGATTAAAGGTGATGCCAAAGGTAGGGGCGCCTCGATGGAGATCGAATAAACCTTCCTCCTTCCTCAATCTATGCTTCTTGACTGGCCGTCTTAACATATAAAATCAAGAGAAAGGCGGTTGGAATGATAATGAATAGGGCCGTTGCCATTAATCCAAGGATATTGACTTCCATGATGCTCTCCGTGTGTTTAAAATGGTTTCACACTCCCCATCAGCTTCGCTGATCAGCGAAACTGAAGCCTTCACCGAGGGCGGTGGCTTAGTGTGTGGGCCTTGCCCACGTGAACATCTCGGGCGACGCCATAAGCTTCGCTGATCAACGAAGACGGGTCTCTAGTCGATTACCGACACGCGTCTCTGACCCCTTTTCGAGCAGACTGGAGTTGCATTTGGTTCCGGCATAGACTTTCCTATTCTATAGGAGAGAAGCGCCTCCATTCAACCTTTCCCGTTCTATAGGAGAGAAGCGCCTCCATTCGTGACCGGACGATGAAGTGGTTTTCCACCGAAACACTTTTCTTTTCCCGTCGTTGACGAAGAACAGCTGCTCCAACGCGTAGAGTCGATGGATTAGAGACTGATTTTTGGTTTGCAGACATCGATCGAAGGGGGTCAGAGATTGGTTGACGCTCCGCTGAATTAGATCATTGGAAACTACGCACCGGCTGCCTCCTTTGCAGCATACATCACATCGACTGTGATGCGGGCAATCCCATTTTCACGCGCAAACCGCTCCGTATTTCGCTTCACCTTGCCTCTCACAAAGCCTGGTATTTTAGAGAGCTCCATCGCCCCATCAGCTGCCCACGTGAAACTTGCGTCCGTTGACAATGATTTGGTAAGAACCTCCTTGGTATCATGACCACCAAAAATTTCTAATAAATGGTCTTCCATACCCAGTGTAAAGGAATTATAGATCAAATCTGCAATCTGATTCGTTCCTTCATACCCGAGAAAAGGGCGATACCCCAATGGAAAGTTTTGAATGTGGACAGGTGCAGAGATCACACCACAAGGAATGTCCAATCGCTTCCCTATGTGACGTTCCATTTGCGTTCCAAAGATGGCTGCCGGCTCAATGCGAGCGATCATATCTCCTACTTGTGTGTGATCGTCCGTTATTAAGATTTCGTCGCATAGACCATCCACTTGCTCACGAAACCAGTCGGCATCCTGCCGACAATACGTCCCTGCGCAGGAGACACGAATTCCCATTTCTCTGGCTAAAATTTTTGTCATCGAGGCTGCGTGTGTTCCATCTCCAAAGACGACCGCCTTCTTGCCCGTCAAATTTTGACAATCGATTGAGCGAGAAAACCAGGCTGCTTGGGAAACGAATCGCGTCTGTTGATCGATGTACTTCTCGAGCCATTCTTCCTCCCATCGCTCTTCGTTGGAGGAGGAGACGGTTCCACCCCGATTCTCGACCTGGGCCTCTGGACTCAACAATGAAGCAGACGAAGAAGAAGGGTGCCTTCTTTTTTCTGCCCGTACAATTTTTCCCACCTCACGAATAAAGGCAGCTGTATCGACCACACCCATCGGAGTGGTGCTCACAAAAGGCATTCCGAACTCTTTTTCAAGATAGGTGGCGGTCATGAGGCCGACTTCACGATAGGGAACCACATTAAACCAAGCCTGTGGTAAATTTTGGAGGTTGGTAACGGATCCACCTTCAGGAATTACCTCATTGATTGAGATGCCTAAATCATTGAGAAGACGTTTCAATTCTCGACAATCGTGTTGGTTATGAAAACCCAACGTAAAGATGCCGACGATGTTGGCCGAGGGCTGATCCGTGCGAAGAACGCGAAACGACTCCTTTTTCTTCTCTCTCTCGAGGTAGAAACGAACTACTTGTTCCAATGTCCGATCGGCTGCCTGCAATTCATTGACCCTATAATGATTGACGTCGGCCAATATGACATCCGATTCAGACTCCATCGATGCCCGGTGGACAAAATTTTGGAGATCTTCCTGTAAAATACTCGAGGTACAGGTAGGGGTAAGAATTATTAAGTCCGGTCGCTCTTCCTTCTCTTTGCGAAGAATGTTTTCAACCACCTTTTCTTGCGAACCGCGCGCCAGCACATGTCGATCGACGATGCTTGCTGTGACCGGAGTAAAATCTCGCTCCCTCTCTAACATTGAGCGCATTACGTTGAAATAATCATCGCCCAAGGGGGCATGCATAATGGCATGCACGTTTTTAAATGAACTTGCGACGCGAAGGGTTCCTATGTGGGCAGGTCCCGCGTACATCCAATAAGCTAACTTCATACCAACTTCCTGTCATATCGATCTCCAACCCATCCCCGCAGAGCAGAGATCGGTCCCCCACCCATCGACGAGAAAATTACCTTTTTCCGAAGTCTTCCATTTCTTCAGAGTTAAGAAGCCTTCCATTTCTTCAGAGTTAAAAAGCCTTCCATTTCTTCAGAGAAGAGAAAGAGAGAGGTGCTCTTCTCGTCGCGACGGTCTTCATCCGTGGTGGCCATCAGCTTCGCTGATCAGCGAAGCTGAAGCCTTCGATGGGCTGCTTCGAGGTCTCGAAGGGCGATTCCAGGCACGTATAGGCCTCGAAGGGCAAGCTGTTTTAAAGGGAGGATCCTAGACCGACGTAGGATCCATAAAAAAAGATAGATAATATACCAATGGCTGCGATGCCGACGACCGTCCCGACAAGCCAGAGAGGGATACGTCCAGTAGTTCCAGTGTTAGACATTGATCGTTTCCTAAATTCAAAAGATGAGTAGGTTGGAGGAGACGGAAGCTTCCTTTTTCGATGCCCGTCTTCTTTCCAACCGACTGGCTGAGTTTCACGAAACCCATCCGGAAGGGGCATCCTCGAAAGGGCGGGAAGACTGGTTCTCCCCCATGCTCGTGAGGGCGTAATTAGTTAAAAATATAACTCGAAAAAAGGACCGCCAAGACGAAAATTAATAAAAGTCCCCAATACAGGCTGGTACGATTTAATTCCACAGACTGTTTGTTTGGATTTGGTTTAACCATACTTTTTCTTTAACGTTGAATAAACTGCATCGCTGTAATGGAACCGATGAAAAAAACAGTGGGGACAGCTAAGGCGTGGACAGCAAGCCAGCGGACGGTAAAAATGGGGTAAGTGATCGATTTCTTTGTAGTCATAATTCTATCCAAAAAGGCAGATACTCGAAAGGGCAAGAAGGGTCGGTCATCGCGTAGCGTCAAATAAGGTCGTGATGAAGGTCGCCCTTCGCCACGGAGTGACCATGAAAGCGGAGGGCAGTCAACGCACGGAGGCGGTACCGACTACTCGACTCGAGATAATTGTTGTACCTGCTCCAATGCATTAAACCGGTCGGTGATCAGCGGCGCTTCTTGACGATCTTCTGTGAAATATTCATTGGGACGGGGACTTCCAAAGACATCGTACGCCAACCCTGTGCTGACGAAGAGCCATCCTGCGATGAATAATGATGGAATGGTAATGCTATGAATCACCCAGTAACGGATACTGGTTAAAATGTCGGAGAAAGGTCGTTCTCCCGTAGCACCAGACATAAAAAACTCCCTTTAGTTCAACACTATCCTGCCATAAACAGTATCCTGCCATAAAAGGCCTCATCTGCGAGGCCAAGACAAAGACACCCATCGACGTTCTACGGAGATGGGTCAATGACTGGACAAAAGGGAGGTACGCCTCCGCACCTCCCGCCTCCCACCATCGACTATTCAGCCATGTCGGGATTTCTTTGAAGAAAAAATCGAGCTTTCTTCTTTGAAACCGTCTCTAGTCTCTAGTATACCTGCTTGTTTCCCTTTCTCCCACCTTTTTAAAAAGTGGCCCATTTGGTGAAACAGCCGATCTTGCCACCTCGATCATGTCAAGAGGCACCTTTTACGACCGCTCCCAAAACCACTTTTCATCGATCTTCCCACGACAGGAGTTTTCTCCCCTTAGAGCTTCAGGAAACCGGAAAGGGAGTTCAAAGCGCACGACTTTTATGAAACTTTGACCTTCGTCAAAGAAAGCCAGCCACTTGAAGTACGGTCTACCATCTAAAGTAATTACTAATTTCACGCAAGACATTCCGTCCTCGCACCCTTGATGAACTTTTTTATTTTCATTAAAAACTTCCTATGGCCGCCATATTCTTTTCATTACATCGCACCGTGAAACCTGTCGCCTTAAATTTTAATTAATGCCGCCAGCAGGAGTCCTTTTCAGTGACAACTATCGAGACCTATCAATTTAGTTGGCTTTCATTTGGTGCCTGTGCTCATTCTTTCTCTTCGATGACCACCACTCTTCCTACACGTCCGTCGCAATGATCGCTCTCCCTGCAATCAGGGCGAACTTGACTATCACATCCAACTCCAAGGAGGCACCAGTTTGCCTAAGATTTCTTGAAGAGGAAGCCACTGAGCATCACCTTTGGTGAACACCTCTTCTCCCTTCAAGAGAGATGACGGCATCGCATCACCTATCACTTTTAGTGAATGCCTAAAGTAAAAGTAATACGGATTGACGCGCTGCCTGAATGGGTAGACCAGCTTCGCTCATCGCTCCATTATTTTTGCTTTCTTTCCTTCCATCGATTACACTTGATGTATTGAAATCAAGCAAACAACAATTCCGGTGCAGGGACAGAGCAAGGCAGTTAGTGAATGGGAGAACCTCCACTTTGCCGGCGGCTCTTTGCTTCCCTGCAATCCTCTACCCCCCCTTTCATGATATGACCCGAGTAAAGCGTGGAAACGTCGCGCGAAGGCGGCGAAATAAAATTTTAAAAATTGCTAAAGGATTTCGAGGCTCCTCCTCGACCCTGTTTCGAACAGCAAACCAGCATGCGTTGAAGGCGCTTTGCGCCTCGCACCGCGACCGACTTCAACGACGACGAAGCTTAAGAGGTCTCTGGATTACTCGAATCAACGCAGCCGTTCGATCGCAAGGTGTCAAGTATAATGATTTTTTATTTTCGTTAAGAAAAGCAAATATGTGTTTAAACCGTAAAGTGCTTGCTCAATTGGCGAGTCGAGATGGACACGCGTTTCGTCGTGTCGTAGAGTTGATCCACGAGTGACGTGACCCAATTCCCCCCCTAGAAGCTTACTTGGAGAAGGGATCTTTTTTCGGCCGACACGAGCCGATCATGGCTGGCTTCAACGGCCGACGACATCGACTCCTTTCTTTGGGCGATGAGCAAAGATGTCAGTACCCCTCTTTGGAGGAAAGGCTTGGAGAAAAGGATCCAACCTCACGCAGCAAAGTTCAGAAAACTTACCACCTCGATGACGTGTTCTCGAGGTGAAAACTTTTTTTTGAGAAAAGAGCAGATGAAATTTTCACCCCGTCGTCCTCGATGGAAGTATTCGAAGAGGAAAATTATTCCCGTCATTGCCGTCATTCAAAAAAAGGCATCTTCATCATCGTCGCGTTCAGCTTCATCGAAGGAGTCGCTTCGCCCAGCGTCGCCTTCGGTGAAGCCGATGCCTTCGGCAACGCTAAAGCCTCCGGTCAAACAAAAGACACGGAGCACGATAGATTATAAAAATGTGTCCTTGCTCCGAAAATGTATTACCGGCGAAGGAAAAATTTTTCCACGACGGCTTACTCGCGTCACCTCAAAGCAGCAACGATACATCGAAAACGCCATTAAAAAAGCCAGAATTTTGGGATTATTACCTTTTATAAATATAAGTCGGCCTTCTCGTTTCTGATCATTTTTTAACTTATGGCAAAAAAAAGCATGATTGAGCGCGAAAAAAAGCGCCATCGACTGGTTGTACAATATCGAAACAGGCGTCAAGCCCTCCAACAACGAATTAAAGAGGTTGATCTTTTTGAAGAAAAGCTGACGATCCATAGAAAATTACAGAACCTACCCCGCAACGGTGCCCGGGTTCGGCTTCATAACCGTTGCCTTTTGACCGGTCGCCCAAAGGGTTTTTTTAGAGATTTTGGCGTCTCGCGCCACGTGTTACGTGAAATGGTGCATGATTGTCTGCTGCCTGGGGTAACCAAATCGAGTTGGTAGAAGGACGGTCAACGGCTCTTTCTGGCATTCGATTTCCCTTCGTGGGCAAATCACTCAATACCATTGGATGAAAATAACCATGAGAGGCCATTCCCCATCAGTACAACCCTGCGCCATGGGCGCGCATCGCGTCCAGGGTAGTCGGGTAACATCTTTTCTTAGGATTAAGCCAGCTCCCCCCCTCCCATTTTCCACCAGTGGTCAAGGAAAGGCGTAGCTTGTTTGGAGCTCTCCTTGGTTACGCAGAAGGCTTCTTTTTACATTCGTTAACTGGGTTACAGGAGGGCGCTTCAAGTTGGTCCAGTCTTCCCTAGCGACTTTACAGTGAATCAATAAAATTAAACCATATGATGCGCATCGGCAAGTAAAATAAACCCTCCACGCCATCAGCTTTTTTGATCAGCGTCGCTGATGACGATGTCGAAGGGAGAAACAGATCGAAACAGTCTTCTTCTTTTCAAGCAAAGTCTCTGTTCGCCGTCTTTCCTTCTCGACTTATTCAGACCAGTCAAAAATACGAAGGCGTGATGGCCGGTCGATCGACACGACGAGACGCCATCATGAAGTTAGTTTCATCCCTCAGCTTCGATCTTTCAAGTGGGACTAACTATCGGCCTCAGCTTCGCTGATAGTTTCGCTTACACCTTCGCATCGCGAAGAAAAGGCGAGACGCAAAGCAAAGGTGGGCTCTCGCCGCGACGTGCGGAGAGGATTTCATCCTCTTCTCGGGGGGGCAAGAAATTTTCTTAAACGTTTTTGATGCGATCTTTTTACCGCCAATCGGACTCGAACCGATACGAATTGCTTCCTGACTTTTTGAAAGTCATGTGTCTCCCATTTCACCATGGCGGTGCTTTACGAGCCAAGACTTCGTAACCTTTTTTTACTAGAAGGAACAAGAATGCTTTCTCTTCTCTTGGAATCACTTTCTACGCCCACGGCGATGCCCCACCTCTTATCCTTCAAGACCGCCATGAAACGGTTTGGTTAATTGGTCTGCGATTGATCCGGTGTCTCACCCCATCGGTCTTCGACCACGATGGTGGAAGGATGTACCGCCCTGAAGCCGTCATTGCCCAGCAAAGCCGTCATTGGTCGGCCAAGGGGAAGATGCTGAATCCGGGTTGCTTCTGCTGAAGGGCATCGCCACCACCTTTGGTATTCACCTTTGGTATTCACTTTTGGTGTTTACCTTTGGTGATGGCTTCAGCTTCGCTGATGAGCGAAGGTGATGAGCGAAGCTGATGGGGAAGAGGCGCCTCGTTCACCTCTCGATCCGCCTTCGGCATCACCTTTACTGATCACTTTTGGTGAATCCTCCCGAGATAATTGAGTTGATTTCTATTTAGAAAGTTGGTATGATTCTTGCTAAGTCCATACCGCCGTGCAATCCCTTCCAAATTATGTCAGAACTGAAGAGTAGCAGCATTGCGGAAGAGGATCCGTAGCGGAGGGGTATGGATGTCGAAAAGAGAAGAGGATTGGGTGAGATAATCCACCCTAAGCTTCGTCATGGCATAACCTTCGGTTAACGCCTTCGGTGGACGACTTTAGCTTAGCTGATGAGCTTAGCTGATGACCAAGCTTTTCTCAACGATCGATCTTTAATCCCTTGAATTTTTTTCTCTTTTGCCTTTCATGTAAGGCGTACCTTTCTCTACTAAAATATTCTTAAAACGTGAAATTGATTGGCTTCTCCACTCTTGACCCTTAGGTCGCATCACCTTTACTCCTCACCTTCTTGTCTGTCGTCATGGCGGAGATCGTCGACGCCTCGCTTTGTGAGGCGAGAATTAGAGAGGCGTGACCGGAGGTGAAGCCGATCTTTTTCCTCGACGACTTGACTACCTTGCTTCACCAAAGGTGAAGACCTCTCTTCCCTTGGAAGGAGGGAGTGGTGGAGGATTGGTTGCCTCTCTGAGTGTCGGCTCGAGGCCATGTCTTCACCTTACCTTTGGTGATGGGGGGAAGGCGGCACCCAGATTTGAACTGGGGAATCGAGGATTTGCAATCCTCTGCCTTACCACTTGGCTATACCGCCGAGGGGGATCTTAATATGACATTGTACCATTAAATTTTTTTTTTACAATCGATCTTCGACACGTCTTCACCATTGACGAAAAGAAATGATAATTTGTCTCGGCTTTGCACTGCGTGATATGATGACCCATCATGAAGGAGGTAGATGACCATGGAAGAGAAGGTGAGTCGACCAGATGGTTCTTTTTTTATTCCCGACTTTGTAGAGATTCAAAAAAAAAGTTTTTTCCAATTTGTAGAGGCCGGCATTATAAAAGAATTTCAGAGGATGGGGCCCATCCGTGCTGGAGCTGGTGAGGTAAAAATTCTATTTCATCCAACCCGTTTCGTTCTCACCCCTCCCGACTGCTCGATTAGAAAAGCGATTCTCCAAGGGAAAACGTATGAGTCGAAACTCTATGTGCCGGCCACGATGGTGTCGAAGGGGGGGGTTAAGGGGGAGGCTGAATGGGTGTTGATCGGGAGTATTCCTCTTATGACAAGGCGGGGCCATTTCATCATCAACGGCTCACCACGAGTCATCGTTAATCAAATGGTTCGATCGCCCGGCATTTATTTTCATAAACGATTTGTCGGAGGAAAAAAAAGGAGGCGGGTGCACTATGCCGACCTGATACCCCTCTTTGGAAGTTGGATTCGACTTCAGCAAAGGGAGGGGGAAGATCTTTACGTTCATCTCAAAAGAACGCCAAAAATTCCGTCCCAACTTCTCTCCGCCTGCATGGCCGCCCTTGAACAGGAAGGGTGGAAGGGGAGGGAAAGGGGGACCTCCTCGATGCGCTGGAGGTATCGGTCAAGATTGGCGTTCCATCTGTTGGATCATTTCGTCAGGGGGAGCATGCCCGACGATCGATGGAAGAAGATAGAGGAGAAGCTGGATCAATGCCGAGGGGAGGAGGAAGGCGGGAACCCGCCGGTTGCGCGAGAACTGCGTCTCGCTGGCTGGGTGGGAGGTCGGTGGAGAGCAACCGACCTCGACCAAGACCTCCTAGAGAGGATCATTCTTCCCGTCTCCAACGTGGAAGGAAGCGAAGGTGGAGAGGGGAGGCGACTCGATGCCGATTCATCGAACGACGAGTCGGTCAAGCCACTGCCGACGACCAGAGGGGAGGGGTGGAGGGAGGCTTTTTTAGCCGGTGCTCGCGCCTGGTCTCGACATCGTTTCGAGGAGGTAGCCATCGACTCGACTGTTGAAGGCCAGGATCGGGAGATGACCATAAACGAAATTGCCTTTTTCCTTTCCCTTCCCCGCCGAAGGTCGATGGCGTCTTCCTCATCCCCTTCCCCTTTGGGGATGGGAATGGGGATGGAGATGGGGGGGAAGACGGATCAACTCCTTGCACGACTAGAAATGGCCGACCTAGACCAGCTGCCGTCTCACTTCACCACCTCCGCAGGATGGGGGGCTGCATTGACAAAGATGACGTCTTTGCTGTTTCTACGGGCATCTCCTTCCCGTTCCCGCTGCCAACGAGCACGATCCTTCGTTTTTAAGAAATTAAAGAACCCAGCCGCCTATACTTTGGGGCGATTGGGTCGAACCCGCCTCGATAAGAAATTGGGGGATGGGAAGACGGGATCCCTCCTTTCGTGTGGGTCGACACAATTGATGGCTAGGGATCTGGAATTGGCTCAACGCTACATGGAACGGTTTAAAAAAGGAAAAGTGGTGGTCGATGACATCGATCATTTAAAGAATCGTCGAGTCAAGACGTGCGGCGAGTTATTACAAAATCAATTTCAGGTGGGCCTTGATCGATTACAAACTCTGGTTCGCTTTAAGGTAAGCCGGGGAGAGGAGTCTCTTTCTGTCAAAAGGGTGATCGACGTGAAAGCTCTGGATACGGCCTGGCGGGAATTTTTTGGTTCCAATCCGCTCTCCCAATACATGGATCAAACCAACCCGTTGGCGGAAATTACTCACAAACGACGTGTCAGTTGTCTGGGACCGGGAGGGGTAAGCCGAGAAACGGCGGGCATGTCAATGCGGGGAATTCATCCAAGTCATTATGGGCGAATCTGTCCCATTGAAACACCGGAAGGAAAGAACGCAGGCCTTGTGAACTCCTTGACGAGTTATACGCGAGTCGGTCCTGAGGGGGTGTTGGAAACACCCTACTACCGTGTCGAGGAGGGCTTTATTCAGCGAAGAAAAGGTTTCCATTTCTTTTCATCGCAGCGGGAAGAGGAGGAGAGGGCGAAGATTGCTCCCGCCGACATTCTTTCTTCCCGCTCCCCTCTGCTGCCTACCACTCGTCTCCCGCTACGACGAGGTGATAATTTGATCGACAATTTTAACCAAGCTGCTCGAGAAAGAATCCAGTATGTCGGCATTTCACGAATCCAAATGATCTCCATCGCGACCTCTTTGATCCCCTTCTTGGAGCACAATGACGCAAACCGAGCCTTGATGGGCTCCAACATGCAACGCCAGGCTGTGCCACCATTGACACTGGAGCACCCCATCGTCGGTACTGGCCTAGAGGGTCGGGTTGTAGGGGAGTCGGGACACGTTTTGGAGGCGCAGACGACTGGCCGAATCTCCTACGTCAGTGGAAGAATGATCCTTGTGCAGCGAAGGGAAAGGGGGCGTCGAGAGACAGCCTGGTCACCGTGGATCAAACCACGAGTGTCGGCCCCCTCCTTGGAGGGAGCAGCATCCTTCCATCTGACTGGAAAGAGGATCCGCCTCTTTTCACCGGCATCGACCTCACCTACAAAGTCGTCGCTAATGACACGAAAGGGTGGTGTGTGGGAAGTGGCATCAGCTCTCACCCATGTCTCGGTGCGCCGGAGACTAGGCGTCCAGTCCCCTCCGTCGAGCCGACTCGACCCGAGCAGCGTCGGGGATGCTGAAGCTTTGCAAAAAAGACTTCTCCAGTATGCGACGCTCCGTTCGCCCCACCTCCCCTTTCCGGACATGGGGAGAGGGGTCGGAGAGGGGGGGTTCGACTCATCTCCCTTAAATGGAGATGAGGGGGAGTTCGACTCATCTTCCTTGAATGGAGATGAGGGGGAGTTCGACTCATCTCCATTCAAGGAAGATGAGGGGGAGTTCGACTCATCTCCCTTGAATGGAGATGAGGGGGAGTTCGACTCATCTCCATTCAAGGAAGATGAGGGGGAGTTCGACTCATCTCCCTTGAATGGAGATGAGGGGGGATTGGAGATGGGGTATGATTCTTACCCGCTTCAACCCTTTGAGCAATCGAATCAAAAGACCTCCCTATGCCAGAGACCCTGGGTTCGTGAAGGGGAGTGGGTGCAACCCGGCGATCTTCTGGCTGACTGCGCAGCGAGTCAAGGTGGTCGGCTCTGTTTGGGAAGAAACGTGATCGTCGCCTACCTTCCCTGGGATGGGTATAATTTTGAAGACGCCGTCGTCGTGAGTGACCGGCTCCTTTTCGACGACTTGTATACCTCACTCCATATCGAACGATACGATCTTCACATCGAAGAGACGGAACGGGAGAAGGTGAAGATTACCAGAAAGAATGAGTTTCTCTCCCGCGCTGAAAGGGCGTGTCTGGATAAAGATGGGGTAATTCGGGTTGGAAGATGGGTCGAGACAGGCGATCTTTTGGTAAGCCGAGTGGTCGATATCGAAAAACGACGCCTGTCCGGCTACCAGCGATTGGCGTATGAGATCCTTCGAAAGAAACCTCCAACGACTCGGGATATTTCCCTCCGCGTCGGCAAGTGGATCGAGGGTCGAATCATCGAGGTTGAAAAAGAGTTTGAGGGGCCGCCAAGGGGGCCCAAGAAGTTGGTTTCGGTTCGACTTTATCTCGTGGAAAGAAAAAAGATTCAGGTGGGGGATAAGGTGGCGGGACGACATGGAAATAAAGGGATAGTCTCTACGATTCTTCCTCGTCAAGATATGCCATACCTCCCCGACGGTACGACCGTCGACATGGTGCTCAATCCGCTCGGTGTCCCCTCCCGAATGAATGTTGGTCAAGTCTTTGAATCACTGCTCGGCCTCGCAGGAGGTTTTTTAAGGCAGCGATTTACAATCACCCCCTTCGATGAGATGTATGGGGCGGAGGCGTCTCGAAGTTTAGTTTATCTCAAGCTCTACCAAGCACGACTCCGAACTGGCCACGACTGGCTTTTTTGTCCAAATTTTCCTGGAAAAAGCAGGATCTTCGATGGTCGTTCGGGGGAGGCGTTCCATCAACCAGTCACCGTTGGAAGGGCCTACATGCTGAAGTTGATTCATCTGGTCGATGAAAAAATTCACGCTCGAGCAAGGGGGCCTTACAGCCTAATTACGCAACAACCGGTCCGTGGGAGATCGAAGGGTGGGGGACAGCGATTGGGTGAAATGGAGGTCTGGGCCGTTGAAGGATATGGGGCAGCCTACACGCTCCAAGAAATCTTGACGACAAAGTCCGACGATCTTCAAAATCGACGAAGCGCATGGCAGTGGATCGTCCAAGATCGTGCATGGAAGGACCGAAAGGAGCTTCCGGTGGGAAGATCGGGAGGGTTTCTTATCCTCCTGCGTGAATTACAATCTCTTTGCTTCGACGTTGGTCTCGTTGGCTCGAGGCCGCCTCAAGACGGCCAAATTGCCCCTTCCCCACTTACAAAGCAGAAGAGGGGAGGAATTCGCCCCCAAAAAATGCAGAAAATCTAAAAAGAGATATCGAGTTTGACTTCCACGGTGGAGAGGCTCAAGAAGACAGGGTTGATGACTACACTCTTCAAAGAGGAGATTCCTTCTTTGAGAGGTCGTTTCCAAAGAATATAGAGAATGGCGGTCAGTAGTCGCCTCCAGCTCGATACTTCGATAAATGACGAGATAGGAAGTGTCGCATCACCTTTCCCCAAGGTAAATGCGATGCGAGAGTCAGATTCTGAAGGTGACAAGGGTAAAAAGGCGTGGTTGTCTTCCAGAACTGGACTTCTCAAAAAAAATTCGTTGAGAAGTTTTTTTGAGAAGATTAAAATAGAAGAATGTGAGGAAAAAAATCGATGAGCGAATCGCCAGACACCGCATTGTCAAGGCAGCATGAGAAGATGCCCTCCATGAAACCCCCCTTCCCTCGACCCGACTTAAGAAATCGATCGAAGAAGGAAGAGGTCGGCTCCTCTTCACCAAAGGCCGTACCTTTGATACTGCCCAAGGCAGGGCCCAAGGCGAAGCCAGGGTACCCTTTCTCGAAGGGTATGCCAAAGCAGCTGAAGGGAAAGACGCCATTTTTCGATCCTCCATTCCATCCCCATCCCCAAAGAGGAAGGGGAAAGGGAACAGCAAAGTTGAAGCCATCACCTTCCCCATCCCCTTTCCCATCCCCAAAGGGGAAGGGGAAGGGGAAAGGGAAGGGAAAGGGCAAAGGTGATGCGATGGTAAAGCTGAAGCCGACTCTGCCCCCTGAATGGCGAGGGTCGAGCCTCTTCCCCCCCCTTGAGTCGAAGGACCCGTCGACGGCCCAAGGAAGCGAGACGGGGTGGACAAGACTCGACCGCATTGAAATTGGAATTGCCTCACCGGAGCAGATTCGGGGCTGGGCGGAGCGGATGCTCTCGACGGAAAGTGTGGTGGGAAAGGTCGAGAATCCGGACACAGTAGAATATAAAACGCATCGGCCGATCAGAGATGGGTTATTTTGTGAGCGAATTTTTGGTCCAGTCTCCAGCCATCGGTGTGGATGTGGTCGGCGGTGGTCGTCACCCCCGTTGATCCCCCCATCCTCTTCGCCGTCTTTCTTCCCCCCCAAGTGGAAGGTGTTACGCGTCTGTCCCCTATGTGAGGTAGAACCAACATCCTCATGGGTACGTCGAAGTCGGTTGGGATACATCGAGCTTTTTTCCGGTGTGGCCCACCTGTGGCATTGGCGAGGTCGCTCCAGCCATATCACCGATCTGGTCGGAATAGCACGACGAAGCTGGCTGGAGAGGCTCGTAAAATGTAATACCTTTCTCCTTCAACCGGTCGATGGAGCAGAAGAGCCTATCCAACTTTTACGACGACGCTCCCCTTCCCATCCCCTTCGTAGAACAGCTTCGGTATCGTCATCACCAAAGGTGAAAGCTTCAGCTTCACTGTTCCCCTTCCCCTTCCTCTTCCCCGATGGGGATAGGGATAGGGATGGGAATGGGGAGGAGAAAAGAAGGCGTGACGTTTCATTCTCTACCACGCTCTTTACCGAAGAGTGGAGCGAAGAGAAAAAATCCTCGTCTTTATTGAAAGGAGGCCCCTCGGTGAAGCGACGCCAAGCAAGGAGGGTTCGAAAAGGAGGCAGATATTTTCAATGCCAGACTTTTCCTTGCCGCCCCATTGTGACCTGTTCCCACACCTACAGGGGAGCATTTCGTGCCTTTTTGGTGGAACCGGCCACCCGGGAAGATAGGCCGCTGCTCCACCATCGTCGCGCCAAGCCTTCCCTTTCCCCTTCCCCTTTGGGGATGGAGATGGGAATGGGAAAGGGTATGGCTTCAGCTTCGCTGATGGCGTCGCCCACGGCGTCGCTTCACCAAACAACGCGTAGCCCCCTCTGGTTAAAAAATACTTTCTCCAACCTCCTCGCAATTCATCCGATGAATCGTGAAGAATCGGCGCAAGAGGTGCTCCGCCAGACCGGGGGAGAAGCGATTCAACATCTTCTACGAAAGGTCGATTTGACCGTCTTGAGACGAAATTTGAAACATCGTCTTCTCGACTTAGAGCGCCTTCTTTTCGACTTAGACAGAAGACGACAAAAAATGAAGAGGGTGGTGAAAAATGTGAAACGAGAGCGAGAACTGGTGATTCGTCGCATCAAGGTGGTACACTCCTTCCTGGCGAGTCGTCGGAGACCGGAGTGGATGGTATTATCAAATCTTCCCGTTCTTCCCCCCGACCTACGACCCATCATCCGGACTCCCGACGGAGTCATTGCCGCCTCCGATCTGAATAGGCTGTATCAACGAATTTTATACGCCAATAGAGGGCTTCGGAGGCTGTCGATCGTCAATCCAAACACGATCTCCCTTGCAAAGAGGTCTCTTCAGGAGGCAGTCGATGCGCTGATAGAGAATGGGAAGGGAGGTGGCAAGGCGGTCCTCGATCACACAACGGGTCAACCATTGAAGTCGATATCCGCTTCGTTGAAAGGAAAGAAGGGGCGGTTCCGGCACCACCTTCTCGGGAAGCGGGTCGACTATTCAGGCCGATCAGTCATCATCGTCGGACCAACGCTCCACCTGCATCAATGTGGTTTACCCAGAGAAATGGCCATCGAGTTGTTTCATCCCTTCTTAATTCGGTACCTTCAAGTCCATCGACGTGCTACCAACGTCGCCACCGCCAAGCGATACATCGATCAACATCGACGGGTTATTTGGAAAATATTGGAGCAGGTGATTGGACACCACCCCGTCCTTCTTAATCGAGCACCAACCTTGCATCGACTCGGAATACAAGCCTTTCAACCGATGCTGGTTCAAGGTCGTGCCATCCATCTTCACCCCCTCGTCTGCACCGGCTTCAACGCCGACTTCGATGGCGACCAGATGGGTGTCCACATTCCTCTCTCTTTTCAGGCCCGAGCCGAGGCGTGGAGGTTACTTTGGTCGGTCAATAATCTTCTGTCGCCCGCCACAGGTCAGCCCATCGTCGTCCCGACCCAAGATATGGTATTGGGATGTTACTACATCACGAGCTTGGATGAAAAGATGGCTTTTCAAAACCTTGCTGCGTCGGTTTCTCCGAAGCACGCAGAATCACCGAAGCTGAAGCCATCACCTTCCCCTTTGGCGATGGGGATGAGGAAGGGGCTTTACTTTGCCAACTTGCAAGACGCGTTGGGGGCCCATACAGCTGGCCACATCGCGCTGCATACTCCCCTCTGGGTTCGATTTGCGGGCAAATTTGAAAGTCAAACTAATTCGGAGGAACCCCTTGAAGTTCGCATCCATGTCGATGGAAGGCAGCTTTCCATTCGCTCTGAGGTGCAACAAATGACAATCACGAGGAGAGGGCGAAGCAGGCTAGTGGGTCGCTACATTCGCACGACGGCTGGACGAATCGCGATGCATGACATCATCCAACCAGGGAGACGGGGGGGATGATCCGCATCACCTTTCCCACCCTTATCCCCCTCTTCATCCCCATCCCTTTCCTTTTCCCCTTTGGGGATGGAAAAGGTGATGGAAGGAGGTCCTCTCGCTTCACTGAAGCGAGAGGGTATTGTTTAAATTTTAGTTTGGTAATTCTTATCTTTGCAAACGTATTCAACGCCTTTTTTAAATGATTTAACCGCCTCGTACTTGCCATGAAGCGTTACTTCTTTATACCGCAGGTCAAGTAGGGTAGATGCCTTGATGTTGAATTTACTTCTGGCAATTAGTAAGACGTGATAGTGATACTGGTCTTGCCCTTCAGCTTCGTCGACAGCTTGGCTGATGGCGTGTTTTTCCCTGCCTATGGCGTAATCGCCGAAGTCAACAACCTTTTTCAACCTTTCAAGCACCTCTTGGTGTGTCATCGCCTGCGGGACTTGAGAATACGTGAGAAACAGTTTTCGTGCGCTGATTCGAAAAGGTGTTTGGGGGGGTAAAACCTGCTTTACTTTCGTCGCCTTCTCCGCTTTCTTCGCCTCCTGCTCGTTTGCAGGGAGGTCTAAAGAGCCTTGAAGGGGCATACAAAAGGGTCCTATGTAAATGAAAGAGGGCTCTGGGATAGACATATTGCCTCCATGTTCATTCTTTTGATATGTTGGGGCCCTTGGGGCCCTTGGGGCCCAACGGTCATTAGAGCGTGAATAAAAGGCTTGCTATACCTTCGCGTGGCGCGCCAATCTAAGATTCCCAAGTCGCTGGGGCCAGTGGGGCCCACTGGGGCCCGTTGGGGCCAAAAAGGGGGTGTTGGGAGATGTCCGGTTGGGATAAGCCGGGCTTAGACGGGTTAAGGCGTGTAGTGATTGGGCTTTGAGGCTGAGAGCGTATGGTGAAGGCCATCATAGGGGATTAGAAAGCCTGGTAGTCTTGTCCCTTAACGCTCTCGCGCAAGGGAAATGGGAGATGCCGAAGACATGTGATGGTCCAGTTAGCAGAGGGGTATCCTGTTGGTTGCTGCTTTGCATACGGTAAGAGTGTATTGGTTGTCTCGTAGAGGCCTCTAATTGGCCCGTAGAGCAGAGATGGAGGTAATGGCGGTGCATACTAGCCTGTTGCCCCTGTAGGTGCGGTTGTAGAGGCAATAAGGCCGTTTTGTTGGTTTTGGGTGGTCTGGACAGGGTTAAGTTTAACCCCGAGAAAGAAGGTTCCCTTGTAATCCCTGGTTTTGGTGGTGGCTATGTGGAAATGGAATTCAAGGAGTACTTCAAGCCGTCTGGTGAACTGTCGAAGAGAGAGTGGAGGTGCCTCTCGTTGGCGGCAAGCGTCCTGGTAAGTCTGATAAAGGGAGTTCTCTCCGTTAAGTCGAGTACTGGTGTGTGGATCGATCTGGATGGACTGAATAATCCATCGGTCGAGAAAGGCTTGGTGCGAGGTGGGCGCTAAGCGTAAGTGGGTGGGTATTTGGTCTGGTGGATCTGGGGGAGTTAATGGGGGTTTTTGATTCATAGGTAACTGGTTAATTGGTCCCGTTTAAGAATAGGTTTGTAGGAGGTCTGGTATGTACGTGGCTCATCCGAAAAGTGGGGTAAGCTTTTGTCGCGGGGCTTTAGTGGCTTTGGAGATGCGGTATTTAAAACTGGCAGAGGTGCCAAGATCGGGTACATCGACGATAAGATTGTGAATGGTGTTCCAGGCGGTACGAAATGGTACGGAGTCGGTATACCATAGGGTAGTGGTATGTTTGTCGCGAAAAGTAGGGTGAAGCTTTGCAGGGTCTTGTGGCGTAAGAGTGATGGAAATAGGTTTGATAAGTGAGGCTTGAACAGCGAACTGTGAAGTAATCGTGAATGGAAAGGCGGTCCACCTGGCTGAAATCTTTCTGGATAAGGCAGAAAAACAAGGAATCCGCAAAACCCAACGATGGTACACGGCGAACTATGCGGTTAAGGCGGCGGGAGGAATGTCGCTTTCCCACCTAACAAAGCTATTTCACTGCAAGCGAGCTCTTGAGATGGAAGAGGAAATGAATCAAGAGGTACCCTATTTCCATTCTTGGAAGCAGTTCAACGCCCCTGCAAGATTATTAAGCTGGGATCAGCCTCCCCACAACAACCAGCCTGCCGTACTCATGGTTGGCTATCCCCAAAGGGGAAGGCCGGCATAGGAAAAACCGCCCTTGCTCACATGCTTAAATACATTCATAAATGGCGTATGCTAGAAGCAAATCACATTCAAGACCTGAAAAGACTTGACTAAGAAGAATATGATGCAATCTTTCTCGACGACTTTGATTACCGAAACCTCCATCGAGAGGAGCTCCTTGCTCTGATTGATACCGCCAAAAACAGAACGATTTGAGTTCTGTATAAAAACGTTGTCAAAAAGAAGGGCATGGTTGTTATGATCGCCCTCAATTACGCGGGCTTCGAGAGCTTAACGCGTAGAATGATTTGCCCTCGCACCAACGAGCTGGGCAAAGAGTTTGCACGCCGATTGGTAGTTGTTCACCTCGATAAGAACTTTATTAGGAAAGAGCCAATTACCGAACAGCCGACCCCTAAACCTAAAGAGCCAAAACAGCCAAAAAGAGCCAAAAGAGCAAAAAAGAGCCAAAAGGGCCAAAAGAGCCAACCGTCGTCTTTAATTTTACCCAAAACAACTACATCAACTAAAACAACTACACCAACTAAAACAACTACACCAATCATACATATACTTTCATACTTTCATAAAAAAATGTCCGATCAGTAGACGAGAGATGCGATGATGCCGCCCGACTTTTTCTTTAATCAATGCTTCGAAAAGACAAGGCTAAAGGCCTTTCTTCTTTGGTCATACTCATATTATGGAGGAGCTGCCACCGCCGACATCGCTGGGCGAATGAAGGAGGATGGGTTTCGCTTTGCGACGCAGGCGGGCATCTCAATCGGGTTGGATGATATCCAACGCCCTCCCCAGAAACCACGACTTGTTGCGCAGGCTGAATACCAGCTTCGCTTGACGGAGCGACGTTGCCAAGAGGGGGGTGTCACCGCCGTTGAATGGTCTCAACAGGTGATCGATACGTGGCATCGAACCAGCGAGAGACTACGCGAGGATGTTGTTGACCACTTTCGGGCCACCGACGTGCTTAACCCAGTCTATATGATGGCCTTTTCAGGAGCTCGAGGTAACATCTCCCAAGTTCGCCAATTGACGGCCATGCGAGGCCTGATGGCGGACCCAGAGGGACGGATCGTCGGCTTTCCGATTCGAAGCTCCTTCCGGGAAGGGTTGACGCTGACGGAATACATGATTTCGTGCTATGGAGCTCGAAAGGGGTTGGTCGACACCGCCCTTCGCACTGCCGATGCCGGCTATCTGACAAGACGGTTGGTGGACGTCGCCCACCACGTCGTCGTGAAAAGTGAGACATGCGGAACACGCCAAGGCATCCTTCTCAAGGAGCTTACGTCGACAAAGAAGAAGGGAGTTCCATTGCATGATCGGCTCCTCGGTCGTGTGCTTGCAGCCGACGTTCCGCTGCACCCTGAGTCGACGGAGCTGAATGGCGATCTTCTTCTGGGAAGGCGAAATCAGATCATCTCTGACACTCTGGCTGACCAATTGGCGTCCCAACGTCATCAGGTGCTGGTTCGTTCACCATTGAAATGCAGGCTGCCGGGTGGGGTGTGTCAACTATGTTACGGCTGGAACCTGAGCAAACGAAAGCTCGTCACCGTCGGCCATGCGGTGGGCATTATTGCGGCGCAATCGATCGGCGAGCCAGGAACGCAGCTCACAATGCGAACGTTTCATACTGGAGGGGTGTTTTCGGGGGAGCTTGTGGATGAAATGCGAGCACCTCATTCTGGGGTCGTCCGCTTTCCAAGCCCGTTGCAAGGCCTTCTGATTCGAACCTCCCACGGACGGGTCGCCTTTCTGATTAAAGTTGAGGGGGAATGCATCATTGAGGGCACCGAGTCTCCACGGCTCCACGATGGAGTCTTCAGCTTACCCAAAACCAGCAGCCTTCGGCTTGAAGCGACGACCATCCTTTACGTTCGACAGGGTCAACACGTTTTTGAAGGGGAGGTGATCGCGCAGTCTCCTACCATGGAATCTGAGATGGATGACACGGTCCAGGACACGCGAATTGTGTTTGCACGGTCTGCAGGACAGGTCGCCTTGACCCGGTGGAAAAAGGAGAAGGCAAAAAGGAAAAGAGGTGCAAGATTGAAGGCGATCTGGATTCTCGCTGGAAACAGGTTTCCCCTGGCCGACCCCGCAGGGGTGAGAGATCGGTTGAAGGAGGGCCACCCTTCGCTTCCACGACTGGCGCCCCCTCGCATCACCTTTAATGATGCGAGCAGCGACGCCGATGGTTCGCAAACCGAAGCGATGCGCACTCCCGCGCAACTTCTCCCGATGGGCGGACGACGCATCGAGCAGTTGATTCAATCCAACTTTCTTCGACAAAAAGATGGTGAACGGGAAGGAGATCGAATTCGGGTAACGATGGCGACAATCCACCACCTTCATGGATGGGGGGGCCATTTGGTGGATCATCGTTCCTTGCTTACGCAGCTCTTCTATGGAGAAAAATCAAGACCCTTCCTTCTACAAAGAGGGTATCCTCAACTCTCCGGCATCACATGGGAAACGCCGGAGCTGGGGTGCCGTGGGGGGGAGGAGAGGAGGCGGTCGACTCGAAGGGCATTTCAGGGTGAGATGGAACGGCCAAGGGTGAAGCAGGCAGAGGCGACCTCCGGCGCGATCCTCTTGGCGGGAGATCAAATAAGCTTCTCGACGGGAGAGGAAAGGCCACTCGTCTCGGTGGGGCAATTTCTTCATGCCGGACAACGCCTCGCTTCCAGCGTAGCAACCCCGATGCCGGGACAGGTGATACGAATCGGGCGAGGCGCGGTGACGATGCGCCGAACGGAAACGATTCTCGCCTATGCACGGTCACAGTTCTTTGTGGCCGAAGGGGAATGGATCGATGGAAGCACCCCCCTTGTCGAATTACCGTATCGCCAATTGATGATCGATGACATTGTTCAAGGAATTCCAAAGATTGAACAACTTTTTGAGGCCGCTCATGAAAAGGATGGCCAGCCCATCAAAAATGGTGTTCAGGAGCGATTGAAACTCCTTTTTCAAACGTATGGCGCATACCTCCCCCTGGGAGAAGCAGTGAAACGAAGTATGGACGCCATTCAAGAAATGTTGGTGGAAGGGATTTTAAAGGTCTACCTTTCCCAAGGTGTCGTCATAGCCGACAAACATCTTGAGATCATAATCCGACAGATGACCTCCAAGGTCGCGATCACGACGCCTGGTCGAAGCGGCCTTTTTCGGGGAGAGTACGTCGGTGTAGACGTGGTGGCAAAAATTAATCGATCCCTTCCTCGCGCGGCGGAGAAGGCTGTCTATCGACCAGTCCTTTGTGGCATCACCCGAACCGCCCTCGACTCCGAAAGCTTTCTGTCGGCTGCGAGTTTTCAGGAGACGACTCGCGTCTTAACTCGATATATGGCGTGTGGAAAAATCGATTATTTACGCGGTCTTAAGGAGCATGTCATCGTGGGAGATTTCATCCCAGCAGGGACGGGCCTTAAAACCAATCAGGAGTTTCATCCTGCCCCCTTTCCCCCTCCCTTTGAGGGGATGCTTCCCTCCCTTCGATTTGCATCATCTTTGCCCAAAGGGTAAAGGTAATTCGATACCTTTATTCCACCTCGCATCACCTTTACCATTTCCATCTCCATTCCCAAAAGAGAAGGGGAAGAGGAAGCTGATGCGATCGGAGTCCCCTGCTCAACTCCTCACCTTTGGCACCAGCACGCGCCTTCACCAAAGGTGTTCACCAAAGGTGTTCACCAAAGGTGTTCACCAAGGGTGTTCACCAAAGGTGATGTGATCACAAAGGGGTATCTTTACACACACCACCAAGGGGACGCTTCAACAAAGCTCCTTGGTGGAAGCGAGGCTGCAGCGTGAAGAAAAACCGTATCCTAGAGACGGAAAAAGGGTTTAATGTCGGGAATAAACTTTTTCACATTGAATGGGAACTCCGAGCTTCCTGGCCAGACAAAGCCACCACGGGTGGGTGGAATGACATGTCGCTCCACCGCCTCCGATGCCAGATTTTCTGGCCACGACTCGATTTCCCAATCATGATACTCGCCGTTCGGATGAAGGAATAGATCCACTCCTTCCAAAAGCTTTCTCTTTTTTCTTGAAGTGATATGAAAAGCGCGTCCTTTCCCACCGTCGAGGTTTTCAAGGGTGGCATCGGCCTTAGCGTCGCCATCGGGCAAAGAGAGGTCGAGGTGAAATCGATCCGTTGAAGCAAGCGCTGTGGAGTGAGGGGAGGCCAACTTCGCCTTCGTCGAAGAGAGCGGCCAGGCGGTAAACAGTATTTTTCTACTGGAAGTGAGGATGGGATTGTCAGGGGACTCTGATCCTCCGTTCGTTTCCTTGTGCTTTAGCTGCGCTAATGGGGGCGAAAGGCGTCTAGCCAGAGGAAGATATTCCTTCACATCTTCTCGACACACTTCCTCGTCTGGTATCCGCATACCATGAGTCGAAAGGTAGCGAGGCAAGTATCGAGTTGTGATGACCAGCTTTCGCAGCTGCTCATCCCATCCGGCGTAGAAGGGTTTGGAATGTGCCATTTCAATGAAGGGCGACGGATCGATCCCTTGAGTCGACGACGGATCATCACGTAGCGCCGCAGAGACCTCTTCATGAACCAGTGGGTGCTGTCCCCCTTCCATTGAATGGAACAGGGGTTGATCGAATTTTAAAACACGCGCTTCCTCCGCGCCTCCGGTCGGAGCGACGCTCCCGGAGCTCTGGTCTGGATCGAGGGAGATCGAAAAGAGGCGACGAACAACCTTCAATGTCCCTTTAAACTGGTGGTTATACACTCGATCTGCATAGCTGATCGCCTCTTCCTCATCTTCCTCTTTATCCCCATTCCCATCCCCACCCCTATCTGCATCCCTATCCCCATCCCCATCCGCATCCCCATTCCCATCCCCAAAGGGGAAGGAATTATTTTTGGTGATGCGAGGCGAAGGTGATGCCACACCGTCGGCTTCACCAAGGGCGAAGTGATCGAAACCATTTCCCCTTTCTTTCCCTTGTAATTCGATAAAATCGTCGAGGCTAGCGTAGTAGTCGGCAAGAATCTGACGTCGTCGAAAAAGGTCAATCTCCTCTTCGATGGTCAGCGAGTGGGAGGCGGGTTGTCGAGACAAGAAGGCGTCGATGTCAACTCGGAGAAGGAGGTGGTAGATTGGATTTGTATAAAATTTGGTTTTTAGGTATCGTTCGAGGGTGGTTGGTGGAAGGATGTCCTTGAAGAATAAAGGAGAAAAGCCTGCCTTTGTTCCCTGAAAAAAGTCATTGAATATGACCTCTTCGGGCTCCACCTTCCTTCTTTCCTCCTCCTCCACGTCGTTCTCAGCCGTCTCGAAGGGGGAGTTCATTATTGGCTCGACTTTCTCCTTGGTCTCTTTTAAAGTGAAGGGTCGGCTTTTTTTCCCTGCTTGTTTGGTAGCTTTCCCTTCCTTCTCGTCGAGAAAGGGGTCGGGAAAGAAAACCACGGGATCACGCTCCTCTTCCTGATAGCTGTTTCCTTCCTTTTCGTCAGAGGAGGGGTCGAGGACATCGAGCTCGTCAAACTCTCGATACCATGGAAGGCTCCCCCCTTCCGACGACCCTTCGACCCCCTTCATCGACTCGTGTTTACGAGGTGGTCTTGGTTCGAGGACGAGTTGAACCTTTCTTTTGCCTCCGTCTCCACCAAAGATAGTGGCCCACCTGCCAAAGGCCTTTCCTTTTCGACCTCCCGCCGAAAACATTCTTCGATCCGTCCGCGCTGTCCAATACTGCTCACCTTGATAATTGACGTCTTCAAAGGTTTGTCGTAAGGAAGGCTTTAAATATCGGCCCTCATCGAAGGGAGTCACGTCGGTGTCGAGGCCATTGTAGTTCGACGAGGCGCCAAGATAGCGGCCTCGGTCGACCATGCCGGCTGGAGAAAAGATTGTCCCCTCCAACGCCTTGTCCTGCGGAACGAAGCCCAACCCTCTCGTGAACAGGTAATCTAATCCATAGTATGGAATTGAAGCGAGACTCAAGGCGGTCACCCCCACCAAGAAGCAGAAGTTGAGCCGATTGATCAAGCGTGACGTTGTCATCGTCGACCAGCTAAGCCAGCGATCTTTCATAGCTAGGCCAAGAAGCGCAAAGAGAAGACCGAAACAACAACTCCCAAGGAAAAAGCCCATCACGTAGAGGGCGTGTCCTCCAAAGGAAGAGAGTGAACTCGTCGTAAAAAAATGTTCGACGGAGCTTGGATCGGTTGTGAGGGTCAAGTTTCCGACGTATTGAAAAATACTACTCTGTTCACACCACGTCAAAAAGAGATTGATCAGAAAAAATTGAAGCAGTTTTTCCTTCTCCCATGAGGCCACCACCTTGACCGAAGGCGCGTGGCAGATCGTGTAGACCATCTGGAGCAAGACAATAAGACCTACCAGATAGGTGAAAGGTTCTAAAGAAAGCCACGGGAAGATCACCCCCCTCCAACCAAACAGAATGGCAGCAAGGAAGGAGGAATGGCCAATGATGCTTCCCAACCCGGCCGCCAGCCCAGCTGGGATGCCTTCCACTAAGAGCCGTCTTCCAGCAAGGAGGTGAATGGCCGACGTTGGAAGAGAGACGAAGAGGCTGTTTAAAAATCCAACAAAAAATTTGTTTTCTAAAAAGGAAGGTGACTCGAGAAGACGGAAGGCGTTCAGAGGCGGGCTCTCGAGAGGATAAAAATTCTCTCGGAGGATCGCCACCGACATCGATGGCACCAAAGTTGGTAAGGAAGAGAGGTCGGTCAGCCATCGAAGGCTCAGCAGATAAAAGAAACCGTATTTACAACTTTCAAGAAGGTAAAGCAAGGTATGCTGGAATAGAAAAAGAAGACTTCCATGGGTCGACATCGAGTCGTAACTCTGATTGATAAAGTCGACATAATCTCGAACGGCGGTCACAAATGGCATAGCTGCTTTTCCAAAATGAAAGTCGGCATCGACAGGCCGCCACCCCTGCCTTGGTGTCGGTCTGGTTATATTAGTGAGTGAGACGGCGGGGTGGGCTCACGCTCATCACCTTCAGTTTGACCAAAGGTAAGACCACAGACCGGTATACCATGGTCAACTACCAGGCCGTTCGGCCTAGCCAAACCTGTTTTGAGGCCCAGTGAAGGGCCTCGGCTTGACAGGTTGGTCAAGCTGACGCGTTGAACCAAGTATACACTCGCGAGATGGAAATAGCAAAGAGTGACGCCTTGCGCCTTCCTTAACCTAGGCGTCCCTTTTCGAAGGGCTTGGCTTCTCGGATCAGCGAAGCTGAAGCCATCACCAAAGGTGTTCACGAAAATCATTTTTTCAAATGATTCCCCCCAGGCATTATCTTACTTTCTAAGGAAGGTTCGCTTCAATACCTCTGGTAAGAAAGAAGGTGATCGATTTGGTAAATCGAAGCAAGCGTGATGGCTGAGCCACCAAGGGGAGGAAACAGCCGATCCAAGATTATCATCCTCGCAGCTGTCGATGATCATCATCCTCGCAGCTGTCGATTCCAGGATTGAAACATGTTGACACCACCAAGCAGCAACAACGAAAGAAGGAGGACGACGGTCCCGACCACCGTTGCGCTCTCGTATTCATACTGCTCCAAGTTTTGAAAAATTAAGACCGGAGCGATGAGATCCTTCAATGGAATATTGGAGGAAACGATCACGATCGAGCCATACTCGCCGATGGCTCTAGAAAAAGACAACGTCACCCCCACCAAGATCGATGGAAGGAGAGAAGGAAATAAGACTCGTCGAAATGTCTCGAGCGGAGAAGCTCCTAAACACCAGGCGGCCTCCTCCAACTCCACATCAACCTCGCGCAAGACGGGTTGCACGCTCCGAACCACGAAGGGAAAAGAGACGAAGATCATTGCGACCAGGATCCCAAGACGGCCAAAGAGAATCTGTACCCCACACTGCGCCGCCACCTGTCCAATCCATCCTTGGTGACCATAGACGGTCGCAAGCGTTAGTCCGGCCACGGAGGTCGGCAACGCAAAGGGAAGATCGACCGCCATGTCCAACACCTTTTTCCCAGGAAATTGGTACCGAACCAGAACCCAAGCTAAGATGAAACCAAAGAAGCCATTCAACAGCGACGCTAGAAAAGCCATGGACAAGGTCACCCCATAGGCTGAGAGCGCAATTGGCTCCGTCGCTATGTGCCAAAAATGTGACAAGCTCGTCCTCCCTGCCGTTGCAACCAGTGAAAATATGGGAAGAATCAACATGAAAAATAGATAAAGCAGGCTACCTAACCACGGCCAAGGAAGGTTTTTTTTTTGCATGATTCGGGCTCCGTTCGATCACTGTCGGTAAGAATAGACCCCACCATCTCACCTGTTCACCGAAGGTGATTACCGAAGGTAATTACCGAAGATGATTACCGAAGGTAATTACCGAAGGTGATTATCAAAGGTGATTACCGAAGGTGATTACCGAAGGTGATTACCGAAGATGATTACCGAAGGTAATTACCGAAGGTGATTATCAAAGGTGATTACCGAAGGTGATTACCGAAGGTGATTACCAAAGGTGATTACCGAAGGTGATTATCAAAGGTGATGGGGAAGGTGGAAGACCTTGCAAGGCGTAATGCCTCACACCGGCACCTTCATTTGCCCTTCGATGGTCGAGCAGCCAGTCAACAAGGGTCCTGGCGATGCACCCTGGAAAAACTGACTTCTCCCATGCTCAAGATTCATCCCTGCACGCCTCGAAGTGGAGACTGCCTTGAAGAGACTTCTCGAATGGAGATGCAATGGCGAAGAGTTGGGTTAAAAGGCCGCGTCTTGACGTGCCTTTTCCCGTACGTTCTGGGAAAAGCTACTTTTTAAAACGAGGCGCCTAGGGAGGCTCGGCCTCCTCGCTTCACCAAAAGTAAAGCGAGAGGACCTCGCTTCACCAAAAGTAAAGCGAGAGGACCTCGCTTCACCAAAAGTAAAGCGAGAGGACCTCGCTTCACCAAAAGCAAAGCGAGAGGACCTTGCTTCACAAAAAGTGATGAGATCGACACCCCGACTTTTCACCAAAGATGAAAAGATGATAAGCTTCATGACAGTGATGCGTCGAAGAACCACTCCAAAAGGACGGTGTGATCTACCGACCTCTTAAAACCTGCATCGAGGCGTCTTGCTTTGCGATTTATCCTCGTTTTTATTTCCTCGAAGGATGAGACGCGATGCGCTTCCCATCACCTTTGGTGAAGCCACTCCTAAATCACTTGTGGTAGGACCCTTGGTCGAGACCGAAGGAAGACCAAGATCCCGTAATGCCGATCCCAGGCGTTGAAAGGAGATGCCCTAATCGTAGGCTGGAAAGCAAATCTAGAATGACTCGAAGAGGGTAAAATGCGAGGATTATTCAATCATATTATGATACGTGGCGACGGTGGAGGGCGAAATTTTATTTAAATACCGAAAAATCCAATACTTAAAGACGGTATCCAAGAAGACAGGAAAGGTGGCGACAAACAAAAAGATGAAATCTTGATTTTCCGGCCACCCAAAATGCTGTAAGAGGAGTTCGATGCTGATCTCCCACCCACGAGGGGAATGAAACCCAACCAGGAGATCGGTGAGGAGAATAAGAAGAAATGATTTGGTGGTATCGCTTAAGCTATAGATCGATTCCGTCAAGAATGATTTTAAGATAATGATCTGGGGGCGCATCGAAAAGAAAAGCAACGCAAGCGTACTGAAAGCAATGAAATCACTGCATAAATTTGTAATCGCTACGACACTTTCATCGTTGTAGATGAGCGCCAATTGAAGTGTTTTTTGCTGAATTGCTCGTTGTACTGTTCCTTCCAAGGAGGAAGTGACGTCAGGGTTTTTAGAATTCTTGACTTCTTCCTCTTCGATCAATGATTCAAAGAACAATTTTTCTGAAAAATCCTCCATTTCTTGCAATGCTCGACCTTGCTGATACGAATTTAAAAACAGGTCTGTTTGATGACCATTCCAAAAATATTCGGTGACCGGCCTTATAAAGCAGACCTTCACAATGAGACTCACACCGATGGGAATCAGAAGAAGGGTAAGTAAACATTTGATCGAGACCAGCAATTGATACCGAGAGATACGAAATTCTTGGACGGCCACCACTTCCGCCTCCGGTAAAAGTTGTTGTCGAAATCTCTCCAATGTTCGAATGATCGATCGTGGCACAAGGCCGGTTGGCTCGAAGGCCGGCTTTTCCATTTTTTTTCTCCTCAAATCCAACAAAAATAGACCATCGAGTCCATTCGATTCCATTCGAGTCCATTGGACCTTCGATTTCATCGAGCTTTATCAGACCTTTGAACTATCGAGTCTTTCTCACCCCCCCCACCTCGGGGGGAGGATTACCTTACTCCTCAGGTAGGGCTTGAACCTACGACCAATCGGTTAACAGCCGACCGCTCTACCACTGAGCTACTGAGGACTTACTTGAGAGTCTATCCGACAAGGAATGAAAAATCAACTCTCCCACTTTGGCAGCAAAGACATTCAAGTAGAATGGCGATGACATGCATCATCGAGTTGGAGATGCTTTTTATTAAGGAAAGTAAGGAAATGCCACGAGATTGACGGGATTCGAACCCGCAACTTCCGCCGTGACAGGGCGGTGCTCTAACCATTGAACTACAATCCCTTCCATCTCCATTCCGATCTCCATGCCGATCTCCATCTTCATTTTTATCCCCATTTCCATCCCCAAAGGATAAGGGGAAGAGGAACAGCGAAGCTGATCAACTTGGCTCATGCTTTATTATGGGGTCGAGTGGGGTTCTTGTCAACCCTCGATGTCATCGCCAAAGAGCCGACCACCGCCTTTCCTTCCAGCCGGCGCGTCGCCGGCCTTCACCAAAGGTGATGAGAAGCGGAGGCCGAGTAACGGCCTTAGCTTCGCTGATGGAAAAGCCCACTATCGGAGTTGAACCGATAACATTCGGTTTACAAAACCGATACTCTGCCAATTGAGTTAAGCAGGCCTATCTGTCATTGTAGCCAATTTTTTAAAGGTGTGCAAGCCGAACTTCAACGTGATCAAGGGTGGTTACCCAATTCGGTCATGGAGCAACGCCTTGAAGTTCCCTTTGATTCCACCCAGGCGCTGTTTTGCTCTCCCCCCTTCTAGAAAGGGGAGTGTGGATAGACCAGATCGTTCACCTAGCCAAGGAAGGAGACGGCCAAGGGAACAGTGTCAAGGTCAGCCTCACGTTACGGGATGACAACCCTAAAGCATTAAAAGAGCAGAGAGCAGGATACCCCTTCTCTTCTTCTCCAGCTTTGGATAAGGGCTGCACTCTGCATTAAAGAGGTCCTTCATTCCACTGACGTTGCGTCATTCCATGATTGGTCTGTCCGACCCAGCAATCTTCGCTTCGAGACATGTGCAGGGGGTGTTGGTCTTCGATCAACGGAGGCCATGAAGGTCTCGAACCCTTGACAATGGAAAGGTAAAAAGGAGGGTATAGTTTACGACCCCCAAGGCACCTTTTTTTCGTGGTATCATAGTGTCATGGAAAAACAAGTTGTTGCCCTCTTAAAAGGGGAGTCATTTCGATGGGCGGCATAGTTCGCCGCATCATTCTGTTTTCCCTTCGCCATCAGCTTTGCTGATCAGCCAAGCTGATCAGCCAAGCTCATCAGCAAAGCTGAAGACCACGGGCATCGACTCGGTAAGGTGGTGGCGAAGCTGGGTAGGGAGGTTCCCTACTCCGTTCACCGAGGAGGGTAGAGGCTCTGTGACAAGATTCGTTTGAAGGAGGAAATCGATGACAATTAGTCCACCAAGGCAGGAAGGAAAGAGGGTCAAGATTGTAGTCGACTCAAACCCGGTCGAAACGAGTTTTGAAAGATGGGCAAAGCCAGGCCATTTTTCAAGAACCCTTTCAAAGGGTCCAGCGACGACGACCTGGATTTGGAATCTTCATGCCGATGCGCATGATTTCGATAGCCATACCAGCGATCTTGAAGAGATTTCACGAAAAGTCTTTAGTGCCCACTTTGGCCAATTAGGTATCATTTTGATCTGGTTGAGCGGGATGTATTTTCATGGAGCACGATTTTCTAACTACGAAGCGTGGTTGAGCGATCCGGTCCACATGAAACCGAGCGCACAGATTGTCTGGCCCATCGTCGGGCAAGAGATCTTAAATGGTGATGTTGGAGGCGGGTTCCAGGGGATTCAAATTACCTCAGGCTTCTTTCAATTGTGGCGTGCGAGCGGGATTACTAGCGAATTGCAGCTCTACAGCACGGCCATCGGTGGATTGGTCTTGGCGGGGGCGATGTTCTTTGCGGGGTGGTTTCACTACCATAAAGCTGCTCCAAAACTGGAATGGTTTCAAAACGTGGAATCGATGCTGAACCACCATTTGGCGGGTCTTTTGGGGTTAGGAAGTTTGGCATGGGCGGGCCATCAGATTCACGTTTCGCTGCCGATCAATAAGCTTCTCGATGCAGGAATAGATCCAAAAGAAATTCCGCTTCCCCATGAATTTATTTTGAATCGGGAATTGATGGCGCAACTCTACCCAAGCTTTGCCAAGGGGTTAACGCCATTCTTTACAATCGATTGGGCAGCCTATACCGACTTTTTAACCTTTCGAGGTGGCCTAAACCCGACGACGGGGGGATTGTGGTTGACCGATCAGGCGCACCACCATCTTGCCATCGCCGTCCTTTTCCTAGTGGCGGGACACCAATATCGTACGAATTGGGGCATCGGTCATAGCATCAAAGAAATTTTAGAGGCGCATCGAGGCCCCTTCACGGGAGAAGGGCATAAAGGATTATATGAAATTTTAACCACTTCATGGCATGCCCAATTGGCGATCAACCTTGCTCTCTTCGGTTCTTTATCGATCATTGTAGCCCACCATATGTATGCAATGCCGCCGTATCCATATATGGCGACCGACTATGGAACGCAACTTTCCCTCTTTACGCATCACATGTGGATCGGTGGGTTTTGCGTCGTTGGAGCGGGTGCGCACGCTGCCATTTTCATGGTTCGTGACTACGATCCAACTAATAACTACAACAACCTTTTGGATCGTGTGATTCGACACCGGGATGCAATCATTTCTCATCTCAACTGGGTATGTATCTTTTTAGGATTTCACAGCTTCGGGCTCTACATCCATAATGATACGATGAGTGCATTGGGGCGACCACAGGACATGTTCTCCGACACCGCCATTCAACTTCAGCCGGTCTTTGCGCAATGGATTCAAAATATTCATACCCTTGCTCCGCAGGTGACCGCGCCCAACGCCTTGGCAGCAACCAGCATCACATGGGGTGGTGAGCTCGTGGCGGTGGGTGGCAAGGTGGCAATGATGCCGATTCCGCTCGGAACGGCCGATTTCTTGGTCCACCACATTCATGCCTTTACGATCCATGTCACCGCGCTAATCCTATTAAAGGGTGTTCTCTACGCGAGAAGCTCTCGACTGATCCCGGACAAAGCCAACTTAGGATTCCGTTTTCCGTGCGATGGACCAGGCCGTGGCGGAACCTGCCAAGTCTCAGCATGGGATCATGTCTTTTTAGGTCTTTTCTGGATGTATAACGCGCTTTCGATCGTGATCTTCCATTTCAGTTGGAAGATGCAATCCGACGTCTGGGGAACGGTCAACGGCGGCAGCGTCTCACACATTACGGGAGGAAACTTTGCGCAAAGCGCGAATACGATCAATGGCTGGCTTCGGGATTTTCTCTGGGCGCAGTCATCGCAGGTGATTCAGTCCTACGGCTCCGCTCTATCCGCCTACGGGTTGATTTTCTTGGGAGCTCACTTCGTGTGGGCCTTCAGTTTGATGTTCCTTTTCAGTGGTCGCGGCTATTGGCAAGAGTTAATCGAATCGATCGTCTGGGCACACAATAAGCTTAAGGTAGCACCGGCCATCCAACCCCGCGCGTTAAGCATTACGCAGGGACGTGCCGTGGGGGTAGCACATTATCTTCTTGGGGGCATCGCAACCACCTGGTCATTCTTCCTGGCACGAATCATCGCCGTCGGGTAGAAAAGATCGACTTGTCGACCCCTTCGACCTTAATGGGGTGAAACAACCTTGACGACGCCGTCTCCGGACACAGTCAAGCCGAATGCAAGTCGGTAGATAACCCCCTCACAGGTTTTGATGAAATGGAAGTCGGTGGATGGTGGATAACCCCCTCAAAGGTTATCAAGCAATCACCTTTACCTTCTCTATCCCCATCCCCATCCCCAAAGGGGAAGGGGAAGGGGAAGAGGAAGGGGAAGAGGAAGGGGATCACCTTTCATCATCACCTTTCATCATCACCTTTCATCATCACTTTGATGAAGTAATCACCTTTGACCCACATGGGTCGGGTGAAAGGCCCGCTGAGAAGGTCGCGTCGGCTCGAAAGGTCGAGCTTCGTGATCCAAGTCTAGCAAGCCCAGGGGGGGACGTATTTTTTAAGAACCGGAGGATTTCCAAACGACTATGGCAACCAAGTTTCCAAAATTTAGCCAAGGTCTTGCACAAGATCCAACCACCCGTCGAATCTGGTATGGTATCGCGACGGCGCACGACTTTGAAAGTCATGACGGCATCACGGAAGAAAATCTATATCAAAAAATCTTCGCCTCCCATTTTGGGCAATTGGCAATCATCTTCCTCTGGACGTCGGGTAATCTATTCCACGTTGCCTGGCAAGGCAACTTTCCACAATGGGTACGCGACCCTCTTCATGTTCGTCCCATTGCACATGCGATCTGGGATCCTCACTTCGGGCAGCCCGCCGTCGAAGCATTTACGCGTGGTGGTGCACAGGGGCCTGTCAACATTGCGACTTCCGGCGTCTACCAATGGTGGTACACGATCGGTCTCCGAAGCAATCAAGACCTCTTCCTTGGATCAATCTTTCTGACGTTGCTGGCGGCTGTATTTCTGTTCGCTGGCTGGCTCCACCTGCAGCCCGCCTTTCAACCCGCCTTGGCGTGGTTTAAGAATGCGGAATCTCGCCTCAACCACCATTTAGCTGGTCTTTTCGGGGTGAGTTCTTTGGCGTGGACCGGTCACCTAGTACATGTTGCGATTCCAGAATCGCGTGGACAACATGTTCGATGGGACAACTTTCTCACCACATTGCCACACCCGGCAGGATTGACGCCCTTCTTCTCTGGAAATTGGGCAGCCTACGCTCAAAGCCCGGATTCAACTAGTCATATCTTCGCGACGTCGGAGGGTGCCGGCACCGCCATCCTTACCTTTCTTGGTGGATTCCACCCTCAGACGCAGAGTCTTTGGTTAACGGACATTGCGCACCACCACTTAGCCATCGCGACCGTCTTCATCCTTGCAGGTCACATGTATCGAACCAATTTTGGAATCGGTCACAGCCTTCAAGAGATTTTGGATGCCCATACACCCCCAGCCGGTGGATTAGGAGCAGGTCACAAGGGGCTCTTCGATACGCTGAATAACTCGTTACATTTTCAATTGGGGTTGGCGTTGGCGAGCGTTGGAACGATCACCTCGCTGGTGGCACAACATATGTATTCCCTTCCTCCCTACGCCTTCCTGGCACAAGATTTTACGACACAGGCTTCTCTCTACACGCATCACCAATACATCGCCGGCTTCATCCTGTGCGGAGCCTTTGCGCATGGAGCCATCTTCTTTATACGAGATTACGATCCAGAGCAGAATAAAGGAAACGTGTTGGCTCGCATATTGGACCATAAGGAGGCAATCATATCCCATCTCAGCTGGGTAAGTCTCTTTTTGGGTTTCCACACGCTAGGTCTTTACGTCCATAATGACGTAATGCAAGCTTTTGGAACACCCGAAAAACAGATTCTGATCGAACCTGTCTTTGCACAATGGATCCAGGCTGCCCAAGGGAAGACGGTCTACGGCTTCGACCTACTTTTATCCGAGTCGACGAGCCCTGCCTTCTCTGGTGGTCAAACGCTTTGGCTGCCCGGCTGGTTGGATGCCATCAACAACAACAATAACTCTCTATTTTTCACAATCGGCCCCGGCGATTTCCTTGTTCATCATGCCATTGCCTTGGGGCTTCATACAACGACGTTGATCCTCGTGAAGGGAGCTCTCGATGCTCGTGGATCGAAATTGATGCCGGACAAAAAAGATTTTGGATACACTTTTCCATGTGACGGACCGGGACGTGGCGGAACGTGTGATATTTCAGCATGGGACGCCTTCTATCTTGCTGTCTTTTGGATGCTCAACACCATCGGGTGGGTTACCTTCTACTTCCATTGGAAACATCTTGGCCTGTGGCAAGGAAATGTCAATCAGTTCAATGAATCCTCGACTTACCTGATGGGATGGTTGCGAGACTATCTTTGGTTGAATTCATCTCAACTTATTAACGGGTATAACCCCTTTGGAATGAATAGCTTGTCGGTCTGGGCCTGGATGTTCCTCTTTGGACATCTGATCTATGCAACGGGATTTATGTTCTTGATCTCATGGCGTGGGTATTGGCAAGAGCTGATCGAAACGCTTGCCTGGGCTCACGAACGAACCCCGTTGGCGCAACTGGTTCGTTGGAGAGATAAGCCGGTCGCTCTTTCCATCGTCCAAGCCCGATTGGTCGGATTGGCACACTTCTCCGCAGGGTATATTTTCACCTATGCCGCCTTCTTGATCGCATCGACCTCCGGAAAATTCGGGTAATCCAACCCCTTCTCGACCATTGACCGCCTAGCATCGATCCGTCTTCGACGGATCGACGCCATGCGTTTTCATCAGCTTCGCTCATCAGCGAAGCTCAAACCAGCACAGTCCATGACATCACCTTTGGTGAACAGGAACCCTTTGACGGTAAACCCTTTTCTATAATCGTTAAGGTAAAAAACTGAAAAATTGATCTGTTATGAACCCCAAATGCATTGATCTTGAAAGTTGCTTTCAAGCCGTTCATCACGATGTTTTAGAATTCCCTTCCATTTCATACGCTTTCTATCTCGAAGAGCTTAACAAACACTCTTGTAAGGAAGAAGCAGCTAAAGGATCGTCGGCCATCCATAAACATGTTCCTTTTGTCTTCCATTTTTTATTACTGGTAAGCTTAAGCATGGCGGTTCTAACGACGGGATTCGGTAATACTTCACCAGCTCGAGCGAACGATCTAACGAGTATATCAATCCAGGATGTAGCGAGCATATCAAACCAGGTGGCTCGTAGTCGCAGAAAAAACTTTGCCGCCACAGTTGTAATAGGAAAGCCCGTAGTAGGGAAGCCAGGGTATTATTCCAGTCGTTCATTAGGTCACTGTCAGACTCATAGAGTGAATGAACGCCCTCAGGCGCTCATGAAGCTATATTCTAAGCCTTGTTTTCAACAAGTATCAAAACTCGAAAAAAACGCGAGAACAGAAGCCTCGTTAAAGGACGAAATTGCAAAATTAGGACTAAGCGGCCTAAAGGGTATACAAACCACCTTGGGTCATTTTAGACAAAGGCATCTTCTCCGAAAAGCCAATGAAGCGTTGAGCGACCAGAAGAAGGCGCATCAATCCATGACAGGCTATTGGAGTTTATTAGACCAAATAGGCTCTGCGTATACAGCAGGACGGATGCATTCAATATCGGAGGCAAGACTCGAGCAAGCCTGTCACGAGCATAAAAATAGTGAAAAAAAGGCGGAGGAGAGCCTAAAAAGGTATCGGCGGGCTCATCAAGATAAGCTGGTAATCGTTTACCAGAGCTTGGAGTAAATTGAGACTTGGTTTTATTAAACCCGATCGCGGCCATCGCGGCGATCGGGTCATCGGATGTGTCATGCTGGTACCGTCTTTTCTGCCTGCTACTAGATTTGAACCAGTGACAATCCGCGTATGAGACGGACGCTCTAACCAACTGAGCTAAGCAGGCATCGGTCCTGCCGATCCAACACGTTGGTCCTTTGCTGGAGTTGCACTTGGCTCAAGACTGGACCTTTTTATTTTACACCGGAAAGGTGTTTCGATTCAACCTTTCCCGTGATGACAAGATGTCGGAGCGTCCCCTGCCGGCCAAAGTGGACGCGGCTCACGAGGCACCTTTTGCAGGCACAGGTCTTTCTTTGCCCGCCTCGAGACGCGTTGTTTGGCATCGAGCTCCGGATGGCTTCACCAAGATACCTTCTTACCAGAGGTATCGAAGCCACCCCAAGGGGATGCCGGCCCTCGAGGAGGCGCCACGTGCTGCACACTAGACGATTTCTTCCTTTTCGATATAAAAGAAGAGAGAAGCCATCGCGATGGCTGGAAAAACAAGACCAACTAATGGGACTAAGATCGATGGTAAATAGGCCGTCGCCATACTTAAGACTCCCTTTTTTATCTATTTCTATCCCTAGTATACCATAGAGAAGAAGGAAGGAAACAGGCTTTGTTGACCTTTCCCTTCCCTACCAGGGAAGAAGGCCTTGCCACCGAGTATGTATTACCTCGACGGAAGGAGGTTGGGCAAGGAGGGAATCGAACCCTCGACTCCGCGCTTCGGAAGCGCGTGCTCTGCTCCACTGAGCTACAAACCCTCCAAAGGAAGAATGGTATTCGACGGATCCAGATCGTCGGCGGAGCTGGACCGAAGGACGGCCTTGGGCTTCCCGTAGGGGTGGCCTTTGCCACAGGGCAGAAAGAAAAGAGGTGGAGTGAGATCGATCACGTCGACTTTTCCCTGATTAGCGAAGCTCTCAGCGAAGCTCTCAGCGAAGCTCTCAGCGAAGCTCTCAGCGAAGCTCTCAACGAAGCTCTCAGCGAAGCTGAAGCCGATCACTCATCTGTAACCAATTGACCGCCTCGATGTAATTGGTGGGAGCTAACCGAATCGCTTCCTTCCAATAATCGGCCGCCTTATCGAATAGTAGGGTTGCTATGTCGAGATTTCCATTTTCGATGGCTTGCTCTCCTCGATAGTGGTAGATTACTGCAATGTTATTCAAAGCCTGGGGCAGGGACGGATTTCGTTCCAGTGCTTGATAATAATACTCTAGCGCTCGGCCATGTTCACCATTGCTGGTATGTATTAATCCAATATTATACAGTATATAACTTCGATCATAGGCATCCGTCTCAAAACGCATCGCTTGGTAATAATTTTGCAGTGCCTCGGCATACTCTCCGGAAGATTGCGCCGACATTCCATCCCGATAATACATGAAAGCTTGTTTTTCTCTTTGAGAGGTAGGCAACACCTTTAATAAAATGTCAGCTATGACGGTAAATGTTTTATCTATGAAATTATCATTTCTTTGTGATCTTGGCATATGTTGGTTCAAACCCCCGTGTCGGTGGACCGGAGGTACGCTCTTCGAAAAAGAGCCTCCTTCCTTGTCGGCTCGTGTGCTTAGTTTTATATAGTATACCATTTCATGGGAAGGGCAATCTACCTGCTCCCCACCTCTAAACAAAGAAGCCACTCCCGCCTCTAAACAAAAAAACCAATCCCGCCTCTAAACAAAGAAACCAATCCCGCCTCTAAACAAAGAAGTCAATCTTACCTCCTTCGAGAAAAATGGGACGTATCGGGACGTAATGCGCTTCTCTCCATCTAACAACTTCTCTTTCCAGGCCATGCGCTCCATCAAGGAGGAGGAACAGGCTTTTCAGCTTGCTCCCGCGTGTAGAAAATGTCGACGCGATGAGGACATCCTCTCTTCTCTTTCCCATTCGGTTTTGCCATTAGCCAAGGGCTCGCTTCCTTTCGCAAAGAAAGCGAAGGCGTGCTGGCCTTGCTGAGCACCACCTTTAGAAAATCGGATGCTTTTCAAAGCCTTCGGTGGAAGGACGAGACCTCATCGCGGAGAGTTTTCTTGATTGAGTCCTGGACGGAAGGGGAGGTGTTTGTTAGCTGCCTACTTTAAAAGCATCAATAAAAAAACCCAGCATCAACCCAATTTTAAAAAAATTACATATCTTCCAGACCGGTCGGCACCGCCCTTGGTGAAGGGAGAGAAAAGAAGTGCTTTCCCCCCCTGGCCGGTAGACACCATAATTCGTGACTTCGATAAAACTCAGCACAAATAAAATAATAGACCCATCCCAACGAAAAACATGTCTCAGGCCGTTCAGAAAAGTTCCAAATACATTTCCTACGACGAAACCTAAAAATAGAAAAAACAGGCTGATCGAAAAAAATGTATTCAACGCCTGTATCTTCCCTTCGAAGCCAAGGCGTCCAGTCAGAAGTCGTTGAAATAATCTACGATTCGATTTCATCGAGGAGTCGTCTCCAAGGTCCTACTTAACTGCAAAGCTTCTACTTAACTGCCTAAGGAAAAAACGCCTCCTCCATGGCTTCTCCATGGCTTCTCCATGGCTTCTCCATGGCTTCTCCATGGCTTCTCCATGGCTTCTCCATGGCTTCGATCCTGACACCCCGTCACAACAGGTGAAATAAAAGGGCCTCCTTCGACGAGGAGGGAGAAGGTTGCGCATTCTGGTCAACGCCTATATAATCGGATTGGAAAGGTGGCAGAGTGGTTTAATGCATCGGTTTTGAAAACCGACGTAGCTGTAAGGCTACCGAGGGTTCGACTCCCTCCCCTTCCGCCCTAGTCGATCTCGTGCTATGAACCCTCCTCCCCCCACCTCGAGCGAGTATCGCATTGAAGCTTGAAGCTGTGGTCAAAAGACCACCTCATCGTGACGGCCCGCCCCTGTGATGGAACTGGTAGACATGCGAGTTTTAGGAACTCGTGCCTTCGGCGTGTCGGTTCGAGTCCGACCGGGGGCAACGAAAAAGAGAATACTTACCACGGTCTTCACCGAAGGTTATTCACCGAAGGTGATAGAGCCGGACAGTGGCGGTGCAGCCCTACTCTCTTGATGGTTTGACCGGTTTTCACTAAAGGTTATGGCGGCTCCCAGTCCTATCTTTACTTTTAAGGTAAGTGGCAGTTGGTAGCCTTTAACCAAAGGGCGTATACTATTTGCTGTTCAGGGTTTAGTGGGGGGGGAACCACTGCCTGCCCGTCCATTCCTCCTATGTTGATTCCTCCTATGTTGATGTTCAGTGGCGAGAGAAAGAATGGCATTCCGATGGATGCCATCTTTGGAGCGAGTGCGTTCTTTGGAATAGCCCGGGCGATTTGAATGGAAGCAAGACTTCGGGCCTTTAAAACAATCTTTACAAGAGCTTCGTGATGTACCCTCTTATACGCCTCTAAGATAAAATCAACCAGGCTAATGCGATGGGGTTGGAGGAGTTCGATCCGCCTCCAGAGAGCCAATGGTTTGTGGATGATGATTGCACTTGCTCTGATCATGTTGAAGTTTCGGTTCACATGAAAAGGACGGGGTAATAACCAGTTGCTTCCACCCAAAGCCAGCACACCGATGTATAATAACGTTGCCCACCAACGGGTACCCCCAATCCAATATGTCAGAGTAAATCTCTCTTCGTCGAAAAACAGAGCATCAGAAAAGGCGTGTTTCACTGGTGGGTCGAAGACCCATGGGGTGCTCCCTTCTAAAGGCTGCCTAGACAAGGTCTGCTTCCCTTGGAGCGTTGTCCTGCCTCCCTCCATCATGTTGTGAAGAGCCCCATTCTGTGACGAAGATGGCAGATCGAAGACGTAATCTTGCCGTCCGATCAACCGTCGAGCCGCATTGTCAAAGGCGATGGCGGAGAGGGTCAATGTGGTTTTCGAGACGAGAGGTTCACCCCGATTGGTTGAGATCACGACATGTTTATCCTCTGGAATCGCACCCAAGAGCGGGATGGCGAGCATTTCTTGAACATCCTCGATCGACATCATCGTGTTTCGTTGAATCATGCCGGCTCGAACCCGATTGATCAGCAGCTTGACGTCGTAGACGTGATTCGCTTCAAGCAGGCCTGCGACTCTATCGGCATCTCGAATGGCGGTTATTTCGGGCGTCGTAATGACGACCGCCTCCTTGGCAGATGAGATGGCGGTAATAAACCCTACGTCGATTCCTGCTGGGCAGTCGAGAAGGATAAAATGGTATCCAAGTGCAGCGATCGATTCGACCATATTCTGCATGTTTTTTCGAGTCACGTTATATCGTTGGCGACTCTTTGAGATCGAAAGCAGGGACAGGTTCTTCGATCGCTTATCTCGAATCAACGCTTGATCCAATCGACAGTGACCATCCAAGATATCGACGGCGGTAAAAAGGATACGATTTTCTAAACCTAAAACGAGATCTAAATTTCGTAACCCTATGTCGGCATCAATTAAGGCGACCCGATACCCGAGTCGCGCTATCGACATCCCCAAATTCGCCGTGGCGGTTGTTTTTCCAACCCCCCCCTTTCCAGACGTGATGACGATGGTTCGTGTCGTGGACAAGCAAGAAATTACGTCCGATAAACCTTCATCACCTTTGAATAATGTCAAAGGCGACAAAAAAGAGGATTCCCCTTTGCTGTTCATATTGACCATGGAATGATCATCTCAATAAAATTTGACGTTCTTGTTTCTTGTCCTGTCGTCTGCCACCCCGCTTCACAATCCCCGCAGCGTGGCTCTCTTCCTCGCTGTGTCGCCTTCGGCCTGCTGAAGGGCGGCAGGCGAAAAGCGACGTCCTTCAAAGGGTGCAGCTTTTTGAATTTGAATGAGGGAACGGCTTTCCCCCCCCCTTCCAGGGGGCAGCCCTCACGCCTCCCTTTGACCGGACCTCGATCCCCTCCAAGGGAATCGCACTGAAAAGCGGAGTCGGTTTCTTTTTCTCCATGTTATGGTCGATCGAAACAGGATGCCCTTGTGCCGTCGACGAAGGGCATCCTGTTTCGATCGACCATAACAAGATGATGACGATGGGCGAAGAGGGATTTGAACCCCCGACTCCGTGGTTCGTAGCCACGTGCTCTAGTCCACTGAGCTATACGCCCATGTCCCTGTACAGATAGTATACTCTATCTTTCCAATGTCGCAACCCCTTTTTCCTTGACTTCTTTCGCCATCACCATTCTTAATAAGCCATTAGCGAAGCTGATTAATTTCGCTCATCTCCTCCTCAAAGGTTCTTTTTCATTTTGCACTGGGTCGTGTCCACCCGGACATAACCCAGTGCGCCTACCCCTTCTTTCGATCTGTAAGCCTTACCACCTTTTCTTTTTCTCCACACCCTGTACTCCCCTCGCCCCTTTTACCCCCCTTTTTTGGGGGGGTATCAGGGACGGGGTGCTCGTGGGCTAGAATGCAACGACTGACCAAAGCAGATTAGGACACCAAGAACACCAAGGACACCAAGGATACCAAGGATACCAAGGACACCAAGGACACTGCGGCTTAGGTAATCTTATACAGGAAGCTGCCGCGTAAATTTGCATGTATACTGGTATTTATAGGCCGTTTTACGTAGGATATTACGTGTAGGACACCAGGGACACCAAGGACATCGGTTATTCAAGGCGATCTCTAAGGAAGAGAAAACTTCCCACTGATGGAAGGAACCACTGCGTTGCCACTCCGAGATGCTCACCTGTTCGATCAATGGGGCAACACGACCCATTCAGCTTTCTAACTCGGCGTGATGGTGGAAGCGAGACAGTGTGAAGAGATATCGCCCGGCCCCCCAAGTCACCTTTCGGTGGGTAGAGAGGGGAATGAAAAAGTGGCACCCTTCCCCATCCCCATCCCTTTCGGGGAAGGGGGAGAGGAAGGGCGTTAAAATAGCGAGTAAGAAAGCCCCGCCGTCCGGTCGACTCCCCTCCCGTCCAGGGGGGGGGAATGGGGTAAATGAAGCAATCAGAGGCGTGCTTCGTTGTGGCTTGACCCAAGGTCGGTCCATGGCGTCGCCTTTGGCGAAGGCGAAAGGGTGGCCTTCTTCGAAAGTTCTCTGCTTCTTGCTCTCTGAGTGGGAGAAGGCATACACGACCCTTGTCAGGAAATCGATATCCTTGGAAGCTGCTCTTCTCCAAGAAGGTGGAGAAATCCTCGACGTGGGAGAGGTGGAGGGAGGTAGTCGCGTGCCGTTCCAAGCTCTCCTTAAGAATACGCCGTCGGAGGGCAAGCGGAAGAGACGTCAACCCGCTGACATGAAATGTGATGTACCCTGGCCGAAGAACAGAAATTAAAGGGGATATCCTCTGGGAAAGGTATTCGATGTAGATTTGCTCCGTGGCGGCCAGTTTGGTAAACTGAATCATCATTCTGTCCAGTTGGGGATTGAGGTGGAGGCGGAGTGCGGGCAGCACTTGCTTGCGAAGACGGTTGCGAGCATATTTCAGGTTCCGATTGCTTGCGTCAGGATAGATTGGCAATTGCCAAAGCAGACAAATCTTTTTTACATCGAAGCGACTGAGCGAAAGAAGAGGTCGCTGGAGGAAAAGGGGGGTGTCCCCATCATCAGCGAAGCTGAAGCCTTCACCTTTGCCCTTACTGAAGCCTTCACCTTTGCCCTTAAGTAAAGGTGATGCAATGGCAAAACTGAACAGGAGAGGTGAATAAAAAAACTTTGTTTTTCTTCTTTTCGTTTCTCCCCTCGGCGATGTTGGAGGTATCACTTCCGGTGAAGCCGTAGGTGAGGCGGACCGACCAATGAGATTATACCATTTTGCCTTGAACACTGATTCTGTCTTGCCACGCCCGGCCATGTTTCGATTACTTAAATGTATTGCGGGTAACACCATAAAAATTGGAAAGAGGGAAATATTTCGGATAGAGTGGCCGGACGATTCGAGTCCGTTGGATGGCGGTCACCCCTTTGATTCCGCTTCCTCGAAGCAGATTGAAGAAACTGGTTTCAACGCCATCGCTGGCAGTATGCCCAACCTTGATCACTCGACAAGTATGAAAAGTGGCAAGTCGGTGACACGATTGATATCGCCAATTTCGCGCCGCCTCTTCCGTGGTGGATCGTTTCTCCTGTCTTTTAGAAGAACCCCCTTGGGGAGGAGGCGGCCGACGATGCTCCTGCAAGAGCAATCTGGCGTAGAAAATAAGAAGGGATCTTTCGCCCTGACGATGCTTATCACTCTCCCTATAGGACTGCCTCTGCCTTTTGCGTTGGTCGACTTTTCGATCGACCTCCCCTTCCGAGTCGTAGCGTTTTACCAAAGGTGATGATGAAGCAATCACCTTTGATGAACCCCTTTCCCAGTATCCCCCCCTTCTTTGGGGGGGGGGAGGATTGCTGGTCGGCTCGAGGAGAAAGGAAATCGCCTCTTCCAGTATCGAGGAGAGGCGCATAAGATGGTGCATGGCATAGAATGTATCGCAGTGCCAGAGATGATTACACCAACAGAGAGTGACCTTACATCTTCTTTGCTTCTTTTCTTGGAGAAGGAGGGAGAATAATGCCATCGAATCCTGTCCGCCGGACATGGCAAGCAGAAGACGTGTTTCGGCTTGGAGATATCGATCGACCGGCCGGTCGATCGATTCGACGAGGTAGAGAGGTGAAGTCCAATCGGGCTGGATGCGACCTTGTATCATACAATTTTACTGGAAGCCTTCCCACATTCCGTGGTCGATCGACGTCGTCTCACTAGACGGATTAATGGATATACACCTTGGCAACATTGCACAGGAGAAAGAGCGAAGCGATGGACCAAGAGAATCGGTCGACGATCCAGGTTGCGTCACTATACTCGATGGAGACGTATTTTCGTATTTCGCGCACGAGAAAGTTAATCCCCTTTGCTTGTGTCTGGGGCGGCAGAATGACGCACAGCACATAGGCAGCAACCATTCGAAGGATAATGACGAATTGAGGGGTTAGCACGAGGAAAAAGAGCAAAAGTGCAGCCATTGTGCGTCGAAGAGTCGGGGAGAAGGAGAGGAAAAAATTGGGCATCCTAGGAAAATAGTAAACAAAGACCAATAGTAGTAGACTGGCCAGAAGTGACGCGAAGGCGTCGCCTGCCATCGAGGCGGCGCTGGCGAAGAGAAGAAGAAGGAGAGCATGGAGGGAGAAAATTAATGTCAAAAGCCCTCCCTGGCAAAAGGCGACAGTCAGCAGATTCAGAGGGTTGACACTTCGCTGAAAACGCAGAGATGCCAGTATATAGGCGCTGGCACCGAGTTGAAGGAGGAGAGTTACAGAAAGGAATCGACGAAGGATGGCATTATACTGAACAAAAAGGGGCAGGTGTCGCTGAAGGTACAGGATCGACCAATAAATAAGCGAGACGATCAATATGAAGGCCATCGATTTCGATTTGGCTGTCTTGGCCGGACCTCTAAAGACCAGATATGCCCAAAAAGCGTGCGGCAGGTAGCTTGAAAGCTGAACCGGAGGCCGATAAGACGAAAAGAGGGAAAGACGCGCCATGGTGGCGCAGCGGATTGGAATAAGGGAGGGGTGGGTCCGGAATAAAAATAGAAGGAGGACCGCCACCCCGGGAGTAAATGCTGGAAAAGCAAATCGACGAAGGGGGGAAGGGGTCATAAAGGGAAGCAGGGGAGCAAAGTCGGCTTGTCAAGTCGACCTACCATATGGTATAGTACCATACAATGGAGGACGCCGGGATAGCTCAGTTGGTAGAGCAGAGGACTGAAAATCCTCGTGTCACCAGTTCAAGCCTGGTTCCTGGCAAACCCTACGCCGACGTCCCCTCTCTCACGACGTGTGGATGGAAAGGAAAATGTGCTCCCTACCCCCCCTTGAGGGGTGAAGAGGGTTGACCGGAGTCGGTGCCACTTTCCCTTTCCGCCCTCTTAGCTCAGCAGGTAGAGTATTTGCATGGTAAGCAAAAAGTCACCGGTTCAAGTCCGGTAGAGGGCTACGCCAGCAGCGAAGCTGATAGCAGCGAAGCTGATAGCAGCGAAGCTGATAGCAGCGAAGCTGATAGCAGCGAAGCTGATGTCCGGGCAAGTGAACAAAAATTTGACACGAAAGGATCCTTTATGGTTTCATTTCGTGGAACGAATGAGGCGTCGCCAAGTGGTAAGGCAGCGGGTTTTGATCCCGCCATTCAGAGGTTCGAATCCTTTCGCCTCAGAAAAAGGGTTAAAAGAAGAGAGACTCTTTGACTGGTAGTAGTAGCCCTGTCGCGGTCATCACATTTGGTGTTCCCCTTCCTCTTCCTCATCCCCTTTCCCTTCCCCTTTGGGGATGGGGATGGGGATAAGGGGGAAGCTGAGATACGGTCTGGGCAAGCCTGCCTGCCCCAAGGCCGCCGGTTGATCTCGTCTGAGACAGAAGGTATACTTGCTCGCATCGAAGGTTGCTCGGCCTTCGAGTGAGACCCCTTTTGGGGGTTGGAAAAAAGTTGGTGTTTTAAAGACCTTTGGTAAGGCAAAAAGGTGAACAAGCGGAAAGCATATCTCCTGCAAAATTGCTGAGAAAGGTGGTCAAGAACACCGCCAAAAGAAATCATCGAAGATGGGCCCGCCATCGTATAAAAAGGTTTTTTCGTCAAAACGTGTTTTCCGTCCACCCACTGTGAGGCCAAAGTGGAAGGGAAGCTGAAACCTTTTTAAGGGGTTAAAACGGCGGCCTCTTTTTCTCCCCTTTTCATGGGAAGAGACCACTCTAGGTGATGCGACCCAAGCGCGTTGCGCTACCAGGTGAAGCATCTTCTTTTCACCTTTCCTCTGAGGGAGTGCGCCCATGGTAGGACAATGATGGGTGGTCTTTCACCCATTGCTGAAAGACCGGATCGGCCTTTAACTGGGGGCAAGAGGAGTAAAAAATATGGTAGCTTGACGTGCGACGAACCCTCCTTTCTATGTTTCTAATATTCTGGAATGCAACCATCAAGTGGTGTAAGAAGACGGGTTCCACTATTCGTGAGACATCAACCAATTTGGTTGGAGCGACGTTGGCGGACAGCTTTTATCGCACCACCTCCGTTTTTTTTATGTGCGTTGCTGTGGGAATGATTTTTCCCCTCCGTCGATACTATAAAAATCACTTTACTTCCTTCATTATAGCAGACAATTTTACACTCTTTAGACAGGTTGAACAACAAATGGGGTGGGAAACTTTCTTCAACGTCACCCTCAAGCAGCTCGGGGGTCATCGACCCCCTTCAATGATCGGGGAGGGTACCTCTCCTCCTTCTCCCCCATCGGCTTCACCAAAGATGAAGCCAAGCGAGGGGACACCGGAGGTATCACTTTCCAATTCAGGGGGGACGCCCGGCGAGTCGGAGGCGTCGTCCCTCGAGTTGCAGGGGGGAGAGACTTCCCTTCTTCCTGACACCTCTTTTCTCGATCGCGTCGATATTTACCCCGACCTGTTGGTCCTCAAGTTAAATGAACGGTGGAGGGGCCTAGTAGATCAACAGTACGCCGGCCTTTTTTCTGTAAAGGAGGTCTTCCCCTTCCCCAAAGGGGATGGGGATGGGGATGGAGATGGAGTGGCTTCAGGGAGGAAAGTTCTCCCTTCCACCCAGCATGTCGACCGGGCCACCGTCTTGCCCGTCTTTCCTCGAAGGCGGATCGACCTCTTTTCCCGTCGAAGAGGCTCGACGATGGTAGGCTCTTCGAGGTCGAGAGGCCGCTCCCATCCGCTCCTCGAGGCGGAGCGGCGGGGCTCCTATCATGCACAGGAGTGGTTCTACGCCTTTTCGATGCCATGGGATGAGATTCCCTTCAAATTGGAATCGGAAAGTATCCTGTATGATACGCTTTTCGGATCCGAGTCGGCGTCGGATCGCGCACCGACACTGTCGGTAAGACCGGAGGGTAAAGGTGCCTCCTTCCCCAGTAGCGAAGCTGAAACCTTCACCAAAGGTGAGGGCGAAGCTGTTCCCCTTTCCCTTCCCCAAAGGGGATGGGGATGGGAAGTGGAAGGACGGAGAAGGAAAGAGTGGAGGGAGGCGATAGAGAGGTATGGCAACAAGGCGGTAGAGGAGTTAGTTGATCAGCTGGTTGAAGAAGAGACTCCATGGGAGCAGGTTCTTGCCAACGACGCCATCGACGTGCGGTCGATGTCCGGTCATCGATGTCCCGACATCGAAAGAAGCAGGTTCAAGGCGCTCCTTCTCTTTCAATGGAGCCAACGCCTTCTCTCGTTGAGACCGGTTCCTCCGCCCACGCTCAAGTCGATGATTGGATGGCAGAAATTTATTCAAACGGTACATATCCCCCTCCCTGCGGGCCTCAGCCTGACCCTTCCCCATCTCTTTTCACCATTCGATCCACCCCTCCCGTGGGTTGATGTGAAATATCAACACCTGAAGTTGGCTGGTCTCAAAAGGTTTGAAACCACATTTCGAAAATCGGCGGAAGGTGTTCTTGCCAGCAACGAAGTGGAACTGATGCCGCTGGAGGAGATGATGTATTATGGACCCTCCGTTGGTGAGGGAAAGGAGAAAGTGGAAAACGATGTCGTGAGTTGGCAGGAAAAAGGATCGGATCGAGGGTCGGCTGGTCTCTGCAAATGGGGAATCGACGCCTTCGGTGCCGACAATCCGTTAGCTATTCAACAACACAATTTTTTTGGGAAGAAGTCGGTTCTGCCGGGCGAACCCGTCACGCGACGTCTTGTGTCGATGGGTGGCCAACATCGTCGAATGATGCTGCCATGGCCATGGCATCATGACAGTGAGTTCTTGTCGCCTCCTGCCAAGAGCCGGCAGGTCGCGAAGAACCGCCTCTTCAACCTAGCCCTTTCGATTACCTCTTCGCGTCGAAGGTTGACACCCTTCGATCCGGAGAACCTCGACCAGAGACGATACCCGCTTATCCATCGAGCGGTCGAAAATGCTTTCCTTTCGGCCGCCCCCGTCGACGAGGAGCCACTAATTACTACCATTCAGCCCGACGACTGGAATAGAATGGTGGAGGCGCAAATCGATGGGGCGACCGAAGTGGGAAGCCAGACAGCCAAGTTCGATCTTGAATTCCCGGTCATTCCGGTGGCACAAGGGACGAAACGTCCCTTTCTCTGGCCTCTGACCCAACTCGATTCGCGAAGTTTTCATCGTTTCATTCTCCAGCAAAGGGGTGTCGAAGGAAGGGTCTTCCCATCGAGCATCGTCCCCGTCCAGGCCGGAATGAAGCAGGAACCTCAAGTTTTTATCCGAGCCCATCACGAGTCACTACGGCCCATTCATGAGCTTGCCCCCTACTCCTCCTTGATCGATCCGCTCCATGTTCGGAAGGTAACCCATTTTAGAGAAAAGGGATGGCCGGAATGGCGAGCCGAGTCGACCTGGTCTTCGTCAGCTTCGCTCCTCACAAAGGTGAGGGGTGAAATCAGAGGAACCCGTCGACGGGGAGAATTGTGGGAGCCGACAACGATGCTGTCTTGGATGATGATATACAAGCTTCTCTTCGTCCTTTGGATGCATCGAATTGGGGGAGACTTCTATCGAAGTTACGGAAAAGAGATCCTGGTCTACTTTATCACCCTTTTGGCGTCGTTGGGGTTCGATGCGGAGGCTTTGATCGAGGATTTAGGTCTTGGAGAGGATCCAAGCTACTTTCGAATCATTTCAGCGACGGAAAGACGATTTCGCGATTTGGCGGGCATTGACACCACCTTGCCAACCTTGGGTGAAATAGTCTGGTTTCTTCGAAGCTCGGGTCGTGGAAAACGGGTTCCAAAAGGAATCCTTTTGGTCGGCCCACCGGGAACCGGAAAGACATTCTTGGTGCAGGCTGTGGCGGGAGAGGCGGAGGTGCCGGTGGTGATACAATCGGCGGCCCTTCTCATCGATCCGGAAGAGAGGGAATCTCCCGTAGAAAGGCTCAAAAAGGTGTTTGAGCAGGCGCGAAGAAGTGCACCTTGCATCCTCTTCATCGATGAAATCGATACTTTGGGTGCTTCTCGAGATGGCGTGATGCAGAATACGATGGGAGTGGATAAACTGATCGAGTCGGTGATGACCCCCCATCAAGTAACCCAAGAGGACTCGCCTCAAGAAGAGGAGGGGTCACATGTCGGTTCTGATGCCGGCAGTGAGGCCATCAGCGAAGCTGAAACCTTCACCTTTGGTGATGGCAATGGGTCGGCCGATCGAGGTGGTGTTCTCCATACCAAGGAGGCCGTCTCCGACGAGACGGCCTTATTGATGGAAAAGCAGAGATTAAGCCTCTTGATGCAACTTCTGGTTGAGCTGGATGGGCTCCACTCCTTGCCCGGCCTCGTTGTCGTCGGTGCGACGAATCGACCCGCCGTCCTCGATCCCGCCCTTCTTCGTCCAGGCCGATTCGAAAAAGTGGTACATCTTGAATTACCAGGAAAAGAAAAACGAATCGATATTTTACAACTTTACAGCAGATCGATGGGCATCGCACAGGATGTGTCGTGGAGGTATCTTGCGCATCGCACCCTTGGATTCAGCGCAGCCGACCTTTCCGCCGTCATGAATCAATCTACCATCCAAGCGATCCTCAATAACACGACGCATACGATCGAAACGGTGGAGACCGGCATCGAAACGATCGGACGGAAGATGCTCCAGAAAGGATTGCCCGACCTTACTTTTTCGTCCGCCTCCCCCACGATGGCGTCTTCTCCATCTCCATCCCCTTCCCCATCCCCTTTGGGGAAGGGGAAGAGGATGGGGAAACAGGAGTTCCTCGATCCTTTCTTGCCGGCACGATTAGCCTCCTACCAAGCTGGCAAGGCGGTCGTCCAAACAACCCTTCCTCCGCATTTGGCCGTCTCCTATCTGACATTGTGGCCTCACCCGGACATCCAATCGGGTGATCCTAAGGAAAACCTTCTCGACCGTTCCTCTTGCCACACACTTCGTCGGCTGGGGCTCGAAGCGAGGGTGATCGGCCTCCATGCCGGCAAGGCGGGGGAATTTTTCGCCCTCGCGGACACCCTCTCCCCCCATCCCCATCTCCTTTGGGGAAGGGGAAGAGAGGGAGGGGAAATCGGGCAGCAGGGGGTATGGGATTCCGATCTTGGAACGGAAGAAACCCGACTTGGAACGCGGATTGCCACCTCGATGGTTGATGCCTGGTATCTCCAGTCGAAGGAGAGTCTCATCAACGAAAGGAATCGAACAAGAGCGACTCAAAGTCGGGACGAGATCGAGGAACCTTCGGAGCGAGAATTTTGCAAGAGGCTCGCCGAAGAGCAGCAGCTGGAAGGGGAAGACACCCGTTCAGGGCCTCAAAATCATTTCGTTCCCGCTTGGTGGCAAAGTCAGGTCACTAAGGAGGTAGAATTAGTCCAGCTATCTTTCTCTCGATGGTCTCGAATCTACCTCCCAGATCCTGCGGAAAGTGCGCGGAATGAGGAGTGGATTCCCCCCGACGAGAATTATCATTTTCCGCCTGCTTTCCAAAATAGAGCGATTAGCAATGGAAAGGCTTCCTTGCCGTGGAATGAATTCGATCGTCTCGATCGTGAGTATATAGTTCATGGTTTTGTAACGACATGCTTGAATGAGGCTTTTTTTATCCTTGAAGGAAGAAGGGAGTTGTTCGATTACTTTGCGGATCATCTTATCCGATTTCATCTCCTCCGCCGCCACACGATCCAGATCATCGATCTCCAATTTTTGAGGTAGTGCTCCTCCTTGGAGGTGGTAGTACGCCTCGTCAAGACTCCTTGTATCAGCAACCTCCCATGTGGTATCATCTTCCAGACCGAAGCCAACGCGAAAAAAATCCGCAGTTCGTGATTCCCCTCGTGGGAGGGCGTTAGTCGGTCCAAGACAGATCGATCCGGTAGAAGGGGTCTTCCATAGAAAATCCCTTCATTGGGATCGAGGCAACCAGGCCAAGTCGGTTCTCCACTTGCAGCGAAGCTTCTCGGAATGGGAAGAGGGGGTATGATTCCGCACGAGTAAAAGTAGAAATGAAGATATGTCTAGATATCGGGGTCCTCGCCTACGAATTATTCGTCGACTAGGTCCATTGCCGGGCTTTACACAAAAGACGGCCACCAAGGAAGCACCACCTGGCCAACGGAGTGGATCGGAACAGCGAAAAAAGCATTCTCAATACGCCATTCGACTTCAGGAGAAGCAAAAATTACGATTTAATTATGGAATTACCGAATCGCAATTGATTCGATACGTCAGGGAGGCTCGAAAGGTGAAGGGATCCACCGGGGAGGTGTTGCTTCAGCTTTTGGAGATGCGATTGGACAACATTCTGTTTCGGCTAGGTTTTACGCCGACCATCGCGTCGGCCCGACAAGCAATCCGCCATGGTCATATCGTCGTCAATGATCGCAAAGCGACAATCCCCAGTTATCAATGTCACCCGCAAGATACCATCCTGATTTCTCCCAAAAAACGATCTCAACCCTTCGTGGACTCTTGGTTGCAAAGGAGAGATCGCTGGACTTTGCCACCTCATCTTCGCCTCGATGAGGAGAAAAGGATGGGTCTCGTTGGCCGGGTTGTTGACCGACCATGGGTCGGTCTCAAGCTGAATGAACTGTTGATCGTCGAGTTCTATTCGCGGAAACTCTGATCTTACGCCATATGGCGAGACGGTGGCGTGGTTTCCTACCCTCTTCTTCATCAGCTTCACTGATCAGCTTCGCTAATCAGCTTCGCTCATCTCCATTTAAGGGAGAAAAGTCGAACCCCCCCTCATCCTCATCAGCTTCGCTGATGAAATGTTGACCAAAGGTGATGGCTTCATCAAGGTGATAAGTAAAGGTGATGGCTTCATCAAGGTGATGAGTAAAGGTGATCAAAAGGGCGACATGTCGGAATTATTTAGGTTATGACTTGCCCCTTTTCGATAAAAAAAAGTTATGGGAGAGGTATGGTAAAATAAAATGGCATCTCTTCTTAAGGGAGCGGAGAAAAGTCGTTCTATCTCTGCTCTGCGTCAATGACTAGAAGGGCGCAAGGGTTGTGTCGTGAAGGGAGGTGGTGACAAAAGCTAACCCTTCCAGCCGGCGAGATGCCGGCTGGAGGGGTGAAACGGGCAGATTGCATGATCGTAAAAACTTTGAATTGAGAAATAAGACATGGCTCCACAAACTGAAACGAAGACGGGTGCTGGATTTAAAGCAGGTGTGAAGGATTACCGACTTACCTACTATACTCCGGACTACCAAGTGAAAGAGACAGACATTCTAGCGGCCTTTCGTATGACACCGCAGACAGGTGTTCCGCCGGAAGAGGCGGGCGCAGCCGTGGCGGCGGAATCGTCGACAGGTACATGGACAACCGTTTGGACCGACGGACTGACCAGTCTTGATAAATATAAAGGCCGTTGCTATGACATCGAGCCGGTGGCGGGCGAAGAGAACCAATTCATCGCCTACGTAGCCTATCCACTTGACCTGTTTGAGGAAGGGTCGACGACCAACCTTTTCACGTCGATCGTTGGGAACGTATTCGGGTTTAAGGCGCTTCGTGCACTCCGTCTAGAAGATCTTCGTATTCCTCCAGCCTACGTAAAAACCTTCCAAGGACCTCCACACGGTATCCAGGTTGAACGTGACAAGCTGAACAAATACGGTCGAAGCCTTTTGGGATGCACCATTAAACCAAAACTGGGTCTCTCAGCTAAAAACTATGGTCGTGCGTGCTACGAATGTCTTCGTGGTGGGTTGGACTTTACCAAGGATGATGAAAACGTGAACTCGCAACCTTTCATGCGTTGGAGAGACCGTTTTCTGTTTGTAGCGGAAGCGACATATAAAGCACAGGCGGAGACGGGTGAGATCAAAGGTCATTACCTGAATGCAACGGCTGGGACGTGTGAAGATATGCTGAAGCGTGCCGAGTGTGCAAAACATTTGGGTGTGCCAATCATTATGCATGACTACCTAACGGGTGGTTTCACAGCGAACACCACTTTGGCTCATTATTGCCGTGACCATGGTCTTCTTCTTCACATCCACCGTGCGATGCATGCAGTCATCGACCGTCAAAGAAATCATGGGATGCATTTCCGTGTGTTGGCGAAGGCGCTTCGTATGTCGGGTGGTGACCACCTTCACTCAGGGACGGTCGTTGGGAAGTTGGAAGGAGAACGTGAAGTGACTTTGGGCTTCGTTGACCTGATGCGTGATGATTACATCGAAAAAGACCGTAGTCGTGGTATCTACTTTACTCAAGACTGGGTCTCGCTTCCTGGAGTGATGCCGGTTGCGTCGGGTGGTATCCACGTGTGGCACATGCCTGCCTTGGTTGAAATTTTTGGGGATGACGCCTGCCTTCAATTCGGTGGTGGAACGCTTGGCCATCCATGGGGGAACGCTCCTGGGGCTGCTGCCAACCGCGTTGCATTGGAAGCCTGTGTTCAAGCCCGGAACGAGGGTCGTGATTTAGCTCGTGAAGGTGGTGATGTGATTCGTGCGGCCTGCAAATGGAGCCCTGAATTAGCTGCTGCCTGCGAAGTTTGGAAAGAGATTAAATTCGAATTCGATACCATCGATAAATTATAAGGAAAACCTTTGCCTTCTCTTTAACCCGTTTCATTGAAGGCTTCTCCCCTTGACAGTGCCAAGGGGAGAAGCTACATCCAGATACTCAATCTTGACAATTTTTAATATTCTTATTATGGAAAACAACATCAGCCTTTCAGCACATACCCCTCCAGTTCTCATCCTTTGGTTATGTGCTGTAATAGATCAAAAGGTGACGTCGTGACTTCTTCTTTTTAAAGGTAGGCGATCCAAGTCGGTACTATTTAATCCGACATCCGACAATCCGACAACCCTTTCAAAGATGATGGTGATGAAGCCATCACCTCTTATTTAATAAAAAAATGGGGATCAACGACCATTACGCCAACGAGCTTCTTTAGGACTACCCTCCGTTGAATCCAGACGTTATACGAAGAGCAGCTAGGAGGACCCCCAAAAGGGGGCCATCGAGAAGAAAAAATTAGGTGCCATTCATCGATGGTACCTCGTCGACAGCAACTTGGTCGACGAGTCCATACTCCTTCCCTTCCCGCGCAGACATAAATTGGTCACGATCCATGTCTCGTGAGATTCGACTCAACGGTTGGCCGGTTCGTTCTGCGTAGATTCGCCCAACTTGGTGACGAATTCTGAGAACCTCCGACGACTCTGAGACCACATCGGAGGCTTGTCCTTGGCTTCCACCTTCAGGTTGGTGAATCATGATTCGTGCATGAGGTAAAGCTATTCGTCTTCCCCGATCGCCCCCGGCCAAAACGAAGGAGGCCATTGAGGCGGCCGTTCCTACACATATCGTCGTCACATCGGCTTCGACATAATGCATCGCGTCATAGACGGCAATCCCACACGTGACCGACCCGCCTGGAGAGTTAATATAAAGAAATAAGCCCTTCGATTCTTCTTCAGCATTTAGATAGAGCATAATGCCAATCAATTGATTGGCGAGTTCATCATCCAATTCTTGACATAAAAATAATACGCGATCTCGATACAACCGATTATAGAGATCGACCCACTGAGCTGCAGGCTCGCCGGGCATGCGAAAGGGAACTTTAGGAACACCAATGGGCATAGGAGAGTCTCGTTGCGTTGAGGGATGGAATGTGTCGGTCAGGACCGTCTTGGCCGAGTCGGTCAGGACCGTCTTGGTCGAGCAAGCCTTTTAAGAAGCCTTTCGATCAGTATACCATGAAGGGGGGTCGACCTCCTCCGGTCTTCACCGAAGGTGATGGAGTGGCTCCTTCGCGACTCCTTGGAGGGAAGAAATCATTTCTTTTGGGTGGCTTACCTGTTTGACGCGACCACCATCGAAGAGAATAATCTCATGAGCTACCTCGATGGCCTCACGGTGATCGTGCGTAACAAACAGCGTCGTGACGGAAAGCCGCCCATGCAACGTTCTTAACCAGCTTCGTAACTCCTTCCTGACCTTAATATCGAGGGCACCGAATGGTTCATCTAACAGGAGAACCTTTGGTTCCGTCGCGAGAGCGCGAGCCAGCGCAACCCGTTGTCGCTGTCCCCCAGACAATTGAGCAGGGTAGCTTTTGGCAAACCCTTCCAGCTGTATCAGATGCAAAAGTTGTTGGACACGAGTCTCGACTCGAGGGCGGGGGATGTTGCGTAGCGTAAGGCCAAAGCCTATATTTTCGGAGACGGTCATATGTGCAAATAATGCATAGTTTTGAAACACGAAGCCGATTTCTCGCTCCTGGATCGAGAGGGACACCGAGTCTTGCCCTGCCAACCAGATTCTTCCCTCCGTGGGCTTTTCAAGGCCGGCTATTATTCGCAATAATGTCGATTTCCCAGAACCTGAGCCACCAACCAAAGCGACCAATGAGTTGGTCTTGATTTCCAAGTTAATATGGTCGAGCGCTTCAAACGTTCCAAACCTTTTCGACACATTCTCTATTAAAATACTCATTCCAACTTTTTTCCACTAGATCGACGCCTTTCCTTCGACGGGCTTCAGCTTTGCTGATGCCTTCCCCATTCCCATTCCCAAAGGGAAAGGGGATAGGAATGGGGATGGTAAAAGTGGTTGCTTGATAACCTTTCGGGGGAGCGACACTTATTCTCGCGGTGTCGAGAATTTCACCCATGTCCCCAGACAGAAGCAGGCAAATCAACTCCTCTCTTCCAGCCTTCCCCTTGGCATAGGGCCTCCACCGAAAGTTATACCTTTACCTTCTTACCAGAGGTTTCGAAGCGACCCAAGAAAAAGGGTGAAAGGGAGGCGTAAGGGAGGCGTAAGGGAGACGTAAGGGAGGCGTAAGGGAGGCGTAAGGGAGACGTAAGGGAGGCGTAAGGGAGGCATAAGGAGACCACCTCAAGTATACACCCGCCTGCTCGTTCGAGGATGCCATCCAGAATTGGCCGGAGCGACCAGCCGTTTTTTCCGACTTTCTGTCCCGGTGTGGCAGGATGTGTCTCACATCTTCTTCGCTCCCAAGACGGATTGTGTATAATAGAGCACCTCAACGTCATTTAGGGTGATTGACCTGCGATGCTCGACCCATCCTAGACCGACGAGTCCGACCCCCTTCGAGAGACTTATGACTTTTCTATTTCAATTGACACTATTCGCATTTATCGCCTTATCTTTTCTTCTGGTTGTCGGAGTCCCGGTCGCCTTTGCTTCCCCAGAAGGATGGACGGAAAATAAAGGAACCGTCTTTTCAGGTCTTGGATTATGGATCCTATTGGTCTTTTTAGTCGGTCTATTAAATTCCTTTGTGGTGTAAATAGACTTTTCTTCACCTTGGTTCCCGAAGCGATACCCCTGGTTCGCTTCGATGCCTTTGGTAAGAAGGTAATCCCCTCAACGAAGAGCAAGCAAAGGGGCGGTCTCACGAAAAGAAAAGTCCCCTTTTCTATGGAAACGAAGAAGTATAGTTGCAAAAAAAAAAAAAAAGCATACCATATCTTCCATAAGGGTTGCTAACTCAATGGTAGAGTACTCGGCTTTTAACCGATTAGTTCCGGGTTCGAGTCCCGGGCAACCCGAATTTTAGTTCCGGGCTCGAGTCCCAGGCAACCCAAATTGAAGAGAGGAGATTCTCCATCCTTTCGAATCTTACTCCCGCCATCACCTTCCTAGACGTGCTGCAGTGACATCGATTCAATAAGATTGGAGATGGCACGCAAAACGGTCGCTCTAGTTGCCTTTTTTTTTGGATTCATCCCCCCTTCCCTCATCCCCTTCCCCTTCGGGGATGGGGAAGGGGATGGGGATCACCTTCATCAAGCTGATCGCTTCAGCTTCGCTGATCAGCGAAGCTGAAGAAAGGAAGCTCATCAGCGAAGCTGAGAAATCAGCTATCCATCATTTATCTAGTTTTTTTCGGCCCAGCGAAACTCATCATTTCGCCTTCTCCGTGGTCTCTTAAGATGCGATATTTACGCCTTGAGTAGGTGAAGTAAGGCCGTCGGTCGGATCGTTTCCCCTTTGATGCGATGCCGATCCTCCTTGGGGACGAAGGGACTTGAACCCTCACGATTTTGAAAATCAACGGATTTTAAGTCCGTTGCGTCTACCAATTCCGCCACGTCCCCACCTTCTTCCAGGGCCTTCTATGGATATAATTGGGCGTTGGAGTGCGTAGTATAGCAAAAAACAAATAAATTGCTAGTTGATTCTTTTTCTATTTCGTGATATCTTTCCTTGCAGATCAGCGAAGCTAATCAGCTTTACTGATAGTATGCTTTACTTCCGCTGCGGCCTTGTCAAAAGGTAAGTCGCTTCACCAACTTCACCAAAGGTGACGCGACACGCCAAAAAGGAAAAGATATTCATGAAACCTCCCTTCTTTGTCAAAGAGATTTAACATTGAAAAAAAGAGTTGCCAAGTCGGTTACTTCGAGACGTCGACGAGGTCGAGTCGAGGAGACTTTTCGTAGCATCGAGTTAAAAAAGTAATGAATAAGGAAACAAGCAGCCTCTCCTCCAGGACCAAGAGGAGCGTCTTTGGGTCGATGCCCGAGTGGTTAATGGGGGCGGATTGTAAATCCGCTGGCAATGCCTACGCTGGTTCAAATCCAGCTCGGCCCAACACGAAGATCACCTCCCCCTCCTTAAAGGGGAAGCATTCCTTTCCCTAGCTTGATCGAGGTCGGAAGGTATAAAACAAAAGTTGCAGACCCTTTGAAAAAAGAAAGGAGAGAGGAGCTGAAGTACCCATTTGCCTCCCGTCATTGCGTCGTTTTAAGAATCATCCCCTTCCCCTTCCCCAAAGGGGATGGGGATGGGGATGGGGAAGGAGATGAGAATGGGGAAGGGAAAAGGAAAAAGGAAGGGAAAGGTGATTGCTCGATCAAGATGATCATCACTCCTTGATTGTGAACACTATGGTGCCACACATTCCTCCTCGACTCGCTACCTTTCGAGTTATTAGATGGATCGAGTCATTAGATGGATCGAGTTATTAGATGGAGGCGATCATCGTCGATATTTTTTTTGCTATACTTCTGTTGGAGAGGACCTTATCTTCCTTGGTTAAAGGTCCTAGACTTACTTCTCTCTTGGTCAAAGATCCCAGACTTACCTTTCTTTCACCAGCGTCGAGAACTAATCGATGCACCTTTCTCTCGCGTCGCTCGAACTGCAAGGTAGCGTTGCCGTCTTGATGTGGCAAGAGAGAATGTCATTCAATGATGGTCTACCTGAACTGGGTCAAGATCTGCCAAGGAGGTTGGAGCTCCATTCTATGTTTTGTAGGATTGAAGAGATGAACGCTGAAAAGAAAAGAATGTCGCCCTTTGAAATGGAAAAGATGGAGAAACGACCGCAGAAGAAAAGGGGGGCAGACAGGCCGGCCTACCGTGCTCTGCCACACGAATCGGAGCCGGCGTGGGTGGATCCGGAACGGGTAGCTCCGGAAACCCACACTCCATGGACATCGGAACCGCCCTGGAAAGATCCAGAATGGGTAAAGCCAGAGGATTCGGCCTCAGACTCTGATCGGAAAGAGGTTGAAACCACGCCATCTAATCTAGTGCAAGGTACCACGAGGGAAAAAGACCCTAAGAAGGCGGATACTGATTCCGTCGAAGGAAAAGAAGATTCGGCTTTGCCCTCTCAAAAAGGAGTGGCGGAGGAGGAACCATCTCACCCATCCCCAGCCTCGCCGGAGGTAGGGCTAGAGGAGGAACCATCTTCGGTCTCCCCGGAAAGGGAGATCTCCCCGGAAAGGGAGAAGGAAGTGAATTTTGAGATTGATCCAGAAGAGTGGAGAATGGGTGAGGGTTGGAGATATGATAATGAACCAGAAGGGTGGAGGATGGAAGATGACTCATTATCTATACGATCTCAGGCTAGCCTCCTACATGGAGTGGTCAATTTAAAAAAGGCCAATCGAAAGATCGATGAGTCGGTCCTCAGAGAAGAGGAAAGAAGGATGGAGGAAGAGGCGGAATACGCCCGGCAAGAGTTGGAGATGCAATGGCGTAGGGAATATGAAGAGCAAGTGGAAGACGAAACCAAAGGTGTCGTTTTACAAACTGAAAAAATCGCTTCGCTAAGCGAAAATGTCGCTTTCTCCATCGACGGTGAAGCAATGGGCCAAATCGAAGGTATCGTATCATCTTCGCCTTCCCCTTCCTCTTCCCCATCCCCTTTGGGGAAGGGGATGGAGAAGGTAAAGGTGATTGCTTCATCATCACCTTTGGTGAAGCAGGGCGGAGAAGAGGCGCAAGGAGAGGAAGAGGAAGAGGAAAGGAGCGAAGAGGAAAAAGAATGGCAGGAAAAGTGGGAGGCGGTCTGGAAGAAGCCATGGCATGGCGCGTTGCAAATGGCATGGAGTGAGGTGGAGGAGGTGCCGCCTCGCGAAGAAATCTTCCTTCCCTTGGGGAAACGAATCGACATCGAGGATGTCAGCATGGTGGAGGATCGAAATGAGCGAGCCAGACGACTATGGATTCGATGTGAGGAGTGTGGTACGATCCTCTATAGAAAACACGTCAAGGAGAACGCCAAGGTCTGCTTTACCTGCGCAAGTCATATAGAAATGAGTAGTAAAGAAAGGATCGAAAGTTTGATCGATGCTGACACTTGGCGACCGATAAATGAGTACATTTCGCCAGGGGATCCATTGGACTTTGAGGATGAAAAACTGTATCTCAATCGTCTCGATGAATCGCAAGAGAGGACGGGGCTTATGGATGCGATTCAAACGGGAACTGCCATTATAGAAGAGATTCCCGTCGCGTTGGGGGTAATGGATTTTCAATTTATGGGAGGGAGCATGGGCTCCGTCGTGGGTGAAAAAATTACCCGTCTGATCGAATATGCCCTCGATGAAGGATTATTCTTGATTTTGGCATGCGCCTCTGGGGGGGCACGAATGCAGGAAGGAATTTTTAGTCTGATGCAGATGGCGAAGATATCTGGTGCATTGAATATTTATAAATCGTGCGGCCATCTCCTCTACATTTCTCTCTTGACGTCACCAACGACGGGAGGGGTCACAGCCAGCTTTGCTATGCTGGGTGACATCATAATCGCCGAACCAAAGGCGGTCATTGGCTTTGCGGGAAGACGTGTCATCGAACAAACTTTACAGGAGGAACTTCCTTCCAATTTCCAAACGGCCGAATATCTCCATCACCATGGATTGGTCGATCTCATTGTTCACCGTCACCACCTTCGGGAAGCTTTCGGAGAAAGCTTCCTCTTCCATCAAAATGCACCCTTGAAGGAAGAAAATCTATTGAGGGTGGCCGGTTCGACCAATGGAGCAGTCACTTCACCCTCTCTATTCCCCATTCTCATCCCTGTCCCCAAAGGGGAAGGGGAAGGGGATGAGAATGGGGATGGGAATGGGGATGGGGATAGGCATGGGGATTGGAAGAATTCGACTTCAAATACTTATGAAGCTGGCGAGACCGAAGAGACGGAGAAGGCACCCTCCTTTAGCTTCGCTGATGATGAAGCTGGCGAGACCGCAGAGACGGAGAAGGCACCCTCCTTTAGCTTCGCTGGTGAGCTAGAAAAGAGGAGCGATGAAACCGATCTTTTATCTTCTCCTCAGGAGACGGTCGCCACCATCGTCCTCAGCGAAGGTGTCGCATCACCTTTACCCAAAAGGAAAAGGTGACGCGAATCAAAGATGGTGCCCAAGGAGACAATTTCAAGGATAAGTCTCAAGCGGGCGATGGTCAAGAAAAAGAAGGGGGAGCAGGCGTAGAAGACCTGTGCAAAGGAATAAATGTTGAGGAGGGGGGTAAAAAGAATGCCCCGTTCCTCTTTCTTCCTAGGAGGCGTACGTAAAGTTACTTGGAAAGGCAGGCGAAGTTCTTTCTTCTCTCTCTCTTTTTTTCAAAAGACTTCTTTTCTTAGTTTAGGTGTTTGACATCTAGGAAGGAGAAGATGAATTTGATCTCAAGAGGGGTAGAAAGCCTTGGAATATTCTTTCTGGGGGCTCTTTCCCCTCCCTTTTCGTTCCTGGCAGGCGGGCAACGCGATTCGAACGCGCGACATTCTCGTTGGCAACGAGATGCTCTACCACTGAGCTATGCCCGCACCCTCCTTTCTCATCCCCATCGGTTCGGGCTCCCACCATCCGGTGGGGAGCCAAATCGACGCAGGTCGGTAGTTTAAGTCGCTGACGTCGGGCATAAGCTTTAATGGTGCGAGGTTTTCTTGCATCATTAAAGCTTATGCGAGGTTCTCTTGCATCATTTTAAAGTGTATGCGAGAAGGAGTTACGCCTTTTTTTAATACGCCAATCCCATGCTTCGGGTCGTTTCGGAACCAAGATAGACCCGTACGCTTAGAAAGTCAGTCGGGCACGCCGATTCGCATCGTTTACATCCCACGCAATCTTCGGTACGCGGTGCCGAAGCGATTTGACTTGCTTTACATCCGTCCCACGGGACCATCTCCAAAACGTCGGTTGGACAAGCCCGTACACATTGTGTACACCCAATACAGGTGTCATAAATTTTTACAGCATGAGACATAAAGATCTACCTCGAAGAAACAGAGTAGGTAAGATTGAGAACTTTAATATAGTATACTCGAGAGGATACCCGAATTCAATCCTTTCCTTGAGAGATCTTGAAGAAAGTCATATCCCGAATTCAATCCTTTCCTTGAGAGATCTTGAAGAAAGTCATATAATGAATTGAAGAAGGATCTTACTGTGGGCAAAGCCAAAGGCGAAGTCCCCTTCAGTGTATAGAAGGGGAGAGAATAAAAATGGTTCGCCATTGGCGTGGACAGAGGTTGAGCCGTCGATATTCCGGCAAGAGGAAAGCCTTCGATGCAATCCGATAAAAGGGTCATCAGCGAAGCTGATGGCTGGGTGGAAAGCAAAAGCATAAGACTAATTGCGAATCGAATAAGTAAAGGGTGACAGCTTCCTATGAGTAAAGTATATGATTGGTTTGAAGAGCGTTTAGAGATTCAGTCCATTGCGGACGACATCACAAGTAAATACGTTCCTCCCCACGTCAACATTTTTTATTGCCTGGGTGGAATTACCTTTACTTGCTTCCTCGTTCAGGTGGCGACCGGCTTTGCAATGACCTTCTATTACCGTCCCACCGTGGCGGAGGCCTTTGCGTCGGTGCAATACATTATGACCGACGTCAACTTTGGGTGGCTTATTCGTTCAATCCATCGCTGGTCCGCGAGCATGATGGTATTGATGATGATTTTACATGTCTTTCGCGTCTACCTGACCGGTGGTTTTAAAAAGCCACGTGAATTGACCTGGGTGACTGGAGTCATTATGGCGGTTTGTACGGTCTCCTTCGGGGTGACCGGCTACTCTCTACCATGGGATCAGGTTGGCTACTGGGCTGTCAAAATCGTGACCGGGGTGCCGGATGCGATTCCTGTTGTTGGTCCGACGCTAGTCGAGTTACTCCGTGGAGGGGTTGGTGTTGGTCAATCGACATTGACGAGATTTTATAGCCTTCACACCTTCGTTCTTCCCTTGTTGACGGCCGTCTTTATGCTGATGCATTTTTTAATGATTCGTAAGCAAGGTATTTCAGGACCACTTTAGGTTGAATCTCTATTCACGACAATGAGGAAGACCTCTTCTTTGTCGGTGGTCGGTGGTCGGTGGAGGCTGGAAGAATGATCGTTGTCGGCAAGGCCATCCCCATGAGCAAAGCTGAAGGGGAATAGCCATCGACGACAATGTCGACTTTTATCAGGAGAAAAAATAGCATGGCAGTAACGAAGAAACCGGATCTTTCTGATCCAATTTTATTAGCAAAATTGGCGAAGGGGATGGGACATAATTATTATGGTGAACCGGCATGGCCGAATGATCTACTTTACATCTTTCCGGTCGTTATTTTAGGAACCTTCGCTGGCGTGATTGGATTGGCGGTCTTGGATCCAGCTGTCGTTGGAGAGCCGGCCAACCCCTTTGCAACCCCCTTGGAAATCTTGCCGGAGTGGTATTTTTACCCAGTCTTTCAAATATTACGAACCGTTCCAAACAAATTGCTGGGTGTCCTGCTAATGGCTGCAGTCCCTGCGGGTCTGTTGACAGTGCCATTCATCGAAAATATTAATAAGTTTCAAAATCCTTTCCGACGTCCTGTCGCGACGGCCGTCTTCTTGATCGGAACAGTCGTTGCCATCTGGCTTGGCATCGGAGCTACCCTTCCCATCGATATTTCATTAACGCTTGGCCTTTTCTAACCTATGGCCGATTAAAAGAAGGGAAAGAAGGGTGAGAAAGGATTCGCGGCGCTCGCATAGGGCGTCTGCAATCCATCTTCTTGGTCGATACGCTTTCGATCCATCTCGTGAGACACCGGATCCGTCTTCGACTTGGAGAAGCCGAGCCTCTTCGGGTCGAAGACGGATCAGCTTTTTTTACCCTTCCGTACCATTGAAACACAATGCAGGAGACTCTTTTTCTATGGCCGTTCCTAAAAAGCGTACATCAAAAACAAAAAAAACGATTCGAAAGTGGGTGTGGAAAAAAAAGGCGATGGACAGGGGTGAAAAGGCCTATTCTTTGGCCATCCTTACGATACGAAGGGAGGAGACACGAAAAGGGGCAAAGGGAACAACGGACGAAGGGGAAAAAAAGGGTTGAACAAGTCTGAAAAAAAAGTTTGACAATGTCATGGTGGCACTCGCTTTATAGATCGCTCTACGACCCGATGTAGAGCAGAGATCGGTGACCTTATTCTATTTACTGTTCCGATGGCTTAAAAAAGGACCACCGTCATGGAAAATGGGGCCTTCGCACTCCACTCTCGGTCAGAGCCTTCTTGCTGGCGAGAACCATCCTGAGTAAACCACCCGACATCAGGATTCGACTGGGGTAGAAGAGGGCGGAGGAACTTCGTATGGACCGGACAAGAAAGCCCATTGCCTTCCCCTTCTCCAAAGGAGATCAGGATAGAAAAAATAGGAAAGGTGATACCTTCATCAAGGTGATACCTTCATCAAGGTGATACCTTCATCAAGGTGATACCTTCATCAAGGTGATACCTTCATCAAGGTGATACCTTCATCAAGGTGATACCTTCATCAAGGTGATACCCATCCCTTTCGGGGACGAGAAAGAGCCATCACCTTTAATCATCACCTTTAATCATCACCTTTGGTGATAACGGTGGGTCGATACCTCTATATTTTTTATCATGAAAATGAGGAGGTGTCGCATCAAGCAAGCGGTCACCGTCCTCGAGGTGACGACTCCTCTTAGGAGGAGTAAGTTTTTGTGGGGTGGACGAAACCACATCGACCCTCAATTTGGACATCCTTTTTAGGCACGTTGCATGCAGCAGGGTTTGAACCTGCGATGTCCTTACGGATAACAGATTATGAGTCTGTCGCCTTCGACCACTCGGCCATGCATGCTGTCATGCGACACCCACGGTCCAGCCACGACGTAGTCGTCTTGATTTGTGCCCCTTGCTTCACCAAAGGTGATGGGAGGCCATCACCTTTGGTGAAGCAAGGGAGAGAATCATGAGGATGAGAACTCATCGACACCCCCTTCACCGATGGTAATCCTTTTGGTGGGAATTACTTGGCTTTGACCAATTGCAGTCGGGCACGTGCTCTCTTGAGGGCGAAATTGGCTTCCACCTTTTCTTTTGCACCAACGGCCTCGACCCATTGCCGTTGTGCTTCCTGATATGTTTTTTCTGCTTGCTCGGGGTCGATGGTGGCGTGAGTTTCGGCTTGATTAACGAGGACGGTGACCTTATTTTGTTTGATCAGAGCAAATCCACCAAGCAAGGCAATGGACGTCCATTCCATCCTGGTTCGAATCAGCATGACACCGATATCCAAGGCCGTCATAAGTGGTGCATGGTTTTTCAGGACACCCATCTGTCCAGTGTTGGTAGGTAATATAATTTCCTCCGCCTGTTGATTCCAAAAAATACGATCCGGCATCATGATACAGACTTGCATACTCATACTTTGTTTACGTCATCCTTCACACACACCCATTTCCCTTCTCAGGACGCGAGGTCCATTGGGCGCCGTCGGAGGCGACTCGGAGAGGTTACTACGGCTCAAACCGTCTCGATCTCTCGAATTCTCTCAGAAAGAGAAGACGCGGCGACCCAGAGGTCGAGAGAGTCGTCTCCTGTCATGACTTGAGTCGAGAGGAGGCAGCCTGCTGCTTCGAGCTGGCGACCTCGTTCTTTCGAGCGTGGCGTGACCGTGCAGAATCCAACCGTGAGCTTTACCTTGTGCATCACCCTTGCTGGTGACGACGAAGAGGAAAGCGAAGCTGAGTGGGCTACCTCCCGGCAGGAGACTAGAGTGACCAGGTGGCTCTTTTTTTCAACGCCTTCCTTTTCTACAAGACCCTTCTTCCACGAGATTCTTTCTTTTGTAGGATACCCTTGTTTTTCTATGAGACACCTTGTTTCATGAGAGGCTTTTTCATGAAAACGGCCCTTGAGGGGAAAACCTTTTGCCCTACGGCCGCGCCTCATCACATCACCTTCGGTGAACAGGTGAACATCCGGGGTATCACTTTCTTACCAAAGATATCGAATCGAAAATGGAATATCACCCTAGGCGGGTGTTCACCTGTTCACCATAAGGTGATGTGATGTGATGAGGCGTGAGGGTTACTGCAGCGAAGCCGCCTTCGAGATGGCTTCATCAATGTTTCCAACCAGATAGAAAGATTGCTCGGGAAGATCATCCAATTCGCCGGAGAGAATAAAGTTGAAACCCTGAATCGTCTCCGCCAAACTCACATACTTTCCAGGAGAGCCGGTAAACACCTCCGCGACGAAGAATGGTTGCGAGAGAAAACGTTCGATTTTCCGGGCACGTGCCACCGTCAATCGATCCTCCTCCGAAAGTTCATCCAAACCCAGAATCGCGATGATGTCTTGCAACTCTTTATACCGTTGCAACGTCTCCTTCACGTTTTGGGCACACTGGTAGTGCTCCTCCCCAACAATCCATGGCTGCAACATCGTCGACGTTGAATCCAACGGATCGACGGCAGGGTAAATGCCCTTCGACGCCAATCCACGGGAAAGAACGGTCGTTGCGTCCAGATGAGCAAAGGTGGTCGCCGGCGCGGGGTCGGTCAAGTCGTCGGCTGGAACGTAGACGGCCTGAATCGAGGTGATCGACCCATCCTTGGTTGACGTGATTCGTTCTTGCAACCCCCCCATTTCCGTTGCCAAAGTAGGTTGGTACCCCACCGCCGACGGCATACGCCCGAGCAGAGCAGATACTTCCGAGCCTGCTTGCACGAAGCGAAAGATATTATCGATAAACAGCAATACGTCCTGCTTGTTGATGTCCCGAAAATATTCGGCCATAGTCAAGGCGGTTAATCCGACCCGCATCCGAGCCCCTGGAGGTTCATTCATTTGCCCATACACCAGGGCAACCTTCGAAGCAGAGATGTTTTGCTCATCGATCACCTTCGATTCCTTCATCTCCATGTAAAGATCGTTTCCCTCCCTGGTTCGCTCCCCTACACCACCGAAGACAGAAACTCCACCATGGGCCTTCGCAATGTTGTTGATCAACTCCATGATCAACACAGTTTTTCCAACACCGGCTCCACCAAAGAGACCGATTTTCCCACCACGTCGATAGGGTGCCAGTAGATCGACCACCTTGATCCCACTTTCAAAGATTGAAAGCCTCGTGTCGAGATCGACGAAGGCGGGTGCAGATCGATGGATCGGAAGATCCTCCTTCGTGTCGACCGGGCCTAGATTGTCGACCGGTTCACCCAAAACGTTAAATATTCGTCCCAATGTCGCCTGTCCAACGGGGACGCTCAACGGTTTTCCTGTGTCGATCACCTCCATACCACGCATCAGTCCGTCGGTGGCATTCATCGAGATCGCACGAACGCAGTAATCCCCCAATAGCTGTTGCACTTCACACGTCAATGACAGCTGCTCTCCAGCCTCATTTTTTCCAGAGATCGATAATGCATTAAAGATATTCGGCATCTTTCCGGGCGAAAACGCAACGTCCAAGACGGGACCGATAATCTGCGTGATCCGGCCAACATTTTTTGTTTTAACAGATGGGTTCATAAAGCAGGTATTTGCAGGGACTATCCCTTCCCTCGCAATGCAACGCCTTCCCCTTCCCCTTTGGGGATAGGGATGCGCAGGCCGGCAAGACGCTGAGGGCGATGCGTCGAGCAAAATGCGATGGGAGGGCGTAAGGGGACGAGGTTGGGGTGAGACGAAATTCCGAAGAACGGGTCACGCGATTTCAAGCGATGCAAAGAAGGGAGTGTGATTACTCTCTCTTTTCTCATTTTATCATTCGAGGCCGACTTCTTCAAGTCGATTTATGAAAGGTCGTCAAGGGACAATGGGTCGTATAGGTCACAATCAACTGTCCGTAGGCGGTCAATGGCTTCAGCTTCGCTGATCAGCGAAGCTGATGACCACCTTTGCCATCAGCCAAGCTGAAGACCTTTTTCTCCTGCAAGTATGTAAGTCCAAGTATGTAAGAATTTGTTCTCTCAAAGGAGGTTTAATCCGTGTGTAGTCGACCACCCCGTTCAAAGCAATCTCAATTTTTTGAATGAGAATATCGATCTTGCGCTCGCCCTCACATTTTTTGAGGATTGCTTTTCGGAGAAGCGGTCTGTGTTCTTGATTGTGTGGCACCCGGACCAAAACTAGATTGGGCTCCAAATTTTTGTTCATGTCACAGTCAGAGTCTCCGATCATAGCGGGGTCAGAGTTGCCGCCCATGTCGGGGTCAAAATCGTTGTTCATAGATCATTCTCTGTTTTGATCCGCGTTATTATTATAGATATGCGTATGGTTATTAATATTATGGTTCTTAATTTGTATATTAATTGTGGTTGGTTTTTTCTTGAAAAAAAACTCATCGACCTCGACGGTAATCCATCGACGGACAAACTCTGAAGCTATTTTGTTGGTCTCAAAAGAGCGGTCTCTGATCATCTGAGAAAGGGCATGTACAACCGTTGGGTTGAAGGGCATATGTAATCGTTGGGTTCAAAGGTATGATGGTGATGATTCTTTTTTGGTACAGCGTCGAATAAAATCCTTTTCGTCCTTTCTTGGATATTTTCGACGAGAGTCAGGAGCTGATCTCGGTCGAGGCCTTTAAAAGAAAAATCATCAAGGAAAATGGCGTGATACTTCTCATTACACTTTTTTAAGTCTTCTATGTGATTGAGGGTTCCCATATGCCATTCATTGAGATAAACCAACATATGAACAAAAACAGTTTTTACGGCGACGCCCTTCCCCTTTGGGGATAGCCAACGATGAGAAGGATAGGCTAAAAGCCCTGCTTCTACTAGATATATATTTTGGAAGCGACGTTAAATTGCTCCATACTGTGAAAGGCAGGTTTCCGCCTGCTGCCTTGGCTAGATTCTCATCAATATACTCCGCCCTGTTCGCTCGAGCCCATTTTTGTCGGCCTTATTAAAAGAGAGTTTGGCGAAGTCGGCCACCTTTCCATCGATGATGGTTTCCAGGTCAATTCGATGGTCATCACCTTCGGTGAATACTTTTACATACATATTTAACCGTTTCATTGAAGGATTTCACCGCTTGATAGTTGCCATGATACCTGTTTTCTTTATACCGTAGATCGAGCAGACTGGCTGTTTTAATGTCGAATTTAATCCTTGCGATCAGGAGGACGTGATACGAAACTCCCCCATTGGCGTGCTTGTGCCTGCCTATCACGTAGTTTTGGAAGTCAATGACCCTCTCCAACCTCTAGCGAATGTCTTTGTGCGTCATCTCTGTCTTTGTGCGTC
>JAABUH010000276.1_pt1 | contig 78816 bp, 72 predicted proteins | sample 5559121 | NCBI WGS metagenome assembly JAABUH01 (sample SAMN10711871, study PRJNA513364) | rock metagenome | isolation source: Antarctica rocks | place: Antarctica: Victoria Land, Battleship Promontory nord | collected 2015-12-28
CGAGCGTTTGATTTCGGGGGGTTTTCGGGGGGCGGAGCCCCCCGAGTGGGGGCGGAGCCCCTGAGTGTGAAAGACCCGGGTGTGGCATGTTTGGCGCTGGCACGCCATACTCTCAGGCGAACTGATTATTGCCGCGAGCCAGTTGTCCCAGCGCGGGAGGCACCGGCCGCCAACTCGAGGAGGCAGGGTGCTTGCTAGACGGCTGACGAAATCACGCCACGGATGGGTACGTGGCCCGTTTGCTCTGAGGAGGGCCCTGTCCGCCCTCCCGATGGCTGCGCTGACGATGGCTGCCCTGGCGGCAGTGGCAGTCGCCGTCCCGGCGGGCGCGGTCGCCGGTGCGGCGGGGGCGGGGGCTCAGCTGGCGGTGGTGGCCAACCAGGGCGGTCTCCTCGGAGGTCTCGAGCAGGGACTGGGTTCAGCTTTGAGCGGCGCCATGAACGGCGCGACGGGCGGTGGGGCGCAGCCCCCGGCGGCCTCCCAGAGCCCTGCACCCCAAGGCCCGCCCAGGGCGGCGACCTACGTCCCCGCCGGCCCCAATCCGTACCGGGCGTTCTCGAGGGGCTACGACATCTCCTGGCCCCAGTGCGGGCAGGCCTATCCGGCGACGCCATTCAACATGGCCATCATCGGCATCAATGACGGACGGTCCTTCACCGGCAATCCGTGCCTGGCCAGTGAGGCCCGCTGGTCCGCCCAGGGGGCGCCCAGCTCCTACATGAACATCAACGCCCCGCCCCCTGGGCCGCCCAACAGCCACGATCAGAACGGTCCGGCTGGGAGGTGCTCAGCCGCCAACCCGGCCTGTCTGGCGTACAACTACGGCTACAACGCGGCTGCTTACTCGGTGTCCTACGCCAACGCCTCGGGGGTGCTGGGTCACCGGTGGTGGCTGGATGTCGAACTGGTCAGCTCGGACGACACCTACTGGACCTCCAATCAGTCAGTGAACGCCAGCGCCATTGCCGGAGCCATCGCCGGCCTGCAGGCCAGGGGCATGAATGTCGGCATCTATTCCACTTCTTACCAATGGCGTCTCATCGCTGGAGGGTTCTCACCCCGGCTGCCGGTGTGGGTGGCCGGCGCCCCCAGCTCCAACCCGGGCTCCAAGTGCGGCCCGAGCTCTGGCTTTGGCGGTGGACCTATCTGGTTCACCCAGTTCGATGCCGGCGCCTTCGACGGCGACTATGCCTGCTGAGGCTGAGCCTGCTGAGGCTGAGCCTGCTGAGACTGAGCCGGCTGAGGCTGAGCCTGCAACTCCTGGCGGTCCACGATCAGGACCCTACTTCGAGCCCCGTCGGGGGAGATGGGCCGTGTCGTTGTAGCGAAGCAACCGCCAGCGCCCGGCCTGGTGCTCCCACTCGGTTATCGACGCGTTGGTCGCCCCCAGGGCCGCACCGCCTCCGGCCGCCCTGCCGGGGACGCCGCTGATCCCGAGGAAGCTCAGCAGCGAACCGTCGATCACGCCACCGTGGGTGGCCACCACCACCTGCTCGCCCCGGTGGCGCCCGACCAGGGCCAAGAGGGCTGCTCGGGCCCGGGCGAGAAAGGTGGTCCAGCTCTCCCCGCCCGGAGAGAACGGCAGGTCGGGATGGGTCACAAAGTCGGGCACCGGGTAAGTGGCCTCCAGGTCGGCCCAGGAAAGGCCGTCACCCTGGCCGGGATGCAACTCGCACAGGCCGCAGTCGGTCATCACGGGTAGGTGACCAAGGCAGGGCGCAATCAGCTCTGCGGTCTGCATGGCCCGGGGCAGCACGCTGGCGTAGAGGGCGTTGGCCCCCCCCAGCTCAGCGGTGGACGCCAGGCGGTCGGCCAGAGCCTGCACCTGAGCCACCCCATCGGCGGACAGCCCGGTACAACCTCGTATGCCACCCACCACTCGCAGGCGCTGCGCCTCCGACTCACCATGTCTGATCAGCGACAGGCGGGTGGCGAAGGGCTGAGCCGATACCGCCGCGGAGTCGCTCATGCCAACTGCTCGACAAAGGCCTCGAGCTGGCGCAGGTTGTGGCACTCCACCGTTGCCTCACAGTGCAAGGCGTACTGACTGACAATCGAGTCGCCGGTGTCCCAGTACGAGCGAGGTTCCGGATTGAGCCAGTAGAGATGGCGGGCACGCCGGCTGATCTCGGCCAGCACCCAGGCATTGGCGGCGTGATAGTTGTTGCGGGCATCGCCCAGAACGAGCACGCTCGACCTGGTGGACAACTCATGGCCCCAACGCCCCCAGAATGCCTCCAGGGCGTGACCGTAGTCAGAGTGACCGTCGGCCCAGATCACATCGGCCTCGGTGTTCACCCTGCGGATCGCCTCACTCAAATCTTCAGACTCTTCGAAGAACCTGGTCACCTCGTCCACCTCGTCGATGAACACGAAGCTGCGGACCTTGGAGAACTGCGCGCTGATGGCATACATGAGTTGCAAGGTGAAGCGGGCAAAGGCCGCCACCGACCCGGAGATGTCGGCGATCACCACCATCTCCGGTTTGGCCGGGCGGGGATGGCGAAGCCGGAGATCGACCGGTACCCCCCCATAGGACAGCGAGTGGCGCACCGTGCTGCGAAAATCGACGGCACCCCGGTGGCCCTGACGACGTCTTCGGGCCAGGCGAACCGCCAGCCTGCGGGTCAGGGGGTGTACGGCCCGGCCCAGTGCTGCCAGCTCCTCACGGGTGGCATGCATGAAGCTCACATCCTCGGGCAGGGGCTTGCGCAGGGACCGGGCCACCGCCTCGGCGCCCCGATCCACCACCAGTCGACGACGGATCTCGGCTTCCACCTCCTGGCGCAGCGAGTCGATCCGGGCCTGGTACTCGTCCCGGGCGAGGCGCTCCTCCAACGAGGTCAGGCCTCCCTTGGCCTGGGCATGAGCCGCATCCATCAGGTCGGCCAGCACCGCGTCCAGGCTCAGACGGCGAAGCGTGCGGTACAGGTAGTAGGCGGCGCCCACCGGCCGTCCCGGCTCCATCCCGGCGTGGAGGGCGACGGCTTGGCGGCCCAGGGCGACGAGCATCGCCTCGTCGCCGTCGGTGAGCGCCCGGCGGAGCACCTCCATGAGCTGGGCGTCGCTCAGCATGTCGAGGACCGGGCCGGGGCCGGTCTCGACCGCCTGGCAGACGGCCAGGCCGTCTTCTCCGTGTGCCACCGAGTGGTCGTCGTCGACAACCAGGTCCAGCTGGGGGCCGCTCAGCGCGAAATAGACGTCGAAGATGGTCTCGAAGGCTCGCCAATGGGCGTTGGTCTTGACCAGGGTGGCGCCCAGGGCACACTTGAGCGCCCGTCTGTCCTCCAAACGGACGTGCCCGAGAGCTTGGGCCGCGTCGATGTCCTCGCTCAGCGAGACAGGCAGACCCGCTCGGCGCAGCTCAGCGATGAAGCCGGTTAGGAGATCTGTCAACGGCGCCTGGGACTATGTCCCGTCCGAGGCTCCATCGGAGGCCCCGGCCGTGGCCCCAGCGGGGATCCCCTCGGAGGCCGACAGCTCCTTGGCGGCCCGGTCGATGTCGGTGCGATATTTGAGCAGAACGTGAAGGCTGTCCCGGAGAACCTCGGCGTCGATGGTGCCTGCTCCCAGGACCAGCAGAGTGCGGGCCCAGTCGAGCGTCTCGGAGACCGAAGGACGCTTCTTGAGGTCCATTGATCGCAGGGAACGTACGATCCGCACGACCTGATCGGCCAGGATGTCGCCCAGCTGGGGCACCCTGGCCCTCACGATCTCCTTCTCCCGGTCCATGTCGGGATAGCCGATATGGAGATAGAGGCAGCGGCGCTTCAATGCCTCGGAGAGCTCCCGCGTGTTGTTGGAGGTGAGGAACACCATCGGGATCTGTGTGGCCTTGACGGTGCCCATCTCGGGAATGGAGACCTGGTAGTCGGAGAGGACCTCCAGCAGGAGAGCCTCGGTTTCCACCTCCAGGCGGTCGACCTCGTCGACCAGCAGCACCACCGGGTCGGTGGCCCGGATGGCCTCCAGCAACGGGCGGGACAGGAGAAAGGCCTCGCTGAAGATGTCGGCCTCGATGTCGTCCCAGGGGGTCAGCGACTGTGAGTCCCCAGTCTGTGAGTCCCCGACCTGTGACTCCCCAGTCTGAGGCGCCCCGGCCTGTGGCGCCCCAGAAGGTGCCGACTCGGCCAGACGCTGGGCCTGGATCCGCAGCAGTTGCTTCTTGTAGTTCCACTCGTAGAGGGCCTTGGATTCGTCGAGGCCCTCGTAGCACTGCAGGCGGATCAGGCGGGCGCCGGTCATGCGGGCCACGCTCTTGGCCAACTCGGTCTTGCCGGTGCCGGCTGGGCCCTCGACCAGTACCGGCTTGCCCAGTCGCTCGGCCAGGTAGACCACCCCGGCGATGGCGTCATCGGCCAGGTAGCCGACCCGGGCCAGCGCCTGGCGGACGTCCGCGGCCGAGCCGGGAACGTCCGTCACAGACGGACCTGCCCGTCTCCTTCGACCACATACTTGAGTGTGGTCAGCTCTCGTAGGCCCATCGGACCACGGGCATGGAGCTTTTGGGTGCTGATGCCGATCTCGGCTCCCAGACCCAGCTCGGCGCCGTCGACGAAGCGAGTGGAGGCATTCACCAGGACAGCCGCCGCATCCACCTGCCGGGTGAAGCGGCCGGCCGCCCCCAGGTCGTTGGTGATGATGGCCTCCGAGTGGCCGGAGCCATAGCGGGCGATGTGACTAAGAGCGCCATCGATGTCGTCGACCACTGCCACCGACAGCTTGAGGTCGAGGAACTCAGTGGCATAGTCGGCCTCGGTAGCCGCGCCGACGTCGGGAAGGATGGCCCGGGTGCGCTCGTCGCCCAGCAGCTCTACTCCCTCCAGGGCCGTAGCCACCCGGGGCAGGAACTCCCTCGCCACTGACTCATGGACGAGGAGGGACTCCGCCGCGTTGCATACTCCAGGCCGGCTCATCTTGGCGTTGGCCACTATGGAGGTGGCCATGTCGAGGTCCGCCGCCGCGTCGACATAGAGGTGGCAGTTGCCGTCACCATCGATCACGTAGGGAACCGTCGCCTGTTGGATGACCGCCTGCACCAGCGAGGCACCGCCCCTCGGGATCAGGCAGTCGATGACGCCTCTCAGGCGCATGAAGGCGGTGGCTGTCTCCCGGCTGGTGTCGTCCACCAGCAGCACCGCATCCTCCGGCAGGTCAGCCTTGGCCGCCGACTCTCGCAGGATGCAAGCAATGACGCGGTTGGAGGATATGGCGGTGGAGGACCCCCGTAGGAAGGCCACATTCCCGGACTTGAGGCACAGCCCGGCCGCATCGCTGGTCACGTTGGGCCGGTTCTCGTAGATGACGCCGACCACCCCGAGGGGGACCCTCACCCGTCTGACCCGCAGGCCGTTGGGCATGACCCGACCCTCGGTCACCTCCCCCACCGGGTCAGGCAGGGCGGCCACATGGCGCAGGGCGTGGGCCATCGCGTCCAGACGCGCCGGAGTGAGACGCAGCCGGTCCAGGGCGGTCCCACTGGTGCCGGGCAGGGCCTGGGCGACGGCCAGGTCAACTGCGTTGGCCTCCAGCACCTCGTCCGCCCGATCCGCCAGCAGATACCCGGCACCTCGGAGGGCGACATCCTTGGCCAAGGTGGTGGCCACAGCCAGCTGGCGGGCAGCCACCCGGGCCCGTCGGCCCAGGTCGGCGAGGTCGGGACCGGCCGTCATGGGTTTAAACCCTACTGGCCTGCGTTGGCCGACTGACTGGCTTGGCTTAGTATGAGATGGCCCTCGCACTGGGTCCTCGGTCCAGAGGCACTCTGCGAGCACACAAACGACCGACCGATACCCAGCGCGCCTGGAACCCTGGAGGCACAAGTGGCAGACCCCGGCTTTGTGGCAGTGATTGGAGGCGGCCCGGCGGGGCTCACGGCGGCCTACGAGCTCACCAGGGCAGGTGTCGAGGTAACCGTCTTCGAAGGCGACGACGTGGTTGGGGGCATCAGCCGAACGGTGGAGCGAGACGGCTGGCGCTTCGACCTCGGTGGGCACCGCTTCTTCACCAAGGTCCCCGAGGTGGAGGCCTTGTGGCACGAGATCCTGCCCGACGACGAATTCCTGACCCGCCAGCGCAAAAGCCGCATCTTCTACGACGGGAAGCTCTTCGACTACCCGCTCCAGGCCAAGAATGCCCTGTTCGGCTTGGGCCTGATCGAGGCGGCCAAGTGCGTGCTGTCCTACCTGTGGGTCAAGATCCGACCCCCTCAGGACCAGTCCAACTTCGAGGGATGGGTGGCCGCTCGCTTTGGTTGGCGCCTGTACCGCATCTTCTTCAAGACGTACAGCGAGAAAGTGTGGGGTATGCCGGCCACCGAGATCCAGGCTGACTGGGCCGCCCAGCGGATCAAGAACCTCTCGCTGTTGACCGCGGTCATCAACTCCTTGCTGCCGAAGCGCAAACAGACCGAGATCACCACCCTCATCGAGGAGTTCCAGTACCCGATGTTCGGCCCTGGGCTGATGTGGGACCGATGCCTGGAGCGAGTGAGTGCCGGGGGCGGGAAGGTCCTGTTGAAGACCCGAGTGGCAACCGTGCATCTGGACGCGAAGGGCGCGACCGGCGTCACGGTCGCCAGTGAGGGCGGAGAGACCCGCTACCCGTGCAACCACGTCGTGTCCTCGATGCCCCTGGGCGAGTTGGTCATGGCCATGGACCCTCCGGCCCCGGCCAGGGTGCAGGAGGCAGCCAAGGGCCTCTACCACCGGGACTTCCTGACCGTGGCCCTGGTGGTCCCCGAGGAGCACGGCTTCCCGGACAACTGGATCTACATCCACAGCCCGGGGGTCAAGGTGGGCCGCATCCAGAACTTCGGCTCCTGGTCCCCCTTCCTGGTAAAGGACGGCCGGACCTGCCTGGGCCTGGAATACTTCGTCAACGTGGGCGACGAGCTGTGGATGACCCCGGATGACCAGCTCATCCCCTTCGCCACCGCCGAGCTGGTATCGCTCGGCCTGCTGCCGCCTGACACCGTTCAGGCCGGCTACGTGGTTCGCATGCCCAAGGCCTATCCCGTCTACGACGGTTCCTACCAGCACAACGTGGACGTCGTCCGGGAGTGGCTGGCCGAGGCCGCCCCCAACGTGCATCCCGTGGGCCGCAACGGGATGCACAAGTACAACAACCAGGACCATTCCATGTACACCGCCATGCTCAGTGTGGAGAACATCCTGGGCCAGACGCCGCCCCATGACATCTGGAAGGTGAATGTCGAAAAGGATTATCACGAGGAAGGATCCAGGCCCACTTCCGGTGGTACCGGCCGCTCTGCTCCAGTCCTCCCGACCCGCCAGCCCACGCCTACCGATGTCAATACACCAGCCAGTGACCAGTAGAAACCGTTCCTGATCCGGCTCAGCCCAAGGGATGGAGCTGGCCTGTGCACCGCTTGGGTAGCCCGCCTCCAGACACCGGATCCGCGACACCGTTAGTCAGTCTGACCACATTTCGGTCGGGGCTACCCGGACTGCTCTCATCCTGGTTCGTCGCCCGCGTGTTGACACTGTTGGCGCTGGGAGTCGTGGTGCAACTGTCACCCGGACACATACCTCACCCGCCAACTCTTTCCGTCTACGACGCCCACACCTACCAGCTGATCGCCGGGCACGGTTACTCGGCCGGCCTGGTCCGGTACTTCCCTCTCTTCCCGCTGGCCATTCGAGGCTTGAGTCGAGTCCTCCCCCTCGGGCCACCCGGAGCTGCCCTGCTGGTCAGTAACGTCGCGGCCCTGGGGTACGCCACCCTCCTCTGGTTCCTGATCCGAAGTGACATCGAGCCCAGGCTCCCGGGGACCAAAGCCAGCATCGCCGACGCGACGGTATGGCTCACAATCCTCGCGCCGGTCGGCTTCGTGCTCGTTCTCGGCTACTCAGAGGCACTGTTCGGTCTTCTCGCCGTGTTGGTCTTCCTGCTGCTACGGCGTCGCCACTTCGCCTGGGCCGTCATCCCCGGCATCCTGGTCGGGCTGTCCAGGCCGGTCGGGTTGCTGCTGGCGGTTCCCGCCGCCGTCGAAGCCCTACGCGCTTGGCGTGGCACACGTCTCACAACCAGGGCATGGGCCACCCTGGCCGTCCTGGCGCCTGTCGCTGGCTGCGCTGGGTACCTGGCCTGGGTGGCCAGCACCTATGGCAACCCCATGCTGCCCTTCACCGACCAGGTGCACGGGCCGCGCGCGTCTCTATTCGCCGATCCGTTGGCCCCCCTGCATCACAGCGTGGTGGCGCTACTCCACGCCACCGATCCGGTGACCATCCTGCACCTGCCGGTGGTGCTGATCTTCGTCGCTCTGCTTGGCGTGTCTGCGCGCCGGCTGCCATTGTCCTATACCGCCTTCGCCGGCGTCATGCTGGCTGCCGCCCTGACCGCTCGCACTCTGGACTCGCTCGAACGCTACTGCTACAGCGATTTCCCACTGATCATTGCCCTTGCCCTGTCTACCCGCCGGCGAACGGCCACTCTGCTTGCGGTCAGCATCAGCGCCGGACTGCTTGTCTTCTACTCAGTGCTGACACTCACCGGCCACTACACGCCGTGACGCGGAGCAACTACGGGTTCGGTGACTATCGTTCTCTTCTCTCCCGGACTAGGGTGGCGCCCCATGGCGCAGACCCGGCTGCAGGTCGCGCCGAGACCGGTAACGGATTGGGCAGTTTGAACACTGCATTGATGTCTTCCCCCACGGGCAGCCGGTGTCGCCAGTTCCCGTGCGCATCCTCAAGTAGCTCTCCTGGCACCTGTCCTGGCCGTCCATGACTACCGACCAGGCAGAGATGACCCAGACGGCTGAGGCCCCCCCCGAGGAGGGCGAAGGGACTATCCCGCTTTCGACCGGGTTCGACCGGCGGGTGATGCCAGGATGGCTGAGCCGCCCGGCGAGAGTCGATCTCATAGGGCTGTCGGTGCTGTTGGTGGTGGTCGGGTTTCTCTGGGGCCGAGCCGCCAGCATGTCCTTCTGGCTCGATGAGGGCATTGCGGTAGGCGTGGCATCCCATCCCTTAGCTGCCGTCCCCCACCTGGTGCTGCAGGAATCTGCGCCGCCGCTCTACTATCTGCTCCTGCACGTGTGGGAGTCCTTGTTCGGTGGGTCCAACACCGCCGTGCACGTGCTGTCGCTGCTCTTCGCCCTGGCCACAGTGCCTGCCGTCTGGTGGTCCGGGCGAAGCCTGTTCGACCGGCGCACCGGTTGGATGTGCGCCCTGGTGTTCGCCATCAACCCCTACATCGCCTACTACGCCACCGAGACGCGGATGTACTCGATGGTCCTTCTCCTGGCCGTGCTCTCCACTGCAACCTTCATTCACGCCTTCGTCTTTGGTCGCCGGCGCTACCTGCCTTGGTTCGCCCTCAGCCTGGCGCTGCTGCTGTACACCCACAACTGGGGGCTCCTCTTGGGCCTTGGCGCAGCCGTCGCCCTGGTGCCGCTCTTCCTGCTCAGCGGTGATCGCCGCCGTCTGGTAATCGACGCCTCCCTGGGCTTCGGCGCGGTAACCGTGCTGTACGCCCCGTGGGTACCGTCGATCCTCTATCAGATCGGCCAGAACCTCCAGCCGTGGGGCCGCAACGCAGACCTGGTGTTGGTGCGCAATAACGTGTTTCAGACGCTGGGGGGAAACGAGGTGCTGGTTGCCCTCGGACTGGGAGCCGGGATCGGGCTGGCAGCCATGCTCCAGGGCAAAGGATGGACCCGTCAGGCGATGGCCGTGGCCGTGCTCGCCATAATCCCGGTTGTGACCCTGGTCACCGGGTGGCGCGGGTCAGTGTGGGCCTACCGCTACCTGGCAGTGGTCGTCGGGCCGATGGTCCTGCTGGTCGCCGTCGGACTCGCCCGCAGTGGCCGGGTGGGACTTGCTGCTCTGGGGGTAGCCGCCCTCCTGACTGCCCCACTGACCGTCCGGGGGCCGGCCTACCAGAAGAGCAACGTCCAGGCAGTGGCGGCCCAGGTCTCGCCCCAGCTCCGCCCAGGCGACCTCGTGGTCCTCCCCGATTTCCAGATGGTGCCCCTGGTCGCCCACTACCTGCGTCCTGGCCTGCGTTACGCCACCACGTCCGGGCTGGTGGCTGACCCGAACACCGTTCACTGGCGCCACAGCATGGACCGGTTACTCAATGACAACCCGGCCAACACTTTGCCGCCCCTAATCGGCGCCCTTCCCGCGGGGGCCCACTTGTTGGTGATGTGCCCTCCAGTGAACCAGGGAGCGGCCACCGGGCTGGCACAGGATCAAGCCGCCAAGAGTCAGACCACTGCGGGTCCTACGGCCACCACCACCGCCACCACCACCGCCACCACCACCGCCACAACCACCGCCCCAACCACCAACAAAGGGACGCAGCCTAAGATCACGCCCCTGCCCCCAGATGACCCCTTCCACCCGTTGATCCTGCTGCGCTGCCAACAGACCAAAGATTTGGTCGCCCAGAACGTCCAGCTACTGGTCGGCCAGGTGCTCAAGGCACCGAACGGAGTACGCTCCACCCCAGTGGATGCCACTCTCCTGACCAAGGAACCATCAAACGCGCCCTGATATGCGAACGTGGCTAAGGAGCGCCGCTGAGCCCACCGGCTCGCCGCCTTTTGGGCGGTGGTGGCGCTGTGTACCCGCCGGCGAACGGCTAACCAGCTCGCTTTAAGTGTGAGCGCCGGACTGCTCGCCTTCTCTACAGTGCTCGCCTTCACAGGTCACTACACGCCATGACGGCCAGAGCGCCATGACCATCGCAGCGGCAGTCCGAGACACCGCCTCCCGCCATCGTCGGGTACTCGCACCGGTCTGGCGACGGGTCCTGGTCGTCGGGGTCATCGCCTTCGTGGTGCGGGCCATCTACTGGGCCGCCTTGCTTCACCACTGCCAGCCGATCAGCGATGCCAACCAGTACAACCAGCTCGCCCTCAATCTGGTCCATGGTCATGGGTTCTCGGACACCTTTCCCCAGCTGACCATGCACCCGACGGCGTGGCGGCCGCCCCTGTTCCCGTTGGTCCTCGGGGCGCTGTACGCCGCCTTCGGAGCCCATCTCTTCCTGGGTCAGCTGCTCAATGCCCTTCTTGGATCGGTGGTGGTGGTACTGGTGGACCGTCTGGGTACTCGCATCGCCGGCTCCACGGCCGGGCTGACAGCAGCGGCCGTGGCCGCGGTTTGTCCCGAGTTGCTGGCCAACGACCTCACTACCCTGAGCGAGCCGCTCAGCCACCTGCTCATGCTGGCAGCCATCCTTCTCTTGCTCCAGCGCCGCTTGGAGATGGCCGGCCTGGCCAGCGGGCTGCTGGTCCTCGCTCGGGCCAGCGCCCAGCCCCTGGTCCCGGTGCTCGCCGTGTGGGCGCTGGCCCACATGGGTTGGCGCCGAGCCCTCCGGTTCACATTGGTGGCCATCGTGGTGGTGAGTCCCTGGGCCATCCGCAATTGGATCCAGCTGGGCTCACCCGTCGTGGTCACCTCCAACGGCTTCAACCTGGCTGCTGCCTACTCACCGGAGGCCCGTCAAACGGGATCCTTCGTCGATGCCACCAAGGACCCCCGCTTCAGGGCCACTTGGCCTCTCGAGCGCAACGAGGTCGCCTGGGACTCGGTGCTTACTCACCTGAGCCTCTCCGAACTTCGTCATCACCCCTCGGAGCTGATCCAGGTCCTGGGGCGCAACGCCAGGGACATGTTCGAGATCCGTCCCAGCACCAACATCCCGGCCGAGGTGTCTGACGGTCGCAATTTGGACTTCCGCCGCCACACCCTCTGGTTTTTCTACGTCGTGACCACTCTCGGCCTGGTCGGGCTCGGTACTGCCTGGCGTAGGGAGGACACCCGGCTGCTGGTGTTGGTGGCGGCCCTGTTCGCCGTCGGAGCCCTGCTGACACTGAGCCCACCGCGCCTGCGATCGCCCTTCGACCTGGCCTGCGCGGTGGGCGTCGGTCTGTTGGTGGCGAAGCTGCGCCAAAGAAGGGTTCTCAAAGAAAGGGTTCCCAAAGAAAGGGCCAAGGGCCGCAACCGGCGAACGACGGGTAGTCACGACGGTCCGCTAGTAGGATCGAGCCGCATGGGGTGGGGGTGGTCGGGGGCCGAGGGATCCGGAACGGCCACAGACAATCCCGGTTGTCTCCGCTGGGGCGGGTGATGGCTCAGGATCCGGAGACGACCGCGCCGGCTGGCTCCGAGCAGGTCGTCGGTGGTCGCTACGTCTGGCAGGAGCAGCTCGGCAGGGGCGGCTACGGGGTGGTGTGGCGGGCCCATGACACCTTGTTGCGCCGCGACGTGGCGGTCAAGGCCATGGAGCTGCCCCCCTTCCTCAGCAACTCCGAGCGGGCCGCCATCCGTAAGAAGGTCCTCCGCGAGGCCAGGGCCGCGGCCCGGCTCAACCATCCCGGGTTGGTGACCATCTTCGACGTCATAGAGGAGGACGGCCGGGCCCTCATCGTCATGGAGATGGTCAAGGCGCCCACCCTCGCCCAGTTGGTGACCCGGGAGGGACCACTCTCCGACGACCGGGTAGCTACCATCGGGTTGGGGATACTTGATGCCCTGACCGTGGCCCACGCCCAGGGCATCATCCACCGCGATGTGAAGCCGGCCAACGTCATGGTGTCAGCGTCGGACCACGTACAGCTCACCGACTTCGGCATCGCATCGGTGCTCGACGACCCCAAGGTGACAACCTCGAGTGCCTTGGCCGGGTCGCCTTCGTACATGGCTCCCGAGCAGGCGCGCAACGATCCGCCCAGCGCGGCCAGCGACCTCTGGGGCCTGGGCGCCACCCTCTATTTCGCGGTCGAGGGGGAGCCCCCGTTCCGCAAGGAAGGCGTCATCGCCACCCTCACCGCTGTGGTCAACGACCAGCCTCGACTGCGCCAACGCCACACCAAGCTGGGCGCCCTGATCGACGACCTGTTGGCCAAGGATGCCGGGGATCGGCCAGCAACCGGTGACGTTCGCCGCCGCTTGACCGACGTGTTGGCGGCGGCCCAGGGCCCGCCAGACCCGACGGCAACGGTGGAGCTCGGTCCCCAATCTTTGTGGGGCGGCGACCCAATCGGGCCGGGCGCGCCTGTTCTAGCTGGCGAGGCCGAGGGTAAGCCGGTCCCGCCTCCGACGCGAGGCCCCGAGCCGGTGGCGGAGCCATCGTCGGCCCCGAAGCCGCCTCCCAGCCGTCGGTCGCCGGTCGGTGCGCCCGCCGTGGCCGCCACGGTGGGCAGGAAGAACCGCAGGCGGCAGGCGGCAGTGGGCATCCTGGGCGCGGTCGTGGTGGTGGCAGTGATCGCCGCCGTCGCCATTCAGAGCCGCGGCGGGGGGCCGTCCAGCGCTTCCAAGGCAGCCTCGACCACCGCGGCCACCTCCGCCACCTCCCCACCGGGCCGGAGTTCGCCCACTCCCGCGGTCACCAAGGCGAGCACCCCGCCCAAGGGATGGATCTCCTACCGGGATCCGACGACCGGGTTCTCCATTGCCCATCCGCCCAACTGGACAGTCTCCACCAGCGGCACTCGTACCGACTTTCATGACCCGACGTCAAGCGTCTACCTACGCGTCGATCACCAGGAGCCACCCGGCCCATCGCCGGCGGGAGCGTGGTACCAGTTGGAGCCCGGCTTCGCCGCTCAGAACTCCAACTACCACCGAATCCAGATCACGCCCACGACCTACCACGGCTTCCCGGCCGCCATCTGGGAGTACACCTACTCGGCGGGCACGGCCAACCTCCACGCCGTCGACCTCGGCTTCGTCGCACCCGGCCACGGCTTCGCCCTCAACTTCCAGACGCCGGCCGTCGACTGGGCCGCAATGCAGTCGACGTTCGACGGCTTCAAGGCAGGGTTCAAGGCTCCCTCGTCCTGAGCGTCATTGACACCCGGTGCACATAGGCGCTGCCATACCTTCTCGTTTAAGAGGACGGAGCGTGACGGGCGCCGGCCGGGGCGCCGGCGTCTAGCTGACCGATCGACGTATACGAGTGTGTTCACGAATCGGTTTACGACGGTACGATAGTCACATGCTGCGAGTGAGCGACGAAACCCGCGAACGGGTGCTACGGATCGGACGGGAAGAGTTCGGCGGCGCGTCCGCAGAGGAGACGGTGCGCCGATTGGTGGCCGAGCACTGGCAGGCCACCGCCATCGCCGCCGTACACCGCTACCACGACGTCGACCCGCAGGGCTGGACCAACTATCTCGCAGAAGCAGACGAGCTCGCCGAAGCAGACGAGCTCGCCGAAGCCGACGCCCCGATCAGCGACGAGTGGTCCGGACGTGAGGGATGAGCGTGCCCGCTTTGCGGCGGCAGGTCGAGCCCAGCCAGGTGTGGTTCGTTGATTTCGAGCCCGTACGCAGCCGCCAGCAAGGCAAGGACCGGCCGGCGTTGGTCGTGTCCTCCTGGTTCCATCTGGGCGTCACGATAGGGCAACTGATCACCGTCCTGCCATTCACCAGCGTCGAGCGGGCCGACTGGACCCACCACATCCAGATAACCAACGGAGCCGGGTGGGTCATCACCGAGCAGGTCCGCACCGTCTCGGCTCACCGGTTCCGCAGACAAGCGCCGGAGATCACCCTCACGGAGCATGAGCTCGCCGAGGTACGCCACGTACTTGCCCAGATGTTGACCGTGTAGATGCCTGTCCGGTGCTGCTACCCGGTCGCGAAACCGCAGGTAAGGACCCATATTAGCGGCACCGAGGCGGTGTGACGGTGAGCCGGCCTGTAGGCGGGGTTCTGTCCGCCGGCCGGCCCGAAGGCTGGCTGGCGGGGTGGCCATCCATCTGAGCGGCCCACCTGTGGGTGCTGCCCCGAAGGGCAGCGGGCGGGCAACCCGTCCCACGTCTCGGCCTTGCTCCGGGTGGGGTTTACCTAGCCGACCGGGTTGCCCCGGCCGCTGGTGCGCTCTTACCGCACCGTTTCACCCTTACCTGTGCGGGCCATCGGCCTGCCATCGGCGGTTTGTTCTCTGTGGCACTTTCCTGCGGGTCACCCCGACTGGCCGTTAGCCAGCACCCTGCCCTGTGGAGCCCCGACCTTCCTCGACCCGGTGTCCGCCTGAGAGCGGATCGAGCCGCGGCCACCCGGCCGACTCACCGTCGGCTCCAGGCTAGCCGTTCGGGCGGTGGCAACCCATACCCGGACCAGTACCCCGAATCACAGGCTTGTAAGTGTCACACTCTCCTGGCAGGCTGGTGGGTATGGCTGCTGCCACCATGACGCCAAGCACCACCGGAGGGACCATCGAGGCCGCGGCGGCCCGGTTGTCGGTGCTCCTGACCAGTGGCGGTGGCGGGCTGGCTGACCCAGGAGGGTCGACCATGGAATTCGAGTCGGTGGTGGAGCTGCGCCCTCTGTCCAAGGGCACGGCTCCCCACGACGTCTGGGCGGTGGATGGCGGCCAGGCGGTGGTGGCCGACGCCGGCTGCCTTCAGGTGGTGATGGCCAGGGCAGCTCGGGCCCGGTTCCGGGCCGGATGTTGCGTGGTGGAGGACGAGGGGCCATTGCGCGCCCACTTGCTGGGAGGGGGTGAGAGCGGGGTCGCCCTGGCCGGCCTGGGGCTGGACCTGGCGCCCCAGACCGCCATCGATCTCAACCTGATCCGAGATCGCTGGGAGTGGGACGCAGTGGGCCGTTGCCTGGAGGAGGCCGACCCCGGGGCCCTGGTATTGGTCGATGGCGACCTGGTGGCCGACTGGCGTATCTCGCCCGGCCTGGTTGGCGACTTGCTCCAGCGGGCGACCGCAGCCGGAGTCCTGGTGTCGGCGGTGACCAAGCGGTCGTCGCTGTCCCGCGGCGGGGCACCACTGCTGGGCCAGCTGGAGCTGGAGGCCGAGGCGGCCCTGGGATCAGCCTCTCGGTGGTGGGCGCCGCTGGCCCGCATACGGGGGCCGGAGGGATCCGGGGCCGACGTCAGGGTGGTGGTCGCCCGGCTGGACCCGGCCGCCCGCTTCGCCTTTCGGATCGACCTGCCGGCGGACGCCGACCCGGAGACGGCCCTGGGTCGGATGGCGGCGGTGTCTGACGATGCCGGCTTTCCCGGCTACCCCTATCCACTGACCGTGGCTGACCGCCTGGCGGCCTGCCCCACCTGGCTGAGAGACGAGGCCCGACTGGTCCTGGACGAGGCCCTGGAGCGGTCAGGGGTACCCTACGCGGTGCGCGAGCGAGCCTTCGCCGACCGTCACCGCCTCATGGAGCGAGCATGAGCGAGCGACCGTGGACCTGAGCGAGCATGAGCGAGCGACCAGTGAGCAGCGAGCGAGCATGAGCGAGCGACCGGGCTACGGCGCGGGCGGGACTGACTGGAGTGGGCATACGACTCATGGGCGAGGACGCCTTTTTGGAAAAAATGTCCTGGAGGGCGCGTTTCGGGCCGCGCCCGACGAGGACCTGTTCCTGGGCGAGCTGTTGGTGGGAGTGGACGAGGCCACCGGACGGCGCTACCTGTTCCGGGTGGTGGACGTCACCTACGGCACCGAGCACCGCGAGCCTGGGTGGGCCGAGAGGGTGGCCGGCACCCTCCTGGCCGACGACTCGGCGGGCGAGGCCGGCGCCCACCCCCTCTACGACCGGGACCGGCGCACCTACCGGGTGGCCGACTGCCGGTGCCTGGGGTACCTGAGCCCCGACGGCACCTCGTTCCGCAAGCCCAAGAGCCTGCCCACCCAGTTCTCCCGGGTGGTGGCGCCCGAGCCGGCCGACTTTGCCTTCCTGGCCAGCCGGATGGGTGACCTGGCCGTGGGCCAGCTGCGAAGCGGCGAGGACGAGGTGGACGTCGAGGTCGGGATCCCGGGGGCCAGCCTGGCCAGCCACGTGGGTGTGTTCGCCACCACCGGTATGGGCAAGTCGAACCTGATGCAGGTACTGGCCGGGGCGGTCATGGCCCGCCAGGGCCGCTACGGGCTGCTGGTGGTGGATCCCCACGGCGAGTACCGCTCCGCCCTGGCCCGCCACCCCTGGGCGGCCGAGCGCCTGCGAACCTACGCCAACCGCCAACTGCCCAACGCCTCGGCCCTACGGGTCAGCCTGGGCGAGCTGTCGGTCGACGACCTGCGCACCGCCTACGAGTGGAGCCGGCCCCAGGAGGAGGCCCTCTACGAGCTGGAGCGCCACTACGGCGAGGAGGGCCTGGCCTGGCTGCTGGCCTTTGCCCATTTCGATGACCTGGCCGGGCTGCGCGACGTCGAGCTGCACGGGCGGGTGGCCCTCTCCACTCTCCAGGTGGTCCAACGGCGGGCTCGGCGCATCGTCGAGCTGCGTTGCGTGGCCACCGACCCGGCGGTGTCGGTGGGTGATGCGGTGTTGACCGACCTGCGAGACGGGAAGGTGGTGCTGGTGGACGTGAGTGGGCTGCGCTCCACCGAGGAGGTGCTGATCGCCTCCTTCCTCACCCGAAGAGTGCTGGAGGCCTGGTCGACCGCCTACCTCGATGACCCCGACGGCCACGACCGCCTCCCGGTGGTGGCGGTGGTGCTGGAGGAGGCGCAGCGAGTGCTGGGGTCGAACAAGGACAAGGAGTCCAATGTGTTCCCGCGTCTGGCCAGGGAGGGCCGCAAGTTCAAGGTGGGGCTGTGCGCCGTCACCCAGCAGCCCAAGCTGTTGGACGACGAGCTGTTGAGCCAGTTCAACACCTTCTTCGTGCTGGGCCTGGCTGACGAGAAGGACCGGAGCATCCTGCGGGCCTCCTCCAAGCAGGACCTCTCGGCCCTGGGACCGGAGATCCAGACCCTCATGCCGGGAGAGTGCCTGATGGTCAACCTGTCGGCGCCGTTCGCCGTCCCGGCCAAGGTGTACCTCTACGACGAGGCGGTACGAGCCTGTCCCCCCCCGCCGGTCCCGCGCCCCACGGCCCCGCCCAACGTGGCTGCCCTGGTGGACTAGGGGTCGTCGGGTGCTGATCGCAGCCATGGGCGACGCCCATCTGGGGCGCTCCTACTACCCGGCGGTGACCGCCGAGGGGGTCAACCAGCGCGAGCGCGATTTCGAGATGTCCTTCGAGGCGGCGGTGGAGGCCGCCCTGGCCGAGGGGCCGGGCCTGGTGGTGTGGCTGGGAGACATCTTCGACCATCCCCGCCCGACCTACCGCTCCTTCCGGGTGGTCCAGCGAGCCCTGGCCCGCATCCGGGACCACGGTGTGGTGGCCGTGGTCATCAGCGGCAACCACGACACCCCCCGCCTGCCGGGCACCGGCAGCCCGTACTCGGCTCTGGCCGACGCCTTCGGCGGCTTCCACTTTGCCCATCGGCTCACCTATCAGCGCTTCGAGCTCCCGGGACTGGTGGTTCACGCCGTGCCCCAGATGATGAGCGTGGAGGCCACCCTGGAAGCCCTGGCCGAGGCCGACCGCTCCCGCAGCCTGGATCGCACCAACCTGCTACTCACCCATCCGCGGCTGCCGCAGGTGCAGCCCAGGTACTCCGACATCAACGAGATCGAGGTGGATGCCGGGCTCATCCGCTCCGACCTGGTGTTGCTCGGCCACTACCACAACCACACCCGGGTGGAGCAGGGCATGTGGTACGCCGGGTCGACCGACACCTTTAACTTTGCCGACGAGCCCGATCGTCCCAAGGGGCTGGTGGTGTTGGACACCGACACCGGCGAGTGCCGCCATGTGCCGGTGCCGGGCCAGCGCCGGCTGATGACGCTGGAGACTGTCGAGGCGCTGGGCATGAGCCCGGCGGACCTGGAGGGCCAGATGCTGGACCGGCTGACCCAGGTTCCCGAGGGAGCGGTGGTCCGGCTCTTCGTCGAGGGAGTGGACCCGCAGGCCTGGCGCCTGCTGGATGCCGACGGGCTGCGGGAGGCCCACCGGGGAGCCTTGCACGTCAAGCTGGAGCCGCATTTCGCCGGGGTGCGGGCCGAGGTGGAGATGGTGTCGCTGGACTCCATGCCCGCCCGGTGGTCACGCTATGTGGCCGGCCAGGACCTGACCGGCTTCGACCGGGAACGGGTGGAGAAGCTGGGGGAGGAGTACATCACCCGAGCGGTGGAACAAGCCGGTTGAGCACGGGTGTAGGGCGGTCGCCGCGGGGCACCGGACCGAGCCGGGTGAGTGGGTGAGGATCACCCGGCTTTACCTGCGCAACTACCGGGTCTACGAGGAGCCGCTGGAGCTGGAGGTGCCGGCCGGGCTGGTCGGCATCTACGGCCTCAACGGGTCAGGCAAGAGCACTCTGGTGGAATCGGTCCGCTGGACCTTGTTCGGCAACGCTCGCACCCGTAACAACGAGATCCGAACATCGGGCATCCTGGGAGACTGTGTCACCGAGGTGGAGTTCGAGCACGAGGGCCACCTTTACCTGATCCGCCGGGTCATCGCCGGCCAGGCAGCCACCGTGCGGGCCCAGGTCCACTGTGACGGCTCCCAGGTGGCCGGGGGGGTGACGGACACCAGCCGCTATGTGCGGTCCATCCTGGGAATGGACGATGCCTCCTTTAGGGCATCGGTGTTCGCCGAGCAGAACCAGCTCAGCGCCTTCTCGGACCACGCCCCCTCCGAGCGGCGCAAGCTGGTCCTCGGCCTGTTGGGAGTGACCACGCTGGACGGGGCCCGGGACCAGGCCCGCAAGGACGCCAGGGAGAAGAGGGGGGATCTGGACCGGCTGCGGGCGATGCTGGCTGACCTGGGCCAGCTGGAGCAGCGCCTGGCCTCGGCCGAGGCGGCGGCGGACCACGCCGAGGGGGAGGCGGCGGTGAGCGGGCTGGCCGAGGAGGAGGCTGGGGCGGCGGGGGAACGGGCCGAGGCCGCCTACGAGCGCTTGGCGGTAGTGGGCCAGCAGTACCGAGAGCTGGTGCGGGAGGGCGAGACCCGCCGGGATGAGCTTGACCGGGCCGGCCGTCATATCCAAGGGCTGCGAGCCGAGGAGGAGCAGATGGGCCAGGCCCGGGCCCGGCTGGCTTCACTGGTCGACCGCTCAGCTGGCCTGGCTGACGCCGAGGAGCATCTGCGCCTGAGCCGGGCGGTGGTGGAGGCGTGGGGCGCGCTGGTGGCCCTGGGCGCCCTGATCGAGGTTCCGCCGCCGGATCCGGAGCCGGCCACGGTGGCACGGGAGATGGCCGAGGGGGATCGGGAATGGCAGTCGGAGCTGGAGGGCGAGCGCCGGGCGCTCGAGGCAGAGCGGGATCGGGCCGCCGCGGCATGGGACAAGGCCAGTGGCATGTCCGGGGAGGGCTCCTGCCCTCTGTGTGGCCAGGCCCTGGGGGAAGCTTTCCGCAGCGTGGTGTTCCGCCGGGCGGCTGATCTCGACCTGGCCGATCAGCGCCTCGCCGCCCTGGCTAACCAGATCGGGGAATTGGAGGGCACCGCCCAGGCCAGTGGGGCTCGGTCAAGGCACGAGGAGGCTGCGCTGCGCTGCGCTCAGGGGGCGTGGGACGCCTACCAGCGGGAGGTGGCGCGTCGGTCGGATGCCCAGGCCCGGCTGGACGCGGCATTGGCCGCGGCCTGCACCTCGGGGCTGCCGGCAGTCGGCAGCGCCGGCGGCGGGGGTGGGGTGGCGCCCAGCGACACCTGGACGATCCTGGTGCAGGACCTCATGAGGGAGGTGCAGGATGGCCGTCGGGCGGCCGAGGAGTGCGAGCGGCTACGGGGGCGCCTCGAAAGGGAAGCCTCGATCGCCACCGATCTGGCCGAGGAGTTGGTTCGTCGTGACCAGGCCCAAGAGGCAGTGGAAGGCCTGCGGGAGAAGGTGCGGGCCCTGGCCTTCCGGGCCGAGGATCTGCAAGCCGCTCAGGCGGTCCGCGCCCGAGCCAGTCAGGCGCTGGCCGACGCCAGGGCCCGGGCCCAGGCGGCTCGGGTGGCTGCCGCCCAGGCGAGGACCCGAGCCGAGGGAGCAGCATCCGCCCTGGAGGAGGCGCGTGCCCAGCGGGCCAAAGCCGAGTCGCTGGCCGGTGAGGCCCGCCACCTGGGACGGGCTGCCGACCTGCTGAGCGGATTTCGTGACACGGTGGTGGCCACCATCGGGCCCCGGCTGTCAGCTCAGGCGGCCGAGCTGTTCGGGGAGCTGACCGACCACGAGTACGACCGGTTGGAGGTCAATCCCGAGACGTACGAGATCCAGCTGGGCGATCAAGGGATCCTCTACGGGATGGACCGGTTCTCCGGTTCGGAGACCGATCTGGCCAACCTGGCTCTGCGGGTGGCAGTGAGCGAGCAGGTGGGCTTCCAGTCAGGAGGAGCAGTGGGCCTGCTGGTGCTGGACGAGGTCTTTGGCCCGCTGGACAACGACCGCAAGGACCGGATGCTGGGAGCACTGCAGAGGCTACAGGGCAGATTTCGCCAGATCCTGGTCATCACCCACGACAGTGACATCAAGGAACAGCTCCCCAGCGCTATCGAGGTGCTCAAACAACCGGGCCGGCGGGCCACGGCCACGCTGGTGTAGGGGGTGGGTGCTGGTGACGTTCGGTCGGGTCAACCTGCTGGCCGAAGAGGCCAAGGTGAGCGCCCGGCTGCTGGAGCGCCTCGAGACGGTGGAGTGCGCGGGCAAACAGGTCCACGATGACAACGTCGTGGACCGACCATGCTGGTGCACGGCATCGGCACCGTCGTCACCATGAACGTTGGCGACTTCGCCAGATTCGGTGATCACGTTCAGGTGGCTGATCTGCGCTCGTAAGGTACGGCCTTCCGGTAGCCGCGGTAACGACAGGCCGTGCAGGCTCCGGAGACCGCGGCTGGCACCCGCCACCATTCGCCGGGGTCGCTCAGAAGTCCAGGGCGGACAGCTCCGCAATGGTGGCCATCGAGCGGTCACGGGCCTCGGCCCAGCGAGCCCGGTCGGTCACGCGGGCTGGCTCCACCACCCGTCGAGGTGACCACAGGTCGGCGATCTCCTCCTCGTCGGCCCAGATGTCCAGGGCCAGACCGGCCAGGTAGGCAGCCCCCAGGGTGGTGGCCTCCAGCACCGGCGACAGCTCAACCGGGCGCTGGACGGCATCGGCCAGGGCTTGCACAAAGGTGGCATTGGCGCTCATCCCCCCGTCCACCCGCAACGAGGCGATGCCCATCCCCGAGTCGGCCTCGGCCGCCTCCACCAGGTCCGCCCCCCGGTGGGCCACTCCCTCCAGCACGGCCCTGGCCACCTCGGCCCGCCCGGTGCCGCGGGTGACGCCCAGCAGGGTCCCCCGGGCCCCGAAGTCCCACACCGGCGTGCCCAGCCCCAACAGCGCCGGCACGAACCACACGTCGCCCGAGTCCGGGCACGAGGCGGCCAGACCGTCGGACTCGGCGGCCGAGGTGATCAGCCCGAGATCGTCGCGCAGCCACTCGACGGCGCTGCCCGCCGACAGCATCACCGCCTCGATGCCCCAGGTCAGCTGGCCACCGCGCCGCCAGGCCACGATGGGGAACGTGCCGGCATCGCCCCTGGCCTCGAAGCCGGGCCGCTCCGAGCCCAGGCACAGATCGAGCATTCCGCCCGTGCCGAACGTGGCCTTGGCCAGGCCGGGCCGGGTGCAGCCCTGGCCGATCAGCGACGCCTGTTGGTCGCCGGCCATGCCGGCCAGGGGGGGTGCGCCAGGCAGGGCCGTGGCATGACCCACCACCCCGGACGAGTCCACGATGGCCGGCAGGCAGTCCGCCGGGATGCGCAGAGCGGCCAGGAGGTCGAGGTCCCAGCCCGAACCGTCGGGCCGTAGCAGGCCGGTCACCGCCGCGTTGGTGGAATCGGTGACGTGGGCCTGCCCACCCGACAGGGCCCAGGCCACCCAGGTGTCGATGGTGCCCACGCACAGGTCGCCTGACCGGTCGGGATCGGCCATGTCCAGCAGGGCGGCAGCCTTGGTGGCCGTGGAGTTGGGGGCGAGGCGGATGCCCTGATCCCTCAGGGCCAGGCACATCCCCACCGTGCGCAGGTCCTGCCAGCCGATCCCCGGTCCCACCGGTTGGCCGGTGGCCCGGTCCCACACGACCGTCGACGCCCGCTGGTTGGCGATACCCACTCCTTGCACCGGGCCGCCGCCGGCCAGGGCCTGGTTGGCCACCTCCAGGGCGGTGTCGGCCATCGCCGCGGCATCGAATTCGACGAAGCCGGGAGCGGGCGACGTGGGTAGGACGGGGCGGTGATGTGCGTGGGTCACGGTGCCGTCCGGGCGCACCACGGCCGCCCGCACGCCGCTGGTCCCGACGTCGATGACCAGCACGCTCACGGGCGTGGCCCTGTCCCCACCGTCGACCCTGTCTTCATCGGCCAGGGGGCTGCGCCGAACGGATTGGCCAGGCCCAGCTTGCCGGGATTGAGGATGCCGTGGGGATCGAGGGCGGCCTTCACCGCCTCCAGCACCCCGAACCCGCCGCCCAGGGCCTCGGGCAGATAGCGGGCCCGGTTGAGGCCGATCCCGTGATGGTGGCTGATGGCTCCGCCGTGGGCCGACACCGCGCCCATGACGACGTCCCAGGCCCGTTGGTAGTAGCGGCCGGCCCAGGCCAGGTCGCCGGGGGAGGGCCCCTGGCCGGCGAAGGTCAGGTACAAACAGGCGCCGTCAGGGTAGGCGTGGGACTGGTGAGCCGAAGCGGCCAGCGTGCCCTCCAGCCTCCGCAACCCAGTCATGGCATCGAAATAGAGCTCCTTCAGCACGGACCATCTTCCGCCCACTTCCACGGTGTCGGCCACGATCCCCAGCTTGGTGAGTGCGCCCAGGTCAGTGATGTGGTTGCGGTCTTGAACCCACTGGGCCGCCAGGGCGTCGCCCAGGCACGCGCCAGAGGCACACTCCGACTCAACCACGGTGATCGTGGCGTCCGCCAGGATGGGATCCCCCTCGTCCACCACTACCAGCACGCAGGTCTCCTCGACACCGAACGTGCGGGACGACTCGTCAGCGTCATACAGGCGCAGGACGGCGGGAGTGGCGCCCCGGCGCAGGATGCGCCGGCAGACCTCCAGCCCTTCGCCAAAGGTGTCAAAGCCCCAGGCTCCCAGAGCCTGCGCGGCGGGCACAGCATGGACGCGCAGGCGAGCCTCGGTGATCACTCCCAAAGTTCCCTCGCTGCCCACCAGCAGCTGGGTCAGATCCGGCCCGGTGGCGGACCGGGGTGCCTTTCCCCCGGTGCGCACCAGGCGGCCGTCGGCCGTTGCCACCTCCAGCCCCACCACCATGTCCTCGATCTTGCCGTAACGGGTCGAGTACTGCCCCGCTGATCTACAGGCCAACCACCCACCCACGGTGGACATCTCCATCGATTGGGGCCAGTGCCCAAGGGTCAGGCCGTGGTCCCCTCGGAGCCCTTCCTCCAGGGCCGCCCCGTAGGTTCCCGGCGCCACATCCACCACCAGCGATGTCGAGTCGACGTCGACCAGGCCGGCCAGCCCGCAGAGATCCAGGCTCACCCCTCCGAACAGCGCCACGCTGGCCCCGCAGACGCCGCTGCGACCAGCCACCGGAGTGACCGGTACCCGGGCCTGGTGGCAACAGCTCAGGAGGGCGGCCACCTGGGCGGCGTTGGTTGGCCGGGCCACCACTGCCGGCAGTCCCGGGATCTGGCCGGCCGTCGCCCAGTGGGTGGCCAGGGGCCACCAGTCACGTCCCATCTCCACTCGGGACTCGTCGTCGGTATCGACCTGAGGGCACACCGAGCGCAGTTGGGCGAGCAAGGCGTCGTTGACCTCCACCCAGGGTCCATCGAAACGACGCCGGGCCGATCGGGCAGGGCCGGACAGCTCGATGGGAGGGCGGGAGGCCGGAAGACCCGAAGCCGGAGGACCCGAAGCCGGAGGACCCGAAGTTGGAGGACCCGAAGTTGGAGGTGTGGCCACGGCCAGGGCCCTCAGGGCCCGACCGGGCTGGTCGCTTCGCCAGGTGCAGCCGGCTCCGCCGACAGTCCGGCCGAGGCTCGCCCGGCGGCCAACCGGCTGGTGAAGGCGGTGACCTGGCTCTCCTGGTGGTCGGTGGACCAGCCCAGCTCGGCCGCCATCAGCGCGGCCACATGGGGCGCGGCCGCGGCACTGGCCCGGTCGTCGTGCAGGGCGGCTCGGGTGCGCCGGCTGAGGACGTCGTCAATGGTCTGGGCCATCTCGTAGCGCACGGCGTAGACAGCCTCGGCCCGGAGGTAGGCCTGACCGGGGACCAGGGGACGAGCCAGGTCGGGATGGGTCTGGGCCATGGCCAGGACGATTCGAGCTTCGCCCCCGTAGCGAGCCACCAGGTGATCGAGGGTACCCGGATCGACTCCCAGTCGGCCGGCCGCCCCGGCGGCTCGCAGCTCGTCGGTCCCATCCGCCCCCCGCAGTCGTAGGTGCCGGGTGGGGCTGCGGCCGATTGGGTGGCGCCCCCGGCTCCGGAGGCCACCAGCCGAGCCCGGCCGGCTCTGGAGGCCACCAGCCGAGCCCAGCAGGACGCTGGCGGCGTCCACTGCGTCGGCTGCCATCCGCCGGTAGGTGGTGAGCTTGCCGCCGGTGACGCTGACCAACCCGGCGTCGGAGACCCACACGTGGTGGCGCCGGGAGAGATCGGCGGTCCGGGTGGGCTCCACCGTCTCGCCCGGCTGGGCGGCCAGGTCGGTGGCAGTTGCCGGCTCGGCCAGCAAGGGCCGTAGTCCAGCCCACCAGCCGGTCACGTCAGCTCGGGAGACCGGCCTGGTGACCACTGCATTGACCGCGTCCAGCAGGTAGGAGACGTCCTCCGGGCTGCATCGGGGATCGTGGAGCGGCCCGTCGTAGTCGGTGTCGGTGGTGCCGACATAGACATGGTCGCCCCACGGCACCACGAAGATGGTGCGGCGGTCATTGGGCACTGGGAGAACTGCCGCCATGTCACAGGGCAGGGCATGGCGGGACAGTACGACGTGGACACCCCTGGCCGGACGGATGGACGGACCGACAGGCGGATCGCCAGGCCTGGGGCGCAGTCGGGGGCCCTCGTCGAGAGCCCGGATCTGGTCGGACCAGACGCCGGTGGCGTTCACCACCACTGACGCTCTGACCTCGATCTGCCCGCGGCCGGCCCCGCAGCGATCAGCACCGGACTCTGCCTCCTCGCCGGCGGGCACCGTCGGAGGGGCCAGCCTGGCTCCCGCCACCTGGCCCCGGGCGTCCTTCATCAGGGCCACCACCGGGGCGTAGTTGGCGACCACCGCCCCATGGTCCAGTACCGCCGTCCTGGCCAGGGCCACCGTCAGTCGGGCGTCGTCGACCCGGGCGTCGTGGTAGACGAATGCGCCAACCAGGCGGTCGACACGGAGGGTGGGCAGATGGGACCGGGCCTCCTGGGCCCCGATCCGGCGATGAACATGGCCGATACGAGCTCCGCCACACAGGTCGTACAGCCACAGGGCGCTGCCGTGGGCCCGGGCGCCAGCCCGGTCCATTGTCCCGCCCGCGCCCAACAGCGGGATGAGGAAGGCGAGCGGGGAGACCAGATGGGGGGCATTGCGGAGCAGGCGCTGGCGCTCGGTGAGGCCCTCTCGGACCAGGCCCAGCTCTCCTTGACGTAGGTAGCGCAGGCCGCCGTGAACCAGCTTGGAGGACCGTGACGAAGTGCCGGAGGCAAAGTCACCCCTCTCCACCAGGGCGGTGCGCAGCCCCCGGGCGGCGGCGTCCAGGGCTGCGCCGGCTCCGGTGACACCGCCTCCGATCACCAGCACGTCAAAGGTCCGGTCAGCCAGCTCGGAGAGGGCTGACGCACGATGAAAGGCGGCTCCGGGTGGAGTGAGCGATGGGCCGGACATGTCTCTGGGCGAGCTTGCCATACTGGTGCCGGGCGCGAGACCCTGGACCCGGAGGCGCTCGCTCGGTATATTTGCTAGAGTTGGATTGGGCAGAGTCTCGTCGTTCCTCAGTGGCGCTGCGGCGCTGATGTAGGCCCCAAACCAAAACCTATTCGACAGCAGCGAGTCGACAGCAACAAGGATGTGATCTCCCGCATGAATTCGTCCTGGCGCCAGCGTGCGGCGTGCCGGGGTCTCGACCCAGACATCTTCTACCCGGTGTCCGATGAGGAAGCCGACGAAGCCAAGGCTGTCTGCGCCGAGTGTCCGGTGCGTCAGACCTGTCTCGAGCACGCCTTGGCCAACCGGGAGCACGATGGGGTCTGGGGCGGCGCCACCGAGCGCGAGCGGCGCCGGCTGGTCCGCCAGCGTCGCAAGTCGGCCTAGACGGCCCAGTTGGCAACCGGCTGGTCACCAGGAGCGGGTTGAGCGCCCTGACCCTGGCAGAGCTGGGGGGCTGGTCGAAGGTGCTCGGTCGCCTCATCTCTGGCCAGCATTTGGAGGCGGCCGAGGCGGGGGCGGCCTTGGCCGAGGTTCTGGCCGGCAACGCTACCGATGCCCAGGTGGCGGCCTTCATTACTGCCCTGCGTATCAAGGGCGAGACGGTGGAGGAGCTGGCCGGCCTGGTACGCACCATGCTGGACTTCGCCCAACCCCTGGATGTCCCAGGCGACCTGGTGGACACCTGCGGCACCGGCGGAGACGGCAGCTGCAGCATCAATGTGTCCACCATCGCGGCCTTCGTGGTGGCCGGGGCTGGGGCACGGGTTTGCAAGCACGGCGGACGAGCCGCCTCCTCGGCCAGCGGATCGGCCGATGTACTGGAGGCCCTGGGAGTGGTAATCGACCTGGGCCCGGAAGGGGTGGCCAGTTGCCTGGGCGCCGCGGGAATGGGGTTCTGCTTCGCCCCACGGTTCCACCCGGCCATGCGCCACGCCGGCCCGATCCGGCGCCAGCTGGGAGTGGCCACGGTGTTCAACTTCCTGGGGCCGCTGGCCAACCCGGCTCGGGCCCGCTACCAGGTGGTCGGAGTGAGCGATCCGGCCATGGCCGAGACCATGACAGGTGTATTGGCCGCCAACGGGTCGGTACGGGCCATGGTGGTGTACGGCCACGATGGCCTGGACGAGCTGTCGACCACCGGTCCCTCGACCGTGCACGACCTGGTGGCCCGCCCGGACGGGACCGTGACCGTTCGCACCTTGGTGGTCGATCCTGGCCAGCTCGGCCTGGCCCCGGCCGATCTCAAGTCCCTTCGTGGTGGGGACGCGGCAGCCAACGCGGCGGCAGCCAAGGCCGTCTTGCGGGGTGAGGCAGGCCCGCACCGCGACATCGTGGTGCTCAACGCGGCGGCCGGGCTGGTGGTGGCCGGGCGAGCCGAGGACCTGGTCGAAGGTCTGGGACTGGCCGAGGCCAGCATCGACGACGGCCGTGCGGCCGAGGTGCTCGAACGCCTGGTAACGGCGTCCGTGGAGGCAGCTGACGTCGGCGCCGGCTAGGACCGGGCGGCGGTGGGTAGAAACCTTCACAGGTGTCCAGGAGGTGGGGCTGCGCACGATGACGGAGACCACTCGGTTGGCCAGGTCGGCGGCACTGGTGCTGTTGCTCGGACCTCCCGGCATCCCGCAGGAGCATGATCCCGCTGGTCCTGCTACCGGGGCCCCAGGTCCCAGATGGCTTCGAGATCGTGTCGGCTGTAGGCCTTGAAGGCCACCAGCGTGCTGGTGGCGAGGATGCCGGGCAGGCCGGCGATGCGCCGGGTGACCACGTCGGCCAGGTCGTCGTGTTGGCGAACCCGCACGATGGCCACCAGGTCGGCCACTTCCCCCGACACCGAGTAGGCCTCGGAGACCCCGTCCACGTCGGTGAGCGCCTCGGCCAGGTCGGCGATGCGGGCCGGCTCGGCCTCGATGAGGACGAAGGCGTGAACCATGCCCCCAGACCCTACCCGCCGTCCCCCCTAGCCCTGGAGAGCCACCTGAGGGTGTGAGCACCCGGTAAGTTGGCCAGAATACCAAGTGAGGCTTTCAGCGTGGCTGACGTTCAGCGGTTCAAGGTTTCGAGCTCGGAACAGATGTCCTTGCCTGCGCCGGCCCTGTCAGCACTGGGAACCGAGGCCGTCGCTGCCGCCGAACGGCTGTCAGCAACGATCATGGTGTCTGGTCGAGATGATCGGCCCGGCATCCGGGCATGCGCCCGCCAACTCGACCTCGGGTACGAGATCGTCTGATGGATCTCCCTCGGTACCGGTGCCGGGCTTGTGGCAACCTCACCCGCTTCGACCTGGTGGTCACCCGTCGGACCCGAGCCTTTCACCATTACAGCTTGGGCGGGGACCTGCGGATCGAGGACGAGGAAGTCATCTCCCAGGTGGTCGAGCAGGTCAGGTGCCGCTGGTGTGGCAGCGGCAGTGCGGTAGAGGAAGCGGAGCCAACCGGGACGATCTAATCCACGTCACCACTGGCCAGGTGCAGGGCCTCGGCTACCGCGTCGGCGGCGGTGTCGGCGACCACGATGCCGTGGTCCGGGCGACCGTCGCCCCGGACGAGCTGCCAGGTAGCCAAGCCGACCACTGGCTTGCCGGCCTTGAGGGCCAGGGCGATCTCCGACAGCGTCCCATACTCGCCGCCGACGGCAATCACGGCATCGGCGGCCCTGACCACCAGGGCGTTGCGGGCCTCACCCAATCCGGTGGGGATGGCCACATCCAGCCACTGATTGGCTGCCGAGCGATCATTCCCAGGGAGCAGTCCCACCGTCAGCCCTCCGCCAGACCGGGCCCCCCGGCAGGCCGCTTCCATGACCCCTCCCAACCCCCCGCTGACCAGCACCGCTCCCGCGTCGGCCACAGCCGCGCCGACCTCGTGGGCCAAGTCGACCAGGCGGCCCGGTGCCTGGCTGGGGCCGACCACCGCCAGGTAGGACCGGCTGGCCCCCACCGAGGTCATGGGGTCACTGAGCCAGGTCATCTCAGACGACCGACTGAGTGGTCTCTATCATGGTCGGTCGGGTCTCGAGGTGGTCGGGACGCGACAGCGACGACGGCCACCAGTTCCAGCGTCCGAGCAGGGCCACCACCGACGGCACCAGGAGGGTCCGTACGATGAACGAGTCCATCAGGATTCCGGCGCTCAGGGCCACACCGATGACCACCAGCTGGTCAGATCCACCACTGCCCGAGCCAACCACGGCCAGCACACCGAACGTCCCCGCCAGGACCAGCCCGGCCGAGGTGACCGTGGTCCCGGTGGCGGTGAGAGCCCGAGTGATGGCCTGGTCGAGCGGGAGCTCCTTGGCCTCTTCTCGGATCCTGGTCATGATCAAGATGTTGTAGTCCTCTCCCAGGGCCAACAAGAAGATGAACATCAAGAAGGGCAGGAAGAAGGTAAGGCCGCTGTCACTGCCCAGGTCGATGAAGATGACCACGGCCAGACCCAGGGCGGCGAGGAACGAGAGCAGGACGCTGGCTATCAAGTAGAGGGGAGCCACCATGCTGCGCATGACCAAGGCCAGCAGGATGGCTATGAAGACTATGGCCAGGGGCACGATCCGGCGCAGGTCGTGGCTGGAGATGGTGCCCACGTCGTAGGAGACGGGCGCCTCGCCGGCGACTCCGCCGGCCACCGCACCGGCGTGTCGTGCCGCTTGGCTCACGACTGCCCTGACTGCCGGGACGCTGTTCAGGGCGGCGGTGGTGGATGGGTCACCGGCACTCAGGGCTGCCTCCCACTGGACCGTGCGGCCATCCGGGCTCACCAGCGCGGCAGTGGTTCGGTAGGCGTTGTATGCAGCCAGAGGAACATCCAGACCGGACGGCTCAGCCGGTGGAAGTAGTCGGGGCGGTCCCAGCCGGGAATGAAGGCTGGTCAGCTGGGCGGGCGACAAGGCGGTGCCGTTGGGGTCGAGCGGCCCGACCAGAGCGCTCAGCACTGGTGCCCGGGCCAGGTCGGCCTGGACGGTGGCCAGGCCTGAGGGCTCGTCGTACACGGACCGGGGAAAGCGGAAGATCAGGCTGGTCGGGTTGGACGAGGTCTTGGGGAAGTGGGCAGCCAGAGCCGCCTGGCCCTCCGCAGAGTCGCTGCCGGAGGGGGCGGTGGGCGTGCCGCCGAAGCCAGACGGCTTGTTACCGATGGAGGCGGCAGCCAGGCCGCCGAGCACCACCAGGCCCACGATCAGGGTGAGGGCTGGACGGCGCACGATGCGGGGGGCGATGCGACCCCAGATGCCGACCCTGCGAACGCCCGGGCGGACGTTGGAGGGCCAGAAGGTGGCCCGCCCAAAGATGGCCAACAGAGCGGGCAGCAGCGTGAGTCCGGCCAGCAGGATCAAGGCGATGCCAATGGCCAGTGGGACACCCAGGCTCCGGTAGAAGCCAAAGGTGGCCAGCAGCAAGCTGAGCAGGGCGGCGATGACGGTGGCGGCCGAGAAGGTGATCGACTCGCCCACCCGGGTCAGGCCCCGGCTGACGGCCTCCTTGGGTGGCGCCCCGCCTCGCAGCTCCTCCCTCACCCTGAAGACCAGGAACAGGCCATAGTCCGTGCCTGCCCCCAGCACCAGCACTATCAGCAGCACCTGGGTGATGCTGGACACCTGTACCCCGGCCCTGGCTGACTCGGCTACCAGGGGGCCGGCCAGCTGGACCGCCAGGGCCGCCGGCAACAGGGTGAGAATGGGAGCCAGCAGCGAGCGGAAGACCAGCAGCAACAGGACCAGGATGAAGACCAGCGAGATGGTCTGGACCTGGTTGCCGTTGTTGTTGGAGCGAGCCGCGTTGTCCACCGCGGTGGCCAGGGGTCCGGCCAGATGCACGTCCAGGCCGCCGGGAGGACGGGCCCTGGCTATGGCTGCCCGCAGGTCACCCACGAAGGCCTTGGAAGCGGTCTGGCTGAACGTGTCGATGTGCGCTCTCACGTCAAGCTCGGCCGCCTGGCCATCTCCCGACAGGGCGATCGTGCGAACGCCCACGGCTCCAGGGACCTGGCGGGCAGCCCTGGCGACCCGAGCGATGGCCTCCTGGTCGGCGGCCGTCAGGGGTGAGGTGGGCCGGGCCGCCACCACCAGAAGGGAGAAGACGTTCGACCGGTAGCCCAGAGCAGATGCCAGACGGTTGGCCTGCTGGCTCGGGCTGCTGGCCGGGAGGAACGCGCCATTGTTGTCCTTGACCGCGCTGGACAGGGTCGGCAGGGTGACAACTGCGGCGGCCGTGCCCACCAGCCAGATCACCACTATCAGGTAGCGCCAGCGGACCGAGAAGCGCCCAATGGCTGCAAATACCTGGGTCACCGAGCGAGGATACGTTGTGCGTCGAACTCAGCCAAGTCGATTTGGCCCCGAAGCTGGCTGCCTCGATGTGACCCCTGTGTAGGGCTCATACCTCATCGGCAGGACCTCGAGGTGGCACTGGGGACTGGAAACGCCACCCTGTGGTGCTACGGTCAGGGGGTGGCGGACTCGAGGGCCAGAGCCGCGCCACGGGGGAAAGAGCCTGTGCAACAGCTCTACTTGGTGGGTTCCACCACCGATGGCGAGAATCTCATCTTGAGTGACCGCAAGAGCACCAAGGCGGGCGCCTTCCAGATTGCCTTGGATGACGCCCTCAGGGCCGCGGTAAGCGGTGCTGACGACGGCGAGTCGGGCTCCCGGTCTCGCTCGGCGCGGCCCGACAGCCAGCTCAGCCCAAGGGAGATGCAGGCCCGTCTGCGGGCCGGCCAGACGGTCACCGAGGTGGCGGCCGAGGCTGGAGTCGACGAGTCCTGGGTCGAGCGATTTGCCAATCCGGTGCTGGCCGAGCAGGCCAAGGTCATTGGAGAGGCTCTCGATCTTACCTTCGCCAAGCCGCGCCGGGGGTTGTCGCAGTTCGCCCTTCGGGAGTCGGTGCGCTCCAATCTGATCGACAAGGGGGTGAACCTGACCGAAGAGGACTTCGAGTCAGGGTGGAGCGCCTGGCAGATGGGCGGCCCGGTGTGGGCCATCGGCTTCAGCTACCGGTCGCGGGGGCGGGCTCAGGCGGCCAAGTGGGTGATCGACCTGCGTACCGGCTCCCTGGCCGCCCGAAACCCCTTGGCATCCAACCTGGGCTATGTGGACCTGGGCGAGGAGTCGGCTGAGCCCGAGCCCGAGGCCAACGAGCCGGACTCCCCGGCACCTGGCGGTGGTCAGGTCAGGCTGCCCCCCAGGACACTCTTGACCAAGTCGCCCCCCGCCGCTCGACCTTCCGCTCAGCTGCGTTCGACCAGGGCGGCTCCCGCTCAGGATCCTCCGGCCAGAGGGCGCCCGAGAGGCGGCACCCGGCCCCCGGCCAAGGCCAGCCCGGGCACCCGAGCTCCCGCGCAGACCGGCCCGGTCAGGGGCCGTCCTGACGCTGGTGGACCGGCCGGGGGCCAGGCCAGCCCGACCAGGAGTGATCGCAGACCCAGGCCTGGCCCCCATGATCAGCCCATCGGTCCCAGGCCTCGATCTGGTGAGGAGCCTGCCATGCGAGTCACGGCGGGGCGTTCGGCCCCGAGCCCGACCGCTGGAGGCTCGACCTCTCCGGCTCCAGCCCCGGCCGCTCCAGCCCCGGCCGCTCCAGCCCCGGTACGGGCTGGTAGGACGCCAGCGCGCCCATTTCCAGCTCCCCGCAACAGAGGGCTAGCTGCCCCTGGCGGGCGCACGGCCGGCGCGGCATCCGGAAGTGCACCTGCTGTCCAGCTCCCCGGAGAGGCAGTGGGGGTGGTCCCCGGTCCCGCGGTGCGAGTCATTCCGCGCCAGAGCCCAGTCCGAGCCGTCGACACTGATGCGCCGACCGAGGCAGTCTCGCCCAACAGCATGACCGCCACATCAGGGGCAGCCGAGGCTGACCCGGCCAGCTTGTCGGAGCCGGTCGGGAACGCCCTTGACAATGGCGAGCCCGGCTTCTCGGAGGCCACCGACGTCCAGCCAACCGACGTCCCGGCGACCGACGTCCCGGCGACCGAGACCCCGGCGACCGAGTTTCTGCCGGCGGAGGCGTTGGCGATCAAGACCCCGGTGGCCGAGTCCAAGCCGGCCGAGTCCAAGCCGGCCGAGTCCAAGCCGGCCGAGTCCAAGCCGGCCGAGTCCAAGCCAGCCGAGTCCCTGGCGAGCGAGACTCCGGTGGCCCACGTCAGATTGGCCCAGCCCAGGTCGGCCCAGGCCGAGCCGGCCGAGTCCAAGCCAGCGGAGGCCCTGGCGACCGACGTGCAGCCGACCGAGTCTGAGCCGACCGACGCCCAGCCGACCGAGGCGCCGGCAATCGAGGCGCCGCCAATCCAGGTGCCGCCAATCGAGACCCAAGGAACCGAGGTTCCGGCAACCAAGGTCCGAGAAACCCTGACTCCCCGGACAAGAACCCCGGCGACTCTGGCATCACCGACTCCGGCATCACCGACTCCGGCATCACCGACTCCGGCATCACCGACTCGCGATCAGCCGGCTCCGGTCGCGACAAAGAGGGCCCCAGCGTCTGGCGTCAGGCCGACTCGGCTACCGACAAGCAGAGCCCAAGCGACCGAAGGGCAACCGGATCGAGAAGATCAGCGGGACGAAGCAGTACCGGGCCGACAGGGCGTCCTCCGGACGGCCCGAGCGGGTGGGGTGGCGCCGGCCCCGACTACCAGGACTGGGCGAGTAAGGCCGCGAGCCGGGCAAGGTCCGGAGCAGCCAGGCTCAGCCCATGCGGGTGGACCATCGTCCGAAGGCGGACGTCCCCAGCCGGGTAGGCCCTCCGCCCGAGTGCGTCCGCTGGTCGCTGTGTCCCGGCAGGGCCAGGTGTCGAGCCAGGCGCAACCTCAGCCGACGCAGGGACGGCCCCGGCCCCGGCCCCGGCCGATATCCAGCCAGTCTCGAACAGCCCCCGGCCCGTCTGGATCGGGCAGGGATCACTCGCCATGGGAACCTCGGGGAAGTGGGTCGATGTCTGGAGCTGAACCGGAGCCAGACGCCCCGGTGGTCCGGATCGTGGACTCCGAGGCGGAAGGCGGTGGCGGGGACGAGGGGGTCGGAGCCGTCTCGGCTGACCAGGATGTCCCACCACCCGAGCGTGGTACCTCCGACGAACCGCCTGGCGAAGGCGGACCTCGGCTCCTGCGGCGCTTTCGGCGTCGCTGACGACAGACCCTGATCACACCGGCGCTGACCCCCGCAGCCCCGACCTATCCTCTGACCAGGCAGCCCTGACCACGCCAAAGACGCCGATCAGCCGCAGGACGGTCGACCTGGACACCACCGCGGGGGCTCTGGCTCAACAGGTTCGACGTTGCGGCCTGGAAGCCGGGCTGGATGCCGTTGGTATCGCCGAGGCCGTCCCGTTCCTCGAGACCAGGGGGCACCTGAAGGAACGCAGAGACGCTGGCCTGCATGGCGGCATGCACTTCACCTACGGCGATCCTGATCGTTCCACCGACCCTCAACGTGCCTTGCCGGGGGCCCGGTCCCTGGTGGTCGGGGCGCGGTCCTACCGCCGTTCAGCCTCCGGCGCGCCCTTCGCCGGTGCTCCGGTGGGCTCCATCGCCCGCTACTCGTGGCAGGACCATTACCGCCCGCTGCACGAGGCGCTCTCGGCCGTGGCCAGCCACCTCCAAGCGGCTGGCTGGCGAACCCGGGTTCTGGTGGACGACAACGCCATGGTCGACCGGGAAGCAGCCCGGCGGGCCGGTCTCGGCTGGTACGGCAAGAACACCCTCCTGCTGATCCCGGGACGGGGGTCCTGGTTCGTACTGGGGTCGGTGGTCACCGACGCGCCCCTCGACGGCCCGGCCGACCTGGTGGGCGACCAATGCGGTGCCTGTACCAGGTGCCTGGCGGCCTGTCCGACCGGAGCCCTCATAGCGCCCGGGATCCTCGATGCCCGGCGCTGCCTGGCCTGGTTGTTGGAGGCTCCCGGCTGGTTCCCTACCGCCTACCGGGCTTCCCTGGGAGGGCGCATCTATGGCTGCGACGCCTGCCAGGAGGCATGTCCTCCCAACCGCGCTGCCGAACGTCACCATCCATCACCGTCTGCCGACCCTGACGACCAGCCCCAGGTGGACCTGGTGGAGATGCTTGACTGCTCCGACTCCGAGCTCCTGGAGCGGTTCGGGCGTTGGTACATTCCGCGCCGCCAGGCCCGCTACCTTCGCCGCAACGCTCTGGTGGCCCTGGGCAACGTGGGCGACGGCAACGATGCCCGGGTGGTCGCAGCCCTGGAGAAGGCCCTGTTCCATCCAGATCCCGTGGTTCGGGGCCATGCCGTGTGGGCATCGGCCGAGTTGGGCCGCGGTGATCTGTTGGCACCGCTGTGGGGGGCGGAGACCGACCCGGAAGTGAGGGCCGAGCTCGAGGCGACCAGAGGCTTGCCTCAAGACGCTGAACTCCCAACGCCGACCCACGGCTCTCCTCCGGTGTGACTCACCTCCTGGTCACCAACGACTTCCCGCCCAAGGTTGGGGGGATCCAGTCGTATCTCTGGGAGCTGTGGAGGCGACTGCCCAGCCAGTCATTTGCCGTGCTGACCACCGACCACCCTGAGGCCAGTGGCTTCGACCGACAGCAGCCCTACCGGATCGAGCGGGTGGATGCTGCCATGTTGGCGCCCACGCCGGCACTGGCCAGGAGGATCCGGGCACTGGCGACTGAGATGGGAGCCAACCTGGTTGTCCTCGACCCAGCTCTGCCGGTGGGCCTGGTCGGGCCCTGGCTGCAGATCCCGTACGCGGTCGTCCTGCACGGGGCAGAGGTCACCGTATTTGGTCGGCTGCCCGGGGCCAGCACCGCCCTGTCCAAGGTCTTGAGCCATGCCGTCCTGGTGGTGGCAGCGGGGGGATATCCGGCCACCGAGGGCCGTCGGGTGGCAGGCGGGCATATGCCGCCGACCGTGGTGGTGCCTCCCGGAGTGGACCACCATCGCTTCAGACCGCTGCCGGCGGCTGAGCAAGGGGCGGCCAGGGACCATTTCGCCATTCCCCGTGACGCCTGCCTGGTGGTGAGCGTGAGCCGCCTGGTCCCTCGCAAGGGCTTGGACACCCTCATAGAGGCTGTGGATCGCCTGGTAGCCGATCATCCCGAGCTGAGGCTGGTCATCGCTGGTGATGGTCGGGACCGCCAGCGGCTGGAGCGCAAGATCACGGCATCGCGTGCTCCGGTCCGACTCCTTGGTCCAGTCGGCACAGAGGATCTTCCCCTCCTCTACGGATGTGGTGACGTGTTCGCCATGCTGTGCCGCACGCGCTGGGCAGGCCTGGAGCAGGAGGGATTTGGGGTGGTCTTCCTGGAGGCGGCGGCGGCCGGGGTGGCTCAGCTGGCAGGCAGCAGCGGGGGATCCGCCGAGGCGGTGCTCCACGAGCGGACCGGCCTGGTCGTGCACCGCCCAAACGACTGCCAGGAGGCCCTGGGAGCGCTGGCTCGCCTGGTCGACGACCCCACCTTGCGGGCTCGGCTGGGTAATGCGGCGCGGGAAAGGGCCATCGCCGAGTTCGATTACGACCGGTTGTCCAGACGGCTGGAAGAAGCGCTTGAAGGAGCGGCCGGGTAGCGGCTGAGAGGCCACGTGGCGCCGCTTGCTACGATCACGGTTGGGAGGTGACTGGATGGTCGCCAGCCCACCAGCGAAAGGGAAGCCCAGTGGCCGAGAATGCCACCGAACGCCTGATCATGCGGGCCGATCCCGAGCGCTGCCTGGACACGATCACCGACTTTGAGCACTACCCCGAATGGGCTGGGGACATCAAGGAGGTGAATATTCTCCAGCGGGACTCGCAGGGCCGGCCCACCGAGGTGGCCTACCGAGTGGCCGCCTTTGGTCGCAGCACGAGCTACACACTGGCCTACGACTACAGCGGATTGCCCGGCCAGTTGTCCTGGGCGCAGACCGCAGGTGACCTGACTTCCAGCCTGGACGGGGCCTACGTTCTCACCCCTACCCAAGAGGGAGACACCGAGGTCGGTTACCGACTGACAGTGGAGCTCAAGGTGCCGCTGCCGGGCTTCCTCAAGCGCCAGGCCGAGGGCCGTATCATGCATACCGCCCTCCGCCAGCTACGGGCCAGGGTCGAGCTGGCACCCCGCGGGCAGTGACGCCGTGACCAGGACAGCGGCAGCTCGAGAGACAGCGGCAGCCCGAAAGACAGCGGCGCCCTGACCAAGCCAGTGGAGCTGAAGGTCGGTCCCGACGACCTTGGCATCGACGAGCGCACTTGGCGAGCCGGCGACCTGTTGGACAGCCTCCCCCGTTTCGAACCGGGGGAGCCGGGCCGGGTGGTGGTAGTTGCTCCCCATCCTGACGATGCAATCCTGGGCGTGGGAGGGCTGCTCCAGCAACTCGACAGGGCCGGCTGGGTGGTCGACATGGTGGCGGTGACCGACGGTGAGGCATCACACCCTCGCTCGACCCGGATCTCGCCCGATGACCTGGTGACCAGGCGGAGCCAGGAAAGGGACACGGCATTCGATCGCCTCGGTGTCCGACCAGTTCGGGTGAGCCGGCTCGGGCTGCCAGACGGCGCCGTCTTCCAGCAGGAGGAGCACCTCAGGCAGGCATTGGAAGAACGCCTGGACACAGCTGGCCCGGGAGGCCAGCCCGGGGACACAGCTGGCCCGGGAGGCCAGCCCGGGGACACAGCTGGCCCGGGAGGCCAGCCCAGGGGACCAGCCACTCTCTGCCTGGTCCCCTGGTGCCACGATGGCCACCCGGACCACGACGCCGTCGGGCGGGCCGGGGCGGCTGCGTGTGCCGACCGGGCCACCGTCCTGGTCGAGTACCTGGTGTGGGCCTGGCACTGGGCCACCCCCAGCTCCGGCGACATCGGATGGGAGTCGGCCCGACGAGTGGAGCTGTCCCGGCGCGAGCTGGCCCGCAAGCGCTGGGCTACCAGGGCCTTTGTCACCCAGGTCACCGCCTTGAGTCCCGATGCGGGCGACACCGCGCCGTTGCCGGCCGCCGTCCTGGCTCGTTTTCGCCGGCCGTTTGAGGTGGTGCTGGCCTGACCAGGATGAGGAGGAGCTACTTCGAGGATCTGTATGGGGAGGATCCTGACCCCTGGGGGTTGGCCACCCGATGCTATGAGGCGCGTAAGTATGCCCTCACGGTGGCCGCCCTGCCCCATTCCCGGTACCGATCAGGGTTCGAGCCGGGTTGCTCCATAGGGGTGCTCAGCCGGTTGCTGGCCGCCCGCTGCGAGCATCTGCTGGCGGTCGACGGGATACCAGCTGCGGCCGAGCAGGCTCGGGCTCGCACGGCTGGGTTGGCCAACGTCGAGGTGGCTGAGCTGACGGTTCCGGAGGACTGGCCGGAGACCACGTTCGACTTGGTGGTGCTGAGCGAGGTCGCCTACTACTTCGACCGGGAGGAGTTGGGAGAGCTCCTGGGACGAGTCCACCGTACGCTGGAGGCGGGAGGCACCCTGATGGCCGTTCACTGGCGGGGACCCACCAACTACCCGCTCACCGGCGACCAGGCCCATCGGCTCATCGGGGCCCGTCCAGAGTTGTCGCGGCTGGTCCACCATGTCGAGGATGACTTCATCCTGGAGGCTTGGGTGCACGGCACTGCTCCGCAGGGGTAAAGGTGCTTCGCACTGTCTGCACAGCACCGCTCCCCAGGAGTGAAGCGGCATTGCTCCGCAGGCGCCAGGGACCCGCGGCGTAGGCTGCTCCCAAGCGACATGGGAGGCTTCTTTGGTGGCCGTGAGCAAGGACACGATCCGCACCTTGGCCGGGCTGGAGAGCGGCGGCGCTCCGGTGGTCTCGCTCTATCTCGACGTGGACGGCAGCCATCGGGTGCGCCCCAGTGACTACCGGCGCCAACTCGAGGGCCTGGTCCGCCAGGCCCGGGAGGCCGGCAATGGCTCCGCGGGCCGCCCGGCCGGCGCAACTGAGGTGGCCGAGGATCTCGACCGCATCCAGGCCTACGTGGGGGGAGGATTGGACCGGTCGGGGATCCGTGGGCTGGCCATCTTCTCGTGCTCAGGGGCCGGGTGGTGGGAGGTGATCGCCCTGGCGGTGCCGGTGCGGGACCAGCTGGTGGTCAACCAGAGCCCTCAGCTGGCTCAGCTGGAGCTCTTGTGTGAGCAGCACAGACGCTTCGCGGTCCTGCTGGCCGACCGTCAGCGAGCCCGGGTGCTGGTGGTACAGATGGGTGAGATGGTCAGATCCGAGGAATGCTTCGACGCACTGCCTCGCCACGAGGACGACGGTGGCGACTGGGACCGCGACCATGTCCACCACCATCAGGCGGCAGCTGCCCAGCACCACCTCCGCCGGGCGAGCTGCGGGAGGGTATGGCCACCGGGATGGGGGTGGCTGACCTGGCTGCGGTGCTGGCTGCTCTGGTCGAGCGGCGGGTCGCCACCTTGGTGGTGTCGACCGGCTTCGCCGCACCCGGCTGGCGGTGCCCGGCCTGTGACCACCTGGCCGGCGTGGGGCGACGCTGCCCGGTCTGTCCTGGCGACATGGACCAGGTCGACGACGTGGTGGAAGAGGCGATCGGCCTCACCTTGTCCCGAGGCGGCCGGGTGGTGACCTGCCGGGACAACGCCGACCTCGACGTGCTCGGTCGTATCGGCGCCCTCCTGCGGTACTGACACCTTTGGCCCTGCGCAGCAGTGACGGTAATCCTCTGACGTCGATACAGGGGCGCGGTAACCTGGGGTCATGGAGCTGCGCCGGATCAACGGGCTGCCGCCTTACGTGTTCAGCATCATCGATGGGCTCAAGATGCAGGCTCGCCGGGCGGGCGACGACGTCATCGACCTCGGCTTCGGTAATCCGGACATCGCCTCACCCGACGTGGCGGTGGACAAGCTGGCCGAGGCCGTCCACAACCCGCGCAACCACCGCTACTCGGCCAGCCGGGGCATCCCCAAGCTGCGCTTGGCCCTGACCGACCTCTACCTGCGCCGGTTCGGGGTGGACCTCGACCCCGACACCGAGGTGGTGGCCACCATCGGGGCCAAGGAGGGCCTCTCCCATGTCATGTGGGTGCTGGTCGGCCCGGGCGACACTGCCCTGGTGCCCTCGCCGTCCTATCCCATCCATGTCTACGCCCCCCTGTTCGCCGGGGCAGACGTGCAGCAGGTGCGCCTGGGCGACCCGCAGGATGCGCCGGTGGGGGCGGCAGACGTGGGGGGGGGAGAGGAGGCCAGCGCGGAGGAGGGGTTTTTCGCGAATCTGATGACGGCGTGGGAGTCGACCTGGCCCAAGCCCCGGGTCATTGTGCTGTCCTTCCCGCACAACCCCACCACGGCCTGCGTGGACCTGGCCTGGATGACCCGGATGGTGGACTTCGCCCGGGAGCACGAGGTGGTGCTGGTCCACGACTTTGCCTACTCAGACACCGCCTTCGACGGCTATGTGCCGCCGTCCATCCTGCAGGTGCCAGGGGCCAAGGACGTGGCGGTGGAGCTGTACACCCTGACCAAATCGTTCTCCATGGCCGGGTGGCGGGTGGCCTTCATGGTGGGGAACCCGACCATCGTGGCCGCCCTGACCAAGCTCAAGAGCTATCTCGACTACGGCACCTTCCAGCCCATCCAGATCGCCGCCACCGTGGCCATGAACGAGGCCCCCGATTATCCCAAGGTGGTCAACGAGCTCTACCACGGGCGTCGTGACGCCCTGTGCGAGGGTCTGGCCCGGATCGGCTGGCCGGTGGCCAAGCCCAAGGGCACCATGTTCGTTTGGGCCCGGATCCCCGAGCCCTACCGGGAGATGGGCTCGCTCGACTTTGCCAAGCTGTTGGTCTCGGAGGGCCAGGTGGCGTGCTCGCCGGGGATGGGGTTCGGGCCCGGGGGCGACGGCCACGTGCGTTTTGCGCTCATCGAGAACGAGAAGCGCATCGGTCAGGCAGTTCGCAGCCTGCGGCGGACCCTCACCCGGCTATGACAGGACCACCGGGGCCGGGCTCACGGACCGCCAGAGTGGGGCGGTCACTTGATGGCGGTCCCGGTTCCAGCCCAGTGGCGGGACCGCTCGACGGCCCGGAGCCAGCCGGCGTGGCGGGAGTTGGCGCCGGCCCGGCTGGCCCGGGGGGCGACCTCCACGTCCAGAGCCCACAGGCCCGCCAGCTCGCTGAGGGACGACCAGACTCCCTCGCCCAGGCCAGCCAGCCAGGCGGCGCCCAGGGCTGTCGTCTCCAGTACCCGGGAGCGGGCCACCGGGACCTGGAGCTGGTCGGCCTGTAGCTGCAGCAGGAGATCCATGACCGACGCTCCCCCGTCCACCCGCAGGACAGAGGGAGATCTGCCCTGGGCGGCGGCACCGTCCCCGGGAAGGTTGGCGGTCCCGTTCCCGGGAGCGCCGGCAGTGGCCCTGTTCCCAACCCCGGACATGGCTTCCACTACGTCGCGGGTCTGGTAGGCCATGGCCTCCACCGCGGCCCGGGCCAGGTGGGCCCGGCCAGTGCCCCGGGACAGCCCCACCACGGTGCCCCGGGCGTGCGGATCCCACCAGGGGCAGGCCAAGCCGGTGAAGGCCGGCACCAGGTAGACGCCCTCGGCATCGGTCAGGCTGGCGGCCAGGGCCTCCACCTCGCAAGCTTCGGCGATGATTCCCAGGCCGTCGCGTAGCCACTGGATGGCAGAGCCGGCGGCGAAGATGGCTCCTTCCAAGGCGTAGGCAACCTCGCCCGTGCCCAGCTCCCAGGCCACCCCGGTGAGCAGACCGTCGGCCGGCGGCGGGCATTGGGGCCCGGCGTTCATGAGCACGAAGCTCCCCGTGCCGTAGGTGCACTTGGCCATGCCCGGCTCGAAGCAGGCCTGGCCAAAAAGGGCTGCCGGCTGGTCGCCGGCCAGGCCGCTTATCGCCACGCCGGCCAGGCCACCTCCGACCACCTGGGGCGAGACGGTACCCAGGCGCCCGCTGGAGGGGAGGACCTCGGGCAGGATGCGGGCGGGGAGCTCGAACAGCTCGAGCATCTCGGCCGACCAGCGGCGCTGGTGGATGTCGTAGAGCAGGGTGCGACTGGCGTTGGACGGGTCGGTGGCGTGCACACCACCGGGGGGCCCGCCGGTCAGGTTCCAAAGGACCCAGGAGTCGACGGTGCCGAAGGCCACATGAGGTCCCAGCTCCACGCCGCCCTCCTCGAACAGCCACGCCAACTTGGTGGCCGAGAAGTACGAGTCGAGCAAGAGCCCGGTACGGGCCCGGACCAGGGCCAGGTGGCCAGACTCGGCCAGGGCGCCGCAGCGGGCGGCCGTGCGCCGGTCCTGCCACACGATGGCCCGGTGGAGGGGGCTGCCGGTCCGGCGGTCCCAGACCACCACGGTCTCCCGCTGGTTGGTGATGCCTATGGCCGCTGGTGGTCCGGAGTTGCGATCCTCCAGCTGGGTGACCACCTCGGCCAGGGCAGCTTCGACCTTGGTCCAGATCTCGTTTGGATCGTGCTCCACCCAGCCCGGTCGGGGGTAGTGCTGGGTGAGCTCCCGGTAGGATTGGCAGACGACATTACCGAGCTCGTCGACCGCCTGGGCGCGGATGCCGGTGGTGCCGGCATCAATGGCGACTACGGCGACCATGGCTGGCACGGTAGCCGCGGTGGGGGCCCGTCACCGGCCCAGAGGTGGGGCCAGACGCCATTGCTCCGCGGAGCAATGGCACTTGACGAGGCCTAGTTACCATGCTGTAATTACAAGCCCCTCCGTGACCCAGGTCGAGGAGCCAATCCGGTGTGATAGGAACGCCCCGAGCGGCTGGGTCGCCATACCCTCGTTCTTTTCAGGAGATCCCAGCGGATGACCATCACCTCCCAACAACTTGTCTCCCAGCATGCCGGCATCGCCATCCGGCGCCGCTTCACCACCGAGGGGGTGAATCCCTATGACACGGTGGTCTGGGAGCGCAGAGACGCCCGCATCACCAACTACCGGGACGGCGCGGTCGCCTTCGAGCAGCTGGGGGTGGAGGTGCCGGCCAGTTGGAGCGTGAACGCCACCAACATCTTGTCCCAGAAGTACTTTCGGGGCACGCTGGGCGCCCCCGAGCGGGAGTGGTCGCTGCGCCAGGTGGCCGATCGGGTGGTGGACACCATCACCGGCTGGGGCCTCAAGGACGGCTATTTCGCGGACAAGGCCGAGGCGGAGGTCTTCTCCGACGAGCTCAAGTACCTGATCGTCCACCAGCGGGCTGCCTTCAACTCGCCGGTCTGGTTCAACATCGGGGTGCAGGGGGTGCCGGCCCAGGCGGCGGCCTGCTTCATCCTGGCCGTGGAGGACAACATGGCCTCCATCCTCAACTGGTACGTGGAGGAGGGGACCATCTTCAAGGGGGGATCGGGGTCGGGGGTCAACCTGTCCAACATCCGTTCTTCCAAGGAGCTGCTGGCCGGAGGAGGCACGGCATCGGGCCCGGTGAGCTTCATGCGGGGGGCCGACGCCTCGGCCGGAACAATTAAGTCAGGCGGAAAGACAAGACGCGCCGCCAAGATGGTCATCCTGGATGCCGATCACCCCGATGTGGAGGACTTCATCTGGTGCAAGGCCACCGAGGAGCGCAAGGCCCGGGCGCTGCGCGACGCCGGCTTCGACATGGACCTCGACGGCAAGGACAGCCATTCCATCCAGTACCAGAACGCCAACAACACGGTGAGGGTCACCGACGAGCTCATGCGGGCGGTGGAAGACGACGGCCCATGGGAGCTGCGGGCGGTGACGACTGGAGAGGTCATCAAGACGGTTCGGGCCAGGGACCTTTTTCGCCAGATCGCCAAGGCAGCCTGGGAGTGCGCCGACCCGGGCATGCAGTTCGACACCACCATCAACCGCTGGCACACCGCCCCCAACGCCGGGCGGATCACGGCCAGCAACCCATGCTCCGAGTACCTGCACCTCGACAACTCGGCCTGCAATCTGGCCAGCCTCAACCTGCTCAGCTTCCTGGAGGAGGGTGGGAGCTTCGACGTCGAGGGTTTCAGGGCGGCCACCGAGGTGGTGTTCTCGGCTCAGGAGATCCTGGTCGGCAACGCCGACTACCCGACCGAGAAGATCGCCGAGACGTCGAGACGGTTCCGCCAGCTCGGCATCGGCTACGCCAACCTGGGAGCGCTGCTGATGGCTCAGGGCCTGCCTTACGACTCTGATGCCGGGCGGGCCTGGGCGGCGGCCATCACCGCCCTGCTCACCGGGCACTCCTATACCTCCTCGGCCCGCACGGCGGCCCGGATGGGCCCCTTCGCCGGCTACCACGATAACTCCGAGGCCATGCTGGGTGTGCTGCGAATGCACCGCGACGAGGTGGCCCTCATCGACGAGGAGCTGGTCCCAACCGAGCTGCTGTCGGCCGCCCAGGAGGCCTGGGACACTGCGGTGGAGCTGGGTGAGCGCCATGGAGTGCGCAACTCACAGGCCTCGGTACTGGCCCCCACCGGGACCATCGCCCTGCTCATGGACTGTGCCACCACCGGTGTCGAGCCCGACCTCAGCCTGGTCAAGACCAAGAAGCTGGTGGGCGGGGGGACCATGTCGATCGTCAACCAGACCGTGCCCCGGGCCCTGCGCGGTCTCGGTTACCAGGACGATCAGGTGGCCGAGATCGTGGCCTACGTCAACCAGCACAACTCCATAGTGGGTGCCCCCCACCTCGATGCAGCCCATATGGCCGTCTTCGCCTGCTCGATGGGCGACAACACCATCCACTACCGGGGCCACATCAAGATGATGGGCGCCGTCCAGCCGTTCATCAGCGGAGCCCTCTCCAAGACGGTCAACCTTCCCGAGAGCGCCACGGTGGAGGACATCGAGCAGCTGCACCTCGATGCCTGGAAGCTCGGGATCAAGGCGGTGGCCGTCTACCGGGACAACTGCAAGGTGGGCCAGCCGCTGTCCACCACCAAGAACGAGCTGGCCCTCGAAGCACCGGCCTCGGAGGCCGAGGCCCGCGACCAGGAGCTGGCCGGCAAGGTGGCCGAGCTGGAGCAGGCCCTCCTTCGCCAGACGGTGGTGGTCCGCCAACCCATCCGGGAGCGCCTGCCCCGGCGCCGGCGGTCCAGCACCTTCAAGTTCCGGGTGGCCGACTGCGAGGGCTACGTGACGGTAGGGGAGTACGACGACGGCCGTCCCGGTGAGGTGTTCATGAAGGTTTCCAAGCAGGGCTCGACCCTGGCCGGAGTCATGGATGCCTTCTCCATCGCCATCAGCGTGGGCCTGCAGCACGGGGTGCCCCTGGCCACCTTGGTGCGCAAGTACACCAACATGCGCTTCGAGCCGGCAGGCATGACCGACGACCCCGAGGTGCGGATAGCGGCCAGCCTGGTGGACTACATCTTTCGGCGGTTGGCGGTCGACTACCTGCCGTTGGCCGACCGGGTGGAGCTGGGCATCCAGACCACCGAGGAGCGCCTCCAGCCCACCCTGCCCGGTGTGGAGGAGCTGACCACGCCGAGTGCGGGAGTGGTGGAGGCCGGCATGGTGGGGCCGGTCACCTCGATCCCGGCGGAGGCCCGGGACGCGCCCTACTGCATGCAGTGCGGCAACGTGATGCAGCGAGCCGGCGCCTGCTTCGTCTGCCCCAGCTGCGGCACCACCAGCGGGTGCTCCTGAGAGCCAAGCAATTCGCGAAAAAGAAGCACTCCCGCATCGAGCGGCGATGCCCCCTTTCACCGTTGGTGCTGCCCGATGGCAGGTGCGCCGCGGTGACGACAGGACCGGCTTTGCCCAGGTCTCGACCACGCTGAGCAGCCAAGACCGGGGTCTCAGTCGTACTGGGCTGAGCGGGCGGGGCCGCGCTCAGCGGAAGCCGTGTCAGTCGGTGCTATGGCCCCAGATGGTCGCCAGCTGCTTACGCATGGACATGGCGTGGGCCGAGCCGGGTCGCCCGAACTGGAGCAGGGCAGCCCCCATGAACAGGAGCATCAGGGCGCTCAGCGACAGCCACAGGCTGTTGAGGCCGGTGAAGGCCAGAGCCGAGCTGGGAGCGGCGCCCGAACTGACCGTCTCCACCTGGGCGGGAACCAGGTTTGAGACCGTTACCCCATGGACGACCGTGCTCACACGGTGGGCGGGCACAACTACGCGATGCACGGGTACAACCACGGTGCCGTGGGTTACCGCCTGGGTAGTCGTGGTGGTTGGCCGGGTGGTCGTGGTGGTTGGCCGGGTGGTCGAGGTGCTCGACGTGGTGGGCGCCTTGGTAGTGGTGGTGCCGCCACCGATGTTCCCGCCGCCGCCGTTGTCGCTGTTGCCGCCACCGATGTTCCCGCCGCCGCCGTTGTCGCTGTTGCCGCCACCGATGTTCCCGCCGCCGCCGTTGTCGCTGTTGCCGCCACCGATGTTCCCGCCGCCGCCGTTGTCGCTGTTGCCGCCACCGATGTTCCCGCCGCCGCCGTTTCTGCTGCTGCCGCCGTTGATGCTGCCGCCACCACCAGTGGAACTGCCACTGGTGGGGCCTCCGTTGGTCGTCGCCGAGGCCAGTGAGCTGACGCCCACCAACCCGAAGGTGGTCAACGATCCGCTCAGGGCGACCAGTCCGATGTAGCGGGAGATTCTCTTACCTGAATCCGACATTCCCATTTCTCCTTTGGCTGTTGTGCTCGCTTGGCAATATCAGCCCAGAATGGGCCATCGATGACACAGGTACCCCAGCTCGCCGGTGGTCCGGCGACCCGGAGATTATGCCCGACGTTACGCCGTCCGTCAAGAATCGGCGGGATCCCGTGGCTGGCACGTCGCCGGCCAGCCCTCAGAAGAGATGAAACGCCCATGGCGGCCAGACCTGGGCGACCACTCGGCCCACGACAGACGACCCCTGGATGGGCCCGAAGAACCGGCTGTCGTAGGAGTCCTGCCGGTTGTCGCCCATGACGAAGTAGTGGCCGGCGGGGACCCTTTCGGTAGGCACTTTGGTGGTGACCGCACTCGGCGGCAGGTAGGGCTCGGCCGCCGCCTGACCATCGACTATCAGGTGACCATTGCTTGACCCCACCACCTGGCCGGGCAGGGCGACGACCCGCTTCACCACGTCGGCGATGTTGGGATCAACCTGGTCGGTGGGCGGCCGGTGGAACACGACGATGTCACCCGGGTGAAGCTGACCCCGGTTGATGTTGAACTTTTGCACCAGGATCCGGTCCCCGACCTGCAGTGTCGGCGCCATGGAAGCTGAGGGCACCTCGAAAAACTGGAAAGCCAAGACCTTGACCAGGGTGGCCAGGACGGCGCCCACGGCGAGCGCCACCACCAGACCCACGGCTGAGCGCCTCCGACGCTTCTTGCGCCGCAGACGGCGGTGCTCGGCCAGGCCGGCGGACCCATTGGGGGCTCGGGTGGCGGCGGCCGGTGGAGCCAGCGCCTGGTACTGGGCGGTCGCGTCGCTAGCCGCCGTTGATGGCTGAGCCACCCGCACCCCCGGCACCACCTGCGCCGCCGTTGGCCGCGGAGCCGCCATCGCCCCCATTACCACCTGACCCGCCGTTGCTGGCTGATCCACCCGCACCCCCGGCACCACCGTCGCCACCTGTGCCGTCGCCGACCGCCGAGCCCCCCCTGCCGCCGTTACCACCGTTGCCACCCGACCCGCGGTTGATGGCTGAGCCACCGTTACCCCCTGCTCCTCCGTTACCCCCGGCCGCGGAGGGCCCACCGGTAACAGGAGTATTGCTCGTGCAACTCCCTGATCCCGGACCCGACGCGTCTCCCCCTGCCCCACCCGAGCCTCCACCTCCGCCGGTTGCACCCTGTCCGGGAGCGCCCGGGGTGCCCGGTGCTCCCGGGCTGCCGGTCGGCTGGCAGGCCACCGGCTGTGCGTTGCCTGTTCGAGAGCCATTGCCGCCTCCATGATGGGCGGCGAAGGCGATGGCGGGCACTACCACCAGCAACATGACCGCCGCCAGCGCCAGCCCCAGCCACCAGATCCTCTTCCCAGGCCTCATTGGCCTGCCCCCGTTCGGTATCCCCTGGCGTCACACCAATGACGCGTCGGCCGCACTCCTGCCGGCAGCCGCATAGGTGCCCAGTTTACGCCCGGAGGATGGCCCATAGGTATCGGCTAACCGACGAACTGCTCCCATGGGAAGCGATGGGCAAGGCATCGAGCCGGCCCTTGACGACACAGAGCGGTGGCCTTCAGGCCACCGCTCTGTGATCATTTGCTGCGGGCAACGAGGCCCGCCAAAGTGTTCCTTAATGGAGTCAGCCAGGGTTGGTAGCGCCGCCGCCGGTGGAGAAGCCACCGATCGACGTGCCGCCAGCGCCACCGGCACCGCCAGAACCGCTGGTGCCACTGCTGGCCCTACCGCCGGCACCGCCAGCCGCGCCATTACCGGCTGTCCCGGTGGCCCTGCTGGTGCTCCCGCCTCCGTTGCCGCCACGGCTGTTGCCGCCAATGCCAGTGCTGTGCCTCCCGGTGGCACTGGTGGCGCCGCTGCTGGACCTGCCGCCGTTGCCGGCCACGCTGAGGCTGTTGCTCTGCTGGGCGCCACCGCCACCGCCGGTGCCGCCATTGCCGCCGACGGAGCCATTGTTGCCGGCGCTGCCGCCATTACCAGCGCGACCAACGGTGGCGTTGCCACCCCTTCCGGCGTTGCCGCCTTGGTTGCACGCGGTAAGACCGGCGCGGCCACTGGTGCACTGACTGGCCGATGACAGTGCGCTGGCTCCAGCGAACCCAACGGTGCTCAGCGAGCCACCCAGGGCGACGAGGCCAACATAACGAGTGAGCTTCCTACCTGGACTTAACATTGATGTTCTCCCTTGAAAGTTTGAATTTGGTGCAGCTTGATCAGCGAATCATAACTCCGAGCGGCCAAGGACGGAGACCCTAAAGGGCCCCGTCCTTGGCCGCCAAGCCAACTATCCGGCAGGGTTGGTCGCGTCACCGCCGGTGGAGAAGCCACCGACTGACGTGCCGCCAGCGCCACCGGCACCGCCAGAACCGCTGCGGCCACTGGTCGCCGTACCACCGGCACCTCCGGCAGCGCCGTTACCGGCACGCCCGGTCGCCCGACTGGTGCTGGTACCACCGTTACCGCCGCGGCTGTTGCCACTCCCACTGAAGCTGTCGCGGCCGCGGGCGCTGCTGGAGCCGCTGGAGGAGGCTCCACCGTTACCGCCGAAGCTTGCGCTGTTGCTCTGCTGGGCGCCGCCGCCACCGCCGGTGCCACCGTTGCCGCCAGTGGAGCCGCCGTTGCCGGCATTGCCGCCGTTGCCGGCCCGTCCAACACGGGCGTTACCGCCCCGCCCGGCGTTGCCGCCTTGGTTGCACAGGGTGGTGCCGGCCCGGCCGCTGGTGCAGCTACTGGCCGACGACAGCGCGCTGGCGCCAGCGAAGCCGACGGTGGTCAGTGAACCACCCAAGGCGAGCAATCCGACATAACGCGTAACCTTCTTACCTGGACTCAACATTCGTTGTTCTCCCTTGCTGTTGGATGCTGCCTGGCTGGATTATGACGAGCCCGCAGATCGGACTCTACCGCGCTCCCTCGCTTAAAGAGAGCCATACCACTGCATGAGGGCCTCTGACGGGCCACGGCCGCTCATTGACGATGTCCTTCGTGGCCCCCAGATGTTGTCTCTCTACCGAGATTGCCCGCCGCTCGTCCAGTTGCTCTGCGCGAGCGTGCCGGAGTTCTACCCCAGCTACCTGTGGATGTCAAGCAGCACAGCCGGTCGGGGCACCGCGCTTCCAAACGGGGCACTCCTGCTGCGGGCAAGACTACCGTATGGGCCGTGTCGCATCTGGCCATCTCGGTGGTTGGCAGGGACGGCCCAGGGATCGTGGCGGCCCTCGCTGGCGTGCTCATGGAGCAGGGTTGCAACCTGGAGGACGGAGCCATGACCATCCTGGGGGGCCACTTCGCCATGATGATGCTGGTAGATGCGCCGCCCGGCCTTGATGGCCCCGGATTGGAGGCCGCCCTGTCGGTGCCGTCCGAGCAGCGAGGATTGGCCGTCAGCGCGCGCTCCGTCTCGGAGGTGGTGGTGCCGGAGGAAGCGGGTGAGGCATGGACGGTCTCGGTCCATGGCGCCGACCATCCCGGTATCGTGCACCAGATCACTGCCAGCCTGGCCGAGGCGGGGGCCAACGTGGTGGACATGACCACCCGGGTGATAGGCCAGCCAGATGAGCCGGTGTATGTAATGGTGCTCGACGTTCTTCTGCCCGCGGCCGTAGACGGCGCGGCCCTGGAGGAACGGCTTGACGGTCTGTCGCGGGAGCTGGCGGTGGCGTGCGTGGTTCACCCGGCGCAGCCGGACATCCTTTAGTGCGTCATCTCGCCCTCTGAATCGTCCCTCAATCGTCCCTAAATTCCCTGGATCGACATGACCATCCGCCCCGTCCTGCGTCTGCCTGATCCCCGGCTCAGCCGCCCTGCGACGGCGGTCGGCAAGATCGACGAGGCGGCACTGGCACTGGCCACCGACCTGCTCGACACCATGCGAGCGTCTCCCGCCTGCGTGGGGTTGGCTGCTCCTCAGATTGGGGTGGGGGTCCGGGCCATGGTGGCCGACGTCACCGGTCATCCCAAGGCCAGATCCTGCCATGGTCTCATTGTCCTGTTCGATCCCATCCTGTCCTCGGGGGAGGACCCGGTAGGGGGCCGAGAAGGCTGCATGAGCGTGCCCGATCTCACTGCTGACGTCGTACGCCAGACGAGGGTCGTGGTGACTGGGCTGGGCGTGGATGGCCAAACGGTGGAGATCGAGGCTGACAGCTTCGAGGCCAGAGTCCTGCTGCACGAGTTGGATCACCTCGACGGGGTGGTCATCGTGGACCGGGCCTCACCGGGACGGGTGTTCCCCCGGCGTACCTACCGCTGATCGGTGGCGTCGGGACGGCGGCCAGCGATCGGCTTTGCCCACCGCGGGGCGCGAGGTCGTGCCCCTGACAACAGTCTCGAGGGCTTCGCCCTGGCCCTGGCCCTGGGGGCAGCCGGCTTGGAGAGCGATGTGTGGCTGACCGCCGACCGCGTCGCCGTCCTGGACCACGACGGCCGGGTGTCCCGGACGGCTGGGTCGGGTAAGCGGCGCGCCATCGGTGCGTTCCGCCGGGCCGAGCTTCCCCTCTTCATCCCCAGCCTGAAAGACCTCTACGCCGCCTGCGGCACCAATTTCGACCTGTCCCTTGACGTTCTGGACCCGGCGGCGGTCGACGCGGTGACCGGCGCGGCCCGGGCGGCGGGAGCCATCGAGCGACTGTGGCTTTGCCATCCGAGCATCGACCAGTTGGCGTCCTGGCGTCGCCGCGCCAGCCAGGCCCACCTCGTCCACTCCACCAGTGCCTCCGGGCGCCGCCGCGACCTTGCTGGCCACGCCGCCGACCTCCGCCGGGCCGGTATCGATGCGGTCAACCTGCGGGTCAACCAGTGGCACTCCGGAATGGTCGAGGCTTACCTGAGCCATGAGTTGATCACCCTGGCGTGGGACGCCCAGAGCCGGAGATCTCTTGAATGGGCCCTTTCCCTGGGTATCGGCGGCGTCTACAGCGACCACATGGAGGCCATGGTGGCCGCCCTGGCGACGGCCAACGCTGGTCGTGCGAATGCCAGCACCTGACCGATACAACCCGAGGATGCCCAGGGATTGCCCCTGGTGGCATCCTCGGTGGGGCCGTAGCACCGCACCGCTTCCGGCTGCCATGGGTGGGTGGGATGACTGCTGACTGGTCCTGGGCTAGGGGGTGCCGCCGGTTTGTTGGCACTGTCCGGGCCGGACCGGTGCCTACCGTTCAGACGCGCAAGTCAAGGAAGTGGAGCCAGGCATTGGGGCCGGCCACCGGAATGATCGACCCGAGCAGTACCGGCCCCGAGTTCGAGTAGTGAAGTCGGCAGTGCCTGAGACCGTCTCTGACCTGACCTTGCCAGCACCCCGGTAAGTGGCAGCCAGCCGGAACGTAATCGAGTCCTAGGACGGTCGTCAATGCCCTACATCGAGAACGGGGTCCCGGCGGCCAGCCCGTGGACGGTGGGCGACATCGCGGGACCCGGTGACGGTTGCTACGGTCCGGTCGGACCACCATTGCCAGTGCGCTCGAGGCAGATTGACCCGTAGGCGCAGCGCCGGCAGGTCCCGGCGTCCCCGCAGCCGGGGAACTCGGTCTCTGCTCTGATCTCGACCGCTACCGCGCACACCTCCGCCTCGATGGCTGCCAAATCCTCGTCTTCGGGCTCGTAGGGATCCGGGTCGCTCGTCGACTCGAGGCTGAGGTGCTCGTAGCTGAGCCGCAGTCGCACGCCCCGCTGGGCAGCCAGGGGCGCCAGCAACCAGGCTTGCAGGCGGCCAGCCAGATCGTCCTCCACCCGGTCGAAGCGGCACCTGCCGGTCTTGTAATCGCGAGCGTCCAGGAAGTCAGGCTTGGCCCAGACGGCGTCGATCCGGGCGGTGAGCACCCATCGAGGCGGACGCCGGTGGTAGGCGGCCAAGGTGAGCTCGTGGGCGGACCAGGTGCTGCCCGCCCCGGGGCAGCGGGAGGCGTGGCGAGCGAGGTAGCCCTGGATCAGATCGGCATTCATCCGGCATCCCGCCCTCCCGCCTGGACCGAACTTGCCGACCGGCTCCCCGCTCCCCTGAGACACTCCCCGGCGGACCAGGGTTGACGTGGCGGCCACGTCGCCGCAGCATCCCTCGGTGTGCACCATCTCGAGGAGGCGGTGAACCTCCAGGCCAACGCCGGTGGAGCGGCGATGGAGTGGGTCCGAATTCGCCAGGTCCAGCAGGTGCCGGGTGCGGTACAGCCGCCGGCAGCGCTGCCAGTCCTCGACGGAAGACGGGGTGAGAGCCAGGACCGGCCCAACCCACGGGTTGGCAGCGACCTCGACCGTGGTCACCGGCGCAGGGCTGGGCAGTCGGCTATGAAGTCGCAGCTCCCGCAGTCCGTACCGGGCTCGGGCACCGGGTCAGCCGACCGTCGCCGGAGCAGGGCCAGCCGGTCATCGAGGTGGTCAGCCAGTTGGTCGTGCTCCGAGGCCTCGACCAGGTGGCGCTGATCCCGCCCCTGCAGCGGGTCGGCGTGTACGACCAACAGCGGCCGGCGTGCCGTCCAGGGGGCCAGGCGCAGGGCGGCCACCAGTACCGCCCAGCTGCGGTCCGGATCGGCACACACTGGTCGGCCCCACAGCTCGAGCTGGCGCAGCTCCACCTGGCCGTCTGACCGCCGGAGGACCAGGTCAACGGCCCCTCCCAGGCGAACCTGGCGCCGGCGGTCGGGGGTAGGGAGGTGACAGCCGTGGTCGAGAGCCACCTGGGCCGGGGAATCCGAGAACAGGGCCACGTAGCCCCTGGCGGCCTGCTGAAAGACGGCCCGCTCCTCGGCCACCAGATGAGGAGGAGCGACGAAGGCGGAGACGTCAGGCAGTCCCAGGGCTACCTGGGCATCCTCCGCCCCGGCCACCAGCGGATCCCGCACCCGCCACCGGGTGAACGCCCGGTAGCTCGGCTGGCGGCCGCCCAGCACGGCGGCCAGCCGGCGCCGGCACATGGTCGGGCCCCGGTCGAGCAGGTAGGGCGAGACGGTGGGGAGCTCGGTGGCCACTCGGCGCAGGCTATTCAATGGGTGTGACTCTCGTGAGCGGCCCTCGAATCCGGGCCGCAGTCCGCAGGGCCGCAGGGCCGCTGGGCCGCTGGGCCGGGGTACTTGTGTGCGTCCGCTCCAAATATGAGAGCTGACGCACACAAGTACCGCCCTGGAGCGAGCAGCCAGCCGACGGGCTAGATCGTCGGCATCCAGGGTGCTGTGACCCACGCTCAGGAGTCGGACGGCCCTCGGGCGACGCTGGCTCAGCGGCTGGCGTGGCGCCGGCGCAGCTCAGGCCACTCGATGGGCTGGCTCAGCGGCTGGCGTCGCGCCGGCGCAGCTCAGGCGACTCGATGGCCGGAGGCTTCCATCCCGCGTCCTCCGGGTCGACGTTGGATCCCGGTGGCACCAGCTCGTCGATGCGGTCGAGCACCTCGTCGTCCAGCACGACGTCGGTCGCCCCCAGCTGTCCCTCCAGCTGCTCCAGATTGCGGCACCCGATGATGGCCGAGGTGACCGCCGGATGTCTCAGCACGAAGGCCAGGGCCAGATGGACCATCGAGCAGCCGGCCTGGGCAGCCACCTTTTCCAGCTCCTCGACCACGTCGAGCTTGCGGGCGTTGGCCGGCAGGGCCGGGTCGTAGCGCTCGGGCATGCGGGCCGCCCGACCCCCGCCGGGAGCCTCGACCCCTCGCCGGTAGCGGCCGGTCAGCCACCCGCCGTTGAGCGGGCTCCAGGGGATCACGGCCATCCCGTAGCGCTGGCAGGTGGGCAGGACCGCCGCCTCCACTCCTCTGGCAAAGATCGAGTACGGCGGCTGCTCGCACACGAAACGTTCCCGTCCCCGCCGCTCGGCCATCCACTGCGCCTCCACGATGGCCTCGGCCGGAAAGGTGGAGCTACCGATGGCCAGCACCTTGCCGGCGTGAATCAGGTCAGAAAGAGCGCCCAGGGTCTCGTCGATGTCGGTGTCGAAGGCGGGGCGGTGCACCTGGTACAGGTCGATCCGATCGGTGCCCAGCCGGCGCAGGCTGGCCTCCACCTCCCGGACGATCCAGCGCCGGGAGTTGCCGGACTGGTTGGGGTCCTCCCCCATGCTGGCGTGGAACTTGGTGGCCAGCACCACCTCGTCACGGCGGCCAGCCAACGCCTGGCCCACGATCTCCTCGGACTCTCCGGTCGAGTAGATGTCAGCTGTGTCCACGAAATTGATGCCGGCGTCCAGGGCAGCCCGAATGACCCGGATCGACTCCTGGTGGTCGGGGTTGCCCCACGAACCGAACATCATGGTGCCCAGGCACAGCGGGCTGACCTTGATCCCAGTACCGCCCAGCGGTCGACAGTCCATCTTTCCAAAGAACGTCTTTCCAGGGAGCGTCATTGCTACGACCGTACCCAGCCATGGTGGCGGCCATGTCAGGATCACAGTCGTGGCAGTGACCTCCCGGCCGCGCCGACGGCCCTGCATGAGCCTGGAGATTGCCCGCTGGGCACTGGGAGCTTGGCTGCTGTGGCGGGTTCCCCGGCCCCGGCCCGGGCCTGGGCCTGCAGGTGGGCTGCCCCTGGCCAAGAACCGGCCGCCGAGCAGGGTCTCGGTGGTGGTGCCCGCCCGCAACGAGGAGACCGGTATCAAGGCGCTGGTGGACTCCCTCACCGCCCAGACTCCCCCGCCGGGCCAGCTGTTGGTGGTCGACGACGGGTCCACCGACGCCACCGCCGCCCTGGCCGCGGCGGCCGGCGCCCAAGTGGTGAGCGCCGGCCCACTCCCTGATGGCTGGACCGGGAAGGCCTGGGCCTGTGCCAGGGGAGCAGAGCTGGCGAGCGGCGAGGTGCTGGTGTTCCTGGACGCCGACACGGTGGTGGCGCCGGGTGGGCTGGATCGGCTGCTGGGCGGGCTGGCGGCTCAGGGCGGCGGGGGGTTGGTGTCGGTCCAGCCCTTCCATGTCACCAAGCGCCCCTACGAGCGACTGTCCGCCTTTTTCAACCTGGTGGGCCCCATGGGCACCGGGGCATTCACTCCCCTCTCCGGGCGGGCGGTCCCGGTGGGCGCCTTTGGGCCGTGCCTGGTGTGCGACCGGGCCGACTACGAGTCGGTGGGTGGCCACGCCGGGGTGCGCAGCGCTGTACTCGACGACGCCGCCCTGGCCCGGCGCTTCTCACTGGCCGGCTTGCCGGTGCGACTACTGGGGGGCCGGGGTACCGTTAGCTTTCGGATGTACGCGGGGGGATTGGCCCAGCTGACCGAGGGATGGACCAAGAACATGGCCAGCGGGGCGGGGATCGTTCGCCCCGCCATTCTGGTCCTGGTGGTGGCCTGGCTGTCGGGCGCCATCTCGGCGGCCCGATACGCGGTCCTGGCTGGGATGGGTCGGTGCCGGCGCGGCCCGGCGACTGGGCTGTATCTTGCCTACGTCGCCCAGCTGGCGTGGATGCTGCGCCGGGTAGGGCGATTCGGGCCGCTCACCGCTCTGGCCTTTCCGGTACCGCTGGCCTTCTTCCTGGCCATCTTCGCCCGATCGGTGGCCGCCACCGCGCTGGGGGGCCAGGTTCGATGGAAGGGCAGAACGGTGCCCATCAGGCGGGCCGTGAGTTGAGGGTCGCTAAGCCGGCCAGCCTCTCCAAACCGGCCAACCTCTCCAAACCGGCCAACATCGCCCTCGATCTGGTGGCCTGGGCGGTGATCCACTCCGCCACCGGCTACCTGGCCCACTGCCTGCCCGACCGCGTCTACCAAGGCGACTCCTGGTTGTGGCGGGAGCGCGCCATAGAGGACGGAGGACGCCTCTACCAGCGCCTGCGGATCCAGCGCTGGAAGCCCCATCTCCCCGAGGGGGGCACCATCCTTGCCGGGGGATTCGACAAGCGCCACCTCCACGGTTGGAAGACAGCCCAGCTGGAGCAGTTCGTGGTGGAGACCAGGCGGGCCGAGCTGGGCCACTGGCTGGCCATCGTGGCCGCCCCGGTCTTCTTGGCCTGGAACCCACTGCGGGCGGCACTGGTCATGCCCATGTACGCGGTGGCCGCCAACGGGCCGTGCATCGCCGCCCAGCGTTACAACCGCATCCGCCTGAGCCGCCTACTCATCCGTCGGGCGGCTACCCATCGGACTGATGTCAGGAGTGTCAGCGAAAAATAGTCTCTCTGTACCAAGCCAGCTCGGCCACGCTCTCCCTGATGTCGTCCATGGCCCGGTGGCCGCCGGCCTTGGCCGGGGCACCCTTCAAGGCGTCGGGATGCCAGCGCCGGCACAGCTCCTTGACGGTGGACACGTCGACGCAGCGATAGTGAAGGTACGAGTCCAGGTCAGCCAGATAGGTGGCCAGGAAGCGCCGGTCGGTGCCTATCGAGTTGCCGCAGAGCGGGGCACTGGCCGGCTGGGGCACATGGGTCTTGATGAAGTCCAAGGTGGCCGCCCCGGCCTCCTCCAGGGTGACCGTCGATGCCTCCACCTCGTCCAGCAGCCCGCTCTTGGAGTGCATGGAGCGCACCACCTTCGCCATCCCGGCCAGCGCCTCGGGTGGTGCGCTCACCACCAGGTCCGGTCCCTCGGCCACCACCTTGAGGTCGTCGTCGGTGACCAGGGTGGCGATCTCGATGATCACGTCGCGGGTGGGATCGAGGCCGGTCATCTCCAGATCCATCCACGCCAGCATGTCACTACCCTAGGCCCGGAAATGTCGACACTCCCATGACATCTGGCCGGTAAGTGTCGAGAACGACCACCACGAGCAAGGACTCAAGCCCACCAGCGGGGGCATCGGCCGCCTTGCCGTCTGGCTCTTGGTTGAGGGCTGCAGACGTGGCCACGGCCACCCTCGTGGCGTGCGCCACGTTCTTGGTGCACGACGTGGGCTATGTGCTGAGCCGACCGTACTGGCTGGACGAGGCTTGGGTGGCAGCTACCTCTCGTGCTCGGCTGGGGCTGCTGCCGTGGCTGACACAGACCACGCCACTGGGATGGATCGCCCTCATTCGGGTCGTTCCATACCAAGGTCAGCGATACCGTCTTGTCCCGCTGTGCTTTGCAGCTGGGGCGGCGGTGGCCGCCTATTTATTGGGCAACCACCTACGTCTGGTCCGGATCTTCGGGCCGGCTCTGGCAGCCGCCGGGGTACTGCTCCTTCCGGCCATGCTGGTGCGTGACGACCTGAAGCAGTACACGACCGAGGCCTTTGCGACCCTGATCCTGATGGTGCTGGTGGCCAGGACCGAGTCACACTGGAGCCGCCGCAGGCTGGCCGCGCTTGGCGCCTCCGCCAGCCTGGGGCTCCTGTTCACCAACACAACCGCGTTTGTCGGTGTGGCCGGCATGGCCGCACTCGGCCTCGATGTCACCCTGCGGCGACAATGGCGCCGCTTGGCCGAGGTGATCGGCTTGGGCGGGGCCATGGTGGCGGCCATGTCCGTCATCTACCTGGTGGTGGACGCACGACACAAGAGCTCCTTGGTGACGGGCGCCTTTGGTTCCTATTACATGCCCACCGGTCCCCGGCAAGCGCTGTCATTCCTGCATGGTCGAGCCGATGCCATTGCTCCCTATCTGGGTTTTCACCATCCGGTCCTACCGCTCGTCCTGGCGGGAGCGGGGATCGTCACCATGTGGGTCGACGATCACCGCGCGCTGGCCCTCACCACACCGTTTATCATCATCATGGCCGCGGTGGCGAGTGCTTACCGAGCCTTCCCATTCCTCGACCTGCGAACCTCTACCTTCTGGTTGGCCGCGGTGGGTGCCTTGATGGGAATCGGGGCAGCCGGTATCGTTACCCGGCTCGCCCGTCTCAACCGCCCGTTGGCAGCCGTGGCGCTGGTGGGGACGGTCATTGCCTGGTCGGTGATGACCTGGCCGTACGTGCGGGCGCATCCCCTGCCCAACGAAGACGTGGCATCCCAGGTCACCTATCTCAACCGGCACATCCGGCCGGGTGACGTCACCATTGTGGACTTAGGTGCCAGTTACGCGTTTGCCTACTACGAACGCCGGCTTCAACCCGCCTTTGCACCTAGCCCGGTCATCGCCATCCGATGGCGTCCGACCTTCCCACATACCCCCTCGGTCATCGCCATGTCCGATCGCCAGGCGACAGACGTCGACTCGGCGCTTCGAACCGCGGAAGGGATGGTGGGGCGAGGGGCCACCGTCTGGATCGTCAGGTCTCACCTGGCGGCCGCCCCGGTCGAAGCTGCGGCGTGGAGTCAAGCTCTGGCTGGCCTGGCGGTCAAGTCCCTCGACGTGGGACCGGAGCCGCTCCTGCGCTTTCAACCAGGCCTTGACCAAGCTGGGGTCAGCGCCGCGCAACAGCAGCAGGGTGGCGTCTGACCGCGTTGGTCGCGCCTTAGGCTCCAGGTCCGATGATTGATGTTCCCCTTGTACGCTTCGATCCCGAGGCTGCCATACCCACCTACGCCCGCGCTGGCGACGCCGGAGCCGACCTGGTGGCCGCCCACGACGTGACGCTGGGCTCCGGCGGGGGCCGAGCCCTGGTGGCCACCGGGTTGGCCCTGGCCATTCCCGAGGGCTACGCCGGGTTCGTCCAGCCCCGCAGCGGGCTGGCCCTGGACCACGGGGTCACCTGCCTCAACACCCCGGGTCTGATCGACTCCGGGTACCGCGACGAGATAAAGGTACTGCTGGTCAACACCGATCCGGTGACCGACTACCAGGTCCGCCGGGGTGACCGGGTTGCGCAGCTGGTCATCCAGGCGGTGTCCACCGCGTCGTTCGAGGTGGTCGAGGAGCTGCCGCCCAGCCAGCGGGGCGGCGGCTTCGGGCACTCCGGGCGCTGAGGTCGAAGGGCCGTGCCCGAGCTGCCCGAGGTCGATGCCCTGGCCCGCCACCTGGACGCCCAGCTGGCGGGCCACCAGATCGCCCGGATGGAGCTGGGCGCCATCTCGGCCCTCAAGACGGTGGAGCCGCCCCTCGAGGCCCTCGTCGGACGGACCGTGTCCGGCGTCTCCCGCCGGGGGAAGGTCCTACTGATTGGCAGTGCCGGAGCGGCTGCCAGCGACCCGGCCGGAGCGGCCGGCCGCCACTCCGGCAGCGGCTTGCTGTGGCTGGTTTGCCACCTGTCCCTCGGTGGGTGGGTGCGTTGGCGACCCAAGCTGGCGCCGGCCCGAGCCCGACCCGGCCGAGGGCCCCTGGTGCTGCGGGTGGGAATGGACGACGGAGCCGGGATGGACATCACCGAGGCCGGCACCGAGAAGCGCCTGGCCCTGTGGGTGGCCCAGTCGCCTGACGACGTAGGGGTGGTGGCCCGGCTCGGGCCCGACCCCCTCGATCCGGGCTTCGACCGGGCTGCCCTGGCCACCGCCCTGGCCGGCCAATCGGGACAACTCAAGGGAGTGCTCACTGACCAGACCGTGCTGGCCGGGGTGGGCAACGCCTACTCCGACGAGATTCTCCATGTCGCCCGGCTGTCCCCCTTCAAGCCGGCGGACCGGATGAGCCCTGACGAGGTCGACCGGCTCCATGCCGCCCTGGTCGGGGTGCTGGCCGGGGCGGTGGCGCGTTCGGTGGGGTTGGCGGCGGCCGACCTCAAGGCCGAGAAGCGCTCGGGCCTGCGGGTCCACGGGCGGGCCGGTCTGGCCTGCCCGGCCTGCGGGGACACGGTGCGCCAGGTGGCCTTCGCCTCCCGGTCCCTCCAGTACTGCCCGACCTGCCAGACCGAGGGCCGGGTGCTGGCCGACCGGCGCCTGTCCCGGCTGGTGAGATAAGGCCGGCGGGGTAGTCGCGGTGCAGCGCCTCAGCGGTTTGGACGCCGACTTCATCTATTTCGAGACGCCCACCACCCACATGAACGTGGGCGCCACCTGCGTACTGGATCCAGCTGGCGCCCCGGCCGGGCCGTGGCTCGATGCGGTGAGGACGGCGCTGGCGGACCGGTTGGTCCGGGTGCCGATGCTGCGCCGGCGCCTGGTGGAGGTGCCGTTGCGCCTGGACCGGCCGCGGTGGGTGGACGACCCGGCCTTCGACCTCGACTACCACCTGCGCCCGGCCGCCCTGGCCTGCCCAGGGGGAGCGGCCGAGCTGGCGGAGCTGGCCGCAAAGATCATGGGCCAACCCCTGGACCGGTCCCGACCACTGTGGGAGATGTACGTGGTGGAGGGCCTGGAAGCCGGGATGGTGGCGGTGGTGATCAAGGTGCACCACGCGGCGGCCGACGGGGTGACCGCGGTGCAGCTGCTGGCGCGGCTGCTCGACCCCGGCGATGAGCCAGCCTCGGAGCCCCTCCCGGACGACCCCTGGTGCCCCGAGCCGGTGCCCTCCGACTCGGAGCTGGTGGGGGATGCCCTGGCCGGGCTGCCCGACCAGTCGGTGGCCATGGCCAGGGCGATCCGGCGCACCGTGGAGGTGGCTGTCGAGGTCGGCCGGCGCAACCGGGCGAGGGGCGTGGCGCCACCCCCGGCCCCTTTTCGAGCCCCACGAACCAGCCTCAACGCCACCATCACCCCCCACCGGCGAGTGGGGTTCGGCGAGGTCTTGTTGGAGGACGTGAGGTCGGTGAGGGCGTCATTGAGGGTGACCTCCAACGACGTGGTCCTGGCGGTGTGCTCGGGGGCGGTGCGGCGCTACCTGGCCGGCCGGGGGGAGGTGCCGGAGGAGCCGCTGGTCGTGCTGGTGCCGGTCTCGGCCCACCGCCATGCCGGCCGGGCCGCTCATGGCCGGTCAGGGGCCAACCAGGTGTCGGGGATGCTGGTGTCGCTGGCCACCGACGTCGACGACCCGATCGATCGGGTGCGGGCTATCTCCGGGGGGACCCGCCTGGCTCGCAAGCAGGAGCGAGTGCTGGGGGCCGACGCCCTCGACGACCTGGCCGAGCTGTCGGCCCCGTTGCTGGCGGCCGGGGCCACCCGGCTGATCTCTGGCCTGCGGATATTCGACCGAGCGCGCCCTTTGTGCAACCTGGTGGTGTCCAACGTCGGGGGTCCGGCCTCCCCGCTCAGCTTCGCCGGCGCCCGCATGGTGGCCATCTACCCGATGGCCCCGGTGGCCGACGGGATCGGGCTCAACATCACGGTGGTGACCTACTTGGGGAGGCTGTTCTTTGGCCTGGTGGCCTGCCGGGACACGGGACCTGACGTCGACGCCATCGCCCGTTACCTGAGCGACGCCCTGGACGAACTGGTCAAGGCGGCCGAGCCCGACTGAGGTGGCCTGCTAGGGTCACAGACCACGCGGACGTGGCTCAGTTGGTAGAGCATCACCTTGCCAAGGTGAGGGTCGCGGGTTCGAATCCCGTCGTCCGCTCCAGAGAAATCCCTCGTCAGGACACTTGCTGTTTTCGACGGCCAGTGACTGTCACAGGTCTTCGGTACCGTTGGCGGTGTGGCCAAGAGTCGCTCACCCCGGCCGGCGCTGACTGACGGCAAGCTCGTGGGTAGGCGGTACAAAGCCCGTTCAGCGCGCCAGCGGGGGGGGGCCACCTTGACCGGGTCGGGGAGAGTGGAGCCGATTGTCCCGGGTTTGCGGCAGGCCACGCCCACCCAGGTGCCCGGCCAGCCCGCCACCCTCGACGGACCCGCAGGCGGCGATGGTCGTGACTCCCGGGTGGCGCTCAGCTACCTGCTGTATGGCGAGGTGGACGACTACATCGCGCTGATGGACGTGCTCGAAGCGTCGGTGACCGAGCTTTCACCCGCCGAGGTTGCCCGGGCCGTCTCCGATGCCGGTCACCGCTTGCCCGATGACGTGGTCGAGGACCGCCTGGAACGTCTCCGTCAGTGGGGCGCGGCGCATGCGACGACGGACACATCGCGGATCTTGCGTCACAGCGACCTGCTGGCTCGCAACTGGAGGTACACCGCCACCGCAGTGGGCCGTCAGGTGCATCGCTTCTACCGGACGGTGCTGGCCGGTACCCCGGCTGTCCGGGAGATCCCCCTAGCCGGCCTCAACCGGGTTGTCCGGTCCCTGGAGGCGCTGCGGGACGGGACAGCTGAGGATGAGGCCGCACCCTCTCATCTCTCGACGAGGCGAGGACTCGAGCCGAGGCCGCCGAAGCCCTCGACGCTGCGCTGAGTGCCCTCCTCGCGGAGGCTCGCCGATGACGCTTCAGGAGCTGATCACGGACATTGACAACGCCCTACGCGCGAAGCCGAGCCGCCGCTGTCCCTCGGTCGCGAGCTTCGGTAGATCCCGGGCGACTTCATGCTTCGCACTCGGTCCAGAGATGGGGCGATACCGGGAGTGCGGCACTACTGCGTCACGGGCGTAGCGGTCGTCTACCGTGGCGCCGATGGGTGGGCACCTATGACCGAGGAGCTCGGCCCTGGCCTGTGGGAGTTGCTGGTCACCGAGGGTCTGCAGGATCGTCTCGACCAGCTGGATCTGGAACGAGACGTGGAACAACTCCGCAACGCGGAGGCTGCCGATCGTCTGTCCCGGCATGTGGCGGAGGTAGTGGCCCGACTGATTCGCGACCAGCCCGAGGACCAGCAGAGCCGGCTGGGAACGGTACTAGTCCGCGAGCTCGTAGCTCGCTTGCAACAGCCCGCTGATTCCCCGGACGGGCAGGTCCTCTACGGGCTGTTCACCCGTCTGCCGACGGGGGTCGCCGCCCGGCCGCAGCGGCCGCTGACCCCGCTGTTGGACACCACGCTGCTGACGAACGCCCCGGGCGAGCCAGCGATCGCCCATGAGCTGCGGGCCGAGATCGACAGCGCCAGGGCTATTGACGTGGTGATGGCCTTCATCCGCCGCTCCGGCATCCTCCCCCTCTTGCCCAACCTGCGGCGGCACTGCGAGGCGGGCCGGCAGCTGCGAGTGCTCACGACGACCTATACCAACAGCACCGAACCTCGGGCGCTCGATGAGCTGGCCGGCCTGGGGGCCGAGGTGCGGGTCTCCTACGAGACGGGGAGCACCCGACTGCACGCCAAGGCGTGGGTGTTTCACCGGGCGACGTCGACGACCACGGCCTATCTCGGGTCAAGCAACCTGACTCACACCGCACAGCAGACCGGACTGGAATGGAACGTCCGGCTCGCCGCGGCCCGCAATCCCGACGTGATCGCCAAGATGGCCGCGGTCTTCGACAGCTACTGGGAAAGCGGCGACTTCGTTGCCTACGACCCTGACGAGTTCCGGCGACGAACAGCCAGCGAAGACGCCGGGCCGTTCCTCCAGCTGTCCCCGGTCGGGATCGAGCTTCGCCCCTACCAGGAAGCATTCCTTGAGCGCATCGCCCTGGCCCGCAACCAAGGTCACCACCGCAACCTCTTGGTGGCAGCAACCGGTACGGGTAAGACGGTGATGGCCGCTATCGACTACGCCCGCCTGCGCCGGGCTATGCCTCGGGCCCGGCTGCTGTTCGTCGCTCACCGGGAGGAGCTCTTGGATCAGAGCAGAGCCGTCTTCGGACAGGCGCTGCGGGACCCCGCGTTCGGTGAGCTGTGGGTGCGCGGCCGTCGGCCGACCCGCTTCGAGCATGTCTTCGCTTCTGTCCAGAGCCTCGCAGCGGCTGACCTCGACGACCTGCCTGCCGATCACTTCGACATCATCGTGGTCGACGAGTTCCATCACGCCGAGGCGCCCACCTACCGCCGGCTTCTCGACCATGTCACGCCGGTCGAGCTGCTCGGGCTCACCGCCACCCCAGAGCGGGCTGACGGCCTAGACGTCCTCGCCCGCTTTGACGGGCGCATCGCGGCCGAGCTGCGCCTATGGGATGCCATCAACGGCGGCCACCTGGTGCCGTTCTCTTACTACGGCATCCACGACGGCACCGACCTGAGCGCGGTGCCCTGGCAACGTGGCGGCTACCAACGCGACGCGCTGGCAGGGGTGCTCACCGCGGACCATGCCTGGGCACACCTGGTCATCGATCAGGTCCGCCAGAAGGTGACCGACCCCCGCCGCATGCGGGCTCTCGGGTTCTGCGTGACCGTCGAACACGCCCGGTTCATGGCCGATCGCTTCACCGAGGCCGGAATCCCGTCGGTGGCCATCTGGGGCGACAGTCCTACCGAGCTACGCCGGGCGGCCCTGGGCGACCTGGCCGCCGGGCGCGTCGCTGTGGTGTTCACCGTGGATCTGTTCAATGAGGGCATCGACGTGCCCGACGTGGACACGCTCCTGCTCCTGCGGCCCACCGAGAGCGGGACGCTGTTCCTCCAGCAGCTGGGCCGAGGACTGCGGCGCGCTGAGGATAAGGCGGTATGCACCGTGTTGGACTTCGTCGGACACCACCGACGAGAGTTCCGCTACGACCTGCGCTTCCGGGCCCTGCTGGGCGGCAGCTCCCGGACGGCCGCGGAACGGCAGGTGAAAGAGGGCTTCCCGTTCCTCCCAGCCGGTTGCTCAGCCGACCTCGACCCTGTCGCCCAGGACATCGTTCTGCGGTCGATCAAGGAGGCCCTGCCCTCGACATGGCGGGCCCGGATCGCTGAACTGCGATCCATCGGCGACATCAACCTGGCCACGTTCCTCTCCGAATCCGGGCTCGACCTCGAGGACATCTACGCCAACGGCCACTCCTGGTCGCAGCTACGCGAAGCAGTCGGCCTAGGCGTTCCTCCGCCGGGGCCCGACGACGACAGCCTGCTGAAGGCAGCCGGTCGGCTCATCCACGTCGACGATCCGACGCACATTGCCGCCTACCGGAAACTGCTGGAGGCGCCGTCGGCGCCAAATCTGGAGGCCGTACCCGAGGGAGACCGGCGCCTCGCTCGGATGCTCCTCGGATCGCTATCCAACCTGCCAGCTTCAGCATCCCTCGCTGATGGCACCCGCCAAGTGTGGAGACACCCTCGGCTGCGGGCCGAAATGCTGGAGCTGCTCGATGTCCTCCCAGCTCGAATCGCCCATCTCGACCTCGACCTGAGCATGGGTGATGCCATCCCCCTACGAGTCCACGCCCGCTACACCCGTATGGAGATCCTCGCCGCCCTCGGCGCCAGCGATGGACTCAAGGCACCAAGCTGGCAGGAAGGCGTGCGATGGCTCCCCGATGTCCCCGCCGACGTATTCGCCTTCACGCTCGACAAGACCGCCGGATCCTTCTCGCCCACCACCCGCTACCGGGACTACGCCCTCAGCCCGCAGCTCATCCACTGGGAGAGCCAGTCAGCCACCTCCGTCGGCAGCTCCACCGGCCAGCGCTACCTCCACCAGGAACAGCGCCGCAGCCACGTTCTACTCTTCGCCCGCCTCGACGTCACCTCGCGCTCCTACTGGTGCCTCGGCACCGCCAGCTACGTCCGCCACCAGGGCGACCGACCCATCGGCATCACCTGGAAACTCCACCACCCCCTTCCCGCTGACCTCTACACCGCCTTCGCAGCCGCCGTGGCATGACCGCCGAGAGCAGCACCGACCCCGGCTATATCACTGCCCCCGAGGCGGACGGGGAGAGCTACTGCGGGACGGCCGCGCCATCCACGCGCGATGACGGCGCACGCACGTCGCGGCACCCGTAGCTGCCAGGTGCCGGCCTTGCCGGTGACCTCCCGAAGGCTCCCTGCCATCTCCTCGCCTCCTCCAGCCAACGAACTTGTTGGCTTTCCTGTTGGCTTTCGACAGGACGAGTCTGCGTCGAGGGTGTGCCGGCTACCCGGAAACCACCTCGGACTAGGGAAACACTCAGCGCGCTCGGCGGGATTCGAACCCACAACCTTCTGATCCGTAGTCAGATGCTCTAATCCGTTGAGCTACGAGCGCCAGTGTCTTCGGAAGTCTACCGTTGCCTGGTTGGCTGGCGGAGAGGGAGGGATTTGAACCCTCGGACCCAGTTTCCCAGGTCAACTCATTAGCAGTGAGTCCGATTCGGCCGCTCTCGCACCTCTCCCAACAACCACTATAGACCATGGCGGACCGTGGGATGGGGGATTGGCCTCAGCGACGAAAGACCTGGTCATGACTATTGTCCAAGGTCATTGATGGACGGCGCCATCGGCGTCTCCAGAGCTCCTCAGCGATGGCCGCCGCTCACCCTGGCGGGACCGACAGTGCTCCGATTCCACACTGATTCCACAGCGCGAGTAAGGTGGCTGGTGATAGCGGCCCGGGGAGCCGGGCTTGCCTCTGTTGAAAGTGGCTGGCTCAGGAGGTCGACAATGCCGCGCAGCTATCCCGAGCCGTGGGTACCCCGGACCTTCTCCACCTGGATCAAGAAGCAGTCGACAACCGAACGGGCGGTTGATCGCTCCGGGAGGACCCAACATCGACGGGTGGACTGCTGGGACTTGGAGGGACGGGCTGATGGTGTCCAATGGCTCAAGCGCTTCCGCCGGGCGGGGCTGGCCCAGACGTGGAATGACCGCCTCGCCACCGACTTTGCCGCAGGGCTGCCTTTCGACTTGCGGACCAAGCAGTTCGTCGCTCCGGCGTCGCCTGAGCAACCACCGGGCCCGGTAGTGCCCACCGTGTTTGAGCTGACTGAGTTGTACTTTCGCCAGCATCCGGACTGGGAGCCCCGGACCAAGGTCGCGGCGGCGTCGTCGTTCAACCGGGCCCGGCGCCACCTGCTTGTCCCTGATGCAGAGCTGACGGACGATTTGGCTGAGGCGGTCGGTGACTACCTTGACCATGCCAGCTTCCTCCCAGACCGCCTCGTTGGGGAATTGACCGATCGGCAGCATGCCGGTCGGGCGTGGCTGGTGGGTCATTCGGCCCCGGCGGACTCACTCACGGCGGCGGTGATCGAGGCTTTCGTCGCTCACTTTGAAGTCAACCAGCGCAACCCTGCGAAGCGGGTATCGGCGACGACGATCATCCGATTCCTGCAGCCGCTCAAGGCGTGCTGGTCGTGGGCAGTCAGCCGGGAGGACTTGCCGATCGATCGCAACCCGTGGACAGTCATCCGGCCCAGGCGCAAAGTGAAGGGCAAGTCCACCATGACGCCCGGGCGCGCTGGCTTGGCTGTCGATGCCGATCTGGTATTGAGTGTGCCGCAGTCCCTAGCGCTGGCTGAGGCATGCGCCACTGAGGGCATCTGGGGTGGGGTCGTGGAGTGCTTCGTCTTGGTCATGGCACTCAGCGGGCTACGACCGGGGGAAGCCGTCGGGTTGCTCTGGGAGGACGTCGACCTGGCAGGTGACGACGGCGGTGGAAGCTGGCTCACCGTACGCCGCAGTCACCGGCCGTTTGCCCCCCGGTGGCTCGATCTGGATGAGGACCCTGAGTGGGGGCCGCTGAAGGACCGCGATTTGACCGATTCGCGCCGAGTGCCGTTGCCCCCAGTACTGCGGGACAAGCTCTGCCGTCACCGAGAGCTATACGGAGAAGGGCCGGGCGGACTGGTCTTCCACCGCAATGGTAATCTGTTCGATCACGACCTGTTCGGCCGCAACGTGTGGGCACCGGCGCGGGAGGCGCTGTTTCCCCTTCGGTCGGACCTACCGGTGGACGATCCCCGGCAGCCCAAGCTGGCTCATGTACGCCGGCATGATCTCCGCCATGCCGCGTGCTCGTGGTGGCTGCGTGAGGGGGTCGATGCAGTGGTGTGTCAGCGGTGGTCTGGCCACAAGACCCTCTCGGTGTTTCTCGACATCTACCAAGGCGTGGCGCCGGGGAGGGAGGACGAGGGTGTTCGCAGACTTGTCGCCAGCCTGCGTGAATGAGGTTGGAGACTGCTAGGGAGGGATCGGCGAAACGCGTAGCCGCAGGTAGACCAACCCTTCGCGGTGGCATCGTTCGGACGTTACCCCAAACCCACCGGACTCTTACCCCATCAATCGGGCCGGTGGTGTACCTGGATAGAGCGTGACCGAGGGTAGAGCGTCACCTGCCGGACGAACCGCCGACCAGAAAAGGACGGCCAGGCCGGGCAACCGAGTGGATCAAAGTCAACGAGCGTCTCTGTATGCCTGCCGTGTGGGAACGATGATCACGAGTGGCCCCACCGCGCTAGTCATATTTGGCCCCATCCGACCGCGCTGAGTGACCCTGGCCCCGCCTCTCACCGGTCGCCCTATCGGGCCGAAAGCCGTCGCAGATCGCCGACTCGGGCGCGACGCAGGGTCCCGGTGCGGCCGTCGTTCTGGGGCACTCTGAGAGCGCCAGAGGTGCCGATCTGCGCGTTGGCAACCGAAAACCGTGCACATCTAGGGCTACTGTTGAGCGTCGTACAGTCTGATCAGGCTTCGTAGCAGAGAAGGAAGCGAGATGAGACTGAGGCTGGCAGCGAGATCCCATAAATAGGCTTGAAGTCACCCGCAAGGTTCTTTCAGGGCAAACCGCAGAATCTGGGTCAATCTGAGCAAGTGACCCCGCTGGCCCCATCGCCCTGATGAGAACTTCTTTACACAAGATCGACCGGGCTGTCGCTGTGCTCCCGAGCGTGCGCCGTTAAGGCTGACACCCTGTCGTTCTTCCCGATCCGGTTAATCCGAAGGAGCACCAAAACGAGCGTTACGGATAGGTGGAAGAGGAGGAAGGCGAAGACCCCATTCATCCACCTCGGCGTCTTGTCGAGCATCGAAGCGAACCCGAGCCCGGCGACGAAGACGAGACTCACGAAGGTGGCATAAGCGATGTTCGCCCGGGCGATGTCGAGTCGCCGGACGAGGCCCAGCTCGTACGAAGTCGCCTTCCGCGCCCCCATGGAGTCCGCAAGGGTTGCGATCCGGCCGGAGACCCAGGCGAGCACCTGGAAGAGGAGGCCGCCCAGGACGCCGATACCGGCTAGCAGGCCAGCCGTGACGTTCGAGGAGAGGTGACCGAAGATGGCCACAGCCGCTGCTCCCCCCGCCGGGAAGATCAGGAACATGACGACCCAAGGCCAGTGCCGGAGCAGGCTGGTCCGGCCGGCCCTCGTGGGCAGGCTGACGTGATGCTCGACCAAAAGCGATCCGAGCTCAGACGTCGAGATCCTGCCCATCTACCGCTCCCGTGTTCCCTTCCACGCCGACAGTACGCCCTGCCTGTGACAATCTTAGGGCGGCCGGTCGGTCAGGAGGCAATCGGGACGTCCAGCAGGTGCTCCTTCAGGATGGGAGTAACTCCGGCGAGGAGCCTCTCTGCCCACTCGTCCGGTTTGTCTGATGGAAGGTCGAAGTAGATGCCGTTGATCCGCGACGTTTGGTCGAATGAGACAGTCGGGATGGTGTCCTTCGCCATCGAGTAGCGCTTGATACCTCCCCCGGTCTCCAGGTCGATGTAGACGTCGTCGAACGTCTCCTCGCTGTAGCCGGTCGGAGGCTCGTCGTTTCGGAGCCGGATCGTGAAGAAGCTGTCCTTGCTGGCTGACGCCTTGAGCGCCGACTGCAGGGCGTCCCGGAAAGGGATCGTGTCCGAGCCCTTCACGATGAGATCCATCTCGGCCCGAGTGGACCGGCTGGACGTCGTGTCACCGAACGTACTCTCGATGCCCTTGGACTTCGAGTAGGTGATCTTGGTGTTCTTCGCTTGATCGAGGAACTGCTTGAGCATCTTCGCCGGCACGAGCGGGTTGCTGTGGAGCTTCGTCTTCGCGTCGAGGTTGGCGTCGAGCGCCCGTTGCAAGAGCTTCGTGATTTGCACACGAGTTCCGCCTCGGCCCCAAGGGCTGTGTACCAGCAACCGGCCTTCCGTCCCAGCGGTCGACCGCCAGAGCAGCGCGCAGGCGTAGAACCGCGTGACGTGCTTCTTGTCCTTCGTGAAGGCGAGGGGCCGCTCGGGCAGGCTGCCGTCGCGGATTACCTCGCGCTCGCCGGAGATGTCCACGGCGAAGACCATCGATACAGAGGACTTCCGCCGGCCCACCCCGACGCACTCAAGCTGCCAGGTCTTGTCGTCGCGGACGAGGGGCTCAGCTCCGACGATGTGGTCTTGCACGACGTCGAGGAGGTCGACAGTCGTCGAGTCGCTCAGGCTCGCGAGGAGCAACTCATGGTCCTTCTCCTCCTTGCGCGCCCGTTTCCTTGTGGCCGTCACCTCATACGGAGTGATCCGGTGCCCAGACATCCCGCCTACCTCCTGCATGACCCGCGGACGGCGTATAAAATAAAGCTGGCATCAAATTAGCAGGCGTGAAGTAGCAACAGGCGGATGGTGCGTCGCCAGGGCTGTAACTCGTGACGCTGAACCAGGACGTGATCGGACTTGCGACTATGGCAACCGAGATCATGTCCTTTGGACGAGCGAGCGTCAATCACGACTGGGCATCTGCAGCCGGGTGCCGGCACACATAGTGTCGCAGTTCACGGCCCGTCGGCCGGCTCTCGCCGCGACCGAACCGGCGATACGCGCTTCCATGGGCTTGGTCCGGGTCGTGGCTCCGGATATGGCGATCTGGGCGCTGTGCCCCAGCGGTGATGCTGTCATTCGGAGACGGCGATCGGTGGTGACGTCGGGTGCAACCCGCCGGGCTTCGGCCCGGCGTCAGAGCAGTCGACCTGCGTGCGCACCAACGATGCCCAGGGCGGCGGGGGCGGCGGCGGTGGGATAGCCACTGGCACCACCGGAAGCACCGGCCGCGGCGGGCAGTCGCGCCGCCCGGGGTGGCGCGACGCTCGGTGCTGCGTATGCGCTGCGCTCGGGGAACGGTGCGGGACTCGCCGAATACGGGCTCTCCCTCGCTGAGCTGGAAGGGCTCGGACCGCGCAGCCAGGCGGTGAAGATCGTCGCGCTCATCCTCGGGGACGACGGTCACCCCGACGAGGCAGCCGTCCGGCAGGCGGCCACGCAGCAGGTCAAGAAGATCCTGACCGACGGTGTCAACGTCACTCCCATGGAGGCGGTCCGGGGTCTCGTCGGTGAACTGATCTTCCGTCTCGGCCTGACGGAACTGAAGGATCAGATCAACGCTGGGATGCTCGACGGGAAGCAGGCCGCCGTGCGGGAGAGGTCTCTGCGCGGGTGGATCGAAGCAAAGCTCCGCGCCCTGCCGATCGGGCCTTCTGGTCAGATCACCCGGTCCGCGCTGCATCAGGCCGCCGCCAACCTGGCCGCCAAGGCACTACGCATCATGAGAGCGAGATAGCCAACCCATGGCATCCGGACATTTCGAGGTGCGTGCCAGTGTCGACCCCACAGCTAGGGCGAACGGAGCGACTCCGCTGTGCTGGCCGTCCGCCGCAGGCGTCACTGCCACCGTGCGCTCGGATCTCGGCTGGTGGCTGCAGGAGGCGGGTGCCGTCCCCGACGCGGCCATCGACCTTGCCCGCATCGCAGCAGGAGCGTATCTCGCTGACCGGCTGACAGTCCGGCCTTCCTCGTTTACGAGGACGCTGGACCTCACCGTTGCCCTCACGGATCCGGACCGCTGGTCCGGCGGCGCGGCCGACAGCACTGCGGACCTCTTGCACTGGCTGACCGGCGATCAGTGGACCCTCGCGCTCGTCCGCGACGCCGTCGCTGAACGCCCACCAGCCGCGGACGTCGACGCCGATTCGGCCCCTGTGTCGCTGCTCAGCGGTGGCCTCGACTCCTACCTCGGTGCCCTACACCTGCTCCACCAGAGCGACCAACCACGTCCCCGGTTCCTGGGCCATGCCGACACGGCCACGGCGATCGTGCACGCACAGACTCTGCTGAATGGTTGGCTCGCCGGCGCCTACGCGCCCTCCCCCTCGTATTCCCGCCTCCGCTTCACACAGGCGCAAGGGAAGGGCGAACGCTCCAGTCGCAGCCGCTCGCTGATGTTCCTCGCGCTGGGGACGGCGGCGGCCGCGGCGCACAAGGCGATAACGCTGTTTATTCCGGAGAATGGATACACCAGCCTTAATATCCCGCTTCACTCCAACCGCGGCGGGGCGTTGTCAACCAGGTCCACCCATCCCGAGACGCTGCACCGCATGAACCAACTCCTCATCGCGCTAGACGTCCCCGTCCAGGTCGTGAACCCGTTCGCGCATCTCACGAAGGGCGAACAGATGCGCCAGGTGGCGGACCAACCTCCACCGGACAGCTGGATGAAGGGCGCAGCCAACACCGTCTCCTGCGGCAAGTTGGACGGTCGCACCATCCAAGGCGGCAACCCGAATCTCAACTGCGGCCTCTGCTACCCCTGCATCGTCCGTCGCGGCGCCTTCATCGCCGCCGATGTCCCCGACGGCACTGTTTACCTGTCCCAGACACTAGCCGGCGCCAGCCGGGACCAACTGCTCGACAAGCGCCGCAGCGACCGCGAAGCGGTCGCGTATGCCACCGCGCGGGGCGTCGACGACGACCTAATCGACGCGAGCACCTGGCCGGATGGTTACGACCTCGACCAAGCCAGCGACCTGGTGCGCCGTGGACTCGGCGAACTCGGCGCCGTGCCGCTAATGTGAGCGCGTTCATCGACGGCATGCCCGCGCTCGATTGCCATGCGCACATCGCCCCCGACGTCACGGCCGCACAGCTGCGCGCCCTGGGCCGCGCCCATATCTTTGCCGTGACCCGCAGCCTCGCCGAGGCAGAGCAAGCCCTTGCCCGCCGGGACACGAATCTGACGTGGGGTCTCGGAGTGCACCCAGGCGTCGCCGCCGCTCGAACTGCCTGGGATCCCGACCAGTTCGCACGCCTGATTCCACGCTTTGCGTTCGTCGGCGAGGTCGGTCTGGACCGGCGAGCCGGTCAGCTACCCGTGCAGCGAGCCCTCCTGCGCGACGTTCTCCGGCTCTGCTCGCGCGAGTCCGTCCTGATTTCCGTGCACAGCTCCGGAGCCACCGCTGCCGTCATCGAGCTATTTACCGAGCAGCCTCACTCCGGCGTGATCCTCCACTGGTTCCTCGGGAGTCTCCACGAGATACGCACGGCGGCGGAAGGCGGCGCGTATTTCTCGGTCAACAGCGGCATGAGCCACGTGGCCCTTGCAGCGCTCCCGCCCGACCGCGTGCTCACCGAGACCGACTTCCCCGCCCGCCAGCCCAAAGCGAAGCGGCCCGGTGACACGACGCTCGTTGAACAAGCCCTCGCCGACGTCTGGAGCGTCACGCCAGCAGAGGCAAGAATCCGCTGCTGGAGAAACCTTCGGGCACTAGCGACGCAGGCGCAGGCCCTCGACCGGCTTCCACACGTACTCGCCGACCTTCTCCTCGAGCTCTGAACGACCGGCGCCACCTTGAGCGTCAAACCGTGGAGGTCACGCCGTACTACTCACACAGACCTCCTAACGGGCCCGCGCCAGCCAGATGTGTTAGGAGATGTGGCGCGGGGGGCTGGCTCGCTCGCAGGGGCGCCGGACGTGGTGAGGCTGGCTGCAACGTCGGTCAGGACGTCGGTGAGCCGTTGGAGCGGGGTCGAGGTTAGGCCGGCGACGGTCTGTTCGGCGAGCTGCTGCCAGGCTGCCTTGAGTCCGGGCATTAGGGCTTGCCCCTGGTCGCTGAGTTCCACGATGGTGACCCGACCGTCGGTCGGTGACGGCCGGCGGACGACGAGGCCGGCGGCTTCCAGCTTCCGGACGCTGCCGGTGATGGTCGGAGGTTCGCAGCCGCTAGAGACGGCCAGCTGACCCTGGCTGCGCGGACCCTGCGCGGCGAGTTCAAGCAGGAGCACCTCCTGACCGGTGTGCAGACCCAGGGGGGCGAGGAGTGCATCGGCCAGCGCACGGTGCCGGATGCCGATCGAGCGGATCGCGGAGTTCACCGTAGCCGCCTGCTCGAAGTCCACGATCCGCTCCCTCTTGCATCGAGACACTTATGCGGCTAACGTTAGGCGCATAAGTATCCTATGCCAGAGGACCAGCCATGACCACCACCGCCATCCCAGGCCGCGTCACTGAACAGGGCGCCGTGGCCCCGCCGGCAGGCCTGGTGGCCAAGGGCTTGGGCGATCAATAGACAGATAGGGCGAAGATACGGCATTGACTTTGTCCCACATCCTAAACGCCTCCAGCCTCGTCTCCATCTTCTAGTTGAAGCGGATAGTTGGCTTGCGTTCCCTAGGTAATCAAGCACAGGTACTCACGAAAGCCCTAGTGTGCCAGCTCGAAAGCACTCCAGTCGGAACGATGCTGGTGACCTGGGAGTTGGTGGGTTGGGCACTGCCGGGTATGAGCTTGATTGCGATGGCGTGATTGGTTTTAGACGTGCTCACGGATTCAGCAAAAAGGGGCTTGGGAGGTGATGCAGCGGCCATGATCTTTTGGGCGAGCACGTTCAACGTAGCCACCGGCACACGCCGCTGAACGCACAGCACCAAATCCACGGTTCCACCCCGAGACGTGGCCACCGGGGCGGACGGCACCAACGACGAGAATTCGCTCTTGCATGTGTGTTGAAGGGCCGCGAAGCCGCCGACACTGGCCGCCTTAGCACGAGCTGCTGCCAAAGGCCAAGCCGGCGAGCCAGGCAGCTTTCACTCTCCCACCACCACGTGCCGCTGATCTTGCATGAGTGCGCTCGGGTCGACCTCTCGGTCCTCGAAAAGCATGTACGGAATTCCCCCCTTGATCTGGAATGCCTCGGTCGACGGAAAGCTTTTGAGGGATGCAACCACCTTCACTTGTCCGTTCGGCAATTTTATGAGGTAGAAGATGTCATGTATCTCTCCGAGCACGCGTAACTGGCTGTTCACTCCCACGACATCGATGATCACCGTGTTCGGGTCTGAGCTGTTGACCCAGATCGCGTCCACCTGCGCAGTTTCGCTAACAAAGTCTGGGATAAGGCTATTATCGATAAGAATGGGGTTGGCGGAGTTACATCCGCCCACAGTCCTAGGGACACCGCCAACTCCGCCTACGGTAATCTGTACGAGGCAGCTCGGATTGGCTCGGAAGCTTCCCCGGCCATCAGCGAAATCCAAGTCGAGAAAGAGCCTGCTGCGGTCGGGGGGCGGGTTCCCGTCGGCACTGAACCCTCGGTTGTCACCCAGCCCGACGCCTTCTATACGTGGACCGGCGATAAAGGCTGCGATGCGCACGTCACCCCAGTCTGGGCCCCACTTTGGGATGTTGAAGTTGTAGAAGCTGGGCTTAGCGCCGCCGTAGGACGACTCGCCCTGGTGAACGTCGGCAGGGTGGTTGACGCTGATGGTCACGCAGGCGGTGAGGGACCCCACGCCGGTGACGTTGGCAGTGACCGATGCCTGCAGCGCAGATCCAGAGGACCCAGGCACCGCGGTTAGAGCCCACTCCACCGCTTCCCCGCCTTGGGGCTGGGCTACTGGTTGTTGGGTCGCCGGCGATGCCGGGTCAAGAGTCAACCCAGGTCCCGGGGACAGGGTGAACGTCGTCAGCGGCAGCGGCGTGTCCCCTTGATCTTCTTCGATGACACCGCCGCCACTTACAGGGTGTACTGGTCCGGCGCCGGCCATGATCGAGGCCGGGAAGAACAGCTGAAGCGTAAGGGGACCTTGAGTGGCTTGGCCGTCACACGTCGAGGGGGGCGGTGGTGCGTTGGGTGTAAGAATCTCATATTCAAAGACAGCGTGGGCATCAAAGCTCAGATGTCCCGCACTCCTTTGTACATTCGTTATTACCGGTCCGGGAAAATCTCCCCCCCCTAATGCGAGCGCGATGCTTATGGACGTCACATTACCGGTCAGGGAAATGTGTAATGGAGGAGTGGCGTAGATTAAAGGCTGCGGAAAGTTCAGAAGGTCTAGTGCGAACGCGCCAACAGCGGAGGAGGGCACGCCGACCTCGGCGGTCGCCTGGGAGGGCGGCAACAGACCTGTGTTACACAGTACCATTTGGCCAGATGAGGAAAAGGTTCCGGGATCGACCGCTACTGTAACCGCCCCACCGGTGACGGTTCCTGATAGCATTCCCCCCCTCGGACCTATCGTCGTTGACGCCACAGTGTTCCCACCGAATGTCAAGCACGGCACGGCAGCCCCTGCTGGCGATGCACGGACCACGAGGCTCGAGCAGAGGGCAAGGCACAGCAGAAGCAGCACAGCCGTACGGGGAATCGGCGGAGGCAGAGACCGACGTTGATTCTCTCCGCGCATGTCGGGGCTAGCGGGAGTTGGAGAAGGACTGGATCGACAGCACCAGCGCCCAGATCCACACAGCCAGGTACAGCGGGAAGCCGATGAGGATGAACATGAGGGGGATCGACACGATCCACAGCACGAGCTGGATGATTCCGGGCGTGGTCTGACCCAGCACCAGGGTCCCGACTCCGGGAAAAAAGATGTTGAGGATGAGGGCGACCACGGCGTTGGGATGGGCGGAGCTGATGGCCTCTTTGCGCTGGCTCACCCCGCAGGTCGGACACAACACGGCTCGCGAGTCCAGTTGGGCGCCACAGGCGTAGCAAAAGGTCTGTTCGCGCCGAGGCCCGTCTGCAGGGCGTTGGAGCGAGCGCATGAGGGGGGCATTCTCCTCACCTGGCTTACTGCGAGGTGCGAATGCGGCAGCATCTTCCATCAAAGTTCTCCTATCCGTTGGGATGGTGAAGGGGTGCTGGAGAAAAGGGCACTTCTGTCATCATGATGGCTGGAGTGGCCTCCCACCATCGGCAGGATTACCCCTTTTCAACAAACCGCTCCCGCCCGCACTTGCCGAGTGGGCGGCCGGTATCACGTGGCTGACCAGCCCGGTAGGTGGCCCACAGTGCCCTACGCCAGCCATCTCCAGGTGCCCAGCGCCGACTCGGCCTCGGCCAATCCTGTCGCGAAACGACCATTGGCCCGGGGGGCACAGAGATAAATCACCACGTAGGAACATCCTGCGTGCGAACGCCAGACCTCGGCGGTCTCGAATGAGGTGCCCAACCTTTCGTAGGCGAAGTGGATCGACACAGCGAGTTCCCCGCCCAGGGTGACGACCTCTGCCGAGCCGATTTGCTCCCCATTGATCCCGTTCGCCCGTGTCGCTTGTATGAGGTCGCGCATTTCGACCAGGTCGTCCGGACCAAGGTCGCTTTCTTGTGGGTTCACCCCGATGACGAGGCTGTGGCGGACGTCGGTATCTCGGAAGGCCCCGGCCACGACGGGCTGGTTGAGTTCGACGGTCCAGCCCTGCAGCCACGAGCGGTCTCCGATCTCCCATCCGCTGGGCAGGGCAAAGGTGAACCGGGCGTTCGGCTGACACCACGGCCCGGCCGGGTTCAGCGGGACTAATGGTCTTGGCGTTGGCGGCTGCCACCACCGGCCATCCGCGGCCTGGGTCATGGCCGTGGCCAGGCTGGTCGGCGCGCGCACGGAGAGGCCGAGTTGCGGAAGGCCCGGGCGGTCCAACACCACAGAGGACCCAGCCACCGTCAGAGCTTGTATCGAGCGGTAGGGAACGAGATCCCAAGGGCCGCCAGCCAGGTCCACCGCCAGTTCATTGGCGCCGACGCGGACTTCACCCCCGCCGAGGAGGTGCCAGCGAGGACGAGACGCTGCCCGCTCTCGCTGCCGGGTCAGCACTTGCCCGGCGAGCTGGCCGAGCATGGCTCCGGCCAATACGGCCGGGGTGCCGAAGATCAGTCCGGGTCCGCCGACTTGATACTGGGTCGGGACGGCCACCCAGGCGTAGAGATCGACTGGGGTGCGAAAAGTCATCATTCACTCCTGGGCCGTTCACCAGTCACTTCTGAAATCCGTCCACCAGCGGCGTTCAGGAGGTGCCGTTCCACCGGCGCCACAGTCCGTCGGGGCGGCGCTGAGCGGTCACCGGCCCGACGAGCGGAATGGCGGTGGGGGCGGCGGTGGTCCGCGCCAAGGCTCGGTGCCACCCCCCGATCCATACCGGGCGTCGAAGTCAGCATCGCTCATGGTCAAATATATGATGCCCTCGACCAGACCGATGATCCCGGGGATCAAGGTCCAGCAGAAGACCAAATAGAGCACGCCGATGCCTGTCTCCCCGAGGTAGAACTTGTGCACGCCGAAGTCACCCAAGAGGATGCCGAGTATCCCAGCGGCGACCTTGCTTTTTGGGACTGCGGCCATGGGTTTCCTCCC